>ULPA01049421.1_pt1 | contig 110183 bp, 105 predicted proteins | sample 1953061 | NCBI WGS metagenome assembly ULPA01 (sample SAMEA4835617, study PRJEB28245) | human gut metagenome | biome: gut microbiome; material: fecal sample | place: Denmark | collected 2008
TTCCTGTATTTTCTTGTAAATATGTAGAACGATTATAAGTATAAGCGATAGAACCAGCAAATGCTATTTCATCTGCAGTTAATAATCCTATTTTATAAGTTAAATTACCATTACCATTCTTTGTATCATCAACAGTAAATTTAGATAATTTTCCACCATTATTATCATTTGGACATTTTAGTGTTGGTTGTTTTGTAGAAGCCAATCTATTATATGCACCGTAATCCGTTGCATTAGTTCCATATCCTAGTCCTCCACTTACTGTACTCTTATCATTACACCATATTGTATCTGCTAGTTTACTTTCATATGATGTCAAATTATTTGTGTACCAAGTTTCTAAATTTTTAAGAATATCACTCTTATTAGTATTTGCATGTGTACTTGCATAATCACTTGAGCCAGCAGTTCCATACATAAATCCAACATATGCGTTATCATTATAACTTGAATTGAATGCAGTGTTATAAGTACTTCCTGAATATCTTGCAAATGCCGCTGTTGTACTATTATTTGATGCAGCACATGGACTAGATGAACTACTCGTATTATCATTATGAAGCACTAATTTAATAGAACCATCACCATTAACTCTTACTATTCGCCAACATTTATTTGCAAACTGAACATAATTATTTTTAACTGCTCCTCTAAAATAATAACTTGTTCCATAATCATCTTCTGTACTTGCTAAAAGTGCCTCAGTTGTATTTTTGTTTGAAGTGATTTGTTTATATGTATAACTACTCGATGTAGCACTTACTACATAATACACACTACTTAAATTAGTTGTTGTTTTCATAGTTCCTGCTGTACTTGAACCATTACTAGAGGCTGATGAACTAACAAAATATTTACCAACTAAACTTGAATATGAATTAGCATATGTGTCTGCTGTTACTGCTGTTCCAGTTAAATTAAATTTCGAACCATTAGCAGTATATCCTGTACCATAAGTAAAATAATATGCTTGATATGTTGATGATACACTTGTAGTTTGGCTTTCAACATCATCTTTTGTATGAGCACTTACCTCACTGCCAGGCGTAGTAAGAGGTGTTTTTAGTTCATTATTATCCCTTATTGATGCAAGCAGTGTGCCACTTCCAGCACTATACCAGCCATCTGGTGCAGGTGCTGCTGTAACAAAGGTAGCATTGCATCTCACATTACCATTTGTTATCTTAGCAGTTAATTCCCATTCTGTACCATTCCAAACTATACTCTCTTTAGCATTAACTTTTTTACCATTTCTTGTACATTCTACCGATGCTGTATAACCACTTGTCGTTGGAAAACTTGTACTTTCTTCCCCATCTATTAAAGCTGCAACAAATAAATCGTCTTTTGGTCTTGTTCTAACAGTACCTACTACTGATATTTTAACCTGATAATCTTTTCCTTCTACATCTTCACTTGTCCAGATATCTGGATTATTACTATCTAACCACATTCTAAAGTTGAATGTTCTTGATTCGTCTTTAGTAATGCCATCGCCTCTTTTTAATATGTAATTTTCGCTTATACTATATTTAGATAGACTTTGTGGTGTTGCAATAGATTCTAAAGTATTTATTACTGCACCATTTAAATCATTATCTCCTAAAAGTGATACTTTTACATATTTTGAATCAACCTTATTAGTTGTACTTATTACTGATGCGATTACATAATACTCAATGTAGTTATCACAATTATTTTTTATTGTGAATGTATATGGTGTTTGTTCTAATGCCTCACCTTCACTAATTGGATAAGTGTTAAGTAAGTTGATCTCATTTTGACCGTTAAATTCTAGATCCATGCATGATGCTGCTAAAGTATTTGCATCACTTTGACTTGAATAACTTGTGAATATTGCATAACTTACCCCAGACGTAATGAGGACAACCGCAAGCATTATGCACAAAATTAGCATTCGTTTCTTATAACTTCGCAACTTCTGGTTCATATTTTACCTCTACTATTCTATAGAAAGTATATAACAACCCCCCCCCCGTGTCAAGTTAATTTTTTGCTCAAAGTATTCTATGAGAAAAAATTTTCCGTGCTGGCAGCCCTTATAAACTTAAATTAGACATTCACTATACACTTGTGGACAAATCATTATTTTATTCTCTCAATTATTTCATTTCAAAAAAAGACTTCGCATAATCGCGAAATTTTTTTTATGATCCGGTACTTTCATAATGTTTTAAACCTACATTAAATGCAAAATAACATGGGATCAAAAACAAAAATACAAAAATTGGTGATATTGCATGCAAGAAACTATTACTCTTTCCAACCAAATAAAGTAAAGGATAATAATTAACAGAAGCATAAGGAATTACAAAAGTAAAAAATATTAAAAATGCTTTTCTAAAGATTCCCATTGGATATTGGGCCAAATGTTTGCCACCGTCTGTCATAAGATTTTTTATTTCAAGACCTTCAATAGTCACAAAACAATATGCAGCCATGAGCAAAAACAAACTGAAAAATATCACTACCGAAGCAAACATCATCATAAGCACAATGACAACATTAACATAATTAAATTCTAATTTCAATTTAATAAAACTATAAACAATGAAGAATAATGCCTGAAATAATCTCGTTACCTTAACAACATCCATTCTTGAACATAAAACTTGAAAAAGCACTCCTTGAGGTCTAACCAAAAGTCTATCAAGTGAACCATTTGAAATAAAATCTTCAAACTTATCAACTCCTCTAAAAAAAGTTTCATTAAAAGCAAAGCCAAAATGAATTATTCCAAAGCAAAGCAAGACCTCATATATTGTAAAACCTCTTATATTACTAAATCTTTGAAAAAGTGCTAAAAGCAAAAAATAATAAGAAAAAAATACTCCAAACTGACTAATAACAGATAAAATAAATGTTTATCTAAACTCTAATGCACACTTAATATTGTTTTTTAAACTCTCAATATATATCTTCATTCTAACCTCCTTGAATAACCGCTTTCTTAAGTGCTCTATTGCAAAGATAATAACCAATTGCTATAACAATAATGCACCAACCGAGTCCTTTACCTAGCATTATAAAAGAATTAGAAACACTAAAAGCCCCAGAATAAACTCTAAATGGAAAATCACCTAAAAATCTAAATGGAAGAACATTCGCTACTTTTAAAAGCCAATCTGGGAAAAACACTAAAGGGACAGTTCCACCCATAAATAACTCGATAATAACACCAAATATACTAAGACTTCCCCTAAAATCAAGCGTGTACATCGTAATAATAAATAATAACATCACTATCGCACATACCAAAATTGAAGAAACAAATATTGCAAGAATGAATATTCCCAAATGCTCTATCGATGGTGGCAAACTAAGCCTATATGGTTCAGGAAGAATAAAGGCAACCAATAATACTGGTGCAAATCTCAAAAGCACAGCAATAATCTTCTTTGAATAAATCTTTACATACCACTTAAAATAAAAATTATCTGGTCTAACAAGTTCATACGCTAAATTTCCATTTTTTATCATTTCAAATAATTTTGGATCTTTTTCACTCGGATAAACAAGAGAAAAGAAAGCCTGTTGTAACCACATATAATTTACTAAGTTACATAAAGAAATTGGCACGCTCCCATCTCCTGAAGAATAAAAAGCAATATATACTTCTATAAAAACCATGCCAAAGAAAAATTGTGTAAGTAATCCTGCTATAGCAGCACTTCTATATTGCAAATTCGTAAGGCATCTAAGCTTAAAATAAGTAAAATATTTTTTCATACATTGTAATCCTCATAAAGTTTCAAGATAATATCATCTATTGTTTCATTATCAACATCTAAATCTTCTAAATTATAAGAATTACTAACATAATTAATAAAAGAAGAAATTGTTATTATATTAGTATCTATAACAAATTTATAAACACCATCACAAAACTTTCTTTTTACAATACCATTAAATTCAATATCCCCTATTTTATCTTTAGTAATAATACTTACTGTTTTATAATTCCCATACTTCTTCTTAAGTGAATCTATTGCTCCATCATAAAGAATTTTACCCTTTCCTATCAAGATTATCCTTTTAGCCAAAGCCTCAATGTCACTCATATCATGAGTAGTTAAAATAACCATAACATGATTCTTCTTATTAATCTTTTCAATAAAATTACGAACTATAACTTTGCTCTTTGCATCAAGCCCAATTGTAGGTTCATCTAAAAAGAGTATTTTAGGCTTATGTAGTAATGAAGCACATAGTTCACATCTCATTCTTTCTCCTAAACTAAGTGTTCGAACTGGTTTTTTAATTATTTCTTCAATCTCAAGCAATTTAACAAGTTCATTTTTTGTCTTTAAGTATTCATCTTCATCTAACGAATAGATATCCCTTAACAAATCAAAAGTATCTTCTGCTGGAATATCCCATTCAAGTTGACTTCTTTGACCAAATACAACGCCAATTCTCTTGACATATTTTTTTCTGTCAGCACTAGGATTTAAACCATCAACATTAATTTTTCCAGAACTAGGAAGAAGTATTCCCGACAACATTTTAATCGTCGTACTTTTCCCAGCACCATTTGGACCAATGTATCCAACGATTTCTCCTTCGTTAATATTAAACGAAATGTTATCTACTGCATTAACGTATGTATAATCTCGTTTAACAAACGACCTTAAAGCAGCTTTTAATCCACTGCTTCTTCTTGAAACTCTAAAAGTTTTACTCAGGTTGTCCACACATATAAGCGACATTTTAAATTCACATCCTTTCTTACAACGCAAAAAACCACATATTAAAATATGTAGCCACATAATGTATTTAATATAAAGTTTTTTGCAAAATGTCATCTTAATTATAATTGATAAATAAAATACATGTCAATAAAAAAACACTTAAACAAAGTGCTTTCTATAAAAAACTTATTACCTCTAATATTTCTTCAGTTCTTTCCCTATTTCTAGGATTATCATACATGTTATTTTGAATAAGTTCTTTAAGATTTACAAAAAGAACTTCCTCCAGTTTATTTAAGTCATAATTCTTTTTGCAACTATCAATCACATAGTAATTTCTATAAATCATTTTTTCTCCAATAAGTGGATGATCTTCAACATAATTATTTACAATTGCAAAAGGTTTAAGTTCAGAAAAAATTGCCTTATCACCTTTTACAAAATCATATGTACCATAATTCAAATTTAAGTAAATTTTTTTATATGAATCGACAACAAGCACATAAACTTTTTCCTCTATTACATTTGCTTCTTTATCTGGAAATACATCTCCCTTATTAGCAACATACAAATCATCTTTAACTACAACATCAAACTTATTCATAATTATCACGCCTCTAAAATTATTTTAGCAAATGTTTTTAAAAAAATCCAAAATCTTTAATAAATTAACATCTTATTAACTAAAAACTTTGCAATTTTTCTTAAATTTTATAATAAAATCATAAATTTCAAAAAAAGGTCAAAATTTTACGCAAATTTTACAGAAATTAGTCTTTTTTATAAAAAGTCCCTTGAAAAAGGTGTGAAGTAAAAGAAAAAGTCCCTTGAAAAAGGTGTGAAAACTAAACAAAAGTCCCTTGAAAAAGGTGTAATCGTGCAAAATTGAAAAAAACACTTGACATTTTTAAAATCTAGAAAATAAAATTATTAAAAAAACTAATTAAATCTTTACATTTATCTTGCATGAATTTACATTTGTTTGCTATAATTTAGGTAGAAACAAGGTGGAAATATGAAAAAAAATTTAAAAGGTTTTATCACAATTGGTATCGGAGTTTTCTGCTTAATTGGTTCTTTACTAATTAACCGCTATGCAGATATAGACGATGTATTTTGTGTCGTCCTTATGACATTTTCACTTATAATCGAAATTTATGGACTATTTCAAATAATAAAAGACACTTACAACTAGTGTTTTTTTTAAATGTGAAGTATAATTAAAATGGTGATAAAATATGTTTAAAATTGCTGTCAAAGAAGCGTTAAATTTTACAAGACCTCTCGCAACTGGCTTTTATTACTTTGATAAAAAAATAATTAACGGCTTATCAACATTAATTGTTTTAAATAATGAAGGAGATATTTTAACAACTGCAAGCATAGCTTCCCTATTTAAACTGCAAGACGAACTAAAAGAAACATACTTACCAATTTACGAAGAACTAAAAAGTTTAAAAGGAAGAAAACTTACAAAAAAACTAGATGAATATGGCATCAAAGATGAAACGTTAACTGATATTTTAAATGTCATAATTGATATTGCTGAAAATCCAGGAAAAGTAAATATTATAAAACACGAATACTTAAATTTAGCAGTTATCAAATTCTCAAATCATGAAAATGTTCTCGTCAAAGACTTTCCTAAATTTAACGAAAATTATGAAATAGGTCAAAGCACATGCACAGTAGGTTTTGCTTTTCCAGAATATAAAGCATTTACTTATGACGAAGAAAATAGAACACTTAAAAGCGATTTCAAAGTAATGAACTTTCCTATTTTCCCGGTAGAAGGCATCATCACAAGAAATATCTTTGATGCAAAAGAAAATATATCAATGTTTGAGTTATCATCCCCAGTTGAAGACGGAATGGAAAGTGCACCAGTCTTGAACACTAATGGAGAAATTTTGGGTATTGCTCTAGGTAACAAAAAAACTGGCAACCGCACCCTAAGTTATGCAATAACATCATCAATTATCACAAAATTTTTAAAAGAAAATAATATAAAATATGAAGAGGTAAACAATGAATAATAATCGTGGAAATATAATAATAATCGAAGGCCCACAAGGCGTTGGCAAAAGCACAATGGCAAACTTTTTAAGAGATAACCTAGCATCATCTAATCTTTATAGATTAACTGGTATTAAAGATAAATCTCAAACAGGTTATGCTAAAAATAAAAAAATGTATCTTAACTTACTAAACTATATGGAAACTTTAGAAGAAACCGAACTAAACTTAATCTTTGATCGCACTTTCTTCACTGAACAAGTATATGCAAGTCTAGGATTTAAAGATTACAAATTTGATGACGTTTATCAAAGGCTCGTTCAAAAACTTAATGACCTAGATTACAACATTTACTTTGTAGTACTATACTTAGAAGATACTTCTCTTTATGAAAAAAGACTAGTTCGTCAGCATCATCAATATCAAGCATTCTCCCTAGAAAGTAGTATTAAACAACAAAACGCTTACTTAAAACTAGCTGATGATTTAAACATGCCAAATATAAAGGTACTTAAAATTGCCACCGATAACTATGAAGAAGCATATAACAAACTTATAAATTCTATTCCAGTTTTAAATGGCATAAAATATACACAAGAGGTAAAATGAAAAAAAGAATTAAACTAAAATACGGAAATATCTTCTTAATATTAATTATTCTCGGATTAATTTCATATATTATTATTACTATAATTTCCCCTAAAAAGGAGTCTGATGATAATATGGGTAAAACCAAAACCACTAATACAACTATCAAAACGTCAACGACTACAACTACTTCTGAAACTACAACAACAAGTAAAAAAACAACTACTACAACCACTACTAAAAAAAATATAAGTAGTCAAACAAATAAGACTGGCAAAACCTCAAAAGGCTACACAGTTGAATACAAAGATGGAGCATATTATGTTGATGGATACTTAATCGTTAACAAAACATACCCACTAGATAGCACGTGGAAACCTAAAAACACATTTAAAAGCGTTCCAAATGATGGATTTGCTAGAGAACCATTAAACTCCGAAGCTTATGAAAATTGGAAACAAATGAAAAGTGATGCTGCTGCACTAAACTTAAATTTATGGGCGCAAAGTGGCTATCGCTCATATGATTACCAAAACGACTTATATAATGGTTATGTTAAAAGAAAAGGCAAAACAGCAGCAGATACCTTCTCAGCAAGACCAGGACACTCAGAACATCAAAGTGGTTTAGCATTTGATTTAAACACTATTGATAGTTCATTTAAAAACACAGATGAAGGAAAATGGGTAGCAAAAAATGCTTATCTATATGGATACATCTTAAGATATCCAGAAGGAAAAACAAATGAAACCGGTTATATCTATGAACCATGGCACATAAGATACGTTGGTAAAGAACTAGCAAAAGCTCTTTATAACAATGGAGACTGGATAACAATGGAAAGCTACTTTGGAGTAACATCAGAATATGACAATTAACGAATATAAAAACGAAATAATAAAGCTTCAAAAAGAAGATACTAAAAACGCTATCAAAAAAGGCTTTAAAGACAAAATAAAATGGTACAATTTCATTAAAAATGAACCAAACGATACCATTGCTCTATCCATAATAAATCTTGCTAAAATATGCGATATTAATCCATTAATAACTGCCGAACACTTTGATGCAACAATGATAACCCGTGTATCTCATATGCTTAGTATAAAGTAACGCAAAATATGCGTTCTTTTTATTTTAAAAGTACCTAAAAAATTGTATAATAAACAATGAAAGGAAGTACCAAATGAAGCAAGACTATATAATCGTACCTCAAAACTATAAAAAAAGTCTTATTAAAAAATTAAGTAAGCAAAATAATTTATACAAAGCCAAAATTCTTGGAATAGATGAAGTAACAAAAAGACTTCTATTTGATTATGATGAAAGAACAATTTATTATCTTATAAAAGAAAAAAACTACTCATATGAAAACGCTAAAGAACTAATTAAAAACATGTACTTTATCAAAAACACAAACTATCAAAATGACAAACTAAATAACTTAGTAACACTTAAAAATGAACTTCTTGAGAAAAATCTTCTTACTACAGATAAGTTTTTTAAGAACTCAATTAAAAATAAAAATGTTGAAATCCAAGGATTTATTAACATTGATAAATGGACTATGCACATTATTGATTTATTAAAAGAAACTGCTAATGTAACAATCACAAATATCCCTGATAAAAACTACACACACCCAGTATATGAGTTTACAAACATTAATAATGAAATTGAGTTTATCGCTAATGACATAATCCAAAAGAATCTTGATTTAAACAAAGTATATATAGCAAATATCAATGCAGACAACACAAGTGTAATTAAACGTATTTTTGCAAACTACCGCTTACCGATCAATATTGAAAGCACAAAGACACTATACGAAACAACTGAAGGACTAAACTTTTTAAATAATCTAGATTTAGAAAAAGTGCAAAATGAAGAAATTAAAAATGGGATTATTAAAGTTTTAAATAAATATAGTTTCATTAAAGATATCACTGAAATTAAAGACATCTTAAAAGAAGAATTTAAACACACAAAACTTAAAAGTGAAAAACTTACAAACTCTATTAATATAATAGACCTTAAAAATAATATCCCAGAAGAAGACGATTATATTTACTTAATAAACCTAAATAAAGAAACAATTCCTCATAATTATAAAGATGAAGATTATATTTCAGATATAGAGAAACCGCCTTATTTAGATCAAACATATCAAAAGAACAACAATGAATTCATCATCTGGAAAAGAATAATTAATAATACTAAGAATTTAACTATTACAACAAGTAAGCAGAACTTAAAAGGCGGTACTAAAACTTCCCCACTTATCGAAGAATTTAAACTAGAAGTTATCAAAAAAGATTACATACCAAGCACGTATTCTAATCAAAGTAACAAGTATAATTTAAGTTCACTTCTAGACGAATATATAAAATACGGAACCTTCAACATAAACATCCCTATATTATTAAACACATATAAAAATATAGAATATATGACATATGATAATGCCTACCACAAAATAAACTTTACTTACGATAAATTAAACCTATCATATACTAAATTAAATACTTACTATGAGTGTCCTTTCAAATATTACTGCTCATATATTCTTAAATTAGATAATTATGAACAAACCTTTGATGCTTATGCAGGCTCTTTATGCCATCATATATTACAAAATATGTTCAAAGAAAATTTCAACTTTAATACAGAAACAGAAAGCTATCTTAAAGAAAATCCATTTAACCTAACTTTAGAAAACAAAATCTTCTTAAATAAAATGCTAGAAGAACTTAAAAACGTCATTAAAAATATTAACTCACATTTAAACATTACTAACTATAAAGAAATAGAATGTGAAAAAAATATTGAAATTACAAAAAACAAAATTAAATTTGTTGGTATTATAGATAAGATAATGAAGTATGATGACAAAATAGTTTTAATCGACTACAAAACTGGCGAAACAGATATTGATTTAAGACTAGCTCCATATGGACTAAAACTCCAGCTTCCAACATATATTTATCTAATTCAAAACTTATATCCTAATAGTAAAATTGTCGGTATCTATCTACAAAATATCATAAGCCCAATTATCAATTTTAAACCTGGGAAAACTAAAGAAGAACAAATAAACGACCACCTAAAACTAAATGGTTACACTATTGGTAATGAAAACCTTATATCTGAGTTTGATCCAACCTACGAAAACAGTGAGTATATTAAAAGTATGACTCTAACGCAAAATGGATTTAGTAGATACGCCAAAATACTTACTGAAGATGAATTAAAATACTTAGGAACATTTGCTGAAGAAAAAATAGACGAAATGATTAAAAATATAGATAATGCAAACTTCAAAATAGAACCTAAAATTAAAGGTATTGACAACATTAGCTGCAAATTCTGTAAATATCAAAGTATCTGTTTTAAAACTGAAAAAGATAACAAGTACATATACCCAGACGAAGAACTAAAATTTTTAAGAGGTGATGAAAATGCCTAAATGGACAAAAGAACAAGAACTAGCAATCAACACTGAAGGAAGCAATATTATCGTATCAGCTGGTGCTGGTTCTGGTAAAACAGCCGTACTAACTGAGCGTGTAATAACTAAACTTAAAAAAGGTGTTCACATAAATGAACTTCTAATCTTAACATTTACAAATAATGCAGCAGCAGAAATGAAAGAAAGAATTAAAAAAGCAATTAGCAAACTTCCAGAACTATCTGAAGAAATGAATCTAATCGAAACTGCTAACATAACAACATTCGATGCCTATGTCTTATCTCTAGTAAAAAAATATCACTATTACCTAGGGCTAGATGCTGGACTAAGTATCATAGATGCATCCATAATTAAACTAGAAAAGAAAAAACTAATTGATAAAATATTTGAAGATAAATACCAAGAAAATAATAAAGATTTTATTAACTTCATAACAAAATACTGTGTCAAAAATGACAAACTTCTTAGAAAAAAAATTCTCGCAATAGACTCATCCCTAGACCTACTTATTAATAAAGAAGACTTTTTAAATAATTATATTGACAATTACTATACTGACAAAAACCTAGAAAATCTATTTAACTCATATGAAAAACTTATTCAAAATAAAATAAATTCAATAAAAAACAGTCTTGAAAATCTAGGTTATGAAATAGAAGAAAAAACATATCAAAAATTCTTTACAGTTCTAGAGCCACTAATAAAAGCCCAAGACTACAATACTATCAGACTATCACTAGACTTCACAATGCCTAGACTACCTAATGGTTCTGGTGAAAAAGCTAAATATTATAAAACTCAAATTAGTGAAATTACCAAATCTATAAAAGACCTATGCTACTTTGATAAAGAAGTACTTATAAATAATTTAAGAAGTACTAAAAGTGATGCCAAAATAATTGTTGATATCATCAAAGTTTTACACAAAGAAACCGAAAATTACAAATATTCAAAAAATATGTTTGAGTTTAACGACATTAGTAAACTAGCAATTAAACTAATAAAAACAAACGAAGAGGTCCGTACAAATCTTAAAAATTCATTCAAAGAAATCATGATCGACGAATATCAAGATACAAGTGATATGCAAGAAACCTTCATCTCCTTAATTGAAAATAACAACGTTTATATGGTTGGTGATGTTAAACAATCTATCTATCGTTTCCGTAACGCTAACCCAGATATCTTCAAAATAAAATATGATAAATATAAAAACGAAGTTGGTGGAAGAAAAATAGATTTAAATAAAAACTTCCGTTCAAGAGAACAAGTCCTAGACAGTATTAACGATATCTTTAATCACATAATGGATGACTTTATCGGAAACGCTAACTACCACAAAGAACATCGTCTAATCTTTGGTAACCAAGGCTTTTACATCTTTGGTAGTAACAAAAATAATAACAATCTAGAAATTTATAACTACGAAAAAGACAAAGATCACACTAAAGAAGAAATTGAAGCATTCATTATTGGAAACGATATTAAAAAGAAAATTAAAGATAAATATCAAGTACTAGATGATGAAGTTCAAAGAGATATAACATTCAAAGACTGTTGTATTCTCATGGATAGAACAAGCAGCTTTGATACATATAAAAAAGTATTCGATTACCTTCAAATACCCCTTAATATTTACAAAGACGAAGATATTCTTTTCACAGATGAAGTATGCTTAATAAATAATATTCTAGGACTAATAATAAACATCAAAAATAAATTAAACAACGTAGACACTAATTTTTACTATACCAGCATTGCTCGTAGTTACCTATATAACCTAGATGACAATATAATTTACAATAATCTTATAAATAAGCAATTAACTACTACCGAAATATATCAAAAATGCCTAGAAATTAGCAAAAACATCGATAGTATGAGTAACACTGAAATAATTGAAACCATCATCAAAGACTTTAACTTCTATGACAAAATAATTTCTAAAGGCAATATCCTATATAGAAGTATTATTCTTAACAATCTTCTAGAAAAAGCCCAAAGTTTAAATGACGTTGGTATGAACATCTATGACATGAAAGACTTCTTTGAAAACCTAATGGAAAACTCTGAAGTAATTAAATTACCCGCAATAATCAGTGACTCAAACTCTGTAACAATTACTAACATTCATAAATCCAAAGGATTAGAATACAAAATATGCTACTTCTCTGGTTTCCATAAAGAATTTAATCTAATGGATGTTAAAGATAAAATTTTATATAACGAAAAATATGGTTTAATAATGCCCAGCTATAATGAAGGATTCTCTAATACATTTATAAATACAATTTTCAAAGAAGATAATTTAAGAAATGAAATATCTGAAAAAATAAGACTTCTATACGTAGCACTTACTAGAGCAAAAGAAAAAATGATTATTGTAACAAGCCTTGACAGTGACAAAATCTATGTAACAAACAACGAAAAAGTAATTGATGACTTAGACCGTATGAAATATAAATCATTTAAAGATATCCTCAACTCAGTCTATGAATACATAGAGAAATACATCACAAACGTTAATATTCCCGAAATTAATGATGACTACAAAATATCAAAAAATATTAACTTAGATGGTCTAATAAACACGAATGAAACAATAACCGTAGAAGAAAAAGAATTTCAAACAAGTCCATTAGAAGAAAAACACTTTTCAAAAGAAACAAGTAAACTAATCACTGAAGAAGAAAAAAATAACATGAACTTTGGGACAGAAATGCACTACATGTTAGAAAACATTAACCTTAAAAATCCCGATTACACTTTACTTAGTCCTATTGAAAAAAGCATCCTAGAAAACCTACTAAAAAATGACATCTTTAAAAATATAAACAATGCTGAAATATATCAAGAATATGAATTTATAGATGATAATGAAACAAGTGAAAAAACAGGTGTTATTGACCTCATGTTAGAGTATAATGACCATATTGATATAATTGACTACAAACTTAAAAACGTTGCTGATAATGCCTATAAAAAGCAATTAAACGGATACAAAGAATATATCAAGAATAAAACTCACAAACAAGTAGACACTTACCTTTACTCACTACTAGATAGAACATTAACCAAAATTGATTAATGTTCTTTTTTCTTGACTAAATGTAAATAATCACCTATATTAATAAACATGAACGAAGAACAACAAAAAGCAGTACTATCACTTAATGATACCCTCCTCATCGCTGGTGCTGGTTCTGGTAAAACGCATACCATAATTAATAAAATAAACTACCTAATAGATAATAACATCTACACAGAAAAAGAAATCTTAGTTATCTCTTTTACAAATGAATCCGTAAATGACATTAAAAGAAAATGTGATAAAGAAATAGATATCACCACATTTCATAAACTAGCTATAAACATTATCAAAGACGAAAACTACCATCTTGCTGGTAACACACTAGACTATATCATCAATGAATACTTTGAAAGCTATGCTAAAACAAATAAAAAAACAAATCAAATAATTAAAAGAATATGTATCGAAACAACTATTTCAAATCTAAAAACATATATTAAAACATTTATTAACCTATATAAAGCCAACTATTCATCAATTGTTACACTATGGAATCTTTATAATAAATCACACTTCATAAATAAAGACTACTTAAAAATTATCCTAGATATTTATCTAATCTATCAAAGAGAACTAGAATCATCTGGTACTCACGACTTTAACGATTTAATAATAAATGCCGAAAAACTTATATCAAACAACATTAAAAAAGTACCTTATAAGTTTATAATAATCGACGAATTTCAAGACACATCTTATACAAGACTTAACCTAGTCCTAGCAATTAAAAAAATAAATAATGCCAAAATATTCTTTGTTGGTGATGACTATCAATCAATCTATAGATTTAGTGGTCTAGATTTAAATATCTTTCTAAACATAAAAGAATACATACCAGAAATAACTATTTTAAAATTAGTAATGAACTATCGAAATAATCAAGAAACAATCAACTTAGCAAATAAATTTATAATGCAAAATAAAAGACAGATTGAAAAAACAGTAATCTGTCAAAAAAATTTAAATAAGCCAATTAAAATCGTTTACTTTTCTAATAAACCGACAATTATAAATAAAATTATCCCTAACCTCTTTGGAACAACCTTAATTATGGGAAGAAATAATAAAGACAAGGATGACTATAATATTAAAGAAACTGAAAATCTAAAATTTTTAACAATTCACAAATCAAAAGGTCTGGAATTTGATAATACTATCATAATAAATCTTGAAAACAAAACAAATGGCTTTCCATCTAGAATACCTAATCCTAAACTATTAAATAAAATAATTAAAACAGAATCTTACCCAGACGAAGAAGAAAGAAGACTCTTCTATGTTGCTCTTACTAGATCAAAAAACTATACTTACCTACTAGTGCCTAAAAACAACCCATCTATATTTATTACAGAAATTAAAAAATACGGAAAAGAATATATTGAAGAAATTAATCTTTAGAATAATAAATTTTTGTAATTGGATATCCTTTAATATATATCATTTCCTTATATTCAGCACTACTTTTACTATCTAAGTAATTGCTAAAATCTTTCATAAAATTATTTACTGTACCACCCATATAATCAAAACAATCATCATAAGAACAAACTCTATCAAAATATTTATCTGACACTTTATCACTAAAATTAAGTGTAGTAACACCTTCAGGATACACAACATCACTATTTTCATAAGCATAACTTTTACTAAAAACTAAATAACTTAAAACTATTCCATAAAATAAAAATAAATTAAAAACAACATACTTCCTCATATACATCAGTACTATTATTCCCAAATAAGAAAAATATAAACAAAAAAAGGACTATTTCCAGTCCCATTTAAACTCTTTATAAGCCTTAATATAATTATATCTGATCTTTAATAAAAGTAGCTTTCTTAAGAAACCATTATCCTTTTTATAATTAAGTGCTTCTGTTCTATCTTTCCACATAGATAAAGCCTTCTTCTTAAACTCTTCATTTGTAATATACTTCTTAACTACACACTTAGGTACAAACGTCTCAAGTACTTCCTTATCACAAACCTTATATTTAAGTTCCTTGCCTTCAATTAAATCCTTATAAAGTAACTCAATCAAATTAAATCCAGCAGGTGTTATATAATAAGAACATCTTCCTTGTCTAGCATTAATCTCCATTACTTTATACTTACCATCTCTAGCATCATACTTCATATCAAATTCAGCAAATCCTTGATATCCTATTTTCTCAGTAAACTTTCTAATCTTCTCAATTTGCTCTTCTACTCCAGGATACTGTGAATACCCATTAATAATAACGGCTGCATTACCAATCATTCTAGGAGCATGCTCTTGTAAACCTATTTGAGCAAAAGAAACCATCTTTACCTTCTTATTCTTATCTGCATAAACTACTGCATCAAATAAATGTGAATCATCACCAGGAATATACTCTTGAATAATAATTGTATCCGTATAATTACCCTTCTTAAACTTATCAATAACATCAAGTAACTCTTCCATCGTATCTAACTTATAAATCTTCTTCTTACCAACAAAATTAATATGTTTAAATAAAATAACATTTGCTGGCTTAACAATTACTGGGAAAGTAATATCACCTGGTTTAATCTCTTCATTCTTAGTACAATCATAATAAATACTTCTTGGTAAATCAATTACACTATCTGCATACGTCTTATAAAAGTCTTCCTTATTAACTAAAGTATGTTGTAACTTAACACTAGGATAATTAAAGAAAAATTTACTCTTAAGCTTACTCTTATTCTTCGCTATAAACTCACCATAAGTCTCATTACTACTAACAAGAAGTATTTTCTCCTTCTTATGCTCTTCATAATACTTATCTAATTCACTTAAAAATACTTTTTCATCCCATAAATTCTCTACATACTTAATATTTAAAATCTTAGTATATCTCGTATAAGCAAAAGGCTTCTCACCAGGAATTATAATACTAAGCAAATCTGCTTTTTCTCCCGTAAACTCATGATAACATCTAGCTAAATAATAAGCATTAATATCATTTCCAATAATAAGTGCTCTAAACTTCTTCATCTTCTATCCTCTTTCCATTATAAACATAAACTCTTGGTACTCTGTATGTAACACTGCAAATTAACTTATACACATTAACTCCAGTATATCCAGCAATCTCACGAATACCAATCATATCACCAAATATAATAACCTCATCACCTAATTTAACATCCTCATCAATTATAACAGAAGTTATATCCATATAATTAGTAATAGTCTTATACTTCTTACCCTTAATCTCTACATAATATGGTTTAATAAGTGCAAAATCAGCAAAGCCATAAGGAAGTATGCCTATCTTAATATTAGATTTAGCATCATACATACCACCATATCCAACACCTTCTCCAGGCTTAATCTCTTTTATCTCCATCACATTAGTAACAAACTTAAATGCAGTATTTAACTTTAAAGGACTAACCTCCGGAACATATTTCTTAAAAGTTAACTTATTAAAAAGTTTTCTCTTCCAAGAAAGTGGAAATGATCTTTTCGCAAATCCATACATTACAACACCTAATCTTACCCCATTCGCAAAATCAAATGCCTTATGTTGCTCCATCGTCAAACTTCTATCCAAATGAACAATATCTACCTTACTTAAATCAATATCCTTAGTTATATCTTTAAATCTAGATACCTCTTTATTTAGCTCTTCACCTACTCCAGAATATAACTGAGTAAACACACCTTCCATATATAAATTCTTATCTGAATTATTATAAATATAAGAAGCTACCTCACTAGACTTAACGCCAAATCTATTCATTCCCGTATCAATCTTCAAATGAAACTTAACCCTTATTTTCTTTTTCTTAATCTCATCAAAAATATCTTTGTTATCTATCGTTATTGTAATATTATTCTTTGAAGCAACCTCGGCATCACTAGCACTAACTGGCTCTAAAACTAATACAGGAACATCACTATATCTTTTTCTAACCTCTAATCCTTCTTCTAAAGTAGCTACTGCCAAATAATTAATGCCAGCCTTAAGCATATACTTAATAACTCCTAACCCATGCCCATAAGCATTAGCTTTAACCACTCCAAAATAATACTTATAAGAAGAATACTCTTTTATTATTGCTTTAACATTATCCTCAATAACATTACAATCAATAAGTGCATATGTCTTTCTATACATCAAATCACAACCTTAATTCACAAAAAAATTATATCATTTATTACTATTATTTACAATAAAATGGGCTTTATTCTAAACTATATACTTACTTCATTGACTTTCTTTTTACTCTTTACAAAAGTCACAACTTTAGCTTCACTAGAATATATAAAATTCAAAAAATCTGCAATTGAAATATCTGCTTTAAATGTAGTTTCACCTTCATAAATATCTTCAAACAATATCCTAACATCATCAAAAGAACCACTTTGAATAACAGTATACTTACCATGAGCAATACTATTTCTTATTCCATTAATAATACCCCTGTTATAAACAAGTAAACTATTATCAGTTACATAATCTACCGCATCATCATAAGTTGCTTTAGCTGATGCTACATCACTAATCATAGTTGCTTCTAAAATCTTATCATTATTTAAATTAGCACTAAGTACTGCCTGTGCCTTAGTATTTCCACTTAACTTAACCGCATTTAAACTCTCAGTATTTTTCTGTATCTTACTTTGAATAGCAGCAAGTCTTTTAGCAGCTCCCATATAAGTTTCCTTATGACTATCTATTGGTCCATTATCTGGCTTTAAATAACTAACATTAAATGCAGAAAAATCTAACGTACTATAATCAAATCCAGTATTATTTCCACTAGTAAAAGCATTCTCATTATCTAACAAATCATCATGTAAATATCCAAACAAAGTATTAAATAAACTAACTGAAGCCGCAGCAATTTCTTCATTACTAGCAACAAAAAAATTACCATATTTATTTGCTATATAATTACTAATTTTATCCTTATCAGTAGATTGCAAGTCATACGCAGCCTCAAGTAATATAAAATCATTAAAAGAAGCGCTTATCTCACTAAACTTCTTTCCTTCCGTAACTCTCTTTAAAACTTTATCACCTATAACATTCACTGCTTCAGTATATTCTTGATTCTTTAATACTTCAAATAAACTATCTGCAAACTCATCAAGATCATCAAACTTAACATATCTTACATCCCAATCAAAATCATACTTATCTTTAACCATACCTTTAAACAAAGTAAAAACTTTTAAATTAGAAGTATTTTTGTAAGTATCAATTACCTCATCTAACATATCCGCTAGATCCTTACTAATAATTACCCCATCTTTACTTTTCAAAGTAACTTCCACCTTTTTAAAATTAGATATAACTCGCTTAACCTCTTTACTATCCTTCAAAGGTTTAGTTCTATTTTTTTCTGCTTTTTCATTTATAACAAAGCTTTTCTCACAAACCTTCATTTTTACTCTTCTAAAATAATTCTTAAGAGAATAAATAACAAAAGTAGCAAGCTTATCTATATTTAGTTTTACGCCTCTTCCAGCAAAATCTAAAATAACCCTGTTATGATCTAAATCAAACATAAAATTACCATGAGCAAGCTTATTACGAATCATTGCAACTACAGTCGCAGCATCGCTAAAACTATAACCATCTATTACATAACCACTATCAGTCTTGGTTGCTATCATACTAACCGACTTAGCTAATTCATCTGCAAATATCTGTGTCTCAAACTTAAGTTCAGGAGCTTTTGTAACAATCTCTTCCTTTATTCCAAGAAGTATATTACTAATAAGTGCTACTCTAGCTGCATTATAATTCTTCTTATCAAGAATATAACTACCATCATACTCATCACCTACAAACTGATTAAGTAAAAATAAAGAATAAGCCTTCGCACCAGAATAATAATCTAACATACTATCAATTTTATCCATAAAAATCACCTGTCTCTTTTAAATTATATCATATCACAAAAAAAGGATAAAATATTACCCTTCATTCTCATCAAAACTCATATTATTCTCATAATTAGTAATAATAACTTCCTTAACCTTGCCCCTCTTCTTACCATTAGAATTAATATTACGATTAGCTTCAATAACATAAATATTATAATCTTTATATAGTTCACTAATTAAACTAGTCTTATTATTGGATAGCATTACATAACAGCCCCTATCGCTTAACTCTTTAAACACTCTAGCTAGTCTAACTTGTTCATTCTTCCCAAAGCCTTCTTCAGTATAACTATTAAAAATAGAAGTATCTGAATCATACGGAGGATCAAAATAAATAAAATCACCCCTCTTAGCATCTTTAATAGCTTCTTCAAAATCAACAGAAAGCATCTTTACATCATTATAATTAAAATATCCACAAATAATTCCTAAATTCTGCCCCTCATAAGTATTAACACTAGTCTTCTTTCCAAAAGGAACATTAAACTCATTCTTACTATTAACTCTATATAACCCATTAAAACAAGCTTTATTTAAATAAATAGTTCTAGCAGCCCTCTTATAATCAGGAAGTCTATTAAACTTAGCCTTATCCCTATCTAAATTTCTAATTTGATAATAATACTCTTCACTATGATTAGCTTCATGATGATTAAGTTCCCTGCACATCGCATCAAACTTCTTAGCATCCTTCAAACACTCATACACATTCATAAGCTCTTTATTACAATCATTAATAACCGCACTTCTAGGCGATAACTCAAAAAGCAAAGCCCCACCACCAACAAATGGTTCATAATAAGTATTAAACTCATTAGGTGCATAAAACTTTAACTTATCAATAATCTGTCTCTTACCACCAGCCCACTTAACAAAAGGCTTTCCCTTTATCATTTACATCACCTCATATAAATATATTCTATCATAAAGTAAGGAATATACCAAAAGAAATCCAGAAAAAGTAGATAAATTAATAACTATAATGCATAATTATTAATAATAAACATACAATAAAAAAGCAATAATACAAAGATTGACATTAAAATCAAAATATTGTATTATTGTTATACCGGAGAGCAATCTTGTCAGGTCGATAGTTAGGATACGATTTTTTTAAATTAAACGTACTGTATTGTGCGTCGTCCTAACTAGGAAAAAGCCATTTTATGGCTTTTTTTCGTTATGGAAGAACAATAAATAAATCTGCTAAAGAATTCATCCCATCCAATTCTTCAATTGCTTTTTTTCTTATTGTACCAACAAGTAAATCTGCCGCTTGAACAACATAACTTTTACCAGAATCTTGATAAGAAATTAAAATATCTAAATCAAAATAAATAATTGGCTTAATTAAAGAAGAATAATTAAAATTAACAATGCCATACTTTAGTTCTTCTATAAGACCATCATGTAAATTGTAATAACCATTACTCTTAGTACTTTGCTGATCAATATTAATTATTAGTCTAATTGGCTTATTAGTTCATCACTTATTAAAAACTTCATTAATTTCATTATAAATACCCAAAAATCACTTTTTTGAAATAAAACTATCCTCATTAAGAAGCATCTCTAGCTTTCTTTTATACTCACTAAAAATAACATACTCATTAGAGTCATTACTATATCTTTTAAACAAACCCATAGTCATCAACTTACTAAGATAATTCTATCAAATATTAACAAAAAAATCTGCAAATATTAAAAATATGCAAAACATCATACAATCATAATATATTTAACCAAACATAATTTTAACAACTTATTTTTCATTTTCCAATATAATTTTAAGTAAGAGTAGCAAAAACGTCATTTAAAATAACATTATATTGCTTAAAACAACATTATTTTATTTAAAAAATTTAAATTCCTGCTCTTTTCAGGAGTGGTTAAGTTCCATATTGTCAATACTTATAGAAAGTACAAAACCCTTTATTTATAAGGGTTTATGTACATATTAGTTTATTTCAGTTTATTAAAATTTATATGTTTTTAGGTACATTAAGCATCTGATTACGTACCTAAAATTTTTCATTTTTGTTATTCTTTTCTACTAACTTTTCCAATCTATCTTTAAATTCTTCAACATTTTTGTTTGAGTCTTTAATGCTTATTTCTTCATCATTTTCCATAAATTCTTTTAATATTCTAAATGCTTCTTTTTCTAAATCTGTACCATTACTATTAATATATTCTTCAACCATATTCAATGATTCTTGTATTTCTTTATCAGCAGAATCAAATCGTTTAATTGCCTCTGGATCTTTCATAAATAAATCATATAAATTACTACCATTAAATAATTGAGCAAACAACTCTAATGCTCTTTCATTATCCTTTTTAAATACCTCATTTAATCTATTTTCATTTTCTGGTATTCTTAGTTTCAATTCATCAACTTTATTTGACAATTTATCTATTGAATACTTTATTGGTGGCTTATTTAAAACAATTTCTTTTATTTTTGTTTTATCAATTTGATTATAAACTTCACTAAAAATGTCATTTATAGTTAATCTCAAGTTTTCTAATATTTCAAAATCTATGTATGCAGCAAATAAAATATTATTATCTTCTTCATCTTTTAGCGAATGATTTACTTGATGTCTTATGGTCTCAATTATTTTAAATAAAGTTGCCTTATAATTTTCCTTTTTATAATATTTATTATCATTAGCTACAAATTCTTGATTAATTATCTTTTCAAACTCTTCATATTTTTTTGTATTGATAAAATACTCCTTAGAATCTTGAATTGCCTTAACTAAATTATATATTGAAGCACAATATAATCTATATATTCTATCTCTATCTGTAAATGTATCAATAAAGTATTCTTTGTTTTCAAAATCAAGATAAACTTTAGATAATGTGTTAGACATTGAAACAAATTCTTGAACATTTAATATTTTACTTATTTGTTTTATAGTAAAATTCATTCTATCACCTTCATTAATTATATATTATACAACAAAAAAAGAAGAATTAATCTTCTATTTCGATTTGACCATTAAATAATAATGGTAATAATTCTTGTTTTAATTTTTCTATTTTTTCAATTTCAATCTCATATTTTTCAATTGAAAAAACTATTGAATTTAAATAATCTAAATATTTATCATCATCAGGTATAACCACATTAATGTTTTTAATATCATCTAACGTAATAAATTTTACAATTGAACCATTAGAACCACTTTTAAATGAATCAACCATATTTTTTGCATTTATGTACATTAATGCATAATACTTTATATTCTTTGGTTCAATAACGTAAGTTCTTTGATATGCATTAAATTCACCTGTATAATGTTTTACATTGAAATCGCCATTCCCTGCAATAATAATAGCGCTACAATTAAAGCCAGGACTATCACATTTCATTGTTGATCGAGAACATGTATAAAAATTATACTCTCCATTTTTAGTAGCAAAATTGGCATCTTTTTTTCCAGTTGTAATTGTCCCTAATTTTTCAAACGTATAGTTTTTAAATGTCCTAGGTAATTGATTTGAATGCTCATAGTTTGCCTTCCCATTTATTGGAATACCATTTTGATAAAACCAAAAAGAAAATGTGTCCTCTAATTGTTTATTTAATAAAAATAATATTCTTCGATTGTTTTTTATTTTATCGTCAAATGTTTTTAAAAATCTCGAAATTTTTTTTTGTTTTTCTTTTGGTAAATCAATTATTAATGTCTCTCGTATAGAATCCATTGTTATATTTGGCTGCGCCGATCCTTGTTTCAATTGAAATAAGTATGATTGACCAATAGGACTTTGAAGATAATATTTTAAAAATTCTATATCAAAATAATCATCTATTAATTCAATTTTTGCTATATTACTTGCCAAATGGCAATCATATGGATGATAAAAAATTCCAACTTCACCCAAATTGCTTCCTACATATGGAATTAATATACACTCTTTTGTTAATTTACTCCTAATTAATTTATCTGAAATTTCTTTATTAATATACCAATCATATTCTTCTACAAATATTCCATCTCGTATATTTTTTCCTTGAACCATTGGAATATCTGTTTTATCAATTCTTTTTTTTGTTTCATTTGGTTGTATATATTCAGAATGTTCAAACCCTGCCAATTTTGTAACAAAAACATGTTCCTTAATCTTTATCATTTTCATAATATTTTACCTTTTTGATATTTTCATTTATTTCAGACATTAATTTTTCATTTTCAATTACAATTGAATTAATTTCAGTAGTAATATCATTTATTTCTTTTATAAATTCTTCTTTTGTAAACTCTTTATATTCTATTTTTATTTTAAAATATTGGCCTGCGCTAAAAGATAGTTTCTTTGAAATAATTTCTTGTTTAGAAACACATATACTAAATTTTTCTATTTCTTCAAAATTGTTGAAACAATTAATAATTTTATTAATTTCCTCATATGATAACTTTGTTTTCTGATTTTTTCCTTCTTTATATTTTTCGCCAAGATTTGAGGCATCCATTAATAATACTGTATCTTTATTGTTACTCTTATCTATAAAAATTATAGAAACATTTGTACCAGTTGTTGCAAATATATTGGCAGGCATTGATATAGCACCTCTTAGCCAATTATTACTAATTATCTCGTCTCTAATTTTCATTTCTATTTTGCTTTTTCCAGTTAAAAAGCCTGTTGGAACCACAATTGCAGCTTTTCCAGAATCTTTTAACGAATATATTATATGTTGAATGAAAAGCAAATATATTGGCATTGATTCTTTTTTGTTAGCTGGTATTTGTGGAACACCTGAAAAAAATCTATCAGAATATTTATCATCCTCTAATTTATCTCTATAATCACTAAAATCTGTTTTAAATGGAGGATTGCTAACTATATAATCAAATTGAGCCAATTTATTACCTTCTTTATTTAAATGAGCAGGATTCAATAATGTATTACCATGTACAACATTATCTAAAGAATGTACTAAATTATTTAATATAAGGTTTAATCTTAAAAATTCATTTGATTTTTGAGATATATCTTGAGTATATAGAGTACAATCTTCTTCACCTATTTCATGAGCAAGTGCTAATAATAATGTACCAGATCCAGCTGATGGATCATATATTGATACATTTCTTACTTTTTCAGTATCTGGCACTAATATTTTAGCAATAATTCTAGCGATAGAGTTAGGTGTATAGTATTCTGCATACTTACCAAAATCTTTATTATAATCTTTAATTAAATATTCAAATATTGTAGCAAAGAAATCATATTTTTCTTCAAACACTTCATCAAGCGAAAATTCAACTAGTTTATCAATTATTGCTTTAGCAAAATCATTTTTCTTATTTGATTCAATAATATATTGAGAAATAGGACTAAATAATTTTATTTTTTCTTTACTTCCTGTTCTAACTGAGAATATATCTATATTATCATTAGAAATACCATCTAAAGCATTATCAAATAATTCATAAAACTTTGGTGTTGTAGAATTCTTATTATTAAATAAATAACTTACTAAAAATTCTTTTCTAATAAATGCCACATTTGCCCCTAGACCATATCTATATTTAGACATTTCTGCAGGACTAAGTTTCATTATTTCTTCTTCTACTTCTTTTGTTGTAGAATTTTTAGATAAATTTTTATCAACCCTTTTAAATTCATATAAGAATTTATCATTTAAATATTTATAAAGGAATGAATCAGCAATAATCTTATATTCATTTCCTGTATTAGATAATCCATATTCACCACATACTGCCTTTAGATCATCTATCATTCTCTCTGTTTTTACTATTAGCTGCCTTTCTTTATCCATTATTACTTACCTTCCTTTCAAATTCATACATTGTTACTATTAAATCTACAAAGAAATCTATCTCATCAATAATTTTTGTTTCTTCATTTGATGTCATATAAACGCATCTACCTACTTCACTCTTAAAGAATTCAACATTATCTAAAATATCATTTCTTCTTAAAATTAAATCGTCTACTTGATTTTTAATTTCTAAAAGTATTTCTACTAATTCGGAATCACTAAAATCTGATATCCTATCTTTAACTCGTTTGTAAATTTTTACATACTTTTCATCACCAAGTAATTTATTAAGAAGCATACTATTTTTTAAATTTAACTGATCAATATTCTTTTCAATTTCAGTTAACTTTTTCATTTTTTCATTAATATCATCAATTGTTAATTCTTCAATATTTTTCATTTTAAATAAATTATTAAATTCATTAGCTAATAAAGAGTAGTTTTTATCATCTTTATCAATATTATCAATAAATTTTCTTCGTACCTCTTCTATCTTATCTAAGTATTTGTCAGATATAACAAGTTCATCTTCATTTATTTTATTAAATTTAATATCTAAATTTTCAAATACAGTATTTAATGGATTAGATCCATCATTATTATTAATATCTTCTGATAAATTAAGAATATCCAATCTTCTATTAATTTCTCTAGACATATTATCAACATTTGAAATATTGACTTTTTCTATTAATTCACTATAATTTAAAGATTTTATAATATTATATAGATCTTTATAATCCCTTACTAATCTTCTTAAGTTAATTAAATCTTTCTTTTCTAAAGAACTAATTTGAGAACTTAATATTTCTTTATTAGAAAAATCGAATAAGAATAATTTATCTTTTATTTCTTCAATTCTTTTTTCTGCATCTTCACTAGATACAAATATACTTGAATAATGTTCAAAATCTTCACCTAATTCTTCTTGCAATTCATTAAAATATATTTGATTTGTTTTATCAAATTCATCCCTTATATCTGCAAAATCTACAACATAGCCATATCTAAAATTTTTATATGGTCTATTAACTCTAGTTAATGCTTGTAATAAATTGTGGGCTCTGATTACTCTTCCTAAATATAATTTTTTAAGTCTAGGTGCATTAAATCCGGTTAATAACATATTATCAACTACTAGAATATCAATTTTTCCTTCTTTATAAGCTTTTATTTCTTCTTCTCTTATTTGTTTATTATCTTCATTATAAAGAATTAGTATTTTTGAAAAATCATATTTATCTAGTGATTTAAATAGATTTCTCGCTTGAACTTGAGAATCACACACAATCATTGCTCCAATTGTATCATCACCGAATCTTGTTCTAGAAGCACCGAAATCTTTTGAAATATATTCAGCTAATGCTTCTGTATAAACAGGATGTGATACTATATCACTTTCTTTAGCATCTTTTAATATTTCTCTAACTTGATCTAATGCTTCAGCTATTTTTACTTTATATTCTGCTTGTACACCTTCTCTAATTAGTTTTAAAGTATATCCATCCATAATAGATTTATTATAATAATACTTGTGAATATAATCACCAAATATATCTTTTGAAGAGTATTTAATACCATCCATTTCTTGATTAACTAATGGAGTACCTGTTAATGCTATCTTAATTGAATTTCTATCAGAAGCCATTAAATTAGCTAAAAAGTTCCCTCTCGGATTATAATCTCTATGAGCTTCATCTAAAAAATAAATTCTTTGAACATCAACATTATAATCAGAGTCTTTTACAGTTGAATCTTCTGAAAACTTTTGAATGTTAACTACATTAATTGTTAGCTTCCCGATTTTAGATACTTCACCAGTCATTGCAATATTTTTCTTAAAATCTTCTCTAGAGTTAACTTTAACAACATTTAACCCTCTAGCTTCAAATTCTTCTGATGCTTGTTTCAATAAATCTAATCTATCAACTATAAAATAGAACTTAGCAACTTTAGATTGTTTCGCATAGTAATCAGTTAAATATTTAACGTTAAAATATGCCAATGCAGTTTTACCTGATCCCTGAGTATGCCAAATTATTCCTTTTTTCATCCCTTCTGATATTTTATTTTCGATAGCAAAAGTAGCAAATAATTGTTGATATCTCATAATATGTTTTTGTATTTCAACTACACCATTTTTATTAGCTTTTTCTACATAAGCTATTCCATATCTCAATAACCTAAATATTCTATTTTTATGGAATAATGATGTAATCAATTTATTAGTAGGAGTCATTCTACTTAAATTAGTGCTATATTCATTTGTTCCTTTTATTGAAACATAATTATTATCTTTTAATATATAATTTTCTTCAGTATCTGATATATCTCCTATCTTATCAAATATAGAAGGTTCTTCCTCTCTAAAACAATTAAAGAAAACACTTTTATCACTTGGTGTTCCATAAAATGCTCCTTCTATTGGAACAATAGAATCATTATTATATTCTTGGTTATTTGAAAAAACTAAAATCTGAGTAATATTCATAAACTTTCTAAATTTTTCATTGTGAAATCTATCATTTATTCTATTTCTTTCAGCTAATATTCCATCTCTATTATTGGGTTTCTTAACTTCAATAAACCCTAAAGGCATACCATTAATAAGCATAATAACATCAGGTCTAAAATTATCTTCTCCATTTTCATATGGTAATTCTGTTAAAATATTTAATGTATTATTATCAACATTATCAAAATCAATTAGTTTAATTTCATCAAATCCATCTAATAATGTTTTATAAAACTTCCTACCCAAATCTTTATTGTTCAATTCAATATCAATCTCATCAAGTATTCTATCAATATCATTTTCTTTTAAATCTGTATTATTTATTTTATTTATACTATCTTTAAATATTGTTTTAAAAATATTCATTCTAGAATCTAATTGATTCTTTACTTCTTTTAAAGATAAATATTTATACCCTAATCTAGTAGCATGTACTAAAGCTGGTATTTTTACTCTTGTATTTTCACTAAATTCCATTCATTTACCTCCTGTGACACTATGACATTAACTATCGGTGTAATCCACACCTTATTCTAGTGTCATTATGTCATTAATCTAATATATCGCTGACTTTAATATTGTAATATTCAGCTATTTTTCTTACTACTTCATTATTTAATTTTCTACTACCTTTTTCATATTTATTATAAGTAGAAATATCTATACCTAAATAATCTGCAATCTCTTGTTGTGATTTTTTATTATTTAATCTATATTGCTTTACTCTTAATCTAGCTCTTGTTTGAACTTTTTCTTCTAATTTTGCCATACCTTCAGCAAAATTTCTTATATCTCCTATCATTTGAGATTTATTTTGAGACACACCAAAAGTACATCTACTTATTTCTAATTTTTCTTTTGTTGATAATTCCGGCATATTCTCAAAAAAATAATCAGTTGAAACTTTATAAAAATTTGCTAAGTCTCTAATAACTGCTAAAGGTGCACATCTATCACCTAATTCATAATGCTTATAAGTAGAAACATTAACACCAACAACTTGAGCTACATCTTTTTGCGTTAAACTAGACTTACTACGCATATCAGCCATATTCTTACCTATTGTTATATCACTTTTTCTACGATTCTCCACAAGTGTACCTCCTAATATCTTCTTGATACCATTATAACATACATTTTCCATTTTGGAACGCAAAAATTCCATTTTGTCAATTTTTATCATTTTAGTATTGACATTATGGAACTAAGACAATATATTATAGTTGCATTTACAATTTAGAACTTTTATTTTAAATCTACAATCGACAGATTGGAACTACAAGGTTCTTTGAAAATTTGTAAGTTGCGGAAACCGCCGATATGCCCTAACTCAAAAAAAGGCAAAGCAGAAATTATAACCCTATTGGCACGAGAGTTATGAAATAACTAAAATTTCAACAAGTGGGCTTAGCTTAGGGGAAATTCTACCCTTTTTTAGAGAGAAAGGAGGAAACATATGAATAAATAAGTATTAAATTCTATATTACCTACTATGGACACTAATGATATTGTTGAATTAGTTCATAATCACTTATGTGGATTAAGAGTAATAGAAAACAAAGATCGTGAAGATATAAGAATAGAATATGATCTTGAAGAGGATATAGAAGATAATTCAAGAGAAGAATTAATTAATGCATTATACAAAATGAATGAAAAAATAATGAAAAGCAGATAGGAGGTTTGATATATGACAGCAGTTGAAACATTAGAATTACTATCTAAACAATGGTGTACTCTACAAGACTTAATGAAATTAACTAGTCTTGGTAGAAACTCAGCACTTAAAATTAGAAAAAAATAATAACAGATCTTACTAATCAAGGTTATAAACTAAATATTAATGTTCTTTACCTTAAAGATATGGCAAAACTGGAGAAATAAATGAAACCTATAGAAGAATTATATATAACCATAAAAAAAGACAACACTATTGATGGAATAATGAAGTCAAATTGATTATATTGCTTAGTTGCAGAACCTAAAGTTGGTAAGTCGTTCTTAGCATTACAGCTTGCCAACCCTTTGGTAAATAATAAACAATTCTTAGGATTCAATACTAATCCCACATCCGTCTTATATGTTAGCACAGAAATAACTTAAAGAAAGATTAGAAATAACAGGATATACTTTTAAACCTAATTCATTCTTCTTTGTATAAAAAGATGAACAACATAAATTATGTATTAGTGATGATTTATTATTAGATTTAAAAGAATTCTCAGAAACCTATAATGGAAGATTTGTAATTATAGATATTATGTGTGGAATAGATTATGGATATGAAACTAATATTAATAACTATAGTAATGTTATGAAGATTATGTTTGATAAATATAGAGAACTTGCTAAAAAATATAATCTTACATTTCTTTTAATACATCATTTAAATAAAGAAGGTAAAACGTTAGGTAGCACAGGTATCGATAGTAATATGAATGGTATATTAACATTAATCAATAATAAAGATAATACTTATACTTTAAAAATAATCAATAGAGACTTTGAATAACAAAATCTTAATCTTATAAGAAATGATAAACTTGAATTTGAAATTATTAATGAAGATAATACTGAATTAGATTTTAATCTTAGTGTATTTATGAAATATGTAATTAAGAAAAAAGAAGTAATATTTACTCCAGCAGAAATAATAGCAGAATTAAATCTACTAATTACCCCTTCTCGCTTTGGAAGATTACTAAATAGTAATATTAAAAGATTAGAAAAAGAAGGCATATATGTTGAGTTAAATAGAACTGCTACTTCTAGAAATTACAAAACTAAGTTTATAAATCCTCTTGTTTTAGAAGAATAAGGTTTTAGGATTTATCCTAACTCACATTTGGTCTATGACCTAGTGAGATAAGTCATGTAGTGACTTTTCCAAAAAAAAGGTATATAATATTCTCTAAATATTAAGGAGAGCTTTATGAAAAAAATTGAAGTAACCAATATAATTAATGAATACTTAAATGAGAATAATCTAGTTATTACCGATTTACTTAATAATAGAATAAATATCAACTCATATGAAAAATACACAGAAATCTTTAAACTAATAGATAATACTTTTAAAAATAATATAAATGAGTTTTCAGATGAAGCAAAAAAATTTATTGATAAAATGGAAAGATTAATTAATGATGCAAAAGCAAATAAAGATGATCAAGTAAAAAGATTCATAGAAAATAATATAAAAAATTATATTCTTGGTAATAATTATTCAAGCGATACATCTATAAAAAGTATTTTTATTTCAAGTTTAAACAACACGTTAGAAAAAAGTGAATCCGCTTTAAAAATGATATATAAAGAATTAGGTTATGATAATCTTTTGCACTATATTGAATTATTAAAATATCCAAACTATTTAACATCATATTTAAATGATTCTCAAAAACAGCAAGTAGCAATGCACTACATTCTATTTAAAACAGGGCATCATAGTTCAACAAATTTGTCAAGAAATATGTCACAAAAAAATTTATACAATACAATGAAAGAAAATATCGATAGTGCGATAAATGATATTACAAAAGAAAAAGATGATTTTATAACTTTTATGAACGATGAAAAAAATATAGTTAGTAACTGGTTTGAAGAAGTTAATAAGAATCAAGATGAAAAAAATTCTAATTATGAAAAATTTATGAGTGACTGTAATGAACGAATTAATAATTTAGAAAATATGTATTCGAAAAAATTAAAAGTAGAAAAACCAGCAGAATTTATGAAACAAAAATCTGATGAATATTTAAAATCATCTAAAAAATGGGCTTTAGCAAGTATAGGATTAGTTATTCTATTACTAATTATTCTTGGTCTAATAATTAATCCAAAAATAAATATCGGTAAGAAAGTAATTGAAATAAGCTTATTCAATACTCAAATCCCAATATATCAAAGTATAATTTTACTTGCAATGGTATGTTTAATAATATATATGTTAAGAGTATTTATTAAATTGACTATTTCTTCAAAACACTTAAGTGAAGAATATAAACAAAAATATATATTGACATATTTCTACCTTTCACTAATCAGCGAAGGTAAATTAAATAATGAACTTGGAGATTCTATAATATCAAAGTTATTTACAAAAGCAGATACAGGATTAATTAAAAATGATACAAACATAGAAATAGAATCAATATATAAAACACTAACAGGAATAAATAAATAATGATAGCAACCAATAATGGTTGCTTTTCTTTTATAAAGGAGGTTTTAAATGTATGATGAATATCAAGTATTAAGATTTGAAAACAATTATAAAAGTAAAGATTTATATCTTATAGGAAATGAAATGAATAATAGGATTGGTACAGATAATTATGATAAAGAAAGAACTAAATTTAATATTAAGCATAAAGAACTAGAAAAAGATAATTTATATCAAGATGTTAAATATAAATTGGAAAGTAGAAATATAGAATACCTTCACAAAACTAAAACCAATCTATTAAATGGTGTAACTATATCAAGTGACCCAGAGTTTTTTATAACTCTGGGTTTACCATTTAAAGAAACAAATAGGAAGTATAAAAAAGGTAAAAAAGAAGGAAAAATATATGGACTCCTGATATTAAAAGTAAAAATAATATTCCTGAAGAAGTAATTAAATACTTTGATGAAAGTTATAACTTTTTAAAAGAATTAGTTGGTGAAGAAAATATAGTAATGGCCCAAGTACATTTTGATGAAGATACTCCTCACCTACAAACTTACTTTTTACCAGTAGTAAATGAAGTAAAAAGGAAATGTTATCAAAGAGATAAAGATGGTAATTTAATAAAAGAGATAAAAAAAGATAGAAATGGAAAAGATAAGGCATGAACAATCTAAAGAATTATCTAATAAAGATGAATAACTTAAATATTATAAAAATGCTTTTAAAGTTGGTTTAAAAGTTATTAGGATTCATGATTTTAGACATTCATGTGCATCACTACTTATTAACAATAGTGCTAATGTTACATTAGTTGCAAAATATTTAGGACATACAAAAATCGAGGAAACACTAAATACATATTCACATATGTTTAGTACTGCCCTCGACTCTGTTGTTTCAGTTATAGATAGCTTAGAAGATAACACTGATGTGTAAAGTTTCATAAAAATTATGTGAGGCTATTTCATTTAAGTAACCACTTATGTTATACTTTAAATATAGAATAGAGATCTTCTATTTTGGATAAATTTTAATACTTTCTATCTCTTGGCGGAATTGGATCATTGCCGTAAGAGTCTTTATCACGTATTTTTCCATCTCGACCATGGATTACAACTTCTACGTGATCTTTTTTTGCGCCTGGAATAGCATATTGTATTGCTTCCTTTTGAGTATCAAAGTTTTTTGATGCCCTTTGGCTACCTTCTCTCTTTACTTGCCATACATCATTGTTTTTTATAACATGAATGTTTTTTTGTGCCATTTTTTCACCTCCTCCCATTTTTATAATTAGAAGAGGTACTATTCCATAGTCTCACACATTAATTATATCAAATTCACATAAAACAGTATATATTTAAAGCAAAAAAGGTCGATTTTTCTCAATCAAAAAGCCTCCATTTTGGAGGCCGCTCATCAGAGCGAAATACCACATATAAATGTGCACTAATTAAATGTTAAGAATAAGTTTAACATTAGCAGTAATATTCTCATCACTTAATTGTGATTCTAAATTCAAACTTTGAATCATTGCGGAATACTGAGTGCCTTTTTTTAATTCTACTAATAGTTCTTTACAATAATATCTTGGCACATAACCCAAATGATATGATTTATCATTTTCTTTAAAAATAATTTTAATTGCATTCGGATCTTTTAAATTTTCTGGTTCTGGATCTAAATATAGTTTTTTATTAACCTTAAGATAATTTTTACATTCTTCTACATCACTGCAATGACTTGTTCCAGCAACATCAAATTCAATTTTGTTTGGATCAAAAGCCGGAACAAATTCATAGTTATCTGTTAATGTTCTTCCACGTGTTGCTTTTAAAATATCAAAATCATCTGAATCTTTTTCTAAATTGTAACAATTTAAAATTTCTAAATAATCTGGTCTTGTTTCATTTGGCAATCTTGTCAAAATATTTGTAAATAAAGTATCACTTTCGTATGATTTTTTTAAATCTTCAAAGCCTGGAAAATATTTAAAACCAACTGTTCTGGCGTCATCTAATTCTGGATTAACATAAGTAAAACTATATCTATTATTCTCTTTAATTAGTGTTCCAATTTTATATCTTCTACGTGAAGTTGGTTCTTTCCAAATTAGCCATAATTCTTCTTTCATTACTATCACCTCTTTTTACTTTATATTTAATAGTATGTCTCTTCGTCTAATTAAGTACATTATTATATATTTTTTATGTTCATTAGTCAACAATTCATCTGGTATTTTATTAACTAATTCTTCTATTATTTCATCAGTAAGTTTCTTTAAATTATTAATTTCAGGTGTAACATATTGTGGAAAATTATCATATAAATATTTAATCAATTCAAAATGCTTATATTTGCTTTTATTGTCTTCCTTGTATATTATTGTCTGACTTCTATCTATATATGCATTAAAATCTTTTATACCGTCATAATATTTTTGTGCATTTGCAGAGTTTCTAAACTCTCTTAGTAAACTATCACCATTATCATATAAAGGTGAAATAAAATTTTTCCCTTGCTTTTCTGTAATTCCCCAATTTTCTTCGTGCCTGTCTTGTTCCCCTATTAACGCATCAAAAATCATTATCTTAACAAAATCCTTAAATAGATCAATATCTATATCATCTAATACAGATTTAATATTTGAAATAGTATAATAATTATTTCGCTCTTTAGTATCTCTATTTAAATATGCAACAATATCAGTATGAGGAGCATTAAATCTATCAGAAAAATAATAGTTTAAAACTCCAATCTTATTATCATTATCAACTGCCAATTCAATTTTTGCACAATCATATCCCAATACTTTAGCAATTTCATATGCTAGCTTTTCAGAGCAAGCTTCACTGCAATCATAATCTTCATGTTCATATTTGAACATTGCAATCTCACGTTTATTATTAATAGCTAACATCTTTTTTCTTGAACCACGAACAATAGGTTCATCTTGTATAAATTTAAAATCTACTTCTGCTTTTTTGATTTCATATTTTTCCATAGACTCACCTACCTTACCTATTCTATTTAAATTATATCATATTTTTTTATTTAGGAGTATACAGGTTTGATGTTTTTATTATTTCTTTATTTCAGATATATCTTCATAATCTTCTTCATTGCCAATTCTTTTTAAATAATCTTTACCTCCGTCTACTGCAACCGTTCCACAAGAACATTTCTTATAATCATTTGTGCTTTTAGACTCTATGATATCTCCGCATTTTTTATATTTAATTTTATTACTTATGATTTCTTCTTTCTTTTCCATAAGTCATCTCCTCATAATATATTATACCATGATTTTATAACAATTATATCCTACCGTTTACGGTATAATACCATTACAACCATACGGATAAAATCAATATTGTCCGTATCATTGTAAAAAAATCCATTGAGAATTTTTGCCACTTTCGGCACTTTTTCTAAATGAACTATTCATAGAATCAAATTTTTTTGTACCTAAATTGTACCTAAAATTATTTTAGCAATATTGATACCTCACAACCCCTTATAAAACGGCCACAAAAAATGAGAGCACAATTAAATGCTCTCTTCAGGGGGTTTTGGTTGATACACCTTAACATTGAATTCGTTAAGGTTATCAGCATGATATCTCTACCATGCTAAAATAATCATAAACGAATTTTAACTCTTTGTCAATCACAATTTTTAATAATTTACAAAAAACAAAATTATTTAACTTTTTTAAGTTCTTCGTAATATAAAATAAATGTTACATTCATATAAGGAACAAGCCAAATATATAAAATTCCTAAAGTAAAAATACCAAGTAATAACCAGCCAAAGAAACTAAGAACTAACATAAAATAATCCATCTTATATCCATTCATCATTTCCTTACTTTTTCTAATGCAATCCATCGGATTCGTATTTCCATCAATCATTAATAAATTTACCATTGAGTAACTCAATGCCGCAATAATACCAGGAATAATAAGAAGTAATGCCCATAAAGTTGAAAACAATGAAGTTAAAAACCATACACCAAATATTGGTCCAAACAACTTGTAATATTTAAACATTCCTTTAATATCACATTCTTCGCCTCTAACAAATTTCATTACATAAGCAGTTGCTCCAAAACTTAGTGGTAACGTAATAATCGTTGATAGCATTTGTGCACTTGTATTAACATAAATATTATCACTATTTACTCCAAAAAATGCTCCAATAAGCGAATTTATCAAAGACACAATAACAAACGGTATTACTAAATCCCACACATGACCTTTAATCATAGCTTTAGCTTTTTCTTTTAATTCTTTTCTATTCATATCCTCACCAATATAATTATATACAATTTTAAAATTCTAAGCAATAGTTAAGTTCTCAAGAATTTCTTTCTGCACTTTATAATCATCTAAATTCTTACTCTTCAAAAATTCCTCAGCATCACTTTTACATTGCATTAAAATTTTATAATCTCTATTTAAATTTGCAATTTTAAAACTCTGCTCACCACTTTGTCTAATTCCAAAAATGTCTCCACCACCTCTTAGCTTAAAATCTTGCTCACTAATATAAAAACCATCATTACTCTGCTCTAAAACCTTTAATCTTTCAGCATCATAATCACTTATCAAATAACAATAACTTTGCATGTCATTTCTGCCAACTCTGCCTCTTAACTGATGAAGTGTAGCAAGTCCAAATCTTTCTGCATTAAAGATAACCATCATCGTCGCATTTTTAACATCAACACCAACTTCGATTACTGTTGTTGAAATCAATATCTTTGTGTCCCCATTTTTAAAACTGTTCATTACTTCATCTTTTTGATTAGGTTTCATTTTTCCGTGCAATAAGCCCGTTGGAACCATTCCATTAAATGCTACATCAAACTTGTCTTTTAAGGAAGTTACATTCATCTTTTCATCCTCTTCATCATCAATAAGTGGTGCTACGACGTATATTTGATGCCCAGCTTTTATTTCATCTAGCATTTTCTCTAAAACATTTTTAAGTTCACTATTTTTAAAAATTTTAGTAATAATTTCTTTTCTGCCACCTGGTTTAGACCTAATCTCCGTAATATCCATATCACCATAAATAGTTAAAGCAAGTGTTCTAGGAATTGGTGTTGCACTCATATATAACACGTCAACATCTTTTCCTTTTTCTTGTAAAGTCTGTCTTTGATTAACACCAAATCTATGTTGCTCATCAGTAATAACAAGTCCAAGATTATTATAAACAAGTTCATCATTAAGTAAAGAATGCGTACCAATTAAAACTTGAGTCTCACCATTTTTTAAATTCTGTAAAATATTATTTCTTTCACCTTTTTTAGTTGAACTTGTAAGTAACTGAATCTTTAACTTATCTCCAAAAAGACTTTTCATATTATTAAAATGTTGTACTGCTAATATCTCAGTCGGTGCCATAAGCACGCCTTGATACCCTGCTAGCATATTCATATAAAGTGCAATAAAAGAAACTATCGTCTTACCACTACCAACATCACCTAAGATTAATCTATTCATTTTCTTCTTAGATAAAAAGTCTCCCTTAACATCACTTACTGCCTGCATTTGCCCATCAGTTAAGTTAAATGGCAAACTACTAATAAAATTATTAACCCTATCTTCATCAAAACTCTTAATGTTAAATTTGCCATCACTTGCACTCTTCTCTTTTAAATAACTTACCTTTAACATAAAAGTAAATAACTCTTCATAAATCAAATGTAAATCTGCTTTTTTCAAACTGTTAATATCTTTAGGTTTATGCACATTAGTAACTGCTTCTTTTTTATTTATAAAATTATACTTTTCTATTAAATAATCTGGCACATTACTTTTAATTTCTACAGTATTATCCAAAATCTCATCAACTAATTTTTTAAAATTACTTCTTTTAATCCCCTGATTCAAATGATAAACAGGCTCAATAACTGTTTTCGTTATTGGTGTAAGCTTTATATCACTCGCCATAAATGTATTAGATTTTCTATTATATTTACCAATTACTGATATATAACTTTTAATTCTAATATTAGGTTTTAAATAAGCCCTATTAAAGATAGTAACATTTACTAGTTCACTTCCAGTATTAAATGCAAAAGATAATTTATTAAGATTTTTTCTTATAAAAAATACTTTGGCTGCAGACTCAACATATCCAGTAATTGTGCATGTATCACCTTCACTACACTCTCTTAACTTGACTGGTGTATAAACATTATATCTATAAGGAAAATAATTAATAACATCATCTTTTGTATATAAATTAAGTGCTTTTAAAGCAAGTAAACTTTTAGGTCCAATTCCTTTTATATCTTCTAGCATTGTAATCACCATCTTTTATTATTTTTTTATTAAAAACGCTTGACAAAAGTGTCTCATTCGGTTAGTATATAAATCACCAATTCACTTATAGGCGAATTGGTGCTAGTATCACACTAGCCAACCCCTTTTTATTCTTTGAGGCTGCTTATTAAGCAGCCTCCATTTTTTTATTTATTTAATAAATTTTTATAATATTCATAACGCTCTTTTGCAGCGTTTTTATTTTTTTCTAATAACACATCTGCTTTTTCTTTATCCTTTAAAATTAATGCATTATATCTTACCTCATTTCGTAAGAAATCATCATACTTCTCAAAATCAGGTTCCGCACTATCTATATGAAGTTCACCATCAAAGTATCTCATAAGTGTCACATAACCACACATTACAGCAAGCTTCTCCTCATTAATAGAATTACCCATACCACCTTTAATTCCTTGCTCTATACAAGGACTATAAGCAAGAATAATAGACGGCCCATCATGTTCTTCAGCCTCTTTAATAGTCTTAATCGCCTGCATCATATTAGCACCTAAACTAATCTGACCAACATACACATTAGGGTAGCCCATACAAATCTTAAATAAATCTTTCTTATAAGTATCCTTACCCATATCAGCAAACTCTGCTACTGCCCCAATATGTGTACTCTTACTAGATTGTCCACCAGTATTAGAATAAACTTCCGTATCAAGCACCATAATTCTAACCTTTTTATTACTTGAAAGCACATGATCTAAACCACCAAAACCTATATCATAAGCCCAGCCATCTCCACCAATAGTCCATACACTCTTAGGCGTTAAATAATTAACCAAATCAGAAGATACATACTTCTTAGCTTCATCTAATACAGCATTAATCTTCTCATAATCATTCTCATTATCTTTAACAAACTTATAAAGATTAGCAGCTGTCTTATTACTCTCAAGCTCCTTAAGTGCTCTAGCATGTAACTTATCATAAGTTCTTAACATTCCATAACCATACTCAGCATTATCTTCAAATAAACTACTACCCCAAGAAACATTATAAGGCATACTTGGGCAAGATGCCCCATATATACTAGAACATCCTGTAGCATTTGCAATAACAAGTCTCTTACCAACAATCTGTGTTAATAACTTAATATAAGGTGTCTCACCACATCCAGCACAAGCTCCAGAAAACTCAAATAATGGCTTTTTTAAAGAAACTTCTTTTATATTATTCGCACTTGTTACATCATTTTCATAATTCTTAAATAAATCATCTGCTCTTTTTTGATTCTTGTCATCAATTTCTCCCCAAGATAAACACTTAACAGGACATATATTAGCACATAAACCGCAAGCCGTGCAATCCCTCTCACTTACTGCCACAATAAACTTATTTTTCTTATCTAAGCTATCCTTTGCATCGCTTGCATACTTATCATTCTTATCAATTACAAAAGGTCTAATAACAGCATGAGGACAAACAATATTACACATACCGCACTCAATACATCTATTCTTATCCCATTTAGGAACCATACTAGCCATGCTTCTCTTCTCTAAAGCACTAGTCCCACCTCTCGTAGTTCCATCACGCATCTCATAAACATCACGAGTACTTAACTGATTACCTCTTCTAGAATTAATATAATCAAACACTGTATTACCAAACTTCATATCATAAGTACTAGCACTATCTATCTTACACTCTTTTAAATAATATTTACTTTCCTTAATACATGAAACATTCGCTTTAACAATATCTTCACCCTTAGTAAAGAAACGTTTCTTAACATTCTTAATAAGCACTTTTTCATAATCATCAAAACCAAACAAATTTAAGATAGCACTTTCCATAATTAAACTAATCTTACCAGAAATACCATACTTACTAGCTAGCATTCCAGCATCAATTAAATACACTTTTATATTATTATCAATTAAATATTTCTTCACTTCATTTGGTATAAACTTATTAAACTCTTCTTCTGTCCTATAAGTATTAACAAGCAAAGTTCCGCCCATAACTAAACCATCTAAACAATCAAACTTCTTAAAATATTCATCTTTAGAAACTACAACTAAACTAGGACTCGTAACATAATAAGGTGCTTTAATTAACTTTTTACTCGTTCTTAAATGAGAAATAGTTACTCCGCCACTCTTCTTAGAATCATACTCAAAATAGCCTTGAACATAACTACTTTCACCAAGTATTTTAAGCATATCCTTTGATGCACTAACAAGTCCATCAGAACCAAATCCAAATATCTTAAATTCTTTATAATTTTCTTTATAATTAAACTCGAAATGTTTCAAAGACAAATTAGTAATATCATCATCTATCCCGATAACAAAATTATTTACTAACTTTGTATCAAGCATCTTATAAACATCATAAATATCACTTGGTGTCGTATTTTTACTAGATAATCCATATCTTCCATGAACTATCTTTATCTTTTCATCACTAAGAGCAGATAACACATCTAAATATAAAGGCTCACCAGCACTCCCACTTTCCTTAGTTCTATCTAAAACAGCAATCTTGCGCACACTTTTTGGTAATACTTTCTTTAAATAATCTGTACTAAAAGGTCTATATAAATGAACCTCAATTAAACCATACTCATCATTTTTACACATATCTATTGTATTTTTAATAGTATCACAAACAGATCCCATTGCTACAATAACCTTCTTAGCATTCTTACTACCATAATAATTAAATGGTTTATAATTAGTTCCTGCAATCTTATTAAGTTTCTTCATATAAGAGTTAACTATATCTGGCATCTTTAAATAATCTTTGTTTCTGGCTTCGGTTACTTGAAAATAGATATCCTCATTTTGCGCAGTACCCTTAGTAATCGCCTTACCAGAATTAAGTGCTCTGTTTCTAAACTCATTAACCTTTTCATAATTAATCATTGACTTAATATCTTTATCACTAATAAGCTCTATTTGATTATATTCATGACTAGTTCTAAAACCATCAAAGAAATGTAAAAATGGAAGGCTCCCCTCGATTGCCGATAAGTGTGCTACCATTGCTAAATTATAAGCATCCTGTACATTGGTACTTGCTAAAATACAAAAGCCTGTTGCTCTTGTTGCATACACATCCTGATGATCACCAAAAATACTAAGTGCATGTGTAGACAAACTTCTCGCCGCAACATGAATAACTCCTGGAAGCATCTCTCCTGCCATTTTATACATATTTGGTATCATTAATAAAAGTCCTTGACTGGCCGTAAAAGTACTAGCTAAAACTCCCGCATTAAGTGCCCCATGCATTGCTCCAGCAGCTCCAGCTTCACTTTGCATTTCAATAACATTTACCGTATCTCCAAACACATTCTTTTGATTCTCACTACCCATTAAATCTATTTGACTAGCCATTGGACTAGACGGCGTTATTGGATAAATAAAACTAAGCTCACTAAAATTATAAGCCATCTTAGCACACGCAGTACATCCATCAACAACTTTCATATAATCACCATTCCTATATAATAATTATATCTTAAAAACAAAGAAAAACAATACTTAAATCTTTTCATAAAGTATTGTTTCACTATTTTCATAAACATAAAATTTGCAGTTTACATATTTCTCCATTATACTCTTAAATCCAGCACCAACTAAAGTAAAGTCACCTTGCTTTTTATTAAACCACTTTCCCCTATAATAAGGCACCTTTCCACTAACAATAACTGTATCACTATCAAACAAAGAAAATGCATCTATAAACTTTATACTTACATTACTAATAAAATTAAACAAAGAATTATATAAATACACCTCACAAGGCTTTAACTTATCAAAATATAAAATATTATACTTCACCTTAAACAAACTACTAACCAAATTATTATTAGACGTAATATTATATACAATCCTCTTTAATCTCACATAATCATATATATGGTTATTTACTATAATATTATCTGGCAATTCCTCTTTAATTATCCTCTTACTTTTATGAGAATAAATTAAAACATACTCATCAGTAAACTCAAAAGTATAAATAAAATCACCTAAGAAAGTTCTTTAATATTCATACCATATATATTTTCAGGATTAGCATAAGTTCCATTATGTTCTACTTCAAATAAAAGCATATTACTATAAGTACTATCAATTTTATTTTCACCACTAGTCCCAATAACATCGCCTTTTTTTAAAGTATCGCCAACCATAACATTAACTTCATTTAAACTTTCATATCTTGTAATTAAGTTATTTGTATGTTTAATAGTTACTACATTTCCAAGCACTTCATCAGCTACAACATCCTCAACAGTACCATCAGCAACGACTAAAACTTCAAACTCTTCTTTAGCACCGTAAAGCACACCAGTATTTGGCATATAAGTATTTTGATAATAAATTATAGATTGCTCTTGTGCCTTACTTTCTGCATCTTTCTCATAAAACCCTTTTACAACAGACACTTCTTCACCACCAAATGGCTTAATCACCTTTCCATCATCAGTACTTACAACTGGAACTGTATCATCTATTAAATTTCGGTAAACATAAGACAAGTTATCATTACTATAAACTGAAGCTTTCAAAACCTTCGCAGTCAAATACAAACTTGAAATAATTGCTCCTACACTTAACAAATAAATACATACTACTACTGAACTTTTTAACTTATATCTTTTCATCTCGCACCTTCCTAATAAAAGTGTGAGTAAAAAAAACTATTTTATACTAAAAATCTTTAATAATTATATCTTTATAATAATACTTAAGTATTTCCTTATAACTATAACCATCTTTAGCAAGCAAATTAGCCCCATTTTGACTCATACCAACACCATGTCCATACCCCTTAGTAGTAATGTTTACGTCATCACCATTTATTTTTATCTCAAAATCAGTAGATCTTAAATTAAGTAATTTTCTTACCTCTACTCCTTTAAAACATTTATCTTTAACACACATCTCACTAACATGATTAGTATCATTTCTCTTAATATCAAACCCCTCAAGTGAACTTACTCCTAACTTACTTAATATATCACTAAGTTTATAATTCTTACTAACCTCGTAATTATTTAAATTAACCTCTAAAAGTGATGGCACACTTTCTATATCATTAGTCCCAAACACCTCTACAGAATTTTCTGTATAGCCATTACTCATCGCAAAATAAAAAGTCTTCATAATACTATCATTCTTATAAATTACCTCATTACCAGTATCATTTACTGCATTTATTACTTTTTCATAATACTTATTAAAGTCATCACCCCATCTTTTTTTTAATTCATAAATATCCAAATAAGCCTGAGCATTCAAATTTGTACTATATAAATTATCATTATCTTTGGAACTCAACAAATAACTTCTTGCAGCAACCGCCTGTGCTTTTAAAGCTTCATCATTAAATAAAGCTGGCATCTCCGCCACAACTACTCCAAATACATAATCATTAATATCTAAATATAAATTTCTATCTTTCAAATATACAATTTTTGTATTTTTAGATGTATTTTTATCAATAAAAAAAGTAGCTTTTCTCTTAAACCAAAAACTACATATACTGCATGGAATCAAAAACATAATAACAAGTAAAAGTTTTTTCATAAAATCTCCTATACAATTGCACTTATACTTAAAAACTCTATAATAAAACTTCCAAATAAATATCCCATAATAAAACTAATTACAACTATAAAACATCTTGCTTCCCAAATGTGATTTGCCTTAAAAAAATTATTAAAGTTAATCCCCGAAACAATAAATATACTAAGTAAAACAGATAAAATATAAATTACTGTCTTATACATTATATTCTCCATTTTCTATTTTTATAATCTCTTCACATCTTCTTACATGTCTTTCTTCATTACTAAAGCTAGTTTCTAAAAATGTTTTAACCATCTCTATTGCACCAGGATTCTTTGCCCCAAAAGCCATCACATTTGCATTATTATGCATCTTACTAAGTCTAGCCTCTTGAGCATTTGTAACATGGGCACATCTAATGCCTTTAACCTTATTAGCAGCTATACTCATTCCAATACCAGTTCCGCAGATTAAAATGCCTAAATCTGCCTTCTTACTAACAACCATCTCACTTACCTTATATGCAAAATCAGGATAATCATCTAAAGGATCATTAACCGGACTACAATCAATAAATTCAGCTATATCACTTAACTTATTAATAATTTCTTCTTTTAATGCTGGACCATTATGGTCTGTTCCTATTGCTACTTTCATACTATCACCACCATCATTATACTATTTCTCTTATTTATAAGCAAATAAAAACTAAGATATTACTCTTAGTCCAAATTGTATTTTTTATTAAATTTATCTACTGCACCAGTCTTCTTATGCTTTCCTTGAGCACCAGTATAGAATGGATGACAAGCATTACAAGTATCAACTGTAAATGACTCTGCCTTTAATGTAGAAACTGCTTCAAATTCATTACCACAAACACATTTAAAAGTTACCTTTTTAGTTTCTGGATGTAATCCCTTTTTCATATTCGCATCTCCTTCCGCCATGACTTTTACTAAGCCATAGAAATTCGTTTCTTATGTATTATATCATATTTTTTCAAATATTCAACAACTATTCGTCGATTATTTCGATTTTAGCTCCTACTGAAGATAACTTACCAACAATATTTTCATAACCTCTTAAAATATGTTCAATATTTACAATCTTCGTAGTCCCTTCGGCAATCATCCCCGCAACCATCATCGCCGCTCCTGCTCTTAAATCCGTTGCTTCAACATCTCTACCTAATAAATCAGACTTGCCAAAAATAATTGCACTCTTATCAAATAACTTTATATTAGCGCCCATCGCATTTAAATACTTAATATGTCTCATCCTGTTTTCATATATAGTTTCTTCAAATAAAGACTCACCTTCACACTGAGTAAGTAACGTACTCATTGGTTGACCTAAATCCGTTGGAAATCCTGGATAAACAAGTGTCTTAACATTTACTGGTTTAAGTTTATCTACCTTATTAACAACTATTGTTGTCCCATCAATCTTAATATCACACCCTGCTTCCATTAATTTAGTTAAAACAGACTCTAAATGCTCTTTAATAACACCTTCAATTACTAAATCCTTACCAAGAAGACTACCAATCATAATATAAGTTCCCGCTTCAATCCTATCTGGTATAACCTCAACAATACCATCGCCTAAAGTATCAACGCCTTCTATCGTTATCTGACTAGTTCCAGCACCATAAACCTTAGCTCCCATCGTACCTAAAAATGATGCTACATTTACTATCTCTGGCTCTTTAGCGGCATTATAAATATGCGTTACACCCTTCGCTTTAACAGCTGCAAACATAATATTAAGCGTAGCTCCTACACTAGCAAAATCTAAAAATATATCATTACCTTTAAGTTCGTTTGCATCAACAATATATTCCTTATTATCCTTAATCTTAACACTAGCACCTAACTTTTCAAATCCATTTAAATGAAAATTAATTGGCCTAGATCCTATTGAGCATCCACCAGGATAAGAAATCTCTGCATGTCCATACTTAGCAAGCAAAACTCCCATAAAATAATATGATGCCCTTAATTTAGAAGCATATTCCTCGTCAATAACAGCATTCTTAGAATTACTATTATCAATATAAAGAGTATCCCCCTCAAATTTTATAGATGATCCTAATTTTTCCATCATCTCAATAAGTCTATGAACATCACTTATGTCTGGCACGTTATAAATAACGCATTTCCCATCAGTAAGCATCGCTGCTGGAATAAGTGCAACTACACTATTCTTAGCTCCACCTATTTTAATAGTTCCAGATAACTCATGCTTGCCTTCAATAATTAATTTCTTCATATCTCTTCCTCTTTACATAATTATCCAACTTTAATATATAATGACTGACTTTTTAAATCAACTAATTAAAGAATATTTTACATAAATTTACAATTGCTAAAATAAAAAGCAACACACTTCCAAAAACATTTGCTTCCTTTTTTAAACACTTCTTTGAATACTTGCCAGTCATAAGGCCAATGTAAGTTAAAGATCCAGCACATGTACTAAAAATAATTGAACTTGCAATATAATGATTTGTTATACTAGATAATCCTAATCCTACAGTTAAACTATCTATACTAACACTAAAAGCCGTAAATAAAATACTAATAAAACTCTTTAAAATAACGTTATCTTCATTATTTCTAGTAACAAACATCATAATAGACAAATAAAAAAATACAGCAACCATCAAAAAACTAGGATCAAAATATAGAATATCTCGAATAAAAAAACTAAAACTATTCCCAAGCATCGGCATTACAAAATGAAACACTGCTACACAGAAAGGAAGTAAAATAAATGTTCTCTTACTTATCTTCTGCATCCCAATACCAATCGATAATCCAAAAGCATCCATACTAAGAGCAAGACCAATAAAAAAAATACTTAACATTATGCCTCCTAGTTAAGTATATTATCTAAATTTTTCAATTATGCTCTTTACAAAAAATTTATATTCAACATCACTTGTCGTTTCATTTTCTTCCATAAGACAAAGTGGAGGAAATAAAACACACCACCAGTTATCACCTTCTCCATCACCCAAAGTAACAACTAATGAATTATAATACCCGCCATCATATACAACGCCTTTATAAGTTTTACTCGGAAAATAGTTCATTCCATAACTAACAGTAAAATTATCACTCATTAAATTCTGCTTTATTAACCCATTTATATTATCAAGTTCCCCTGAAACTATTTTATCTGCATCACTCACCGTACTAGCACTCGCCACTTTATCATATAAATAATCTTCTAGTTTTCTCTTTAAATCTAACTTAGTTTTAATATCTCCAGGAGCATTACTATTACTAACTACTCTAAATCTAATTGATGAACTAGGAATAATAACTGATTCATTCTTACTTTTATTAAGTACGCCCACCGAAATAACAGCAGCCATTATTATTAACAATTTCTTCATAAAAAAATCACCTTTCACTTAAACAGTGGGTGACTTTCAAACTTTTTATTCATTTATAACAAAAATATATCTATCTCTTCCAGCTAAATCTTTCTCCAATTTTACTTTAGCTTTAGGAAATGTTTCTTTAGCAAGTGCTTTTATTTCTTTACCATTATCCTCATCTATTTCAAGAGCTATTAAAAACTTCTTATTTAAATATTTCTTAGCTACTCCAAAAATTACTGGATAAAACTTTAGTCCATCCTTACCACCAAACAAAGCATTATGTGGTTCAAACCTTGTCTTCTCATCTAAAACATCTGTTTCTTTTAAATAAGGAGGATTACTAATTAACACATCATAATTGTTGAAAAGTTTACACTTATTAACATCCTGCTTTATAAAAGTTATCTTACACTTATTAAGTTTAGCATTCTTTTTAGCAATCTTTAAAGCACCAATACTAATATCAGTAGCAGTAATCTCTAAGTCTTCCTTCTCTTTTTTTAAAGCAATACTTATACATCCTGAACCAGTACCTATCTCAAGCACAGAAGCCTTACTAAACTTATACTCATCAATATATTTAAGTGTCTTTTCAACAAGCGTTTCTGTTTCAAACCTTGGTATCAAAACATTCTTATTGACCATAATCTTATATCCATAAAAATCCACATTACCAATCAAATACTGAATTGGATAACCATTTTCAATCCTTCTAATTGGATAATCCATATTCTGATACTTCTGCTCTAAAAGACGCCAATCAGTTAAACTTATAAAATCTGGTCTTTTCATTCTGCATTTTCCATCTTAATTCTAGTATCTTCAGCAATTAATGCCTCTATAATAGGTTCAATATTACCATCCATAACTCTATCAAGTTCCATAATACTAAAATTAATTCTATGATCTGTAACTCTATTTTGTGGATAATTATAAGTTCTAATCTTCTCTGATCTATCTCCCGTACCTATCATACTCTTACGAGCGCTACCAGCGGCTTTATTCTTCTCTTGCTGTTGCATATCATAAATTCTACTCTTTAAAACAACCATAGCTCTAGCCTTATTCTTAATTTGACTTCTTTCATTTTGGCAAGTAACAACAATACCAGTTGGAATATGTGTAACTCTAACAGCACTATCAGTAGTATTAACACCTTGTCCACCCTTACCACTAGAACGATATACATCAACCCTTACATCTTCTGGCTTAATCTCAACATCAACATCATCAACTTCAGGCATAACTAAAACAGTCGCAGTAGAAGTATGAATTCTTCCCTGTGTCTCAGTTTCTGGAACCCTTTGAACTCTATGAACTCCACTTTCAAACTTTAGTTTAGAATAAACATTATCTCCCTTAACTAAAAACTCAATCTGTGAAAATCCACCACTAGTTCCTTCTTCTTCTCTAGATACTTCAATCTTCCAATTATTCTTTTCAGCGTATCTACTATACATTCTAAATAGATCTCCAGCAAAAATATTAGCTTCATCTCCACCAGCAGCACCTCTGATTTCCATAATAATATCCTTACCATCATTTTCATCCTTAGGTAAAAGAAGAATCTCAAGCTCACTTTTAATCTTTTCAAGAAGAGCATGTTTCTCATCTAATTCCATTGATGCAATCTCATGCATTTCTGGGTCATTAACCAAAGACTTCAAATCTTCTATTTCTGCAGTAACTTTTTTAAGCTCATCATATTTCATTACCGAAGGCTCAATACTGCTCTTTTCCTTTGAAAGTTTCATTTGTTTAGAAAAATCACTTAACACTTCAGGATTAAGCAATTCCTCATTTAACTCCTCATATCTCTTTTTTAATAACTCTAATCTTTCTATCATATTAACCTCTTTCTTTATATAAGAGTAGGCTACATTAACTCTCCATCATTCTCTTCTTCAGAATCAATAATTACTAAATCATCTAAATCATCATCACTATCTAAATCATCCATAGATTCATCATCATAGTTCTCTTCTTCAGATTCCTCTTCAGTATCCATATCTTCCTCATTCATCATTTCATACTCTTCATCGTCATCATCATCAATAATAACTTTAGTACTATGATTTATCTTCAAATCACAATATCCTTTATCTAATATAATAAATCTTTTATCTGTCGTAATAAGTTCAAAAAAGTCACCTATACCTTCTTCATATTCACTTTCAGGTAATCCCATAACTTTAATTACTTTTTTAAATAAATCTTGTATTTTAATTTTCTTTTTTTCATCGTTTAAGATTAAATATGCTACATCATCATAAGACAAAGTTTCCTTTTCTTCATCTGTAAGTTTTACCATAACTATATCCTCCTCTAAAAACCATTATATGTTTCACTAAAATAAATGATAATGGCTTTTTAAACAAACATAATTTTATCATATTATATTGCATTGTCAACAAAAAAAATATACTTAATCAAAAGTTAACACTATCCTGTTGTTTATCTGTGTTTCACTTTCAATATTATAGTATATTTCTCTTCTCTTATTCTCATTATTTACACTAATAACATCAATCTTTAAATTCAAATGATAATCCTGCTCCTTAATAATAATCTCACTAGTACTATTCTTAAAATCTAATAAATATCTAAAACTAGCATCTTCCCTAATAAGAACATCCTTATCTAAATCATAAATAATATTACCAAAAACTAGTAATCTATCATCTATCTTACCATCAGTACTTAATACTAAATCTCCATCTTTATATAACTCAATTTTAATCATAAAACATCACTACAACCATTCTAGCATAAAAACAATCAACTTTACCATAATAATAAACGGTGAAACATGAAAAAACTTAAATTTTTATATAAATTAACTATCTTTTTTATGATAACATTTACAGTAATTATCTCTTGTCTTTACACATACGCCTACTTTAGTCCCAAAATAACCTTAAACTCTGCAAATGCCCTATCTCTATATGATAATGAAAACAATCTAATTCTGCAAACAACTAACAACAAAAAATGGGCTAATATAAATGAAATATCTAATAACTTAATAAACGCAACAATTTCTGTTGAAGATAAAAATTTTTATCATCACTTTGGTTTCGACTATTTAAGAATCTTAAAATCACTATATTTAAATGCTAAAACTAAATCTATAACAGCAGGTGCCTCCACTATCTCCCAGCAATATGTTAAAAACCTATTTCTAGACTTCGATCAAACTTGGAAAAGAAAAATTAAAGAAGCCATGCTAACTCTTAATCTAGAAGTACACTACTCAAAAAAAGAAATTCTAGAAGGCTATCTTAATACAATAAACTACGGTCAAGGGAACTTTGGTATTGAAAACGCCAGTAACTATTACTTTAATAAAAAAAGCAGTGAACTTACGTTAGAAGAAGCAATTATTCTCGCTGGCATCCCTAAAAGTCCCGAAAACTACAACCCAGTAAGCAACTATGACGCATCCATTAAAAGAGCAAAAATTGTTGCTGAAGCTATGTACAAAAATAAAAAAATTGATGAAGAGACTTACAAAAATTTATTCTCTCAAAAAATTGAAATCTATGGTCAAAGAAAAACAAATAATATGCAAACCCTTATGTATTATTATGACGCTGTCTTAAATGAACTAAATAGTATTCCAAATATTCCCAAAGACTTAATTAAATCAAAAGGACTAAAAGTATATACAAACCTAGATATAAATGCCCAGCAAAAGTTAGATAACACTTTTAAAGAAAATGAAAATCAAGATAACATTGAACTTGCAGCAATAATGGCTGAACCATCTACTGGGAAAGTATTTGCTCTTGCTGGTGGTCTAAACTACTCTAAAAGTCAGTTTAATCGTGCAATCTTTGCTAAAAGACAAGTTGGATCAACTATCAAACCATTTCTCTACTATGCAGCACTAAACAACAACATGACTGAAGCAAGCACATTCAAAAGTGAAGAAACAAGTTTCGTCTTTGCTGAAAATAAAAAATACACACCCAAAAACTACAGTAACATCTACGCAGATAAAAACATTACTATGGCTGCCGCACTAGCCTATTCAGACAATATTTACGCCGTAAAAACCCATTTATTCATAGGAACAGAAGAACTAGTAAACACTTTAAAAGAAGCGGGATTAAAAAAAGAAATTAATGCTTTTCCAGCCTTAGCTCTTGGTGCAGTTGAACTAAACCTACTAGACTACGTAGAAACATACAACACACTCGCAAATTATGGCACATATAAAGATTTATACTTCATCGAAAAAGTCGAAGACTATGAAGGTAACCTTATATATAAACATAAAAGTGAATCCAAAGACGTACTAAACAAAGACAATGTCTTTATTATAAACGAAATGCTTACAAACACATATAATGCCTCTTTTATTGACTACCAATCACCAACAATAATCTCACTAAATAGTAGATTAACTAAAAAATATGCTATCAAAAGTGGTACAACAGATAACGACTATCTAGTTATTGGTTATAATCCAGACGTTTTAATGTTTGTATGGGCTGGTTCAGATTATAACGGAGCAGTTCCTAAAGCATACTCATCTAAAATTAAAAATATTTGGTGCGATAACGTCGAAAAATATCTTAAAGATAAAGAATCATCCTGGTATACTCCTAGTGATAATATAATTGCAGTTCCTCTAGACCCAATAAGCGGTAAGGTAGCAGAATCTAACAAAAATATTCTATATTATTTTAAACGTGGTACAGAACCTATCACAAACTAAAAAAGCAAGCCTACTCAGCTTGTTTTTCTATCTTTATAATCATCTGATACAAATCTTCAAAATCAAAGTCTTCACTAGAAACATTATATCCAGCTTCCTTTAATTCATTAACAAAATCATTATAAGCCTCTTTAACAGAATCTAAATTATTCTCTAGAATCTTCTTCTTTGGAGGTTCTACAGGTTTTTCTTCTTCTTTTTTAACTTCTTCAAGTGGAACATCAAGACTTTCTAATGGTACATCTTTACTAATAGTACTACTACTATTAAATGGATTAAACTCTTCCAATCTATCCATAGGTTCCATATTCATATTAGTAACTTCATCCTCTAAAGATGGATACTCTGGAGTATTATTACTAAAATTAAATAAATTAAATCCTGGACTTGGTTGTGTTTCTTCTTTTTTAACATCTGGTTCATTTTTAGAATCTTCAGCCATTAAATCAAGAGTTTCGGTTTTCTCTTCTTTTGCTGGTTCAGAATTAAATATATTATCAGAATTATCAGATATATTGGTAGATTCATCAACTTTAAGAGCATTATCTAACACGTTTAAATTCTCAACTGGAGTGCCAACATCACCTAATTCATCATAAGACGGAACATGATTAAGAGTACTTTCACTTACTGGATTACTTTCCTTTTTTATCTCATCATCTAACTGTCTAACAGTAAGTCTTTCAGAAATAACCTTATTTAATAAAGCCTTCTGCTTCTCAGGATCAGTTACACTAAGTAAACTTCTCGCATGTCTTTCACTAATTTTATCATTCATTAATGCATCTTGTGCTTCACTAGTTAAATTTAATAATCTTAACTTATTTGCAATTGTTGACTGTGAAACCCCAATCTTCTTAGCAAGTTCATCTTGCGTTAAACCTTCTTTATCAAGAATCTTTTTATAACTCTTAGCTTCCTCTAGAGAATTCAAATTTCTTCTTTGAACATTTTCAACTAATGCTATCTCAGCGCTCTTATTATCATCAATATTAGAAATTATTGCTGGAACCTCAGTAAGACCTGCAAGTTGTGCAGCCTTATAACGTCTTTCACCAGCAATTATCTCATATTTATCCCCAAGTCTTCTTAATACAAGTGGTTGAATAATACCATGCTCTTTAATTGATGAAGCAAGCTCATTTAAAGACTTCTCATCAAAAGTAAGTCTAGGCTGAAACCTATTTGGAATAATATAATCTATATTAACATTTTGTATTAACGGCTCTCTATTCATAAAACAACCCATCCTATTCTAAATATATATTACTTTATTTTTCTAATTTTTGCAATAGGAGATTTACGTATTTTATCATAAACTCTAGGATACCCATGCGGTGTAGCACTTACCTTATCTACCTTAACTAGTATTCTATCACCTACATTATTTGGTAAAGAAAATTCCTCTTTCTCATTAATTTTTCCGCCTAAGAACTCGATAGCATAAAAAGCATTATTAATTTCCTCTATATTTTTACCCTTCATAGCAATAAAATAACCACCGACTTTACAAAAAGGAATTGCAAGTTCACTAAGAATACTCATATCAGCAACCGCCATCGAAACAACAACATCAAATCTTTCACCAGATAAATAGTACTTTTCTGCTCTATCATTAATAACAGTAGCATCTAATTTTAACTTACCTAAAACATACTTTAAAAAAGTAGTTTTTTTATTATTACTATCTAAAAGTGTCAACTTAATATCAGGAAACATAATTTTCAAAACAATTCCCGGAAATCCAGCACCAGTACCAATATCAAGCACACTTTCATTACTAAATCTATAAACCTTATAAATAGTCAAACTATCATAAAAATGCTTTAAATAAACTTCATCAATATTACGAATAGCTGTCAAATTAGTATGTTCATTATAAGAAAGAAGTTCACTAGCATACACCCTAAATTTATTTATTTGTTCATCACTAATACTTAAACCTAAATTTTCTAAAGAACTTATAAACTCACTTTCACTCATTTGTTATACTCCTTCTTCAAATAAACAGCAAGTACTGAAATATCTACTGGATTAACTCCACTAATTCTAGAAGCCTGTGCTAAAGTAAGTGGTCTAACTAATTTAAGTTTCTGTCTAGCCTCGCTTGCTAAATTCTTAATCTTATCATAATCAATATCAGTAGGAATCTCTTTTTCCTCAAGTTTTAATAACTTATTAGCTTCCTGATATTCCTTATTAATATAACCTTCATACTTAACAAAAAACTCAGCCTGCTCAAGTACATCTTTATCATAATCTTTGATTAAATTGCCTCTTAAATAATCTATAATTTTAACCTCAGGTCTCTTTAATAAATCATAAAGACTATAACCTGTTGATAAACTATCCTTTAAATAACTTAAAGCCTCAGGAAGTGTATTTTTACTAACCCTAACATTTTTAAGTTCATCAAGAAGTGTATTAATTGCCTTTTCCTTAACAAGAAGTTTGTTATATCTCTCATCATCAATTAATCCAACTTCATAACCATACTTTCTAAGTCTCAAATCTGCATTATCATGACGAAGTATTAACCTAAATTCAGCCCTAGAAGTTAGCAATCTATAAGGTTCCTTAGTTCCCTTAGTCACTAAATCATCAACTAAAACTCCAATATAAGATTCATTTCTTTTAAGTATTAATGGCTTCTTACCTTTTAGCATTAAACCGGCATTTATTCCAGCAATAATACCTTGACCAGCTGCCTCTTCATAACCACTAGTACCATTTATCTGCCCAGCAGTAAATAAATTCTTTAATACCTTAGTTTCCAATGAAGGATTTAATTGTAACGGATTAATCGCATCATACTCAATTGCATAAGCATACTTCTTAATAACAGCATGCTCCAAACCCACTAAACTATGTACCATTTCTTCTTGAACATCAACTGGCATACTCGTTGAAAATCCTTGTAAATACAAATCATCATAATATAAACTCTCTGGCTCTAAAAATAACTGATGACGCTCTCTATCTGCAAATCTAACAACTTTATCCTCAATTGAAGGACAATATCTTGGCCCAATACCTTCTGCATAACCACCATACATAGCAGATTTAGATAAATTATCTCTTATAATCTTATGTGTATCTTGATTAGTATAAACTATATAACACTTTTCCTGCTTATCTTTATCATAAAATGGTCCATTATCAAAACTAAAAGTCCAATAACAATCATCACCACACTCTTCACTAAGCTTAGAAAAATCAACACTACTTCTCTCAATTCTTTGAGGTGTACCAGTCTTTAATCTTTGAATTTCAAATCCATAATCAGCGAGCTTTCTACTTAAATTATTACTTCTTCTCTCTCCATGAGGTCCTTCATATTTAAAAGTATCACCAACTAATATCTTACTATTTAAATAAGTACCAGTAGTTAAAATAACCGCTTTAGAATTTATTGTATTTCCATTCTCTAATATTACACCATTTACAGTATTATCATTAACAATTAAATCTTCAACCATAGCTTCCATAATTGTTAAATTAGGAGTATTTTCCAACTTTTCAAGCATAACTCTAGGATAAGTAACCTTATCAGCTTGCGCCCTTAAAGATCTAACAGCAGGACCCTTAGCATTATTAAGCATCTTAATTTGAATATGGGTTTCATCTGCAACCTTACCCATTAAACCACCTAAAGCATCTATCTCTCTAACAACAATACCCTTAGCAGTTCCACCAATAGATGGATTACATGGCATATCCGCAATATTCTTCTTATTAGCCGAAATTAAAAGAGTCTTTAAACCCATAACAGCAGTAGCATGCGCAGCTTCACATCCAGCATGGCCACCACCAACAACTATAACATCATAATTCATAAATTTACCTACTTTCCTAAACAAAACCTAGAAAATAACTCATCTAATAAATCATCGTCATAAGTTTTACCAATAACTTTACCCAATAAATCATAAGCATCTTTAATATCAATCGTATACATATCAATTGGTACTCCGGTATAAGTATTATTTACTGCACTATTTATACTTTCAAGAGCTTGCTTAACCAAAGATATCTGTCTTGCATTAGATAAAAAAGAATAATCACTAGTCTCTAACTCGTTAATCTTAAATAACTGGGTAATTTTATTTTTCAAAGATTCTAATCCGTCAGACTCAATAGTATTTCCATAAACTAAAATATCTTTATCTATACCATCATAATTATTACTACTATCTAAATCATTCTTATTAACAAAAACTAACTTTTTATCTTTTAAAGATTTTATAAATTCTAAAGTATCATTATCCAACTTTTCACTATTATCTAAAACATAAATTCTCAAATCGGCATTTTCTGCACTTTCTAAACTCTTCTGTACACCTATTTTTTCAACCACATCATCAGTTTCTCTAATACCAGCTGTATCAATAAAATTTAACACGATACCATCTAAAATAACTTTACCCTCAATAACATCTCTAGTAGTTCCTGGAATATTTGTAACAATTGCTTTATTTTCTTCTAGTAAACCATTTAAAATACTACTCTTTCCAGCATTAGGTTTACCTATTAAAGCAATATTAATTCCATTTTTAATCATCTTACCATTACTCGAATTACGCACTAATTCTTCTAATTCTGCGCTTATCTTTTCGAGTTTTGGTCTTATAGTAGACTCAGTATACTCCTCAGCCTCTTCATATTCTGGAAAATCTATGTTAACCTCAATCTCTGCTTGCAAAGCAAGTAATTCCTTTCTAATACCATCTATTTTAGGAGTTAACTTACCACTAATTTGATTTATAGCAAGTTTTCTAGCCTTTTCACTTTCTGCTTCAATAATGTCTTCAACACCCTCAGCTTGCGTTAAATCTATTCTTCCATTTAAAAAAGCTCTCTTAGTAAACTCACCCGGCTCAGCTAATCTACACCCACTATTTAAAAGAAGTTCAAGCACTCTATCAGTTGTCGTAATGCCACCATGAACATTAATTTCTACAACATCTTCACACGTAAAAGTCTTTGGGGCTCTCATTACAGATACTAATACCTCATCTATAACTTCTCCATCAAACACAATATGTCCATAAGAAATCGTATGAGAATCAACTTTCTCCAAATCCTTACCTTTAAATATTGAATTAACTATTTTTATCGCATCTACTCCACTACATCTAACTATAGAAATAGCACCAGTCCCAACTGCAGTAGATACTGCACAAATTGTAGAATTATCCATGACAAAAACTCCTCTTCTAGTGCGTATTATAGCACACTTCTCTTAAAAATAAAAAAAGACTATTTCTAATCTTTTTTTGGTTTTACAATAATATGTCTATTAGGTTCTTCACCTTCACTAATTGTAGTTACTCCCTTAAAATCGGTAAGAACATTATGAACAATACGTCTTTCATAAGAATTCATATTATCCATAACAACTTCTCTACCAGTATTTCTAACTTCACGTGCAATATTCTTAGCAAGTCTTTCTAAATGACTAACCTGCTTATCCTTATAATCAGAAGCATCTAAATTCAAATAAGGATATACACCAATTCTTGCAAAAACAGCAGCCTTACAAACAGCAGTTAGTGCCGTAAGCGTCTGACCATTCTTTCCAATTAATATAGGATTATTATTTGAATACATTTTAATATTAATTTGCTTATCTCTAATATTAGATTCAAACTTAACCTCAAGACCCATCTCAGTTAATAAAGTATTTAAATAATCTTTAATAAACTCCAAAATATCTGTATTTAAATAAACATGATACTTAGTAGTTCCAGCCTTAAAAAGTTTACCTTTTACCTCTTCTTTTGTATAAACAAAATCATTTTCAGTAACATTTAAATCTTCTAAAACTTTCTTTAATACAACATCTTGGTCTTTTCCCTCATAAACATACTCTTTCATATTAACTTCTCCTTTTACTTACAATATAATTTTGAATTACACTAAATCCATTAGTAACAATCCAATATAGTGCAATTGCTGTTGGTAAACTAAATGAAGCAATTGAAATAAACACAATCATAAATCCAGTCATAAACTTCATCTGTTGTTGTTGTTCAGCACTGCCTGCACTCTTCATATTAAATGATAAAGATAAATAAGTAGTTAATATAGTAAGCAAAATCAAAATAATATAATAATAGTTACCACTCTTTAAAGCAACTAAAGGTGTTGTACCTAATTGGAATGCTCCTAGATACTCCTCAAATATTGCTGGAATTCTATTAATAGCTTCTAAAAATGCAAAGAATATAGGAAGCTGTATAAAACTCATTAAACAACTACCAACTGGACTAATATTATATTTTTTATAAATAGCAAGCATCTCCTGACTCTTTTGCATCATCGCTTCATTATCAGTCCTATTCTTATACTTCTCTTCCAGTCTATTTAAATCCTTTTGAGCCTTTTGCATATTTTGACTTTGTTTAGTAGCTTTAATTGAAAATGGCATCAAAATTAATCTAATAAGTAATCCAACAATCATTACTGATACACCATAACTTTTAACAAGTGTACCAATTTTTACAATTACCCAAGCAAGAGGCATAACAAATAATTGAACCCATAATCCATTATAATTCTTACTATCATAAATTTTAATATCTTCACACTTAGGTAAATTATCTAAATTAACTTCTAAATTATCTTTATATTTTTCATAAATACTAGCTAAATCATCATCACTAGGCTTACATAAAATATTTGATGGTAAGCTCTGTCCAGTGACTTCATACACAACACGTTTTTTGTTATCATCTGCAATATATTTTGTACAACCACCAAGTAACATAATCATTGCACATAACAATATCATCTTCTTCTTCATTATTTCACCTTTTTAATTAAATTTAAGAAACAATCTTCCATTTCTCTATAGTCTATTGTATCACAACTTTTCCTAATTAAAAGCACATAATCATAGTTTTGATTAAATTTATCATAATTGTTCCTTATTATATTGCGTAACCTTCTCTTATAAAGATTTCTTTTATATGCTTTTCCAAATTTAGTACCAATAGCAATCCCTACTCTTACATTATCAATTTTCTTTTCCTTTTTATATAAAACAAAATAATTATTACTTATCCCTTTAGAATTCTTAAAAAAATCATCGAACTCTAACTTATTCTTTATTCTAATTTCTTCTTTCATAACTCACCCATATAGAATAAAAACCACTCTAAGTGGCTTACTTACATAAAACTTTGCGTCCTTTTGCTCTACGTCTATTTAAAATATTACTAGCTTTTCTTGCAAAAAAACCAAACTTTTTCTTCATTTTACGATTATTAGGTTGAAAAGTTCTCTTCATAAAAAATTGCACCTCCACATCAAATTTAGCGTTTTTATTATATTATATTAAAGGCTGCAAGTCAATAAAAAGTTTAACCTTAATTTATTAAAAAATTTCCGAATAATTGAATTTCTAAATAAGAAAATTTTTCAAACTTCAAAAAGTATAAATTTTTAATTTTTAAATTAGCAAAAAGTGGAAAATGTTTATATCTTATTTTTATGTTAATTGCAATTTGTGGATATTGTTGAAAACTCACTCTGGACTATATAAATAAAAGGATTGCTTGTTGATAAAATGTTAAAAAAATTGTCGAATTTAATTTTTTTCATTTTCACTCTTTATTTTTCCACAGACTTGATTTAAAATAGAACTATCAAAAAACGAAGGACCGGGGTGAGGTAATGAAAAATAATGTAAATTGGGATGATATTCTAGAAGTAATACACAGCAAACTTAATCCATTATCTTACGATACCTGGTTCAAAGAAACTAAATTAATCGGTATTAAAAATAATACTATGCAAATAGAAGTTCCGATGGAATTTCATAAAAAAATTCTTAATCAAACATATTATGATTTAATTGAAGAAATAGTAAGTACAGTAACTGGAACATCATATGACATTGAATTTTTATCAGCAGAAGAAATAAAACCATTAGAAGTGCTTGAATTAGATGAAGTAGAAGAACCAGAAAATAAAAATTTGAACTCTAACTTAAAACCAGAATATACATTTGAAAATTTTGTAATAGGTGATAGTAATAGATTTGCTCAATTAGCAGCTCTAGCAGTAGCAGAACAACCCGGAAAAATCTATAACCCATTATTTATATACGGCAAAAGTGGGCTAGGAAAAACCCATTTAATGCATGCAATAGGTAACTACATAGTACAAAAATCCAATAAAAAAGTTCTATACGTTACAAGTGAAGAATTCATATCAGACTTTATAGGTATTAATAAAAAAGACGAAAATAACTATGATATAGTAAGTCAATTCAAAGAAAAATACCGAAACATAGATATCTTAATGATAGATGATATTCAGTTCCTTGGCGGTGCGGCTAAAACACAGCAAGAATTCTTCCATACATTTACAAATCTCTATGACTCAAATAAACAAATCATTATTAGTTCAGACCGATCACCAGACGATTTAAAACTTCTTGAAGAAAGATTACTAACAAGGTTTAGATGGGGGCTAACAGCAAACATCGAGCCACCAGATTTTGAACTCAGATGTAAAATTCTTAAAGATAAAATGACTGGCCATGAAGTTGCTAAAATGGTTCCAAATGAAGTAATAGAGTACATTGCAACAAACTGTGAAAACGATGTAAGACACTTAGAAGGGGCTATAACAAGACTATATGCATATGCAGCAATGATGGGACCTAAAGAAATTAACCTTGAATTTGCCGTAGATGCTCTTAAAGATTACATTGGTAAATCAATATATATTACCAATGACATTCAAAAAATTCAAAAAGCCGTCGCTGATTACTATCACATAACAATTGAAGACCTTAAAAGTAAAAAAAGAACATCAAACATCAATTATCCAAGACAAATTGCTATGTACCTATGCCGAATGACAACATCTGAAACAATCATAAAAATAGGACTAGAATTTGGTAATCGTGATCATTCGACAGTTTTACACTCATATGATAAAATAAATAATGAAATTCAAAATGATGAAAACAACATAAGACAAGTAATAGAGGATATAAAAAACAAAATTGTTAATTAAAAAAGTTTTGCACAAACAATACACATCAAATTTTTCCCATAATTGTGGAGAAAAAAAGACTTATTAACATTTTCAACAGCAATAATAATAAAAAAAGAAAGAAGGAATAAAAATGAAATTATTGATTGAAAAAAATATTATTTTAGAAAGTTTAAGTAACGTAATGAGAGCTATCTCACCAAGAAATATAATTCCAATATTAAACGGAGTATTATTTGAACTAACAGAAGAAGGACTATACCTTACTGCAAGTGATAGTGATTTAGTTATTAAAAACTTTATTCCTAAAGAAAACATTAAAAGCATCACAGAAACTGGAAAAACAGTAATTCAAAGTAAATACTTACTAGACATCATCAGAAAAATGCCTAATACAGATATTAATATTGAAGTACTAGAAGACCTAAAAGTAATAATCAGTACAGAAAACACTATGTATAATTTAAATTGTTTAAACATAGAAGATTATCCACAAATAAATCTAGAAGAAACAAAAAATCCTATCATTATAGAAAGCGATGTACTAAAAAAGATTATTTCCCAAACAATATTTGCAATCTCAACACAGGAATCAAGACCATTACTTACAGGTTTAAACTTCAAAATAACTAGTAATGTACTAGAATGTATTGCTACTGATTCTTATCGTCTAGCTAAAAAAACTATAATCTTAGATAAAGAATATGATTCATGCAACATAGTAATTCCTGGTAAGAACATTAATGAATTTGATAAACTACTTACTACAAATGAAAATGTGGAAATACATACATTTAGTAACAAAATTTTATTTAAATATAATGGATATTTATTTCAATCAAGCTTATTAAATGGAACTTATCCAAATACTTCTAACTTAATACCAAATGAATTTAGCATTATTTTAACAACATCTTTAGATAAATACTTCAGTGCTATAGATAGAGCAGCACTTCTTACTCAAAGTAAAGAAAAAAACATTGTAAAAATGGAAACAAGAAATAATGAACTAATAGTTTCTTCATACGCCAGTGAAATAGGAAAATCCGAAGAAAGCGTAGAAGTAGACAAAAACACATCAGAAGACATATCTATTTCATTTAGTTCAAAATATATGTTAGAAGCCCTAAGAACATTTGAAGAGGAAGAATTACTAATATTCTTAAACTCAGATTCTAAGCCAATAGTACTTAAATCAGTTAAAGATGAATCACTAATCCAATTAATACTACCAATTAAAACGTACTAAAAGTGGGAAAAAATCTCACTTTTTATTTTTTTGTGCATATTTCGACATTTTTCGACAAATTTCGACAAACCACCTGTGCTATAACTAAAAGCAAGGGGGTGAAGTACATGAAAGATTACAATATTAATAAAAACACACTTGCACTAATGCCATACGGTAAAAACAAATCATTAGTTTTTGAAAAACACAAATATTATATAGTTAACCAAAAAGTAAATAAACTAATGGATGAAAGTTGTCGTTATAATGGAAGCACCATTGAAGGAAGAGCTAAAGGAACAGAATCGTTAACAGGCATCTCTTATAAAGCACCAATTATTGTTAAAGAAGAAGAGAATATTATATTTTTTCCAACGTGCTCACCAAGGCTAAAAGAATGTTCTTGGATTAATGCAGGTAATATTAGTAACATCTATAAGAAAAAAGACCGATGTTTAGTTGAATTTTACAACAAAGAAACTTTAGAATTTGATATATCTTATAACATTATGAATAATCAATTAAGCAAATCACTATTATTAGAAAAAAAGTTTAAAAAAAGAGGCAAATAAAGCCTTTTTTTATTTTATAACCCATTAAATTATGATATAATAATAACTGTATATAGGAGTACGCATAAACCTATTTTGTTAAAAATTTGTTCTAAAAGAGGGTTAAAAATGAAAATCACTAAATTAAAACTTACAAATTTTAGAAATTATCCAAAATTAGAATTAGATTTTTCTAAATCAAAAAACATAATAATTGGTAATAACGGAAGTGGTAAAACAAACATCATAGAATCAATCTTTTATCTATCACTTACAAAATCATTTAGAACAAACACAGATACAGCCTTAATCAAAGATGACTGTGACTATGCTGTAATCGAAGCAAAAATAAAAGATAGAATAACAAATACTTATAAAATAGTCATTAATAAAGAAAATAAAAGAATCACCATAGATGGCACTCAAATAAGTAAAATAGGGGACTATATATCAAAAATTAATACAATTTTGTTTAGCACAGAAGATATGAAACTAGTAAAAGATAATCCTGGTATTCATCGCAAACTAATTAACATGGAGTTGTCTTCATTTGATAACGAATATTTAAAACTATTAAGTCTATATAATAGAGTTCTAAAACAAAGAAACACTTATTTAAAATCAATGATGACAAATAGCATGATTCCTAAAAGTTATTTAGACATTCTCACAAACAAACTGATAGATCTAAATATTCAAATAAGTCAAAAAAGAGCAAAATTTATAGAGCAAATAAACACATACTTACCATATTATTTTGAAAAAATAACTGGTAAAACTCTATTAAAATTAAACTACATTTCAAATATTAAAAATCTCGAAAAATGTGAATTACAAAACCTGTATGATAAATCATTTCAAAAAGATTTAAATTATGGCAAAACCAATCACGGCATTCACTTAGATGACTATGTTTTCGAATTTAATAATAAAAATATCAAAGACTACCTTTCAGAAGGCGAAACCAAAAATGCAATAATCACAATGAAATTATCAGAAATTGAATATTGCAAAGTTAATCTAAAGAAAGAGCCGATATTATTACTAGATGATTTATTTAGTGAGCTAGACAAAACCAAAATTAACAACATTTTACAATATTTAGATAAAGACATTCAAATATTCATTACAACAACAGACATACACAAAGTTAGCAGGTCTATATTAAATAATTGTAATGTTTATAAAATAAGTAAAGGAAAGATAAAGGTGACAAAATATGAATGAAAATACTTATAATGACAGCGATATCCAGGTTTTAGAAGGTCTTGAAGCCGTAAGAAAAAGACCAGGTATGTACATTGGTACAACAAGTGTAAAAGGCTTACATCATCTTGTATGGGAAATAGTTGACAACGCCGTAGATGAATCACTTGCTGGTTACTGTGACGATATCGAAGTAATAGTAGATAAAGGAAACGTAATTGAAGTAAGAGATGATGGTCGTGGAATTCCAACTGGAACAAACAGTAAAACCGGTTTATCAACAATTGAAACAATCTTTACCGTACTACACGCTGGTGGTAAATTTGGTGGTCATGGATATAAAGTATCTGGTGGACTTCACGGAGTAGGTGCCAGTGTAGTAAATGCTTTATCTGAATGGCTAGAAGTAAGAGTATATCATGAAGGCAATGTTTACTTTCAAAGATTTGAAAATGGTGGACATTCAACTGGACCACTAAAAATTATAGATACATGTTCTAAAGACAGAACCGGAACTACCGTAAGATTTAAAGCAGACCCAGAAATATTCACTGAAACAACTGTATATGACTACAATACATTAAAAACCAGACTTAGAGAATTAGCATTCCTAAACAAAGGCTTAAGAATAATCCTATCAGATTTACGTGATATTGAGCATAAAGAAGAGTTTTTATACACGGGTGGTATAATTGAGTATGTTAAGATGTTAAACGAAAATAAAACATCTCTAAATAGCCAAATAATCTATGTTAGCGGCCAGGAAGATAACATTTCAATTGAAGTAGCACTACAATATAACGAAACTTACAACTCAGCAGTTTACTCATTTACAAATAATATTAATACATACGAAGGTGGAACACACGAAGATGGAGTAAAAAGAGCATTAACAAGAATCATTAACAACTACGCCAAAAAGAACAAATATCTAAAAGATAACGACGATCCACTATCAGGAGAAGATGTAAGAGAAGGGCTAACAATGATTATTTCTTGTAAGCACCCGGACCCACAATTTGAAGGACAAACAAAAACAAAACTAGGAAACGCTGAAGTAAGAAAAATAGCTGATGACATCTTCTCAGAAGGCTTTGAAAGATATTTACTAGAAAATCCAGATGAAGCAAAGCTTATAATGGATAAATGCATGACTGCCGCAAGAGCTAGAGTAGCAGCAAAAAGAGCTAGAGAACTTACTAGAAGAAAAAGTGACTTAGACGTAGTTAACTTCGGTGGAAAACTAGTAGATTGTAAAGAAAAAGACCCTACAGTTTGTGAAATATTCTTAGTCGAGGGAGATAGTGCCGGTGGTAGTGCAATCAAAGGCCGTAACTCAATGACCCAAGCAATACTTCCACTTAGAGGTAAAATATTAAACGTTGAAAAAGCAAGATTAGATAGAGCCTTAGGAAACGAAGAAATAAGAACAATTATTACCGCATTTGGTACAGGAATTGGTCAAGAATTCGACTTAAATAAATTAAGATATCACAAAATAATAATAATGACCGATGCCGATGTCGATGGGTCACACATCAGAGTACTACTTTTAACACTATTTTATCGCTTTTTTAGACCAATTGTTGAAGCCGGACACGTATATGCTGCCCAGCCACCATTATTCTGTATTAAACACGGAAAAACGATTAAATATGTACTAAATGAAGACGAAAAAGCAGAGTATCTTGCATCACTTCCAGCAACTACTAAACCAGACGTTATGCGTATGAAAGGTTTAGGTGAAATGGATGCCGAAGAACTTAATGAAACAACAATGGATATTAACACAAGAGTTCTTAGAAAAATTACAGTTGATGACCTAATGCAAGCAGACGAAATATTCACTAGACTAATGGGTGAAGAAGTAGAACCACGTCGTAAATTTATAGAAGATAATGCTACATTTGTAGAAAATCTAGATATTTAGGAGGTAAAAAATGGATCATAGTAGAGACAGATTAGAAGAAAATAACATAGTAAATGAAGTAAAAACATCCTTCTTAGAATACTCAATGAGCGTCATAGTATCACGTGCGCTTCCAGACTTAAGAGATGGTTTAAAACCAGTTCATAGAAGAATTCTTTACTCAATGTATGAATCAGGTTACACTCCAGATAAACCGCATAAAAAGAGTGCAAGAATTGTCGGAGATGTAATGGGAAAATACCATCCACATGGAGACTCAAGTATATATGAAGCAATGGTAAGAATGGCTCAAGATTTCAGCTACAGATATATGCTTGTTGATGGACACGGAAACTTTGGTAATATCGAAGGTTATGGCGCAGCAGCAATGCGTTACACCGAATCAAGACTCTCAAAAATATCTTTAGAATTATTAAGAGATATCAAGAAAGATACAGTTAATTTTACACCAAACTTTGATGAAAGCGAAAAAGAGCCAACTGTATTACCATCAAGATTCCCAAATATCCTAGTAAATGGAACAATGGGTATTGCAGTAGGTATGGCCACAAATATTCCCCCTCACAACCTAGGTGAAGTAATAGATGGATGCATTGCATATATAGATAACCCAGATATCGATGTTATAGGGCTAATGAATCATATTAAGGGTCCGGATTTTCCTACAGGTGGCATAATACTAGGTAATAGTGGTATTAAACAAGCATATGAAACAGGAAAAGGCACTATTACCATTAGAAGTAAAGCCCAAATAGAAGAAAAAAATGGTAAACACTATATTATTGTAGATGAAGTTCCATACGGAGTTAACACTTCAGAACTTAAAAATAAAGTTGCTGAATTAGTCCATAATAAGACAATAGAAGGTATTGCTGATTATCATACAGACCTAAAAGAAGGTATTAAAATAACAATAACTTTAAAGAAAGACGCTAATGCTCAAGTTGTTCTAAATAAGCTATTTAAACATACACAATTTCAAACAAATTATGGAATAAGCTTCTTAATGTTGGATAACGGTGTGCCAAAAACTCTTGGACTAAAAGAAATAATTGAAAAATATATTAATTATCAAAAAGAAATTATCGTAAGAAGAAGCAAATTTGACTTAGATAAGGCCGAAAAACAAGTACATATATTAGAAGGCTTAAAGATCGCATTAGACAATATAGATGCCGTAATAAAAACTATTAAAGAGTCAAAAAGCGATGATGTAGCAAAAGAAGCATTAATGAAACGCTTTGGATTAACATTAATTCAATCAGAAGCAATTTTAGAGATGAAATTACGTAGATTAACAGGCTTAGAAAGAGACAAAATAGAAGCAGATCTTAACGAATTACATAAATTAATTGCTGAATTAAAATCAATTTTAGAAAGCGAATCAAAAGTGCTACAAATTATTAAAGATGAATTAACCGAAATCAAGAATAAATATGGTGATGAAAGAAAAACATCTATTGATATGACAGCTATAGACTATATTGAAGATGAATCATTAATTCCTGAGGAAAACATCATTGTAACAGTAACAAAGAATGGTTATATTAAGAGATGTACATCTGATACATATAAAATCCAAAATCGTGGTGGTGTAGGTGTAAAGGGAATGTCAACTAATGATGAAGATTTTGTAGAATACTTACTAAATCTATCAACTCATGACTATATAATGATATTTACTAATAAAGGTAAAGTATATAGATTAAAAGGATATGAAATACCAGAATTCAGTAGACAATCAAAAGGACTACCAATAGTTAACGTATTGCCTGTGGAAAAAGATGAAAAAATAAGTAGTATTATAAAATTAAATGTGGAAAACAAAGAAAAATACTTAATTTTAGCTACAAAACAAGGCTTAATCAAACGTACAAACCTAGAAGAATTCGAAAATATTAGAGCAACCGGAAAAATTTGTATAAAACTTAAAGAGAATGATGAATTAATAGGTGTTAAAAAAACAAATGGTGAATCCAATATCTTATTAGCTTCTTCTGAAGGTAGAATGAATGTATTTGATGAAAATGAAATCAGAGTTATGGGAAGAACAGCATCAGGTGTTAAAGGCATCAACCTAGGAAGTGCTAAGTGCGTAAGCATCGAAAATGTGAATGACGATGATAACATAGTAATAGTAACTGAAAATGGTTATGGTAAAAAAACATTAATTTCTGAATATAGAAAGACAAAACGAGGAAGTAAAGGCGTAAAAGCCCTAAATATCACAGAAAAGAACGGAAATATAGCAAGTATTAAAAAGGTTATTGATGATTCAGACATCATGATTATTACAAATCAAGGAATAATCATTAGATTACCATTAGAACAAGTATCACAATTGGGTAGAGTTACTCAAGGTACAAGGCTAATTAATCTAAAATCTGGGCAAAAAGTATCATCAGTAAGTCTTGTTCAGAAAGAAAAAGAGTCAGAAGAAGAAATTATTAAAAAAAACGAATAGTTTAGCTATTCGTTTTTTTATGTTTCACGTGAAACATAAAAAGTAAAGAGGGAGTACTTTTCCACAAGGTTTCACGTGAAACATTAAAAAAATATAATATGTTGGATATTCCATTAATTAACAAATAAGCATAATTAGTCTTTTTTGTTATAAAAATAAGATTTATTAACATAGTTTCACGTGAAACCTTTTAAACGAAGACGTTAAAAATTTATATAAAATTATCAAAGATAATTAAAATCTTCTAAGATATCAACAATCAAATGTTTCACGTGAAACATCAAAGAAATTAACAATAATAAATAATATAGTAAATAAAATGTATTACATTAAAGAAAAGATATTAACATAGTTTCACGTGAAACCTTTAAACAAAGTATAATGACATTAATATCTAGAAAAATAAAAAAATCAATAAGTGATACTTATCAACAATGTTTCACGTGAAACATTGTTAAATTAGCACTATAAGTTGCAACAATGTTATAAGTATGATAACATTTATTTGTGCAATATTTATGCAATAAACTGGTCAGATTCGGAAGAAAGCAGCCACATTTGCCTCTGAATATGTGCACTTTTTTTAAGGAAAAATTATGGAAGAAAAATACATTAATGAATTAATAAATTTAAGCAAAAAATCATTGAAGAAAAGTGAAGTTCCAATTGCAGCTTTAATAATAGATGAAAAAGGCAAAATAATTTCAAAAGCCTATAATACTAGAAACATTAAACAACAGACAATTAATCATGCGGAAATATTAGTAATCACCAAAGCAAATAAAAAACTTAAAAGTTGGAGATTGAACAAATGTACGCTATATGTAACCATTGAACCATGTGACATGTGCAAGTCAGTAATAAAGGAGAGTAGAATACAAAATGTGTACTATTTATTACCAAGATTACCAGAAAAAAATCAATATAACAAAACCATATTTAATAAATTAAAAGACATGAGCGAAAAAGAAGATAAATATCAAGAAATTATCAATAAATTCTGGAAAAATAAGCGTAAAATGATATAATAAATATAGGAGGTTTAAATGGCATATAAAGTACTTTACAGAAAATATAGACCACAAAACTTTAACGATTTATATGGTCAAGATTCAATAAAAGAAATACTTAAAGATTCTATAATAAACAATAAACTAGCACATGCGTACTGCTTTAATGGTCCAAGAGGAACCGGAAAAACCTCAACAGCAAAGCTATTTGCAAAAGCAATTAACTGTGAAAATGCTAAAGACGGAATTGCATGTGGTGAATGCAACTCATGTAAAAATTTTAATGAGAATCCGGATATAATTGAAATCGATGCAGCATCAAATAATGGTGTAGAAGAAATAAGAGAACTTCGTGATAACGTAAAAATTCTTCCTTCAAATTCTAAATATAAAATATATATAATTGATGAAGTCCACATGCTATCACAAAGTGCATGGAATGCCTTTCTAAAAACTTTAGAAGAGCCACCAAAGCATGTTATTTTCATTTTAGCAACTACTGAAATTCAAAAGGTGCCAATAACGGTATTATCTAGATGTCAAAGATTTACTTTTAGAAAAATACCAAAAAACATAATTTGTGATAGAATCCAATCAATTGCAAAAGAAGAAAATATTGATATTGAAAAGTCCGCTGCAGAATACATCGCAGATTTAGCAGATGGTGGAATGCGAGATGCCTTAGGATACCTAGATCAATTATCAAAAGAAAATAAAAAAATAACAACAGAACTAATTCAAAATTGCTTTGGAATCATAGGTGATTCAACAATAGAAGAAATATTTTTATCAGCCAAAGAGGATAATTTAGAAAATTTGCAAAATATTTTTGATGACATAGCTAATCAAGGCCTAGAAATAAATTTGCTAATTTCAAAAATATTAAATTATCTATATAATGAAGAAATAAAAATACTTCAAAACAAGTCATCAGTATTTAATGACCAACAAACGATTAAAGAACTTGCATTTGAAATATCAAACTGTTACCTAAAAAAAGATGCTCTTACTTTAATAAAAATTGTGATATTAAGTAAAATAAAGACACAAAACAGGGTAGAATCAATTAAAAATTCAGATAAAATTATTTCCCGGGAAATAATTTCTAAGGAAATAAACAACGAAAATGATTTTAAAATAGACACTATTACAGAAATTTCAAATAATAAAGAACAACTAAAAGAAATTACAAAGCATTTAAACCAGACAGTAATGCCTTCACATAGTGACGAAGAAATAAATAAATTAAAAAAAATAAGAACAAATAATGTATTTATAACTGCTAGTAAAATTAATAAAGAATCATTTTCCATAAACTGGAACGAATTAAAAAAAGATATTAAATATAAAAACAGCGATTTATATTCAAAAATCGAAGACGCAGAAGTAGAAATAGTTTCAGATAATATTGCAGTGCTTTCAATAAATACAGAGACAGCAGTATATTTATTTAATTCAAATCTTGAAACTATTGAAGAAGAATACAACACGAAGTTTAACAAACAATACAAAATAATTTGCTTATTAAAGCAAGAATGCACTAAAGCTAAAGAAGAATATATCAAGAATAAAAATAAAAAATATGTTTATATGGAAGAGAATTTATCAGAAATAGCAACTAAAGAGATTTCTACAGATGAAAAAAGCAATAGTGCATTTGAAATTTTTGGTAAAGATTTAATAGAAATAAAATAGAGAGAAAAAGGTGAACAATAATGAACATGCAAAATTTGATGGCACAAGCCCAAAAAATTCAAAAAGATATCCAAAAAAAACAAAGTGAAATCAATTCAACCATATATAGTACACAAAATGAATTTTTAAGTGTAGAAATGTATGGTAGCAAAAAAATTCATAAAATAAATATTAATAAAGCCATCGTAAAAGACCAAGAAGATCTAGAAACATTAGAAGATATGATCATAGTTGCTATTAATGAAACTGTAACTAAAATAGATAAAGACAAAGAACAAAAACTTGGTGCTTACGCTAATGGACTAAACGGGTTACTATAATGATTTATCCTAAGGTTTTAGAAGAACTAATTGAAAATTTTAAAATACTTCCAGGAATAGGAGATAAATCTGCAGAAAGAATGGCATTATCCATTTTAAATAAAGAAGAAAGTGAAATACAAGGATTCGCTTCATCATTAATTATTGCAAAAAATAAATTGCACCCTTGTCCAGTATGTGGATTTATAACTGATCAGGAAATATGCAACATATGTGATAATCCTGTACGAAATAAAAATAGCATATGTGTGGTAGAAGATTATAAAAGTGTATTCATGTTTGAAAAAATGGGTAAATATCATGGCGTATATCATGTACTAGATGGCTTGATTTCACCAATAGATGGAATAGGTCCAGACGATATAAATATTGATAATCTAATTAAAAGATGTAATAATTCAAAAGAAAAAATCGAATTAATTATAGCTTTAAAACCAACCATTGAAGGTGAAACAACTTTGCAATATATAAATAAATTATTAAAAAATAAAAATGTTGAAATATCTAGACTTTCTTATGGAATACCTGTTGGTACAGAAATAGATTATCTAGACGCCTTGACATTAGAAAGAGCATTTGAAGACCGACGAAACTTATAGCATAACTATATAACTTTATACATATATATTATTGGTGAAAAAATGATAACTAGATTTGTAAAAAAAATAGTATTTTCAATTTTATTAATATATGGTTTCGATTTAATAATGCAAGGATTTAATATTTTAATTCCAATCAATTACTTTAATATATTAGTTATTATTATGTTAGGCTTTCCAGGGCTTATAGCACTGGCAATAAGTTTTTTCTTCTTCATATAGAGGAACAATATGAAACAAGATTTTATAGAGTATTTAGAATTATGCGTACGTGAGAAAAAACTATCTCATGCTTTTTTGGTTGAAACAAATAATCAAGAAGAATTATTAAACAAAATATATAATTTACTAAAACACGAAAATCTTGTAGCAAAATTGAAAATAGAAAATAATACAGATATAGCAGTAATAGAGCCAGAAAATAATATTATAGATAAAGATAAAATTTTAAATATTCAAAACAAATTTTTGACAATGTCTTTTAACAATACATTAAAAGTTTATTTCATAAAATCAGCAGAAAAAATGAATTTATCAGCAAGCAACAAATTATTAAAATTTTTAGAAGAACCAAACGAAAATATAATAGGTATTCTTTTTACATCGGATATAAACATAATTTTACCAACAATAAGAAGTAGATGTGAAATATTTAATACTAAAAAAACAAATATGGATGATCCAGAAATACAAGAAATAACCGATAATTTAAAAAAGCTAATAAATAATAACAGATATGATATAATGTTATACATAAGGCCATATAAAAATTTGGAAAAAGAAAAATTATCTAAAGCATTAGAAATACTAATAAATCAAATAGATAAAATTCAATTAAACGACAAATACAACAGAATGTTAGAAATTAATAAAGCAATTTTATGGTTAAATAGTTCTGTAAACATTGAATTAGTCTTAGCAAAAATTGCTAAAGCGCTAGGGAGGTAAAAATGAAAGTATGTGGAGTAATATTTAAAGAAAACAGCAAGGTATATAATTTTGATCCAAAAGATTTTCCAATTGAAATAGGAAAATATGTTATTGTAATAACAGAAAGAGGAGAACAAATCGGTAAAATTACGACAATAGAAGATAAAGACGTAAAAAACACATTAAAAGAAGTTGTAAGAATGGCAACAGATAAGGACTATAACCAATACCTAATTAATTTAAAAGATGCCCAAGGGGCTTTAAAAGATGCTAAGGCAGAAGCGTCACGTTTAGATTTAAAAATGCAATTAGTGGATTCAGAATTTACATTTGATAGAAAGCAACTCTATATAAACTTTGTCTCAGATGAAAGAGTAGATTTCAGAGAACTAGTTAAGTTTCTTGCTGGAAAATATAAAACTAGAATTGAACTACATCAAATGGGAGCAAGAGATAAAGCAAAAAAAATTGGTGGAATAGGAATTTGTGGAAGAAAACTATGCTGTGCTAAATATCTAAATAAAATGGATACCATTTCTATCAACATGGCCAAAAATCAAAATATAGCTTTAACACCATCAAAAATAAATGGATGTTGTGGAAGATTACTATGTTGTTTGGCATATGAAGATGAAACTTACAAAGAAAACAAGGAAAAATTGCCTAAAATAGGTAGTAAAATTAAAATAGATGACAAAATCGGAACCGTGGTATCTATAAATGTTTTAAGCAAAAAGTATAAAGTCACTTTCGAAAACGAAGTAAAGGAATTTACAATTGATGAACAAAAATAGTACAATACTAAATGATTTATACGATACAGGATTTAAAATATATCAAAATGATGAATATTTTAAATTTTCTTTAGATTCATTACTTCTAGCAAAATTTGTAAAACCAGATTACAAAGATAAAAAAATATTAGATCTTTGTACTGGTAATGCCCCAATTCCTATAATTTTATCATCAAATAATAATTTTGAAATAACTGGAATTGAAATACAAAAAGAAATTTACCATTTAGCAAGTGAATCTATTAAAATAAATAATATAAAAAATGTGAATATTATAAATGATGACCTTAAAAACCTTAAAAATTATTTCCCGGGAAATAATTTTGATATAATTACCTGCAATCCACCATACTTTAAAGTGGAAAAAGAGTCATTATTAAATAAAAATGAAATTAAATCTATAGCAAGACATGAAATATATATAACATTAGAAGAAATTATAAAACCATCATATGCAATGCTTAAAGACAAAGGTAAACTATATATAATTCATAGAACAGATAGAATGATTGAATTAATCAACCTTCTAACAAAATATAAATTTGGTATTAAAAGATTACAAATTATATATCCAAACGAACATAGCAATGGTTCTATGATAATTATTGAAGCTAAAAAAAATTGCAAACATGATGTCAAAATTCTGTCACCTATATTTACAAACATCTAATAGGAGGAAGTATGAAATTAATAGTCGGACTGGGCAATCCAGGAAAAGAATATAATAATACGCGACATAATATAGGGTTTATAGCACTGGATAATTATATAAAAAATCCTGATTGGAAAGAAAATAGTTATGCATATTACATAAATTTAAAAACCAATAAAGATAATATTCTATTCATTAAGCCTAAAACATATATGAACCTATCTGGGAATGCCGTAAGTTATTTTGTTAATTACTACAAAATAAATAAAAATGATATTCTTGTTATTCAAGATGATCTAGACTTAGAGCTTGGTAAAATTAAATTAAAATATAATAGTTCATCAGGCGGTCATAATGGAATTAAATCAATAATTGAAAATTTACATACCCAGGAATTCTTAAGATTGAAAGTAGGTATATCAAAACCAGAGAACAACATAATAAACTATGTACTAGACAAATTCTCTAAATCAGAATTAGATAAACTAAATAACAGCCAGGAAATTATTAATAATATTATTAATGACTTTATCGACGGAGCCACTAACGATAAATTAATGAATAAATACAATTAGGAGTAAATTATGGACATATCTAAAAAATATGCTGATATTTTAAATAATTCAGACATATCTGGATTATCAGAAGAATTAAAAATACAATATATAAAATATCAATATGAAAATAACGAAAATGACACATTAGTCTTGTGTAATTCTTTATATGAAGCAACAACAATTTACAACAACTTAAGAACGTATATTGACAACGTTCTTCTTTTTCCAATGGATGACTTTTTAACAACGATGGCACTTGCTGTATCTCCAGAGCTTAAAGTAAAAAGATTAGAAACTCTAAATGCCATTCAACACGAAAATAAAAAACTTGTAATAACAAACCTAATGGGCTATTTAAAATTTGTTCCTAATAAATCTGTTCTTCAAAAAATGAACATCACTCTTAATAAAAGCGATAAAATTAATCGTAAATCATTTGAAGAACTTATTGATAAATATGGATACACAAAAACTTCAATTGTAACATCAACCGGTGAGTACTCACTAAGAGGGTATATAATAGATATTTTTCCATATAACTACGATAACCCAGTAAGAATAGAACTTTTTGGCAATCAAATAGAAAGCATAAAAAACTTTGATGGTGAAAGTCAAAGAACAATAAATGAAATTGAAACAACTGAAATCTATCCATACAAAGAACTAATTAGTGATAACCATATTTCAATTCTAAACCTTTTAAATAAAGCAAATTTAATATATTATGATAAAGAATTAATCTTACAAGGCTATAAAACTCTAACAGATCAAATACTCGAATATAAAGAAAATAACGATATAAAAGAAAAATTAATGTTCACACTCGAAGAACTAAAGGCAACGACAGAAAAAAATCTCTATGCATTCTTAAAACAAGGCGTTTTAAATATAGCAAGTGAGAATATTGAAAATTTCAATGGTAACTACGAACTTCTTATAAATTTTATTAAAAATAAAGAAGACAATCACAACATTTATATTTATATAACAAATAAAATAATACTAGATTTTCTAAAAACAGCTCTAGTAAACAGCAACTCAAAAAATATCCATATAATAAAAGAAAAATTAAATAAAGGATTCATAATTGATGATAATATTTTTATTTCTGAAAACGATATTGAAAAAACAAGTCAAACAAAAAATTATCACAATCCCGTAAAAATAGGGCGTAAAATCAAAGATTTCAGCGATATTAAACCAGGAGATTACATCGTACACAGCGTTCATGGAATTGGAATCTATGGTGGAATAATTACTCTTGAAAAAAACGGCTTTAAAAAAGATTACATCCTACTAAACTATGCTGGAAATGACAAAGTATATATTCCAGTCGAAAAAATAACCACAATCTATAAATACTCAGATGCCGAAGGGACACCGCCAAAAATAAATAAACTAAATTCAACATCATGGATAAAAACAAAAAACTCAGTTAAAAAGAGAATCAAAGATATTTCAGCAGAACTTTTAAAATTATATGCAGAAAGAGCGACCCTAAAATCTCCAAAATATAATCATTTTGTTGAAGAAGAAGTATTTGCTAGTGAATTCAAATACACCCCAACAAAAGACCAAATAAAATGTTCAGAAGATATCTTACTAGACCTAAAAAAGTCGATTCCAATGGATCGTTTACTATGCGGAGACGTAGGCTTTGGTAAAACAGAAGTAGCATTTAGAGCAATCTTTAATACGATCTTGAACGGTTATCAAGTGGCCTACTTATGTCCAACAACAATATTATCAAAACAACAATATGATAGTGCCTTAGAAAGATTTAAACAATTTCCAATAAGCATAGCAATTGTTAATCGTTTTACTACAACAAAGGAATTTAATAAAATATTAGAGGGATTAAAAGAAGGTAAAATTGATTTAGTATTTGGAACTCATAAGCTATTTAATGAAAAAATTGAGTATAAATCACTAGGCCTATTAGTAATCGATGAAGAGCAAAGATTTGGTGTATCACAAAAAGAAAAAATCAAAGAATTGAAAAAAAATGTAAATATATTAACACTTTCTGCAACACCAATCCCAAGAACACTAAAAATGGCAATGTCCGGCTTAAAAGACTTATCTGTACTAGACACAGCACCTTCTGACAGATATCCAGTTCAAACTTACGTAGTTGAAAAAAATGATATGCTAACTAAAGAGGCTATATATAAAGAACTATCTCGTAACGGCCAAATATTTTACTTATACAACAATGTTAAAGGTATTGAAAATGAAGCCGCCCATATATCAAAATTGGTGCCAGAAGCACGAGTTTGCTATGCACATGGTCAAATGTCTAAAACAGAATTAGAAAAAATAATAGAAGATTTTATTGAATATAAATACGATATTCTTGTGTGCACCACTATAATTGAAACAGGTATAGATATACCAAATGTAAACACATTAATAATATCAGACGCCCAAAACTATGGATTAAGTCAGTTATATCAATTAAGAGGCCGTGTCGGTCGAAGTAATAAAATAGCGTATGCTTACCTAACATATACCCCAGGAAAAACTTTATCAGATACTGCAGTGAAGAGACTTAAAGCAATAAAAGAATTTACTGAATTAGGTAGTGGATATAAAATAGCCATGAGAGACCTTGCAATAAGAGGCGCAGGTGACTTATTAGGTGGCGAACAAGCAGGTTTTATTGATAGTGTCGGTATAGACTTATACACAAAACTTTTAGAAGAAGCAATAAACGAATTAAAAGGAATCAAAACAGAAGATGAAGATGATGATAAATCATCACTACTTGATGTAGATACACATATTAAAACTGACTATGTAACTGAAGAAAGTGTAAGAATCGAAATACATAAATTAATAAACACAATAGACAATAAAGAAACTCTAGAAAAAGTAAAATCAGAACTTGAAGACAGATTTGGCAAAATAGACGAGGACATGCTTATATATATGTACGAAGAGTGGTTTGAAAAACTAGCAAACAAATTAGAAATTAATCATGTAATTCAAACAAAAAATCAGATAGAGATTCAAATTCCAGAAAAATTCTCAAACAAAATTAACGGCGAAAAACTTTTCTTAAAAATGTACAACATTAATCCAAAATTTAAAATTAGATATCAATTTAAAAAAATTATCATATCACTACCGATAATCAATCAACCTAAGCATTACATATATTATATAACAGAACTTTTACAAGAAATTATAAATGACATAGAATAAAAATAAATAAACGCATCAAAATAAAATAGTGATGATATGAACGGAATTACTTTTATAAGAAAAATAGATGATCTAGGAAGAATTGTTATTCCTAAAGAACTGCGTGGAAAATTAAAATTATCAGAAAATGAAAATATTCTTTTAAAACTAACAGATAACAAAATAGAAATTCAAAAATACTCATATATTAACAACTATCAAGCTTTAATAAATGGAATAATAAACGCATTCTATGAAATATACAAAATTCCAATTAAATTAACCGATAATAATAAAACAATTATAGAAGTTGGAAATGTTAATGGAACCAAGGAAACAATTGGCGAAAACATCCTTTTTAACTCAACAATAATTGGCACATTATCAATATATTCTGAATCTGAAAATCAGCAAGACACAAAAAAACTCTGTAAATTAATATCAAAAATTATTGAAACTTCCATAACAAGCAGTTGATTTTCTGTAAATAATATGATAGATTAACATTAATAAACAAAGAAGGAAAGAGTAGTAATTGAAAACTAACAGAGAGTTCTTGGCAGGTGAAAAAGAATTAGATTTTTAATTATGAACATGGCTCCAGAGTTTAAACGTTAATCGCGTTAAAGATATAAGAGCATGACAAAATCATGAATTAAGGTGGTACCGCGGAAAACTTCGTCCTTAATTTGTGATTTTTTATTTGTTTACAAAAAGAAAAGAGGAAGAAAAATGGAAAAATATTATATTTCAACAGCAATTGCTTACACATCAGCAAAACCACATTTAGGAAACACCTATGAAATTGTTTTAGCAGATGCTATTGCCCGTTTCAAAAGACTACAAGGCTATGATGTATATTTTCAAACTGGTACAGATGAGCATGGAGAAAAAATTGAAGGAAAAGCTTTAGAAGCAAACATGACCCCACAAGAATATGTAGATAACATTGCCTGTCAAATAAAAGATATTTGGGATATAGTAAACACAAGCTACGACAAATTTGTAAGAACAACAAATAAAGAGCATGAAGAAATTGTTCAAAAAATATTTAAAAAATTCTATGATAATGGCGATATTTATAAAGGAGAATACAAAGGACTTTACTGCACACCCTGTGAATCATTCTGGACCTCTTCACAACTAGTAGACGGCAAATGCCCAGATTGTGGAAGAGAAGTACACGAAAAAAACGAAGAAGCCTACTTCTTTAAGATGAGCAAATACTCAAAATGGCTTGAAGACTATATAAATGAACACCCAGATTTTATCATGCCAGAAGCAAGAAAAAATGAAATCATCAATAACTTTATTAAGCCAGGACTTCAAGACCTATGTGTATCAAGGACAAGCTTTAAATGGGGAATTCCAGTAACCTTTGATGGAAATCACGTTATCTACGTATGGATCGATGCTTTATCTAATTACATAACATTCCTAGGATATAATCCAGACGGAGAATCAAGTGAGACCTTCAAAAAATACTGGCCTGCAAATGTGCATTTAATAGGTAAAGACATTTTAAGATTTCACACAATTTACTGGCCTATTATGCTTCACTGTCTTGGATTAGAAATGCCAAAACATATCTTCGGACACCCATGGTTACTATTTGCATCCGATAAAATGAGTAAAAGTAAAGGTAATATCGTATATGCCGACGATTTAGTAGAAAAGTATGGAGTAGATGCCGTAAGATATTATTTACTTCACGAAATACCTTTTGCAAGTGATGGTAACTTCACAATTGAATTACTAGAAAACTCAATAAATAGTGACTTAGCAAACGTTCTAGGAAACCTTGTTAATCGCACAATTGGCATGATCAACAAATATTTTGACGGAGAAGTTGAAAACACAAATATCACTGAAGATATAGATGACGACTTAAAAAGTACAATCTCAAACAGCATTGCAATTATAAATAGCAAAATGGACGAATTCAAAATAGCAGACGCTTTAGATGAATTATTTAATATCTTTAGAAGATGCAATAAATATATTGACGAAACAACACCTTGGATTCTAGCAAAAGAAACTGAAAAACAAGCAAGATTAAAGACTGTTCTATACAATCTAATAGAAAGTATTAGAATAGGTGCTGTACTATTACAAGCCTTCTTACCAGAAACAGCAGAATCAATTTTCAAACAAATTAATACAGATAAAACAACAATTGACACAATCAAAACATTCGGGAAGTACGATAGTAAAAAAGTTGGTACACCAGTAGTATTATTTCAAAGGATTGAAAATGATAAAACTAACAGATAGTCACACTCATATTCTCCCAACAGATATTCCAAACTATCAAGAAATACTTGAAAATCTAAAGCAAAATAATATTAAAAGAATAATTATAAATGGATATAATGATAAAACAAATAAAGAAGTTCTCGAACTAGTAAGCAAATATGAAAATGTTTATGGAGCACTTGGCTTTCATCCAGATAACATCAATGAACTAACTGAATATTCACTAGCTTTTATCGAAAAAAATCTAAATAATCCTAAAATAATTGCAATTGGTGAAATAGGACTTGATTACTACCATAATAAAGAAAATAAAGAAGACCAAATAAAACTGCTAGAAAAGTTTTTAGAATTATCAACTAAAACAAACAAACCAGTAATTATCCATAATAGAGAAGCAACAGGTGATTTAATCACAACCTTAAAAAAATATAAAACAAAAGGAATAATTCACTGCTTTAATGGAAGCAAAGAAACAGCAAACATCTTTCTAAAACTCGGATACAAGCTAGGTATAGGTGGCGTAATAACTTTTAAAAATTGTAAATTAAAAGAAGAAATAAAAGACCTTTCTCCAGATAGTTTTTTTCTAGAAACTGACGCCCCATACCTAACTCCAGAGCCTTATAGAGGAAAACCAAACGAACCAAAATATATGATTTACACCTTAAGAGCATTATCTGAAGCATTAAACATAAACGAAGAAGAACTATCTAACATCTTAGAAAACAACTTTCATGAGCTTTTTGACAATAATAACTAATTATGCTAAAATCAAAATAGGTGAAGACAGATGAAAATAAGAAACGTTCTTAAAACAGCAAAAATTCTAATAATTTTAATTGTAATAGCAGTTTGCGGTCAAACAGGAATCATAGAACAAGAAGTAAAAACAAGTAACAACAATTTAAATAAAACCCTTGATTTAACTGCAATGGCCTTAAAAATAGATGAAATTAATCATAACGATTTATATTATCCATTAGATACTTACAATGGCGTGCTAACAGGCTATGCAGCAAATTGCCCTCTATGTGGTGGAACTCTTGGATGTACCGGTCAAAATGTCTTAGATGGTACAACAACATATCAAGATAAAGATTATGGTACTGTAAAAATAGTCGCTTCATCAAAAAGTCTCCCATGTGGATCTATCGTAAATTTTAGTTTAAATAATGAGAATATAACTGCAATAGTTCTAGATAGAGGCGTAACCGGAACAGCTTTAGATTTACTAGTTGAAAGTGAAGCCTATGCATTATCAAATGTAGGTAGAAAAAACATATCATATCAAATTTTAAGATTTGGCTATAACAGGTAGTTTGAAACTATCTGTTTTTATGTTATTATATACCTGTGATGTACTTATGGAAAAAATAAACTATAAAAAAAAATATGGTCAAAACTTTTTATATGATGAAAATATTCTTGAAAAAATAGTAAAAAGCACAAACATCAATGAAGACGATCTTATAATTGAAATAGGACCAGGAAGTGGCAACCTAACAAAAAAACTTCAAACATTTAATGCACAAATAATCGCTTTTGAGATTGACGAAACTCTTTCAAAACAGTTGGATCAAATAAAAAATAGCAAAACGAAAATTACTTTCAAAGACTTTTTAGAAGTAGATTTAAATGTAGAATTAAAAAATATTAAATACAAAAATCTTTACGTTATCGCAAACATTCCATATTATATAACAACTCCAATAATAACCAAAATTATAAATAGCAAAATAAACCCCTGTGAAATAATTTTAATGGTTCAAGAAGAAGTAGCCGACAGACTTTCAGCAAAACCAAATAGTAAAGAATATGGATACATAACCGTATATGTCCAAAGTTTTTATAATGTTACTAAATTATTTAAAGTAGGTAGAAACTGTTTCTTTCCTGTACCTAAAGTTGATAGTGCAATAATCAAATTAACTCCAACTACTAAAGAAATAAATAACTTAGATAAATACAACAAATTAATAGAAGAAGCTTTTAAATTCAAAAGAAAAACTCTTAAAAACAACTTAAAAAATTATGATTATGAACAAATAAATACTATCCTTGAATCTCACGGCTTTTCTATGCAAAATAGAGCAGAGCAAATTCCAATTGACATTTTTATCGAAATTTCTAATCAAATTTAGAAATTTTTTTTAATTTAAGCATATACTTTTTTAGGTGAATCATATGAATTTTCAAAAAGGAAACTTTGTAACCCGAAAAAGTTATAATAATGATACAATATTTAAAATACTAAATATTAAAGAAAATATATGCTACTTAAAGGGAATAGATGTCAGATTATATGCAGATGCCGAAATAACAGATTTAGTTTTAGTAAATCAAAAAAGTGAAGATAAATTCGGCGAAAACATTGAAGATTTCAAAGCCCTAGATCGTAGCAATTACTTTTACATGCCACCCAAAATAATGCAAATAGATGGAGATAAAGACTATCTAACACGTTGTTTAAACTTTTATAAAAAATATAATTTACAAGCAATAGGTAAGGTATTACAAGAAGAAGAACTACCATTAAAAATAGAAGGATTATTAAAAGAATATACACCAGACATAATAATCATAACCGGCCATGATGCATACTATTCAAAAAAAGGAAACAAAAACGATATAAATAACTATCGTAACTCCAAATATTTTTGTGAGGCAGTAAAAAAAGCAAGAAAATACGAAAAAGATAACAATAAACTAATCATAATAGCTGGTGCTTGTCAAAGTGATTATGAAGAACTTTTAAAATGTGGGGCAAATTTTGCATCAAGTCCAAAAAGAATAAATATTCATGCGCTAGACCCAGCAATAATTGCAACATCAATCGCTCTAACTGAAAAAGGAGAAGTAATAGATTTACTATCAGTACTAAATAAAACAAAATATGGAGCAGACGGCATAGGGGGAATTAAATGTAATGGCTTAATGTTTGTGGGGTATCCAAGATGATAGAATCAATTAAAAATCAAATCTTAAACCATTTAAACAAAGAAGTAAAAGTCGTATCCAAAGAAAATCGAAATAAAACTGATATCTTTTATGGAAATATTACAGAAATATACTCACATGTATTTATAGTCGATAATGGCATTGAAAAAAGAAGTTACTCATACTCAGACATTTTAAGCAACGACATTTTTATGACTTTTTTATAAAAAACGTTGCAATTTAAAATATAATGGGTTAAAATTAAATTAGGTTAAAGATCTTAGAAGGAGTGAATGTTATGCAAATTACATCTGTAACTGTACGTAAAATTGAAAAAGAGGGTTCAAGAATGAAAGGTATAGCTTCTGTATTATTAGATGATGCATTCGCTGTACATGACATTAGAATCATTGAAGGTGACAACGGATTATTTATTGCTATGCCTAGTAGAAAAACTGCTACAGGCGGATACAGAGATATAGCACATCCAATCAACCCAGACGTACGCAAACAATTTGAAGATGCTATTATTGACGAATACAATAAGGCTGAATAATGCTAAGAAATTAGCATTTTTTTTATTTAAAATAATATACTTAAGCAGGAGGCAATATGGATAAAATAATAGACGTACCTGCATTAAACCATATAATTAAACTTACAGATCGCAAAAACATTATTATAAGTGGTATAAAAAAAATAAACAGCTTCGATGAAAAAGAATTTGACTTAGATAGTGTAATGGGAAGTATAATAATTAAGGGTTCAAATTTAGAGATGATAAAATTAGATACAATTGAAGGAAACGTATCAATAAAAGGCCAGATTAACAGTTTTACTTATAGTGATACAAATGATAAAGAATCTTCTATTTTAGCCAAACTATTTAAATGAAACAACTAATACCAATCATATACACAATAATCTATTCATTAGTATTCAGCTTAATATTACATAGTATCAAAAAACATAAACCACTTTTCTCTAGCATAACATTAATATTCTCAACAACATATATAATCCTTTTATATCATATTAATAATGGTAATTTTCCACTTTTACTTCAATTAATCTTCTTAATAAATTTAATACTCTGTCCAAATTATGTAAAATTCACCAAAAATTCAGAAAAATAAATTTCTACTATCTACAAAAAAATCGAAATCATGCTAGAATAAAAATGGGAGAATAAAATGGCAAAGAAAAAAACAAAAAGAAGATTACTTGTGTATTCATTATTTATTATGGCAACAATTTCATATATTGCTGTTTTTGGCATTGACCAGTGGGGCAAAATATTAAACAACCGTAAAGAAACAAAAGAATTAAAACAAAAATATCAGTCTCTATTAGAAAAAGAAGAAGAATTAAATTCTGAAGTAACAAAACTTCAAGATGACGAATACGTAGCTAAATATGCTAGAGAAAAATATATGTACTCAAAAGAAGGAGAATATATTATTAAAATTGCTGAGTAATTGACTAAATATAAATAATTTGCTATCATTAATGCGTATCGGGGTCGTATGGTTTCGACAGAATATATATTTATGTATTTGCAGGTGGCGCGCTATTCCTAAAATAGCAATACAGTTAAAATAACTGACAAAACTAATTTTAATACAGCTTTAGCATTTGCTTAGTAGCAATTAAAGCACTACCTGTTAATCTTATTTCTGCGAAGATAATAGGTGGTTCATATTAGCAGAATATATTTTAGTATTTCTTCAATACTAGAAAGAATCCCTAGAAGATATTCAATATAACTTTGTTAGTTTGCAGATATTGAAAAATTAATAAACTGACTAAACTTGTAGAAGATACATAAATAGTATTTTGGACAGTGGTTCAAATCCGCTCGGCTCCACCAAATAGAAATATTCAACCATTTCGGTTGTTTTTTTTAATAAAATATTGAAAAATACTAATAAAAAAGATAAAATACTTATAGGAGGTAAATATGAGTAGAACATTAAGAAGCTGGATTATCGCAATTGTTATAATAATAATTCTTTTAATTCCAATTTATGTTGACTACTACAAAAATAGCCACATAGAAACTATAAAAAGTTACAGCAGTTATTCTGAATTAGTAAATAAAAATAGTTTTGCAGTTATTTATGTAGGAAAAGATGTTGATACTAAGGTTGATACTTTAAAGAATTTAAAAAAAGAATTCAATACTAGTGAAACTTCTGCTGATTTTAAAACAATTAATGTAGAAAATATTAGTGATGCTGATAAAGAATCATTTAAAAAAGCAAACATTGACTTAACAAAGACAGCATGGGTTTTCCTAAATGAAAAAGAAGTAGTATACCAATCTTCAGAAGATTTAAATGACAAACAACTAGAAACTCAAATTAACAAATACTTAAACAATATAATTCCTGAAGAAGAAGTAGCATATAAAACAGTATCAACATATGACGAATACATGAAAGTAATTAAAAGTAAAAAAGTTATAATGACAGTCTTTGGTAGAAATTCATGTTATTGGTGTAATAAATTTAAACCAATTTACAATGAAGTTGCAAAAGAACAAGGCGCAGATATTTACTACATAGATTCTGATTCATTCAATAAAGATGAATATAACAAGATTCTAAACTCAGGATTAAATATCCCAGCTAAGTGTACAGAAAGCAAAGAAAAAGACTTACCACTTTCATCAGGCTTTGGGACACCACTTACAATCTTTACTAAAAAAGGTAAAGAAGTTGATTGTATCGGTGGCTACGTTAATAAAGCGAGTCTAGAAAGTAAATTAAAAACAGTTGGAATGATTAAGTAAGGAGAATAATATGGCTAGAACTTATGATTATGTTAGAGAATTCAAAAAAAAGTACCCCGCAACAATTAATTGGTGGAGAACAAAAAAACACTCAGATTTAGTTGATAAAAACTTAAACCCTGGTGAAACAGTTATATATGCATTTGCAGCACAGAATAATAATGATCATGGAAGTATCTTTGATACAGCAGTTCTTGCATTAACAAATCAAAGAATTATTGTCGCTCAAGATAGACTTATTGTTGGCTATAAAGTAAATTCCATAACTCCTGAATTATATAATGACATGCAAATAAATGCAGGCATAATATGGGGAACAATAACTATCGATACAATGAAAGAAGTAGTTCATTTCTCAAACATATCAAAAAAAGCCCTTCCCGAAATTCAAACTACAATAAACTCTTATATGTTAGAGGAAAAGAAAAAGAACTCATAATGAGTTCTTTTTTCAAAAGAGGTATTAATGAAAAAAATAATAATGCTTATATTAATAATAATTATTCCATTTTGCATATTTATAATAATTTCAAATACTCCAAGAAATTATAAAACTGAATATTCTATAAATAAATTAGAAGTGACTGAACAATACAACAAAGACAATCAAACTTATCTTTTTATCATAAAGGATAATAAATTAGAAATTCCTTACCAAGTGATTCATAAATATATAAAGAAAAGAAAACTTATAACAAATATAAAAGTTGAGGAAAATTGTTACACAATAAGTGTTTTTGAAAGTAACTATAAATTATGTACTAATGATGATAAAATTATTATAGATTCAAATATTAACAATGAGTCACCAATAAATACAGAAAATAATATAGAAATATATAAAAATTCTGAAAAAATCTTTATATGGAATTACAAGGGATACTACAAAATAGAAAATAACAAATTAGAAAATATAGCAATTTTAAAAAATGATAATTATGAAAACAAAATATCTATATCAAACGATAAATATTTAGTTACCGCTAACTATGACGAAAAATATGAGTTTACCAAGTTTTATATAATCAATATAAAAAGTAATAAAATCGATGAAATTATATCAGAAAAACCTATTTCATCAAACTCATATTTTTTAGGAACTCATAACAATAAACTATATTTATTAGATCCAAAATATAAAAATGAGTATGAAATAGACCCAAACAAAAAGGAAATAACGATGATCAGTAAAGATGGAAATGGCATCTACTATGATAAAGAAGAAGTTAAAACATCACTAAATAAATTAATAAAAGAAAAGTTAGTATTTTCCACATACAATTTATATAATTATAATATTGAAGATAATAAATTAATTTTAAAAATCAATGGTCAGAATATATTAGTAAGTGATGACAAAATAGATAATATCGTCAAAATAGATAATGAAAAAGTTTACTATTTATCAGATGGTACACTTTATAAATATACATTTGGTAAACAGGTACAAAAAATAATATCAAACACAGAATGGAAATTCAATTCAGCAAATCAAATATTTATTTTTAATTAACAAAACTCCCTAATAAGAATAACCTATATTAGGAAGTGATAAAATGTTAAACTACAGAAAACAAGATGATGAAATTTACTATGAATACTACACTATTAAAAGAGGCGACAATTTATACCAAATAGCCAAAAATTATAACGTCAATCCATCTCTTCTAGCAGCATTAAATGGCCTAGATCTAAACGAATTCATATATCCAAATCAAGTTATAATGGTACCTAAAAATGAATTTTCTTATTATATAACAAAAGATGGCGACACTTTAGCTTTAGTTGCAAATACTTTTGAAACAACCGAAAATGAACTTCTTAAAAATAATAGTACAATATATCTAAGAGAAGGACAATTAATCGTAAATAAAAATTCATAAAAGAAATAGATTTAATTTCTTTTCTTTTTGTGTTAAAATTAACTTAACAATAGGAGACACATATGGTATTTAAGAAGCCTTACGCATTTTTAATAAAAAACTTTAAAATTATTCACATAATTCTTTGTGTAATAATTCTTTTTATCACTAATAAATTCGGAAATTTAGTGACTTTTTTTGGTGATTATACAACTAACAACATAAGAGTTGTCGAAGGCACCGCGTCAAACTATGTATCCCCATTATTTATTATTTCAACTATCTTAGTTATCGCATTTTCAATAATAATGGTTGTCTTAATGCGCCGCAAACAGAAACCATTCACATTTTACATACTTACCTCAGCATATTATATATTAATATTTATCCTTTTAATAATTGCATCTAATACAATAACTTCACTAAATGATGCAACCATGTCTCAAAAAACATCAAGGGCTCTAAGAGATATTTATCTTATACTATCATTTCCAAACTATTACTTTATCATAATGTATATTATAAGAGGTATAGGTTTTGATATAAAAAAATTTAACTTTAGCAAAGATCTAAAAGAACTAGAAATTTCTGCGGAGGATAACGAGGAGTTTGAATTTGTTCTTGGAACAGACACATATAAGTATGAACGAAAAGCAAGAAGAATTATTCGCGAATTAAAGTACTACATACTAGAGCACAAATTTATTTTCACCATCATAGGTGGAACTTTAGGCGCAATTCTCCTAATAATCATAATAGTAAACATTAATATTAATCCAACACACCGCGCCGGAAAAGCAGTTGTCGTAAATGGCCTACAAATAAAAGTAAATAAATCTTACATTACAGAATACGACTACAATGGAAATTTAATTAATAATAATGAAAAGTATGTTATCATTGATTTATCTTTAAAAAGTATTGGCAAAGAAAAAATTCTAAACAAAGATGAAGTGTATCTATCATATGGAAGTAACAAAATATATTTTAAAAACACATTAAAAGATTACTTCATAGACTTTGGGAAAGCCTATAATGGTAGTGTAGTATCAAAAGATAAAGAAGAAAGAGTAACACTTATATTTCCAATTTCTAAAAAGACAAGTACCAAATCATTTAAATTAAATATTTTAAACTCCGTATCAATAGATTCAGAAAATAATTATACATACGAATATGCTAAATTCAGAGTAAAAGCTAAAAATGTTGATAAAGAAGTAATTGAAGAAAATAAAAATTATAATGAAATAATGTATCTAGGTGAAACTACATATAACAAGTCTTATATAATAATTAAAAGCGCTAAAATTGTTCCATATTATGAATACGAATATGAAAATTGCACAAATAATGAATGTAAAACTTATATTGGGGTCGAAAAAACTGAAAATAGTGCTCTGCAAAAACTACTTGTTGTAACGTACGAAGCAGACCTAGACAGCACATTGCCGATAATTAACACTTTTAATTCAAACAAATATAACTCTTTATTTGATAAATTATTAAAAATAAGATACAAAAGTAATGATAAAACATATACTTATAATGGAACAACTAAAACAAATGCGTATGTAAAAAATACAGTTTTCATCACTGTACAGAATGAAGTAGCGAATTCCGAAGGAAAAGAAATACTAATTCAAACTAGAAGTAGCAAATATTTCCTAAATTTAACTTAATTTATTGAAAAGGTTATCCATATCTGGTATAATCTTTCTTGTACGGGGCTTTAGCCAAGTGGTAAGGCAAGGGACTGCAACTCCCTGAGCACCGGTTCAAATCCGGTAGGCCCCTCCATTTATATATGAAGTATCCTCTGATACTTTTTTATTTGACATAAAAATAAAGGATAGATATAATTAAAGCGGTGAAGAAAATGAAATCATGTGTAGTAATTTATAATCCCAATAGTGGGCATACATTAAAAACGAAACATTTAAAAGAATATAAAATAATATTAGAAAAACACGGATATTCTGCAAGATTCATTGGTACAGAATATAGAGGCCATGCTAAAGAAATCATTAGTCATCTAGATAAATGTGACTTAGTTATTTCAATGGGTGGCGATGGTACGTTCAATGAAGCCGTAACTGGAAACTTACAGAGAAAAGATAGACTAGTGTTAGCTCATATTCCTGTAGGAACAACCAATGACGTAGGTGTAATGTTTGGCTACGGAAAAGACATCAAAAGAAATCTATCATTACTACTAAATGGTGTAACCAAAGAAATGGATATCTGTATCATTAACGGGCAACCATTTGTATATGTTGCTGGCTTTGGCAAATTCATGCATATTCCATATCAAACTAGCCGTACATTAAAGAAAAAATGGGGATATTTAGCATATCTTATTGAAGGTGTAAAAGACTTCTTTAGTCCGACAAAATTATATAAATTATCATACAAAGTAAATGGTATAGAGAAGACTGGTTACTATTCATTCATGCTTATTTCTAATGCAAATAGAATAGCAGGAATAAATAACTTCTATAAAGATGTAAAATTAGATGATGATACATTTGAAGTACTATTTTGTAATTTCAGAAAAAGAATAGATATTATCAGAACATTTACAATGTTACTTACACTAGATGTTACGAAAGTATCAGGACTAGAATTCTACCGAACAAATCATATAGAACTTGAATTTGAAGATTATCCTAAAAAAGCCTGGTGCATAGATGGAGAAAAATTAGATAGAGCAGTCTTAAAATATGATATTTCAAATATTCATGATTTTAAAATTATGATGCCAAAGAAAAACATTGATAAAATATTTGTTAACAAAAAATAAGCCACATGCATTAATGTGACTTTTTTCTTAATAAATAAATCTCTAAAGAAAGCAAAATTACTGAAGAACAACTTATAAACAAACCTAGCCCAAAATATGGTATTTTATAAACAAGTTTAATATCATTATCACCATCCAGAACATCAAATCCTAAAAAAGCATTTCCAATTCTAAATTTACTTATTTCTTTTCCATTAATATAAACATGCCATCCGTCATCATATGGAATAGAAGAATAAATAGTTCCTTCCTTACTTGAAACATTTAAGTTAATAACGTCTTCTTTAAAATCTACAATATTTACTTTTACAGATTCTAACTTTTTAACAAATTCATTATACTTTTCTTGATTTAACTTATACACATAAAAATCGTATTCATAATAATTATTAAAACCTACATACAAATAAGATTTTTTTTCGTTACTCTTGTGATTAATAATATACTTCTCATTATAATCATTATAAGAAGTAATGTTAATATCTTCCAAATTATACACATAACTATAATCATCAGTATTATAATATAAATCTCCATCAACTAACATAAAGTCTATATAACTACTATTATTATAAATATAATAATTTTCCACACTCTCTTTTAATTCATATCTAATAATTATATGTTCATCATCTTTATAAAACTCTTTTCCACTACTAAGTTCAACTTTTTCAAGTACATCATCTATATTAGTAGTTCTTTTAACAAAATCATTCTGTACATTAAATGGATTATAATTATTATATTCCCAAAATTTAATATTACTATTAACAAAATAGAACAAGCTAGCATTACTATTAAAACGATTTAATGTATAACCATTAACATCACGAGAAGTATAATTATCCTTATCTTCTAAATCACCGACATAATAACACACATCATTTATCAAATCATAAATAGGTGTATTCTGTTTATAATAAAAACTATTTATTTCATTACCAGGTTGTCCGAGATTATGCTGTAATATTGCAAGATTCTCATAAATCATTGAACTAAATGATGTAATTCCATAATAACCATACCAAGATGGATCATTAAATGAAAGCATATTAGTAAACTCTCCACGGCAAAACTTATTATCCACATTTTTTGTAACACTTAAAATCTCTTTTTTTTCATCATAGTCCTTATAAAAGTTTTCTGATATATGAGATATATTCCAGTTAGTATTAATTGATCCAACAATCTCTAAAGAAACAACAATTAGAAATAAAGCAGGAACAAACCTTTTCATATTCGAATAATACTTACTTAAAATAATTAACAAGAAATAAATAATACCAACAACAACATTAAGTAAAACCATCTTCCCAGTTATATTCTCAAACTTCAAACTATATAAATATAAAAGTAGCAAAGATAACCCCATCATAACTGCAGTAGCAAGCAAATATCTAGGTTTAATATCCTTTATACTGCGAAGTCCATAAGCCGCAATAATAACAAACAGAAAACTATATACAAAAGAATATCTAAATGGCAAATCATTCGGTACATGAAAAGCATGCCAAATAAAATCAATCTGTCCTATATAAAAACTAATAAACAAAACTACAAGACCACCCAAATAAGCAAATTTAGTTTTAAGACTCAATTTCTCATCAAATATAAATAACCAAAAAGCCAAAATAGAGAGAACACCACAAGCAATATTAGGTGCATTACTAACATCAGAACTCAACACCGTTGGCACTACACCACTAAAATGTCCAGCCCAAAATTCTGCAAAATTAAATGCATAATACTGACTACTTGGAAATATATCACTTGTCGCACTTATACTATAAAGCCCATTAAACATTGGAACCAAAAACCATGCACAAACCCCAGCAGCAATCAAACTATTAATTCCAAACATCGCACACTTAAATAAAATCTTCTTTAAATCAAATTTATCAGTATATTGCACCATGAATATAATAAAATATATAACTAGAAAAATACAAATCATGTAGGCAATAAAATAATTAGCAAACATCATAACACTTAAGCTAAGAACATAAACAAGTGGTTTTCTCCGTATCAGCATTCTCTCTAACCCATAAACAATAAGTGGCAAAAATACCATCCCATCAAGCCACATAATATTCCAGTAATAAGCCACAAAATAAGCACTAAAACTATACAATAATGAAAGACACACAGTAAGTACATTTGAAAGCCCAACCTTCTTCTTCAAAAACATATACATAAAAAGTGTACTAAAACATAACTTAACAAGAACAATAACGCTAAAAGAAGTAAGTAGCTCTTTATGATTAAAAAGAAGCAATAAAACATTAAAAGGACTAGATAAATAATTAAAGAAATTTCTATAAAAAGGAAGCCCCATACTCATATTAAATGAATAAAGCAAACTAGAATGACTTTTAATCCTATCAAATAACTCGCCAAGCATTGGCCCATATTGATGAAAAAAATCTATCGTAAGTAAACTCTTCCCGCCAAAAGGAGCTACACCTTGCAAGTGAAACAAAATAGATATAACAACTAAAGATGAAACAAATGCCAGTATATACCCCCAATATTTCTTAAATAAAGTCCTGATTTTCATAAAATCACCTAAAAAAATTATACCATAATAAACTCACATTTACTATTTTTCTTGCAAAATACCTTGATTTGTAGTATGATTTATGCGTTTGTTGAAAGAAGTGAATTATATGGAAAAAATTATTAATGTTGCAGTAGTAGCTCACGTTGATGCCGGAAAAAGCACTTTAGTAGACGCTTTATTAAACCAAAGTGGTGCTTTTAGATCAAACGAAGAAGTAAAAGACTGCGTAATGGATAGTAACGATCTAGAAAGAGAAAGAGGTATAACTATCTATTCTAAAAACTGTGCAATTAGATATAAAGACTACAAAATTAATATCGTAGATACCCCAGGCCATGCTGACTTCTCATCAGAAGTAGAACGTGTTATCAAAACAGTTGATACAGTAATCTTACTTGTTGACTCTGCAGAAGGTCCAATGCCTCAAACAAGATTTGTTTTAAAAGAAGCCTTAAAATATAACTTAAAACCAATCCTATTTATAAACAAAATCGATAAAAAAGATGCTAGACCAGAAGAAGTAGTTAATATGACATTCGATTTATTCTGTGAACTTAACGCAAGTGATGAACAATTAGACTTCCCAATCATATATGGTACTGCAAGAGATGGTATTGCTAAATATTCACTAGATGATGACAGCACTACTATTGATCCACTTCTAGAAACTATCGTAAAACAATGCAAACCATTTGAAGGAAACGAAAACGACGACTTACAACTTCAAATTTCAAATTTAGGATATGACGACTATATTGGTCGTTTAGGAATTGGTCGTATTAATAAAGGAAAAATCAAAAATGGTGAACAAGTTACCCTTGTAAAAAATGATGGTAGTGTTGAAAATTTTAGAATTTCAAAATTATATGTTACCGAAGGAATTAAAAAGATTGAAAAAGACGTTGCTTACTATGGCGATATCGTAACTATTGCTGGATGCGCAGACATATCAATCGGAGATACAATATGCAAACTAGGGACAGTTAATCCTTTAGAACCAATTGAAATCGAAAAACCAACCCTAAGCATGAACTTCGTTGTAAACAACGGACCATTTGCTGGACAAAGTGGTAAATTCTTGACATCTAGACACTTAAAAGAAAGATTAGAAAGAGAACTTGAAACTAATGTTGGCTTAGAAGTAGAAGAACTAGAAGGCTCTGATGGCTTTAAAGTAAGCGGTAGAGGAGAACTACACCTATCAATCCTTCTTGAAAACATGAGACGTGAAGGATACGAATTATGCGTAAGTAAACCAGAAGTACTATTTAAAGAAATAGATGGTCAAAAATGTGAGCCATATGAATTAGTTATCGTAAATACTCCAAATGACTACTCAAGCACAATAATTAACAGCTTGCAAGAAAGAAAAGGACTTTTACAAAAACTAGAACAAGAAGAAAATTACACTCACTTAGAATTTGAAGTACCTACAAGAGGACTTATCGGATACCGTAGTAATTTCATCACTGAAACAAAAGGCGAAGGAATCATGGTGCGTAGTTTCTCATCATACAAACCATACGCTGGAAACATTCAAAACAGAAAAAATGGTGTACTAGTTAGTATGGAAACAGGTAAGAGTTTAGGATACTCACTATTTAACTTACAAGATAGAGGACAATTAATTATTGGCCCAGCAACAGACGTTTACATTGGTATGATTGTTGGTATTAACAACAGAGATAACGACCTTAACGTAAACCCATGCAAGAATAAAGAAATGTCAAATACAAGAAGTAAGAGTAGTGATGAAGCAATCGCTTTAGTACCACCAAGAACATTCTCTTTAGAAGAAGCACTTGAATTCATTAATGATGATGAATACGTTGAAATTACACCAGCTGTTATTAGATTAAGAAAGAAAATATTAGATCCAAAAGATCGTTTCAGAACAAATAGATAATCTGCCTAGTGCGGATTTTCTTTTGCAAGTTTTTCATACTCTCTTTGCAAGATATCAACCATTTTCTTTAACTTTTCCATCTCAAAAGCATCATTATCACTTTTAATTTTTGACTGATGTACCTGCCTTTGCTGATTAAACTGTTGTAAAAAAGCCGCATTCGTCTCCAGAATCTGACCTACTAACATAAACCAGTTGCCAATCGCGTTCTGCTCTAAAGCCGTAAACCCATCAATTAAAGCAAAGCCAACTAAAGTGGCAAATAAAGTTCCAATTTTTGATTCAGTTTCTGAAGGCAATCTTTCCATAGTATAAGTATATGCGTCTTGAATAAACTTTATATAAATGATATAATTAGCGTAGAAAAGAGGTAGTAAAATGAATTTAAAAGGAACAAAGACAGAAGCCAATCTTCAAGCAGCATTTGCTGGTGAAAGTCAAGCAAGAAACAAGTACACATATTATGCATCAAAAGCAAGAAAAGATGGATATGAACAAATAGCCGCTATCTTTGAAGAAACAGCAAATAATGAAAAAGAACATGCTAAAATGTGGTTCAAAGAATTAAATGGTGGAAACATTCCAGATACATTAACAAACTTAAATGATGCGGCAAATGGTGAAAACTACGAATGGACAGACATGTATGAAGAATTTGCTAAAACAGCAAGAGAAGAAGGCTTTGAAGATATTGCCAAAAAATTTGAATTAGTTGGTCAAATAGAAAAACATCATGAAGAAAGATACCGTAAACTAATAAATAATATAGAAAATAAAGTTGTATTTTCAAAAGACGAAGATGCAATATGGATTTGCCGTAATTGTGGACATGTTGTAATCGGAAAATATGCTCCAGAAGTATGCCCAGTATGTAATCATCCACAAAGTTTCTTCGAACTAAAAAGTGAGAACTACTAAAACTCGTTAAGAGTTTTTTCTTTGCCTAAAAAAAGCAAGCTATTGCTCACTTTCTAACCTATATGATGGTTTAAATTCTTCAGATAACAACCCTGCAGCCTGAATTCTTCTAAATTTACCTTCATTAATTATATAATCAAATTCACCAATAAATTCATAAACATCGGGATTCATTCCAATTTTGCTTTCATTATATTTATAATAAGGACTGTTTTGACTAAATGAATTAGCAAGCCCATTTAAATCAAGGAAATCATAATCATTTTTGTATCTATCTATTATTGCTTCATACATATAAAACATAGGATTAAACGAAATAAATTTACTATCATATCCACTCGCAATTATACTAATTCTATTTTCAAATTTCATAAGCAGTGCCGCAGCAATATACTCATATTTTTGCTTCTTTAAATTATTTGTTGCTTGAACTACTTGTTGTTTAATCAAAATCAAATCTCTATCAGATGCCATCTTCTCTTCTAAAACTGCCGGACTATTATCTGTTTGTATCTTCTCATTACACTCATTATTATGCTCAAGTTCTTTTTCATAGGCTCTTTGAGTTTGAATTAAACAAGCCTCATAATCAATTTTAAGAAGTACTAGTTCAGCATTAGCACCTGTATTTCCTGTAAATATATTCAGCATATTCCTATAAAAATTAATACTATCAGTAGCATTTTCTTTTATATAATCATATAAAAGTGAAACATCCTTGTTACTTGCATCCTCTAAAATAAGACCGCTGCTAGTAGAAGTACTAAGTATATTCTTCACCTCATCAGATAAATTGTCTCGATTATACGTTTTTAAGTTAATATACGGACTAATTCTTGGAAAAATAAAATCCAAAGGTTTAATCTCTCGTCTCCTCTTAAATCCTAAACTTTTTAAATCGTCAATAATCTTAACATTTTGGTTATAATTAGCCGCAAAACTTCTTTTAGGATTTAACTCACCAATAATAATTTCTGGATTAATTTTAATAAAGGCACATCCTTTTTTATTATAATAACTAACTACCTCATTAAAAAAATCTTTAAACAAACTAGCATTATAATAATCAACTAAAAAGCCCTTAGGTGCATAAGCATACTTACCATACTTAATCTTTTTTGTTAATACAAGTGATCCTGCAACTATATTATCCATATCATCTTTATATCCAATATAGTCATAAGAAAATCCCATTTCACCCATCAACTTAGCATAGTTAACCGTTTGCGCATAACTTCTAAGTGGATGATTATAAGCAAAATTTTCAAATTCACGAATTGATAACTCAACTAATTTCATAAAAATCTCCTATAATCAATTATATCATTAAAGTGTCAAATATAAAATATTAACTTGCTTGCAATTAACATTTATTTTATAATTTTCTTATAAAGAAGGTATGAAAAATGAAAATTACAAATTTATACGCTAGAGAAATTCTAGATTCAAGAGGAAACCCAACTGTAGAGTGTGAACTTACTACAGAAAACTTTACTGTAAGAGCAAGTGTACCATCTGGTGCTTCAACTGGAACAAACGAGGCCCTAGAACTTAGAGATGGTGACTCAAGATATCATGGCAAAGGTGTAACTAAAGCCGTAAACAATGTAAACACAATCATTAAAAATGCCCTAATAGGTAAAGAATTAAATCAAAAAGTTCTAGATAATTTACTTCTAGAATTAGATGGAACAAAGAACAAAACAAACCTAGGAGCAAATGCCATTTTAAGCGTATCTCTTTGCATTATGAAAGCAATTGCTAAATCCCAAAACAAAGACATCTACGAACTATTTGACGGCCCTTATACAATGCCATACCCAATGATGAATATCATTAATGGTGGAGTTCATGCTACAAGCTCTTTAGAAATTCAAGAATTTATGATTGTCCCAAATCAAAGTACTTTTAAAGAAAGACTAAGATGTGGTGCTGAAGTATTCCAAACTTTAAAAAGTATTCTAAAACAAAATGGCTTTTCAACATCAGTAGGTGACGAAGGTGGATTTGCCCCAACATTTAAAACAATTGAAGAAGCCTTAGATTATATAATCCTTGCTATCAAAGAAAGTGGCTACATTCCAGGTAAAGATGTAAATCTAGCACTAGATGCAGCTGCAAGTGAATTTTATAAAGACGGCAAATACACAATAAACAAAAAAGAACTTACTAAAGAAGAACTAATAAACTACTACATAAAATTAACTGAAACCTATCCGATAATTAGCATTGAAGACGCCTTTAGTGAAGAGGACATAGATTCAATAAAGAAACTAACTGAACTAATTGGTAACAAAATAATGCTAGTTGGTGATGACTACTTTGTTACAAATATTGAATATCTTCAAAAAGGAATAACTGAAAAATACAATAACGCCATTTTACTAAAAGCAAATCAAATAGGTACAATAACTGAAATGTTAGAAACCATAAAACTAGCTAAAAACTCTGGCTTTAAAACAATTATTTCCCACAGAAGTGGTGAAACAGAAGACACATTTATCTCTCAAATGGCAGTTGGCCTAAACCTAGGCTACACCAAAACAGGCTCACTATGTAGAGGAGAACGTATTGCAAAATACAACGAACTTCTAAGAATTGAAGAAAAAGTAGGCCACTAAACTTGAAATAACCCATAAAATATGGTAACATCTTTATTAGTCAGGTGATTTTATGGAAACTATTTTATTAATTGTATCAGTATTACTAATCGCAATTGTCCTACTTCAAAGTGGCAAAGCAAGTGATGCTAGTCAAATAATATCAGGAGGAAATACAGAACTATTTGCTAATCAAAAAGAAAGAGGCTCAGAACTAGTAATCAGCCGCCTTACATTAATCCTTGGTTTAGCATTCTTTGTATTATCATTCCTAATTTATATTAGTTAAGAAAGTGCCTAATTGGTGCTTTTTTTAATTTAATATATAAAAATATGATAAAATATAATTGGAGGACTATATGAAAGAAGAAATTATTAACTATTTAAGCAAAATGCATGATGCTCAGACACTTATCCAAATAAATGATGCCCTAAATTTACACAGTGCAATTGAACTAAAAGATTTACAAAAAACTTTAGATGCCCTTATCGAAGAAAACAAAGTTTACAAAACCAAAAAAGAAAAATACTTACTTTTAGAAAATTGTGAATATTTAAAATGTGGAAAACTAAGCATTAATAAAGCAGGAAATGGCTTTCTTCTTTTAGATGGTGACGATTTATACATCGATTACAAAAACCTTAATGATGCTGTAAATGGAGATGAAGTTCTAGCTGAACTTATCAAATACAAAGGAAAAACCGAAGGCCGTGTAATCAAAATCTTAAAAAGAAACACCAAAAACATCATTGGTGAATATAGTATAAGAAAAAACAAACCAATATTAATCCTAGATGACGAAAAGTGCAAACTTCTAATAGACCTAGATCCAAACACTACCAAAGATTGCGTTTTAGGCACAAAAGTCCTAGTAAACCTAGAAAAAGAACTAGCACCTAACCACTATATAGGTAAAGTTGTAAAAATAATAGGTCATAAAGACGACCCAGGTGTTGACATCAAAACTATCGCTTACAAATATGGAATCTTTGAAGAATTTTCTAAAGAATCTGACAAGCAAACAGAAGAACTACCTATTATGGTCGAAGAAAAAGAACTAGCTGGAAGAAAAGACCTAACAAACGAAGTGATCTTTACAATTGATGGAGATGATACCAAAGATATAGACGATGCCGTAAGTATCAGTGCTGAAAACAACCTTTACACACTAGGTGTTCACATAGCAGACGTAAGTCATTACGTTACAAAAGATAGCCCACTAGATAAAGATGCCTTCACAAGAGGAACAAGTTCATACTTAGCCTACAGTGTTATCCCAATGCTACCTCATAAACTATCAAACGGAATTTGCTCATTAAACGAAGGCGTAGTAAGACTAACAATCTCATGCGTCATGCAAATAAATGCTAAAGGAGACGTTGTAAACTATGATATCTTCCCAAGCTACATTAAATCATGCAAAAAAATGACCTATAAAAAAGTTAACGATATTCTTATGAGAGACACCTATGACGAAGAATATGCACCATATGTTTCAAGACTAAAACTAATGAATGAACTAGCACACATCTTAAGAAAAAATAAAGAACGCAGAGGCTACATCGATTTCTCAATTGAAGAGCCAAAGATAATTTGTGACAAAAATGGCAAATGTATTGACGTAGTAACATATGATAGAGAAGACGGAGAAAAATTAATCGAAGACTTCATGATTGCAGCCAACGAAACAGTTGCATCACACCTTTACAACATGGACTTACCATCAATATACCGTGTTCACGGCACTCCTAAAGCCGAAAAAATCGACTCATTTATTAATCTCGTATCATTAAGCGGCTATAAACTAACTGGCAACTTCAAAAATTTTACACCCACATCAATGCAAAAAATACTAGCCCAGTTGGAAAATGTACCGAACCATCAAATATTTGCTTCGCTACTACTTAGATGTATGCAAAAAGCTGTATATTCATCAGAAAACATCGGCCACTTTGGCCTAGGAAGCAAATGCTACACTCATTTTACAAGCCCAATAAGAAGGTATCCAGACCTTTTACTTCATAGATTACTTCACACTTACCTATTTGAAAACAAAATGGACATTCAAACAATAAATTATTACGAAAACTGTTTGCCAGGCATGGCTGAAAACTGTAGTCAAAGAGAGCAGGCAGCAGTAGACGCAGAACGTGAAGTAGATGACATGAAAATGGCTGAATACATGGAAGAACACATTGGTGAAGTTTATGAAGGCTACATTAGTGGAGTAACCAACTTTGGTTTCTTTGTCGAACTCCCAAATATGATTGAAGGACTAGTTCACATTAACACCCTTGAAGGAGACTATTACAACTATCTACCAGAACTAATGGCGCTTATAGGTGAACGACACAAAAAAATATATAGACTAGGAAGTAAAGTAAGAGTTAAAGTAGTAGGTGCAAGCAAAGAAAGTAAAACCATTGACTTTATATTACTGGAGGATGATCAAAATGGAAATCAAAAACCGCAAAGCAAGATTTAACTACTTTATACTAAAAGAAATTGAATGCGGAATAGTCCTAACTGGTACTGAAATCAAATCCCTAAGAAAAGGCAGTGCCGACATAAAAGACTGCTACGCCAAAATCAAAAACGATGAAGCATTCTTAATAAATATGTATATTGCTAAATATGATGAAGGAAACAGATTTAATCATGATGAAAGAAGAACAAGAAAACTTTTACTTCATAAAACTGAAATCAAAAGACTTAAAGAAGAAACTCAAAAACAAGGTTATACCTTAATACCTCTAGAAGTCTATATTAAAAACAATCATGCCAAAGTATTGCTGGGAATCTGCCAAGGAAAACATAACTATGACAAAAGACAAACAATTAAAGAACGAGATTTACAAAGAGAGGTTAGAAATGCGTAAAAAGATTTTTATCCTTTTTTTAATATTAATACCCTTTAATGTTTTTGCCCTAACAAAAGCCCCAATCGATATCACAAAGGAAACAGTTGCATCCTTAAGTAAAGCCTTAAATGAAGAAATTATCACCAGCGAACAACTTATAAACATTTACTTAGAAAGAATAAACGAGTATAATGCTCAATATAACGCTTTAATAACAATAAACGAAAACGCCATAAACGAAGCCAAAGAATTAGATAAAGAAAGACAAAATGGTAATATTAAGTCATCCATTCATGGTATTCCAATCATTGTAAAAGATAATATTGATGTCCTAGGAACAGCAACAACTGCCGGATCAAAAGCATTAAGCGACAACTACCCAAATGAAGACGCTCTTATTATTCAGAAATTAAAAGATGCTGGTGCTATAATAATCGCTAAGGCAAACATGAGCAAATTTGCCTTCTACGCAAGTTCATCATCAAGTGATTATGGTACAGTAAAAAATGCCTACAATCTTGCTTACTCATCATATGGTTCAAGCGGTGGCTCAGCAGTAAGCGTTGCTCTTAACTTTGCTCCAATTGCAATCGGTACTGACACAAACGCATCAGTAAGACTCCCAGCTCAAGCGGCAAGCCTTATCGGTTATCGTCCCACACTAGGCTTAATCAGTAGAACAGGCATCATTCCATACGACCCAGAAAGAGATACCCCAGGCATTATTGGAAAAACTATTGAAGACATCATAACCATAACCAACATCATAAAAGGCAAAGACGAAAATGATAACAAAACGTATGATTCTGAAACTTTGAAAATCAGTAAAATAAATCTGCAAAACATAACACTCGGCATATCTGAAACCTTTCTAAATGGTAGTAATGAAAACATTCTTTCAGAAAATAAAGAAACAAACGAAGAAGTAAAAAATCTTTTGACAAGTGCTTTAGACAAAATAAAAGATTCCGGTATCACTATTAAAGTAATTGAGAATTACTATACTACTACAGTAGATAGTGATGTCGCAAAATCTTATAGTGGCTATCAATTCTGCGATAAATTTAATGAGTACATATTAAATCATCAAGGAAGTATAAAAAACTTTCAAGAACTTGCTGAGGTCACTCCTGGACTAGAAGGATATGCAGAAGAGTGCAATTCTAAAACAGATCAAATATATAAAGACGGACTTAAACAAGAATACAAAGATTATATAGAAGACATCATGAAGGAAAACAATTTAGATGCCATTATTTATCCATCAAGTAAGAACAAAATACTAGAACTTGGTACAACTGGTATTATAAATCTATCAGCCCACGCTTCATCAACAATAAATTATCCATCTATAACAATACCAATCGGTTACGATAGTGATAATCTTCCATATTCTCTTGAAATTATGGCAAAAACTCAAAATGACGAATTTTTATTATCACTTGCTAACAAAATAAATTCATTAAATTTATATGAATCAAAAAATCCGTTATCATCATTATATGAAGTTGATGAGGAAGTCACAAAACTAATTCAAAAGTATGATAAAAGATATAACAAAAAGAATACTCTATTTAATAAAAAATGGTTAAAAAAAGTAAAAAATTATTTTAAAGACTATCAGAATATCGAAAAACCTGAAACCGAAGCAAAAAAACTAAACCAAAACTATTATGTTTCTTTAATCATAACATTTATTATTCAGTGTATAGTTGCAATAACTATTTTAGCCATCTTACTACTAGTAAGAAAACACTTGAAAATTCAAAAAAAACGAAGAAAACGCCGGAAATAGGGACCCCGTTTTCTTTTTTTGTAGTATAATAAAATTGTCGGGCAAATAGCACGGAGGAAATGTATGATAAAATTTATTATAGTTGAGGATGAAAAGGAATATCAAGATATTTACAAAAATATTATTGATAAAATTATGTTTAAAAATGATAACAACTATGAAATACAAACCTATGAAAGATATACGCCAAAGCTTAAATCTGTTATAAAAGATCAAACTGATACTAAAATTTACATCATGGATATCGAAATTCAAGGAGAAAAATCTGGACTAGATATTGGTAGAGAGATAAGAAAAGACGATTGGGATAGCGAAATATTATTCATTACTAACCATGATAAAATGTATGATACCGTATATGAAAGCTTATTTAAAGTATTTTGCTTTATAAGAAAATTTCACAATTTAGAAAACACTCTAACAAAAAAATTATCTTTAATCGTAAATCGCAAATTTGATAACCGCAAATTTTTCTATACAAGCGGTCAATCAGACTTACAAATATTTGCAAAAGATATCATTTATATTTATAGAGAAACAACATCAAGAAAACTCATTATAAAAACTACCAGAGGCGAATATGCCATAAACATGACATTACAAGATGCCTTAACCAAACTAGATGATAGATTTAGACAAGTCCATAGAGCTTGTATTGTAAACAATGACTATGTTCAAGAATACAACTGGAGTCAAGGATATTTTACTCTATCAACTGGTGAAAAAGTAGATATGTGTTCTAAAAACTTTAGAAAAAGCAAAGGCAAAATAAATGAATAATATATTAAGCTATCATTTTTTTACGTTATATTTATCTGCAGTCTTACTAACGGGTGTCTATATCATCGCTTATAAAAGTTTCTCAAATAACAAAATAAAAATCACCCTTAATAAAGCAATCTTAATTTTAATAACCGCATTTTTAATATCAATTAATAATCTGTACAATCCAATTCTTGCTATAAACGCATTAATAAGTGCAATTACTTATATGATAATGTATAAATCAATATTCAAGGAATCTTGGAAACAAACATTTTGCAAAACTTGCTTAATGACTTTAGTATCATTTATTTTAGATCCGGTTCTATCAATAACAATCTCATTTGTTTGTAATAATATCCAAGAACTTAACGTAAATACAATACCTAAATTAGTTATGACATTTACATTCTCATATGCGTATTACAAAATTTTTAAATCTGAAAAAAATAGAATTAGATTTAAATCAATACTTGACCTAATGGAAAACAATAAAAAAATATTAATATATTTTACAATATTAGTACTAGTCGCTCATGCATATAACATAATGATGGTATATAACTACGTCGACTATAAATATTACACAGCATTACTTATTCTTATTATATTTATTTCATATTTTTCATATATCTTTATTCACGAAATATTCGATAATACATCTTTAACATTAAAGAATAAATATTTAAATGATAATCTGATAAACTATCAAAAAACAGCAGATAACTACAGAACTTTAAAACACAATCTAAAAAATGACTTGTTTATTATTGCTCGTTCAAAAGATAAAGAAAAAGCAATTAGAAGAACGTATGAAAAATATAATCAAGATGAAGAGTGGGTAAATAACATCAGTTCCATTCCATCTGGACTTCAAGGTATTATCTTCTTAAAAATGCAATTTGCAGAAAACAATAAAGTCAAATTCTATATGGATAACCAAATAGATTTTAAAAAATTAGATGAAAGTACAGCTCTTTACCTAGATACTTGCGAAGTAATAGCTATATGTTTAGATAATGCCATTGAGGCAAGCATAGATACCAAAGAAAAATTAATATGTATGGGACTATACAATGATGATGACTGTTATACAATTAACATCACCAATTCATTTAACAACTTTGTAGACGTTGATAAACTAGGTGAGAAGAATTATAGCACGAAAAATAGAAATAGTGGCATAGGTCTAAATTATATTGCAAATCTAAACAAAGATATAAAAATAAAAAGAATTATATCTGACACATATTTTAAAACTATTATAACGATTAAAAAAGCCATCAATTAAGATGGCTTTTTCGTGTGTGTGTTAAGTACCCTTTCTATCTATATTTTTTTTGGTACATCTAAATTATTATAAATTACTTAATTAATGATTTTGGGCATTCTGGTTCATCACTAATAACAGCAATACAGAATATTGAACTAATATGACTAGCAATGAATTTTAAAAAACTTCCTAACATAACTGCCTCCTTTCTTCCTACATAAAATCTATTCATTAAGATTATAGGTTTTATAATTATTAAACTCTTGATGCGTAATCTTATATATTAAAGGATTAATTAATAAACTTTGATAAAGTAAAGACGCTATCATTAAATTACTAATAAGATTAGAATGTTTGAAAGAGTAACAGCAATACACAAGCGTAATAATTAAACTAGCAACCTTAAACATTAACCTTCTTTTTTTATTTACAATTGGTCTTTTTTTAGTATCTGCAGGAGAATACAATGCAAATATAAATATTGAAAATGTAAGTAAAATAATTTTAGTAATTCTATTTATTGTAATAATACTAAATGTGTATGGTATTAGTATAAAAGCAAGAATAGATACCACCCAGCACTCTTTAGTTGTATTAGCATGCCAACCAAAGCTTACGCTTCTTATAGGTGTATAAAGTAACACAAACCATATATATTCTTTAAATAAACCAAGCAAAGCTGCAATTAAAGTAATAACCAAAATCTTAGTAAAAGTTAAGTATATACCTTCTAAAGCATATCTCATAATAGCAACTTCTTCTTCAGTATATTCCTTCTTTCTTTTAGCTAAATTAACAATACTTACAATAAACTTTTCTTTCACTTCTTCACTTCCGCTATCATCATAACAAAATAAAATAACAAATTTTAACAGTTGGACTCAAAAGGCTAAAAAAATGTTCAAAATATAAAAATTATAATTTAAAAAATGTCAAAATATTTAATTAATACCCAAAAAACCACATTTTAAACAATTTATAAAAGTCTGGAATTATAATTTGTTAAAATATACATGTCATGCAAAAGATGCCGGAAAAAGCTTCCTAGCAATCTTTAAGTGATAATCTTGTGCACAAAGAAGGGAAGTAAAAATATGTTCAGAAGGAAGGTGTTTAGCGTGAGAGGTACCGTAAAATGGTTTAACAACGAAAAGGGATATGGCTTTATCGAATGCGGAGATTTAGAAGATATATTTGTTCATTATTCTGCGATACTTAAAGATGGCTATAAAACATTAAATGAGGGCGACATTGTTGATTTTAAACTTATTGAAACAGCAAAAGGACTACAAGCAAACGAAGTGTCTACTGTCACTTTAACTACTACAATCTTGTAGTTTTTTCTTTTTTTTTATGCTATAATCACTATAGGAGGATGAATATGGAATTTTTAATTCGTGGAGAAAAAATTAAAGTAACTGATTCAATCAAAAATTATATTGAGGAAAAGCTAGGAAGACTAAACAAATATTTTGACGCACCAGATAGCATTAAAGCAACTGCTTTAATAAAAGTGAAGGATAACGAAGAAATTATCGAAGTCACCATTCCTACAACAAAATTTACACTTCGTGCAGAAGAAAAAAACAAAGACTTATATGCAGCAATTGACCTAGTAACTGATAAACTAGAAAGACAAATCAGAAAAAATAAAACTAGATTAAAAGCTAAATATAAAAAAGAAGTAGTCCCTGACTTTATCTTTGATTTTGAAGTAACTGAAGAGGAAAATGAAGATAAAATAGTAAAAAGAAAAAAAATTGATGTAAAACCAATGGATGAAGAAGAAGCAATCCTTCAAATGGAACTTCTAGGACACGACTTTTACGTATTTAATAATATAGATGAAGAGTGCATTTCTGTTCTTTATAGAAGAAAAGATGGCAACTACGGTATAATTAATACAAAATAGGATGTAAAAGTCCTTTTTTTTTGATATAATAATCACTTGAGAGGGTGATATTATGAGTTTACTAAAAAAACTTGTAGATACTGAATATAAAGAATTAAGAAGATTTAATAAAATCGCTGACAAAATTGAAAGTTTAGATGAAACCTATTCAAAAATGTCAGACGAAGAATTAAAAGGAAAAACTGCCGAATTTAAAGAAGCATTAAAAAATGGCAAAACATTAGATGACATTCTTGTTGATGCTTTTGCTACTGCAAGAGAAGCCGCATATCGTAAAATAGGTGAAAAACCATACAGAGTCCAATTACTAGGTGGCCTTGCTATTCATTATGGTAACATTGCTGAAATGAAAACTGGTGAAGGTAAAACCTTAACTACAATTTTACCTGCATACCTAAATGCCTTGACTGGCGAAGGAGTTCACGTTGTAACAGTAAATGAATACTTAAGTGCTCGTAATGCCGAGTGGATGGGACCAATCTTTGAATTTCTAGGACTAACTGTCGGAGTAAACCTAAGAGAACTTAGTCCAGAGCAAAAAAGAGAAATCTATAACTGCGACATAACATACTCAACAAACAATGAAATCGGTTTTGATTATTTAAGAGATAATATGGTACAGCGTAAAGAAGACAGAACGCAAAGAGGTCTTAATTATTGTATCATCGATGAAATCGACTCAATCCTAATCGATGAAGCAAGAACTCCACTTATCATTTCTGGTGGTAAGTTCAATGCTGCAAACCTATATACAGAAGCTGATAGTGCAGTTAAAAAACTAAATGAAGAAGAAGACTTCACTGTTGACGAAAAAACAAAAACAGTAATGCTTACTGAATCCGGAAGTAAAAAAATTGAAAAATACTTCAAACTAGATAATCTATATGACGCAGAAAATACTGCTTTAGTACATCACGTAAACCAAGCACTAAAAGCAAACTATGGAATGAAAATTGATGTAGACTATGTAGTTCATGATGGTGCAATCTTGATTGTCGATCAGTTTACTGGCCGTTTAATGCAAGGAAGACAATTTAGTGAAGGCTTACATCAAGCAATCGAAGCCAAAGAAGGCGTAAAAATCAACGAAGAAACAAAAACTTTAGCAACAATCACATTCCAAAACTTATTTAGAATGTACAATAAAATTTCAGGTATGACTGGTACTGCAAAAACTGAAGAAGAAGAATTCCGTGACATCTACAATATGTACGTTATTGAAATACCAACAAATAAACCATGTATAAGAGAAGATATGGCTGACTTAATGTTTGCAACTGAAAAAGGTAAATATAATGCAATCGTAAACTTTATTAAAGAAGTTCACGCTAAAGGACAACCAATCTTAGTTGGTACTATCTCAGTAGAATCAAACGAACACCTAAGTAAACTACTTCAAAAAGAACATCTACCCCATGAAGTATTAAACGCTAAAAACCATGCTAGAGAAGCAGAAATCATCGCAAACGCCGGTCAAAAAGGAGCAATCACAATCGCTACAAACATGGCAGGTCGTGGAACCGATATTAAACTAGGCGAAGGCGTTAAAGAACTAGGAGGACTATGTGTAATCGGAACTGAAAGACACGAATCAAGACGTATCGATAATCAGTTAAGAGGTCGTGCTGGTCGTCAAGGAGACCCAGGATATTCACAGTTCTTCATATCATTTGAAGACGAACTTATGAGAAGATTCGGAACAGATAGAATTAAAACAATGATTCAAAACCTAGGATATGATGAAACAATGCCTATTAGATCAAAAATGTTTAGTAAGAGCATTGAATCAGCTCAAAAGAAAGTAGAAGGCAACAACTACGATATGCGTAAGAGTTTGCTAGACTACGACAATATCGTATCAGAACAAAGAAAAATAATTTACAAAAAACGTAACGAAATTCTTGACGCTGAAAACATGACCACAATTTCAGAAGACACGTTAAGAGACTATGCGGACGAATTTGTAGATAGTCACATTGCTCCAGAAGGATACCTAACGGAAGCAGACTTAGATGCAATCAAAGATCATTTCAACAATGCTTACTTAAGAAAAGAAACTATTGAACTAGATGAAATTAAAAACAAAAAAGAAACAGAAGTAAGCGATATTATTGGTGATAAACTAGTAAAAGAATTCGAAGAAAAACTAGAAGAAATTCCAGAAGAAGTAACAAATAATTTTGAAAGATTTATAAATTTAAAAGTGATCGACGATGCATGGATTGAACACATCAACTCAATGGAACACTTAAGAGAAGGTATTGGTTTAAGGGGATATGCTCAAGTAAACCCACTTCAAGCATACGCTTTAGAAGGTTATGAAATATTTGAAAAAATGTTAGATAACATTGACGCTAACATTACAAACCTTCTAATGAGAGTTGAAATTAAACAAACAATTGCACCTAGAAAAGCACCTCAAGGACAAACTAATGACGGCAAAGAAACTTTAAAAAGTACACCAAAAGTAAACGAAAAAAAGAAAATAGGCCGCAATGATCCATGTCCATGTGGAAGTGGCAAAAAGTACAAAAACTGTTGTGG
>ULPA01021305.1_pt1 | contig 92373 bp, 66 predicted proteins | sample 1953061 | NCBI WGS metagenome assembly ULPA01 (sample SAMEA4835617, study PRJEB28245) | human gut metagenome | biome: gut microbiome; material: fecal sample | place: Denmark | collected 2008
CCGGTGTCCCAGCAGGTTGGGACACCGGGGTCTGACACCTGTCCCATAGCATGATACCATTTTTTTGCGTTAAAATCCACATAAGAATTTTACAAAGAGGGCAAAAGGGCTAAAAAACAAGCTGTTTTCATAAAATTATGCTGGATTTTGCGGATGACGTATGATATAATGAATAATTGATTGACATACGTGTTAATAGTTTAAGGAGGATTTTTTAAATGAGCTTTACAGTAGACAAGTTAGAAAAGAACATGGTTAAGCTGACCATAGAGGTTGATGCAGAAGAATTCGCTAAGGGAATGGAAGCTGCTTATGAGAAGAATAAGAATAAGATAAGTGTTCCTGGTTTCCGTAAGGGTAAGGTACCTAAGCAGATGATCGAGAAGATGTATGGCGCCGGCATTTTTTATGAGGATGCAGCTAATGCTATCATTCCTAAGGAGTATCAGAGAGCAGCAGTTGAGAGTGGTCTTGATATCGTATCACAGCCTGAGATTGATGTAACACAGATTGAGGAAGGCAAGAACTTCATCTTCACTGCAACAGTTGCTGTACGTCCTGAGGTTACTCTCGGAACATACAAGGGCGTTGAGATTGCCAAGGTAAGCACAGAGGTTACAGACGAGGATCTTGAGGCAGAGATTAAGAAGGTTCAGGAGCAGAACGCAAGAATCATCAATGTTGAGGACAGACCTGTTCAGGACAAGGATGATACAGTTATCGATTTCGAGGGCTTCATGAACGGAGTTCCTTTCGCAGGCGGTAAGGGTGAGAACTATTCTCTTACAATCGGCTCACATTCTTTCATCGATACGTTCGAGGAGCAGTTAATCGGCAAGAAGATCGGTGAGGAGACAGAGGTTAACGTAACATTCCCTGAGGAGTATCATGCAGCAGAGCTTGCAGGCAAGCCGGCTACATTCAAGGTAACAGTTAAGGAGATTAAGTCTAAGGAGCTTCCAGAGCTTAATGATGAGCTTGTACAGGATATCTCCGAGTTCAAGACTGTTGATGAATACAAGGCAGATTTAAAGGCAACACTTGAGAAGAAGAAGGCTAAGGACGCTGAGGTTAAGAAGGAGAACGAGGCTATCGAGGCTGTTGTAGCTAACGCTGCAATGGAGATTCCTGAGGCTATGATCAAGCAGCAGGCTCTTCAGATGGCAGATGGCTATGACAGAAACTTAAAGCAGCAGGGTATCAGCCTTGAGCAGTATGTTAAGATGATGGGCATGGAGATTGACAAGTTCATCGAGAGCATCTATCCGGAAGCTGAGAAGAGAATCAAGAATGGTCTTGTTCTTGACGCTATCGCTAAGGCTGAGGATTTCACTGTTACAGATGAGGAAGTTGAAGAGGAAATCAAGAACATGGCTTCCATGTACAACATGAAAGAGGATGAGCTTAAGGATATGATGACAGACAACGAGAGAAACCAGATTAAGGATGACCTCGCTGTTCAGAAGGCAGTTAAGCTTATCGCTGCTGAAGCAGTAGAGAAATAAGTTATCAGTAATAATCGGGGAGGAACACTATGAGTTTAGTACCAGTAGTAATCGAGCAGACAAGCAGAGGAGAAAGATCCTTTGATATCTATTCAAGACTTTTAAAAGAGAGAATTATTTTTCTTGGTGAGGAAGTTAATGATGTATCAGCGAATTTGGTTGTGGCACAGCTCCTTTTCCTTGAGTCTGAGGATCCGTCAAAGGATATAAGCTTATATATCAACAGCCCGGGTGGTTCAATATCAGCAGGTATGGCGATATATGATACTATGCAGTATATCAAGTGTGATGTTTCTACAATCTGTGTAGGAATGGCAGCAAGTATGGGAGCATTCTTACTTGCCGGCGGAACCAAGGGTAAGAGAAAGGCTCTCCCTAATGCGGAGATTCTTATACATCAGCCACTTGGCGGTGCACAGGGACAGGCTACCGAGATTGAGATAGCTGCAAGACATATTATCAGAACCAAGGAGAGAATGAATCGTCTCCTTGCACAGAATACAGGCAAGTCCTATGAGGATCTTGTAAAGGATACCGACAGAGATAATTGGATGACAGCACAGGAAGCGGTTGAGTACGGTCTTATAGATTCTGTTGTTGAGAAGATTAACTAGTGTATTCTTGCCATAGAAGTGTGACGGATAGAATAATCAGATAATGATTTCAGGTGTGGAAGGGGGGAATCTCCTTCCACATATCATTTAATGCGTTAATATAAGCTGAGTGTGTAATATTTTTAATATAGGAGGTAAGAGGTGGCAGGTCGCAAGGATGATGGAAGGCTTAGATGTTCCTTCTGCGGAAAACCACAGGATGCAGTCAGAAAGTTGATTGCAGGGCCTGGGAATGGCGTATATATATGTGACGAATGTATCGGTGTATGTTCGGAGATTGTTAATGAAGAGATGGATTCTCAGGATATTGCTGAGAATAATTTTGATGGAATCAACCTTTTGAAGCCAAGGCAGATAAAGGAATTCCTTGATGAATATGTTATAGGACAGGATGAGGCTAAGAAAGTACTTTCTGTTGCAGTGTATAACCATTATAAGAGAATTATGGCTAAGGGCGATAGCATGGATGCTGAGGATGAGGGCGTTGAGCTTCAGAAGAGCAATATCCTTATGCTTGGACCTACAGGTTCAGGTAAGACATTCCTTGCGCAGACTCTTGCCAGACTGTTGAATGTGCCATTTGCGATAGCAGATGCAACTACTCTAACCGAAGCGGGATATGTCGGCGAAGATGTTGAGAACATTCTTTTAAAGCTTATACAGGCAGCGGACTATGATATAGACAGGGCTGAGCATGGAATAATATATATAGATGAGATAGATAAGATTACCAAGAAGTCCGAGAATGTCTCGATTACCAGGGATGTATCCGGAGAGGGCGTTCAGCAGGCTCTTTTAAAGATTCTTGAGGGAACGGTTGCGTCTGTACCGCCTCAGGGTGGACGTAAGCACCCACAGCAGGAGCTTATTCCGATTGACACAACTAACATATTGTTTATTTGCGGCGGTGCATTTGATGGACTTGAGAAGATTATCGATGCAAGAATGGGACAGTCGTCTATCGGATTTGGCGCAGAGCTTATTGAGAAGAATGAGAAGAATGTTGGTGAGCTTTTAAAGCAGGTGCTTCCGCAGGATTTAGTGAAGTTTGGTCTTATACCGGAGTTCGTCGGACGTGTGCCTATCACGGTTTCTCTTGAGCTGCTTGATGAGAATGCACTTGTAAGAATCCTTACTGAGCCTAAGAATGCGCTTATAAAGCAGTATCGCAAGCTCTTCCATTATGACGAGGTTGAGCTTAAGGTGACGGATGAGGCGGTTGCGGCAATCGCTAAAAAGAGCTTCGAGAGAAAGACAGGAGCAAGAGGACTTCGCGCAATTATGGAGAATATCATGATGGATGTTATGTATGAAATTCCGTCCGATGACTCTATAGCATGCTGCACAATAACTAAGGATACGGTTGAAAAAGGAACACCTCCTGAGCTTGAATACAGAACAGATGTAATAGCTGCAGGAGCCGCAAGCCGTGATACCAAAAAGAATAAAAACGGGGAAACTGCATGAATGAAGTGATAAAGGGTTTACCTGTTATTGCACTCAAAGGAATGACCATATTACCATATATGGTCATTCATTTTGATATAAACAGGAAAAACCTTATTGAGACAGTAGAATATGCCATGCTTCATGGCCAGAAGATTTTTATTACGGGATATGCCGGTGATGAACAGCAGGAGGATGGCAGGGAAGAACAGCTCAGGGAAACAGGTACAGTCTGTGAAATTAAACAGATAATGAAGCTTCCGGGGAGTGTGCTCCGCGTTATGGTGCGGGGAATGGAAAGGGGAAAAAGTCTATCGTATAATTTTGATGGGAAAATAATGTTTGCAAATGTTGAGACATCGGATGCAGAGGGCACGGATGAGCTTTTGACGGCTGCCTATGTGAGGGAGCTTAAGGAGCTTGCAAGAGCTTATGCTGCCATTAATCCCAGACTTAACAAAGAAATTATGGGTAGAATCATGGCTGCAGATGATATATCGGAGCTTATATACCGTATCATTGCGGAATTCCCTTTTGAAAACGGTATAAAGCTTGCACTGTACGATTGCGATGACATCATAGAACGGTGTAACCGGATACGGGAGGCAGTCAATAGGGAGATTGATATAGCTAAAATCCGCAAGCAATTCATGGAAGAAGTGCATGCCGGGATTGATAAGCACCAGAAAGAGTATGTGCTTCGTGAACAGATGAGGGTTATTCGTGAAGAGCTGGGTGAAGAGGGTGAAGGGGAGATAGAAGAATTCCTTGAACGCACTAAGAGGCTGAATGCTTCTGATGAGATTAAACAGAAGATAAATAAAGAGATAGGACGCTACAGAAGCATGGCTGCAAGCTCCGCAGAGGCGAATGTTATAAGGAGCTATATTGAAACACTGCTTGATATACCGTGGGATAATATGTCTGAGGATAACAATGATATAAAGAATGCCAAGAGGGTGCTTGACAAGGAGCACTATGGGCTGGATAAGGTTAAGGAGAGAGTGCTTGAATTTCTCGCGGTCAGACAGCTGAACGGCGGAAAGGATTCATCTGTTGTGTGCCTTGTAGGACCGCCGGGAACAGGAAAAACCTCGATTGCAGCCTCTATAGCCGGAGCACTTGGGAAAAAGTATGTCCGTATATGTCTCGGAGGTGTGCGCGATGAGGCGGAGATAAGGGGGCATAGAAGAACTTATGTCGGAGCAATGCCCGGACGAATTATAGAGGGAATCAGGTCGGCGGGAGTTAAGAATCCGTTGCTGCTTCTTGATGAGATTGACAAGACGGGAAAGGACAGCAGAGGGGATACGGCTTCGGCGCTTCTTGAGGTGCTTGACAGCGCTCAGAATTCACATTTTGTCGATCATTATATGGAGGTTCCGGTCGATCTGTCACAGGTGTTGTTTATCGCCACGGCAAATGATGCATCAATGATACCGAAGCCGCTCTATGACAGAATGGAAATTATAGAGCTCAGCAGCTACACAGAGAATGAGAAGCTTCACATAGCCTCGGAACATCTTGTAGAAAAGCAGCTTGAGAAAAACGGATTGAGTAAGAAAGAACTGAATATCAACAAAACCGCTCTTGCAGCGATAATACATGGTTATACACGCGAGGCAGGCGTCAGAAATTTAGAGCGAAGAATTGCACAGATATGCCGTGTTACGGCTAAAAAGAAGCTCTCAGGTGAATATGAGGCAGGAAAACAGGTAAAGGTGACTGCGAAAAATCTTGTGGAATTTCTCGGGAAACCAAGATTTAAGGATGACCATGCCGAGGAAAAAGCACAGGTTGGAACTGTGACAGGTCTTGCGTGGACAAGTGTAGGCGGGGATACGCTCACAATAGAGGTTGTAACCATGCCGGGCAAGGGGGAGATGATTCTGACAGGAAACCTTGGAGATGTGATGAAGGAGTCTGCCAGAATAGCGCTCAGCTATGTGCGTTCTGTGGCTTCACAGTATGGTGTCAAGGAGGATTTCTTTGGAAAAAATGATATACATATACACATCCCTGAGGGAGCGGTGCCAAAGGATGGACCATCAGCCGGTATAACAATGTCTGTTGCAATTCTATCGGCAGTCAGCAACATTCCGGTCAGAGCCAGACTGGCAATGACAGGAGAAGTAACGCTTCGCGGAAGAGTGCTGCCTATCGGAGGGCTCAAGGAGAAGCTGCTTGCTGCAAAACAATATGGTATCAAAAAGGTACTCATACCCGAACAGAATCAGCCTGATGTGGAAGAGCTTGACGCGGAGATAACTGAGGGCATGGAGCTGGTATATGTAAGTGATATGTCACAGGTGGAGCGCGAGTCACTTGTAAAGGATTAGTAAGAGAAAATAATATACTTGAAAGGAGCACACGTACATGGTCGTTAAGTCATTAAGTCTGGAAACAGTCTGTGGCATCACAAGCAGGCTCCCGGAGAATAGCTGCCCTGAGGTGGCTTTTGCCGGGAAGTCGAATGTGGGGAAATCATCGCTTATCAATGCGCTCGTCAATAGAAAGAGCTTTGCAAGAACTTCGTCAGAGCCGGGCAAGACACAGACAATCAATTTCTACAATGTAAATAATGAGGTTTATCTTGTGGATCTTCCGGGGTATGGATATGCCCGTACTTCGATGGAAACCCGCGAAAAGTGGGGGAAGATGATAGAAAAGTATCTTCATACCTCCAAAATGCTCAAGCATGTATTTCTTCTTGTCGATATACGACATGAGCCGTCGGCTAATGATGTCAATATGTATGACTGGATAAAATATCAGGGATTTACGCCTGTTGTGATTGCAACAAAGGCTGATAAGCTAAACAGAAGCCAGATACCTAAGCAGGTTAAGCTGGTTCGTGAGACTCTTGGAATGGGAAAAGAAGAAATTCTGATTCCTTTCTCTGCCGAGACCAAGCAGGGCAGAGATGAAATCTGGAACATTATAGAAGGTGAGTCATAATGTACTCATATATTTCGGGACTGGCATCCTTCCATCTGCCGCACATCGCGTCAGCCTGCTGCTCATCGGGTACGGTGATGGTTAAATCAATGATTGGGTGACCGTTTTCTTTAACCTGGCAGTGGACAGCGTAATCTCCGTTAGGTGCTTTATAGTACTCGGAGATGTTGTTTACTGCCTCTTTTAATTCATATTTATTATCACTTAAGAAAAGATTGATGTCTGATACAATTGATGAGGATATCTTATACTTAAAAAAATTGATTGTCTCACGTCCGGAATCAGTGATTGTATAATGGGTGCTGCTGTGGTAGCTTTCCTCAGTTATAAAACCATCTGAGATAAGTGTGTTGAGAACCTCCTGCAGGGTGAAATAAGTTGTATAACCCTTCTCGAGCACAAACTCGGAAATCTGTGCATTGGTCATAGGCGAATTTACGCGGTCTAACATATATAAAATTATCAATTTGTATAGAGTTGATGCGTCAGTTGCCATATTTTTTACCCTGCCATGTGTTCCGCATGACGAATTCCTTCATTATAGTATTAAGTACCTTCTTTTTATCGCCGCTCCATGAAGGAGCAAGTAAAATCCGCTTAGGACCGTCACCGGTGATGCGGTGAATAACCATCTCAGGCGGTAATTGCTCAATAATAGATACCACAAGAGAGGCGTATTCGTCAAGACTCATAATTGAAAAATTGTTGCAATTTTCAGATTTTTCGTTCAGATACAGCTTTGCAAGATCGGTTCCTTCAAGAACGTGGAGCAGCTGGAGCTTGATGCCATCTATTCCAAGCTCACCAAGATAACGGCAGGTCGCGAGCATGTCCTCTTTTGTCTCGCCGGGAAGTCCAAGTATGACGTGGACTATCACAGGAAGACCGGCAGCTTTAAGTCTGCTCACTGCAGCTTCAAACACAGAAAGAGGATAGCCTCGTCTTATGAGCTGTGCCGTGCGCTCGTGGATGGTCTGTAAGCCCAATTCGACAAATATAGGCTTCTCTGTGTTCAGAGAGGAGAGAAGGTCTACTTTTTCCTGTTCAAGACAGTCCGGTCTGGTTCCTATGGACAAGCCTAGTATATCATTCTGCATTATAACCTGCAAAAAAAGCTGTTCTAAATATGAAACATCTGCATAGGTATTGGTGTATGCTTGGAAGTAAGCAATATATCCTGCAAAATCCTTTACATTTATCTTGGCTGCTACCTTCTCCCTTGCCTGTGCAAGCTGACGAGGAATATCCGGAATATTACGTCCTGATTCATTCGCAAAAATCATTGCTGTTGAGGCAAAATCACCCGAACCTCCGGCACTGCAGAAAATACATCCACGATTGTCTATGGTGCCGTCGCGGTTCGGGCAGGTCATGCCACCATTTAAAGACAGCTTGTAAACCTTGCCGCCAAAACGATCTCTATAATATTGGTTGAGAGAGTAAAATGGCTTATGAGGATTGCACATATCAGTGGATGTGATCCTTTACAGCCCTGCTTACAACCTCTGCAACGCGAGGGTCAAAGGCTTCAGGAAGAATGTTGTTTTCGTTGATATCCTCATCTGCCACAAGACCGGCGATTGCGTTGGCTGCGGCAAGCTTCATTTCTTCTGTAATCTGGGAGGCACGTCCTTCTAAAGCACCCTTGAATATTCCCGGGAAGGCTACAACATTGTTGACCTGATTAGGGAAATCACTTCTTCCTGTACCGACAACACGCGCACCGGCAGCCTTTGCGGCATCAGGCATAATCTCAGGGACAGGATTAGCCATTGCAAACAGGATGGAATCCTTATTCATGGAAGAAACCATCTCAGGAGTTACGATATTAGGTGCGGATACACCTACAAAAATATCAGCTCCCTTGAGTGCATCGGCGAGAAGTCCATGGCGATGGGAAAGGTTGGTAACCTTGACCATCTCCTTCTGCATCCAGTTGAGTCCTTCGGAATCCTCAGAAAGAATACCTGACTTATCACACATGATAACATTCCTGAAGCCGTATGTAAGCAGAAGCTTGGTGATGGCCACACCTGCGGAGCCGGCACCGTTTACGACAACCTGACAGGCTTCCTTAGCTTTTCCTGTCACCTTCAGAGCGTTGATTATTCCTGCAAGCACGACAATAGCTGTACCATGCTGGTCATCGTGGAAAACAGGTATGTCGAGAAGCTTCTTGAGGCGCTCCTCTATCTCAAAGCATCTTGGAGCGGATATATCTTCAAGGTTGATTCCGCCGAAGGCAGGAGCTATATTGACAACAGTCTTAATTATCTCCTCTGTATCCTGTGTGTCAAGGCAGATAGGAACAGCATTGACACCGCCGAATTCTTTAAAAAGGACAGCCTTACCCTCCATTACGGGCATTGCTGCATAAGCACCTATGTTGCCAAGACCGAGAACCGCACTTCCGTCGGATACAACAGCCACTGTGTTAGACTTGATAGTATACTTGTAAGCAGCTTCCTTGTCCTTGGCAATAACCTTACATGGTTCTGCAACGCCAGGGGTATATGCAAGTGCTAAATCCTCGCGGGTAGCTATTTTACATTTTGGGGTAGTTTCAAGCTTACCCTTCCATTCCTCATGAAGCTGTAATGCTTTTTCACTGTTTGTCATTGTAAGAAACCTCCGTTATCATTAGAGTCAGATGTGCGCTGACATTGAACAATTATATCTATATTAACATATATTAAAATATTTTTAAACAATAAAAAGAGAAAAAACGTGGAAAATTCTACAAAAAAAACTTTACAATGGCATATTCGTAGTATAAGATATACTTATCTTACTACAAGTTTTAGATATGGTATTGTTTCTATTACATCGATGCATCCCCCAACGAGTACATTATTATATTGTATATGCAATAAAAGGAGAATGGAATATGAGAGATAAATTAGAATCCCTGCCGCTTTCAGTATTGAAGGACATTGCAAAGGATAAGCAGGTTAAGCATTACAGCACCATGAAGAAGGCAGAGCTGATTGATATTCTGGTTAAATTATCGGAGCTTGAAGCAGCTGACGAGGAGACTGCCGAGGCAGAGACAGATACGCCGAAGGTATCGGAGGAGAAGGTATCCTATAGCAGAAGAGAAATTCCCGAGAAACGGGGAAGCAATGAAGAACGTCCCGTAAGACATGCACAGCCTAAGAATGATGACCCGTACAGACAGGATTATGACCCGGAGATGGTTGACAAGAGCGGAGATGCAAATGGTATTCTTGAGGTTATGCAGGATGGATATGGTTTCATAAGATGTGAGAATTTTCTTCCGGGTGAGAACGATGTATATGTGGCTCCGGTTCAGATTAAGAGATTCGGGCTTAAGACCGGCGATATCATACATGGATGTAAGAGGGTGAAGAATCAGGGGGAGAAGTTCAGTGCTCTTTTATATATCAAGACAGTGAATGGATTCTCCGTAGCTGAGGTTGCAAGGCGAAGACCATTTGAGAAGCTTACACCTATATTCCCTAATGAGAGAATACACCTTGAACTGCCGGACAGCAGCGTGGCAATGAGAATCGTTGATCTTATAAGCCCTATCGGAAAGGGACAGAGAGGAATGATTGTCGCACAGCCTAAGGCAGGTAAGACTACACTGCTTAAGCAGATTGCGAACTCTATACTTAAGAACCATAAGGATATGCATCTTATGATTCTTCTTATTGATGAAAGACCTGAGGAAGTCACGGATATCAGGGAGTCGATTGAAGGCGATAATGTGGAGGTTATATACTCAACATTCGATGAGCTGCCGGAGAGACACAAGAGAGTATCTGAGATGACTATTGAGAGAGCCAAGAGACTTGTTGAACAGAAGCAGAATGTGGTTATACTTCTTGACAGTATCACCAGACTTGCGAGAGCCTATAATATAGTATGTACACCTAGCGGAAGAACACTTTCCGGAGGTCTTGACCCGGCGGCACTTCACATGCCTAAGAGATTTTTCGGAGCAGCAAGAAATATAAGAGAGGGCGGAAGCCTTACAATACTTGCCACAGCGCTTATTGATACAGGAAGCAAGATGGATGACGTCGTGTATGAGGAGTTCAAGGGAACAGGTAATATGGAGCTTGTGCTTGACAGAAAGCTCTCCGAGAAGAGAATTTTCCCTGCAATAGATATAGTCAAATCGGGAACCAGACGGGAAGATCTTCTTCTTACAGAGGAAGAGCTTGACGCAATGAATTATGTGCGCAAGGCACTCAATGGTTCGCGTGCCGAGGATGCTACTGAATCAATCATCGACCTCTTCACAAGAACAAAGAATAATCAGGAGTTCGTTTCACAGGTTAAAAAGGTTAGATTATTCTAAAAAAACCGCTTGCATTCTTATTATAAATATGCTATGATGAACAAGCTGTTTTATTGGAAAGAAATCGGTTATCCGAATTTCGATACAAGAATATAACGAAGAGGTGAAAAAAATGAGAGAAGGAATCCATCCAAATTACTACCAGGCCAAGGTTGTATGCAACTGCGGTAATGAATTTGTAACTGGGTCAACGAAGGAGTCAATCCACGTTGAAATCTGTTCCAAGTGCCATTCATTCTATACAGGCCAGCAGAAGGCAGCTGCAGCTCGTGGACGTATTGATAAGTTCAATAAGAAGTACGGTGTGCAGAACAACTAGTAATTCAGGAAGACAGGGTTGTGGATTGGTAGAGCTTTACCGGTTCACGACCTTTTTTACTATAACAAGGAAATTATTTTGATATATTAGTGACATGTATGGGAGAACAGGTGGCTTGCGGAGTGCTTACGGTAATACCATATATGGGGACGTAAAATCTATTGTGGATTTTACGTTTGATGTGGAGGCTGATAATTGTGAAATCATCAGGTATAGGCGGTCAGGCTGTTATCGAAGGCGTAATGATGAAGAATAAGGACAGGTACGCCGTTGCAGTGAGAAAGCCTGATAATGAGATAGAGGTTGTTGTAAAGGAATGCAGCAGTCCGGCTGAAAAGCACAGTTTTTTGGGATGGCCGGTTATAAGAGGTGTGGTTAATTTTATTGATTCGCTGGTTATCGGAATGTCTACACTGAGTTATTCGGCAAGCTTTTATGAGGATGATGAACCGGATGACGATGCGGAGACAAAAGAGAAGAAAAAGCAGAAGACCAGGGAACAGGAGGCAAAAGAAGAGAAGGCAATGATGACCTTTACGGTTATTTTGTCGATAGTTATGGCGGTGGCTATATTTATGATTGCGCCATATTATGTTTCCCGTTTATTTGCTCTCTTCGTCAAAAATGATACTGCGGTTATCATTATAGAAGGAATTGTAAGACTTGTATTTTTTATTATATACGTGAAATTGATTTCGCTTATGAACGATATAAAACGTGTATACATGTATCACGGCGCTGAGCATAAATGCATTAACTGTATAGAACACGGAATGGAGCTTACGGTTGAGAACGTGCTTAAAAGCTCTAAGGAGCACAAAAGGTGCGGAACCAGCTTCCTGCTTATTGTAATGTGCATAAGCATTGTGTTCTTTATGTTTATAAGAGTTGAATCGCCCGTGCTGAGACTGGTGCTGCGTATTCTGCTTGTGCCTGTAATAGCAGGTGTTTCTTATGAGGTATTAAGACTTGCAGGTAATTCCGATTCTAAATTCATGGATATTGTGAGCAGACCGGGATTATGGCTGCAGCATTTAACCACTAGAGAGCCGGATGCCTCGATGGTCGAGGTGGCGATAGCCTCAGTTGAGGCGGTGTTTGACTGGCGGACGTATGTGGAGAAGCTTAAGAAGGAAGAGGCATAGCGGTGGGATATACCAACAGAGAGCTTTTAAAAGAAGGCAGTATGCAGCTTAGGGCTGCGGGAATTACAGAGGCGGATACGGATGCATGGCTGTTATTTTCGGCGTGCATGGGGCTTAACCGCACTGAGTATCTTATGCGTTCGGATGCAGTTGTGCCTGATGACAAGGTGGAAGAATATCTTGGAAAGTTAAAACGCAGAGCCGGAAGGGAGCCTGTACAATATATAGAAGAGACGGCTCCGTTTATGGGATTTGATTTCTATGTGAATGAGAATGTGCTTATACCGCGCATGGATACTGAGATACTTGTGTCAGAAGCCATCAAGCGGGCACGGATAATGTTTTCGCAAAGACAGCACGATGTGAGCTTCAGGATACTTGATATGTGCACAGGCTCCGGCTGTATAGCGCAGAGTACGTATCTTCTTTTAAAGAATGAAGGCTGTACGGTCGAGGTTGATGCCGTCGATATTTCCGAAAAGGCGCTTGAGGTTGCCGGAATAAATGCGTCAAGGCTTGGCGCACAGGTTAAGCTTATCAGAGGTAATCTGTTTGAGAACGTGGATAATAAATACAGCATGATTTTGTCAAATCCACCATATATACGGACGGATGTCATCGCAGACCTTGAGCCGGAGGTGCGTGAGCATGAACCGATGCTTGCACTTGACGGCACAGCGGATGGACTGTACTTTTACAGGGAGATTACCGATAAGGCATGGGAGTATCTTGAGAATAATGGCATACTGATGTATGAGATAGGATATGATCAGGCGTTAGAGGTGAGTGACACGTTAAGGCAGAAGGGATATACGGACATTGCCGTTATCAAGGATTTTGCCGGACTGGACAGGGTTGTGGCTGCGAAAAGACCTTGACTGCATTCTGATGTGTTATTGCAGCATTGATAAATGCCGGAGCTTGTAGTATACAGCATAACTAATTGATTGGCAGGGTAAATCGGCAGTGTGAGATTACAGGGCAGACTTACAGAGTGAATTTACTTAGCAAAGGAAAGGAAAAAATATGTTTCAGAAGTTAGATGATTTATTGATGAGATATGAGGATTTGACAGCGGAGCTTAACAATCCTTCAGTAGTAGAGAACCAGACACGTTTCAGGAAGCTCATGAAGGAGCAGAGCGACCTCACACCGCTCGTGGACGCGTATAAGGAATATAAGGCATGCCAGCAGACTGTTGCAGACAGCCTTGAAATGCTTGACACAGAGAGCGATGAGGAGCTTCGCGAGATGGCGAAGGAGGAGCTCAATGAGGCGAAGGCGAGAATAGAGGAGCTTGAGCACACTATGAAGATTCTTCTTCTTCCTAAGGATCCTAACGATGACAAGAACGTCATAGTGGAGATACGTGCCGGTGCGGGCGGTGACGAGGCGGCTCTTTTTGCTGCGGAGCTTTTCCGCATGTACACACACTATGTTGAGACTAAGAGATGGAAGGTAGAGGTGATCAATGCCGATGAAACCGGAATCGGAGGAATGAAGGAAGTAGAGTTCATGGTAAAGGGACAGGGCGCATACTCCATTCTCAAGTACGAGAGCGGTGTTCACCGTGTACAGAGAGTGCCTGAGACAGAGTCCGGCGGACGTATCCATACATCCACAGCTTCCGTTGCGGTAATGCCTGAGGCTGAGGAGGTCGATGTCCATATTGATGAGAAGGATATCCGAATTGATGTAATGCGTGCCTCAGGAAATGGTGGTCAGTGTGTCAATACAACCGATTCAGCGGTTCGTCTTACACATTACCCTACGGGTATCGTTGTATACAGCCAGACAGAGAAGTCGCAGATACAGAACAAGGATAAGGCTTTTGCAATACTCAGAGCCAAGCTCTATGAGATGGAGTGCCAGAAGGCGCATGACGCTGAGGCGGATGCACGTAGAAGCCAGATTGGTACGGGAGACCGCTCTGAGAAAATCAGAACCTACAATTTCCCACAGGGACGCGTGACCGACCACAGAATTAATCTTACCCTGTACAAGCTTGATAAGATTATGGACGGAGATATCCAGGAGATAATAGATGCATGTATAGCTGCCGACCAGGCGGCAAAGCTTGCAAAGATGAATGAGGAAGTCTAAAAAGCCTTGAAGGATTGCAGTAAATTATTGCAATCCTTTATTGTTTTTGATATTATTTTGTGGGAATATACGTGCAGGGAGCTTTGCGGCTCCCACTTTTTGAGTTGACAGGAGTGTTGCAATGAAAAATAAAGTATGGCGCATTGCAGAGAATATTATCAGGGCGGGGATAACATTATTTGCCGGGTTTTTGATATGTCTGCTGCTGCAGTACTATCTTGACAATGGTTTTCTTATTCCGTCGGTACTTGTGCTGTGTGTGTTTCTTATATCAGTTTATACGGATGGATATGTGTATGGTATTGTGGGTGCTATATCGAGCGTGTTTATTGTCAATTTTGCATTTACATTTCCATATTTCAGGATAAGTCTTTCAATGCCGGAGAATGTTGTGTCGGTGTTTATCATGCTTGCAATCACGCTGGTGACATGTTACCTTACAAGCAAGATAAGGTATCAGGAGCAGATAAAGTCAGAGAGTGAGAAGGAGAAGATGCGGGCCAATCTGTTAAGAGCGGTATCACATGACCTTCGCACCCCGCTTACCACGATATATGGGGCAGGCTCGGCACTTCTTGAAAACGGAGCAGAATTTTCAGATGAACAACGGAGTAAGCTTTTAAGTGGCATTAAGGAAGATTCACAGTGGCTGTGCCGCATGGTGGAGAATCTGCTCTCGGTTACAAGATTAGACGGTGATAATGTCAAGATAGTAAAGACACCGACGCCGCTTGATGAGCTTATCGATTCGGTTCTTGTCAAGTTTCATAAGCACTATCAGGATGTGGAGGTTGAGCTTCTGATACCGGATGAGCTTATTATGGTTCCGATGGATCCGATTCTCATGGAACAGGTGATTATGAACATTTTAGAGAATGCCGTTATACATGCGGATGGGATGACGAAGCTCCAGCTTGAGGTATATGTTAAAAATGGTAAGGTGGTATTCGAGATTAAGGATAATGGATGTGGTATTCCTGAAGAGATTATTGCCAATATTTTTACAGGCGGATATGTAAGGCAGGCAGAGATTGCCGATGGACGAAAGGGTAATGCCGGAATAGGGCTGTCGGTGTGTGCGACGATTGTCAAGGCGCATGGTGGCTATATAGCTGCCGTAAACCGTTCTACAGGAGGAGCGTGCTTCAGCATCACATTGGATTTGGAGGAAGGGGAAGCAGATGAAAAGTAACAGGTATAAGATACTCGTAGTTGAAGATGAACCGAATATTAATGAATTTGTGTGTACATTGCTTGAAGTTGGGGGGTATCAGGTTGTGTCGGCACTGTCCGGGGGAAGCGCCATGCTGCTTTTCAATTCACATAGACCGGATCTTATCATTCTTGACCTTGGACTTCCGGATATGGATGGGCTTAATGTGTTAAAGCATGTTAGGGAATCATCGCTTACCCCTATAATTGTCCTTTCTGCAAGGGGTGGAGAGATGGACAAGGTTGAGGCTCTGAATATGGGAGCTAATGATTATGTGACTAAACCGTTTGGCTCGGAAGAGTTTCTTGCCAGGGTGAGGACAGCTCTGCGTGTTGCATCGCACCGCTCAGAGAACGGCATGTTTCCCGGAAGAAAATTCGAGATGGAGGGACTTGCTATAGATTATGATGCCAGGAGTGTAAGCGTCGGCGGTGAGCAGATACGTCTTACACAGACAGAGTATAACATTGTGGCATTATTGTCGGCGCATGTTGGAAAGATGCTTACCTATGATTTTATAATACATGAAATATGGGGCTATAATGATACAGGAAGTATTAAAAAGCTTCAGGTGAACATGGCAAATATACGAAAGAAGCTGGGCGATAAGCCGGGCAAGAAGAATTATATAATCAACGAGCTAGGCGTTGGATATAGGATGTAGGAGTTGTTGTGATGCTAAAGAGATTTATAAAATATGTGTCCCAGAATATGCTTGGAATGCTTGGAATGTCATTTTACATACTTGCGGATACCTTTTTCATATCAAAGGCGGTGGGAGCAGACGGAATAACTGCGCTCAATCTGGTCCTTCCGCTGTATAATCTTATTTTTGCCATAGGGGCAATGATCGGGGTCGGTTCGGCGATAAGATATGTCGTTGATCGGGGAAGAAATGAAAAGGCAGCCGGGGGATATTTTTTTCATGCGATAGCATGGGCGTTAATCATAAGCAGTGTGTTTGTTCTGGCGGGGGCATTTATACCGGACAAGATTATAGCACTGCTCGGCGGTGATGAGACCATAGTCAATACAGGTAAAAATTACACAAGAATATTTATGATGTTTGCGCCGTTCTTTATGTGTAATTATATATGCAATGCTTTTGTGAGAAATGACGGAAATCCTTCAATAGCCATGGCGGCTACATTGTTCAGCAGCCTTTTTAATGTGGTGTTCGATTATGTGCTTATGTTTCCGCTTGGTCTTTCGATGAGCGGTGCGGCACTTGCAACGGCTCTTTCGCCGATTATAGGTGTGCTGATATGCTGTATTCATTTTAAATCCGAAAAGTGCAGTATATCATTTAAACCGGTTGGGCTATCAATTAAAAAGCTTATATATTCATGTCAGGTCGGTGTGTCCGCATTTGTCGGGGAGATATCCTCGGGCGTTATAACGGTGGCATTTAATATGATAATATTAGGGCTTGCCGGAAATATCGGGGTGGCTGCCTATGGAGTGGTTGCCAATATCTCGCTTGTCGCAGTTGCACTTTTTAACGGAATAGCTCAGGGCTCGCAGCCGCTTGTGAGTGAATGTTACGGCAAGGGAAGGATGAAGGATGTGAGATATGTTGTCGGGCTTGCTTTTAAGACGGCGCTTGTGCTTGCCGTGCTTATAATAGCTGCAATATATATATGGTCCGACCCGATTGCTTCTATTTTTAATAGTGAGAAGAATCCGGAGCTTGCGGCATATGCGCGTGAGGGAATAAGACTGTATTTCATCGGATTTCTGTTTGCCGGTATCAATATCGTGGGAACATCGGCGCTCAGTGCGGTTGAGGCGGTCAGATGGGCATTCACCGCTTCGATAATGAGGGGGTTTGTTGCGATACTCATATTCGCGTTTGCATTGTCAGCGGTGTTTGGAATGACGGGTGTGTGGCTTGCATTTCCGGCGGCAGAGCTTGTGACGATGCTTCTGAGCTTAACCGGTATTTCAAAAAGTATATGGGCTAAGTGCAGGTAATCTAATATGTAATTGCGAAACTCAGTGTATTGCAACCGGACGTTGTACAATTTTACCGGTACACCGACGGCGTTCAAAAGGTACGGCAGTGTGCCGGTAAAATTGAACAACTGTTTATTGGCAAAAATGAGTTCCGCAAACGCTTATAAATCAATTAACTAAGAAGGAGAATAAAGGATAATGAAAGAGAATAAGATGGGAACTATGCCTATCGACAAGCTGATTGTATCAATGTCGCTTCCGATAATGATTTCAATGCTTGTACAGGCACTTTATAATATAGTGGACAGTATTTTTGTAGCGAAGATAAGTGAGGATGCGCTCACAGCTGTATCCATGGCATTTCCGATACAGAACCTTATGATAGCGGTCGGTGCGGGTACGGCAGTCGGAGTCAATGCGCTTCTTGCGCGTTCGCTCGGGGAGAAGGACTTTGACAGGGTCAACAGGATTGCGGAGAATGCGGTGTTCCTTGTTGTGTTGAGCTATGCGGCATTTCTGCTCATAGGTCTGTTTCTTGTGGAGCCGTTTTACAGAAGCCAGACGGATATAGAATCGATTATAACCTATGGTAAGGACTATATGGTTGTTGTCTGCTGTTTTTCATTTGGAATTTTTACACAGCTTATGTTTGAGAGAATGCTGCAGGCTACCGGAAAGACAGTGTATACCATGTTCACGCAGGGGGTTGGAGCTATAATAAATATTATTCTTGACCCGATTTTCATTTTCGGACTTTTCGGTATGCCTAAGCTTGGGGTTACAGGCGCGGCGGTTGCGACTGTCATCGGTCAGATTGTGGCAGGAATTATGGCCGCAGCAATCAATCATCTTAAAAACCATGAAGTTAATATCAATATGCTTGGATTCAGACCAAGTGGCAGCATTATAAGGATGATATACGGAATAGGTGTTCCTTCAATAGTCATGCAGGCTATAGGCTCTATAATGAACTATGGAATGAATGTGATACTTATTTCATTTTCTTCAACTGCTACAGCGGTTTTCGGTGTATACTTTAAATTACAGAGCTTTGTGTTCATGCCGGCATTCGGTTTTAACAATGGTGTGATTCCGGTTATAGCATACAATTATGGTGCAGGAAGCCGTGACAGGGTTGTAAAGACAATGAAGCACAGCGTTGTGTATATAATGGGACTATTGCTGGTTGGCCTTGTGGTTTTCCAGACAATACCTGAACCGCTTTTAAGACTGTTTGAAGCATCGGACAATATGATTGCACTGGGTGTTCCGGCACTTAGGATAATAAGCCTGAGTTTTATCTTTGCCGGTTTTTGCATTGCATGCGGAAGTGCGTTCCAGGCACTTGGAAAGGCAGTGTACAGTATGATAGTTTCTGTTGCGAGACAGCTTATAGTGCTTCTTCCGGTGGCATATATGCTTGCACAGCTGGGTAATGTCAACTATGTATGGTGGGCTTTTCCTATTGCGGAGTTAATGTCACTTGCAATGACGGTGTTGTTCCTTATAATATTAAATAAAAAGGTTATATCTAAGATTGGCTGAGCTGCGGTTCGGGATTATGTATAAATTATAATTGAATTTAAAGGAGGGTGATATTATGAGTAAGAGTGTACTTGCAGTAATAGATATGCAGAAGGATTTCATTGATGGAGCGCTTGGGACTAAGGAAGCACAGGCTATAGTCGGAAACGTGGCATCATACATAGAGCAGTCCATAAATGCCGGGGCTGAGGTTGTGTATACACGGGATACGCATTTTGACAATTATATGGACACGCAGGAGGGAAAGAACCTTCCTGTGCCGCACTGCATTAAAGGGAGCAAGGGCTGGGAGATATGCGAGGAGCTTAAGGTTTTCCAGAATGAGAACACAAGGGTATTTGACAAGCTTACCTTCGGTTCTGTGGAGCTTGCGGGATATCTTAAGACGATAGAGAACCTTGAGAGCGTGACGCTTGTCGGACTGTGCACGGATATCTGTGTCATATCTAACGCGATGGTGATTAAGGCAAATCTTCCGGAGGTTGAAATTAAGGTTGTTGAGGGCTGCTGTGCCGGAGTGACACCGCAGAGCCACAAGATTGCGCTTGAGGCTATGAAGATGTGCCAGATAAAGGTGGTATAGACTGTAAAAATAAAAAGGTAATTGTAAAACGCATGAGAATAATACGCTGCGTTTCGCAATTACCTTATTTTATTTTTATAGATTCGGGTGTCAAAACATGTTAAGTATATCTGGCTGTGTATAACGTATTATATTTATGCATATCACGACTTTGGGAGAAGCTTAGATGTTCTTAGAACTCTGTTTCGTATCTAGCCAAAAGCAGCACGGATGCTGCTTTAGAAGCAATGCATACAAGGATGTATGCTTTGCTTCGGTGGCGGACGGATAGAACACATTTATCAGAGTTCTTAGAACATCTTGCTTCGGACAATGGAGCTGATATGCATAAATATAATACGTTATACACTCAGAGATTACACCGGCATGTTTTGACACCCGAATCTTATATATTTTATTAGTAGTATTATTTCTCTTTCTTCTCAAAAAGCTTAAAGAAATTGCGCACTCCAGGTCCTGCGAAGAATACCTGCCAGCACAGAGCCATAGGGAAGTTGAGTGTAAGCTTCTGGAGCCATACGGCGACAACCTGTGAATCTGGATGAGCGAAGAGCAGTGTTGCGATGAGGCTCATTGCAGGGCACATAAGGCATACAATCATGGTGGAAATGCCGAGTGTTATAAATATTGGGCTGTCCTTTCCAGGTGTCACGAAACGGAACGCAAGCTTTATCGCAAGCTTCTCAAACACGAACATTTCAAGTATGATTGCTATAGGCCACATGATAGGGATTTCATGGAAGGCTATGAGAAAAATACGGTTGCTCATACCGCCCATCTCGATTGCGATGTTGTAGCATACCATGGCATATACCATCACGAAAGCCATGACTGCGGTGAAAATCAGATTCTGTAGAAAAGATTTCTTTTGCATAAGGTTTATTCTCCTTTGGATATATTGATTTTTGGGCATAAAAAATACATGTGTGTTGTTCGTTCATCATGCAAACACGCATGTATCGTTTCCAATTATATACCAAAGCTTTCTATGCAGTTCGATGGGAAATATAATAACATAAAAAATGCGATTGCGCAACAAAAAATTATATGGTAAAAAATTTGCAAAAAATGAAAAAAATTCATTTTTGTACAGGTATGGTTGAGAAATTTAATGGAATATAGTATAATATGTTTATAATTTAACGGTCTTATTTATAATTATGTTATGTATCAAAGGAGTGTGGTTATGGGAGAACCAAGAGAGCTGATTTTAAAGCTTGGTCAGAAGATAACTGACCGAATAGGTGTTAGGGTCACGGTGAATGCCCCTGAATACTGGGGGCTTGCAGGAGTTGTCACTGACGAGATGGCAGAGGTCGCATTGTCGATGAAGGTCCGTGTGCCCGACACGGCAGAGAATATCGCGAAGAAGTGCGGCAAGAGTGTTGAGAGAACGGAAGAACTTCTAAAGGAGATGAGTGTTGTCGGTATCATCGAGTATAACTGGGAGAATGCCGACAGACATAAGCAGTATATTCTGCCTATGTTTGTTCCGGGCTGCGCAGAGTTCATGGTGATGAACGGAAAGCAGGTTGAGGAGCACCCGGAGGTGGCTGATTTCTTCGAGCAGATGTCACGTCTTCCTCTTGAGAAGGTTACACCGATGGTTCCGCCGGGTGGTGCGGGAATAGGAATGCATGTTATACCTGTTGAGAAGGCTATACCTGCGGCACAGAAGTCTGCGAGTGTTGAGCATATCTCATACTGGCTTAATAAGTACAAGGACAAGTATGCTGTAGGTGCATGCTCATGCCGACGCCAGCAGAGAGTAAGAGGCGAGGGAACGGGCGAGATAGAGGGAGAACTCTGTATCGGTGTAGGTGATATGGCGGATTATCTTGTTGAGACAGGAAAGGGACGCTATACCGACATTGATGAGGTTATGGCTATACTCAGGAGAGCGGAGAAGAATGGTTTCGTTCACCAGATAACCAATATTGATGGTCAGGACAAGATATTTGCAATCTGTAATTGTGCACCGGGAGTCTGCAATGCACTTCGAACCTCACAGCTTTTTAACACGCCTAATATGTCGCGCTCGGCTTATGTGGCAGGTGTTGATGCAGCAAGCTGTGTTGCCTGCGGACGCTGCGTTGAGTTCTGTCCTACAGGAGCGGCTAAGCTTGGTCAGAAGCTGTGCACCAAGAATGGCAAGGTGGAATATCCGAGACAGGAGCTTCCTGATAAGGTTAAGTGGGGACCGGACAAGTGGGATCCGGATTACCGTGACAACAGCAAGATTAACTGTTACGATACCGGAACGTCACCATGTAAGACAGCATGTCCGGCACATCTTCCGGTACAGGGCTATGTCAAGATGGCTGCACAGGGAAGATACATGGATGCACTTAAGCTTATCAAGACTGAGAATCCGTTCCCGGCTGTATGCGGTGCTATCTGTAACAGACGCTGCGAGGACGCATGTACGAGAGGTAAGGTCGACGAGGCGGTTGCAATCGATGAGATTAAGAAGTTCATAGCTGCGAAGGAGCTTGAAGCTGATAAGAGATATATTCCTGAGACAGAGAACCATGAGGGTAAGTTCTTTGAGGAGAAGATTGCCGTCATCGGTGGAGGTCCTGCCGGAATGTCGGCGGCTTATTATCTTCGAGAGAAGGGCTATCCGGTCACTGTATTCGAGAAGGAGAAGAGACCGGGAGGTATGCTTCTTAATGGTATTCCTTCATTCAGACTTGAGAAGAATGTGATTGACGCGGAGATAGAAGTACTCCGTGAGATGGGCATTGAGTTCAAGTGTGGTGTTGAGGTAGGACGCGATGTAACACTTGACGAGCTTCGTGCACAGGGCTACAAGGCATTCTATATCGCCATCGGTGCCCAGGGTGGACGTATGGCAGGTGTTCCGGGTGAGGATGCCGAGGGCGTCATCACAGGTGTTGACTTCTTAAGGAAGGTTAACACTGATGAGAACAGCGTCAAGCTTAACGGACGCACGGTTGTAATCGGCGGTGGAAATGTCGCAGTCGATGTAGCAAGAACAGCGGTAAGAGCCGGTTCGTCAGAGGTTTCAATGTTCTGTCTTGAGTCGAGAGAGGGCATGCCGGCGGCAGCAGATGAGGTACATGAGGCTGAGGAGGAGAACATAAAGCTTGGAAACGGCTGGGGACCTAAGGAGATTCTTACTGAGAATGGACATGTCAGGGGAATAGTATTCAAGAAATGTGTGTCCGTTCTTGACGAGAATAAGCGATTTGACCCGGTTTACAATGAGGATGAATTACTCACTGTCGAGTGTGAGAATATTATTCTCTCAATCGGTCAGTCGATTGTGTGGGGCGACCTTTTAAATGGCAGCAAGGTTGAGCTGAGACCTAATAAGACTGCGATTGCAGACCCTGTCACATACCAGACTGCACAGCCGGATGTCTTCGTTGGCGGAGATGTATATACCGGACCTCGTTTTGCCATCGATGCCATAGCAGCGGGCAAGGAAGGCTGTGTATCTATTCATCGTTTTGTACATAAGGGACATAGTCTCACGCTTGCACGAAATATGAGAAAGTTCATAGAGCTTGACAAGGATGATATTGTTCTTGAGAGCTTTGACAACTCACCAAGACAGGTGCCGGGCAGAAAAAAGGGACTTGACGGAACCTTCCGAGATAATCGTGAGATATTTACGGAGGAGCAGGTCAAGAAGGAGGCTGATCGCTGCCTTGGATGCGGTGCTACAGTAGTTGACCCGAATAAGTGTATCGGCTGCGGAATATGTACAACGAAGTGCGAGTTCGACGCTATCCATCTTAGCAGAGATATTCCTGCCGCAAGCAATATGTACAAGTCCGAGGACAAGATGAAGGCAATTCTTCCTTATATGCTTAAGAGAGAGGTCAAGATTATTTTCAACAAGGATAAGTCAAAGAAATAGTCATGTTGCCGTATGTGAGCCTGATATGAGGAAGGAAAATGCACGAATTAGGAATAATTGTACACATAACAAAGACACTTGGTGAGCTTGCTGTGGAAAATAAGCTCACGAATATTGCCTCTGTTACTCTTGAGATAGGCGAGGTAAGCGGGATCGTTCCGGATTATCTCACAGACTGCTGGCAGTATTACAGGAAGAGGGATGAGTTGATAAAGGACTCAGAGCTGAAGATTGAGATTCTTCCGGCAACTACATACTGTGAGGATTGTGAAAAGACATATCCTACCGTGAAGTACGGACGTGAGTGCCCTTACTGCCATGGACCGCATACCTATCTTCTGGAGGGAAATGAGTGCAATATCAAGGAGATTGAGGCATGTTGACGTAAGGTAGCCGGCAGGCTGTATATCATACATGCACAGAAAACAAAGGTAACAGATTTAAAATACGAAATGGGAGCTGTCTTGCGGCTCCCTGTAAGAAAAGAGGGATAATTATGTTATTTCATGTATATGGAGATAATGCCATTTATCAGTGGCTTGCAATGCTTGCAGTGCTTGCGGGACTTATCCTGTTAAATGAATTTGCAAGGCGTACAAAGGCTGGCGGACTTGTAATGTTCGGAGTTATTCCGGCAGTCCTTACAGTATATTTTATTGTTGTGGCAATTGCAGCAGGAGCAGGCGCGGAGTGGGCTGTCAATAACCAGACCCATATCTATATGAACGGCTGGTTCCATTATGCCAAGCTGTATGCGGCGCTCACAGGCTGTATCGGATTTATGATGATAAAGTACGAGTGGGGAATAGGAAAGAAGCATTGGTTCAAGGCATTCCCGTTTGCAATCGTTGCCATCAATATCCTTATCGCTGTTGCCAGTGATTTTGAGTCGGCAATCAATGGATGGTATTCATGGTGGTTATCCTCAGAGGGTGTATGGCTCTATGGTGGATGGCACAATGTATTTAACGGAATTGCAGGTATACTCAACATCTTCTGTATGACAGGCTGGTGGGCTGTATATTCTTCAAAGGATAAGAAGGATATGATATGGCCTGATATGATCTGGGTATATATAATCGTATATGATATCTGGAATTTTGCCTATACATACAACTGTCTCCCTACCCATTCATGGTTCTGCGGTGTGGCACTCTTACTTGCACCTACAATCGCAGCACTTATCTGGAACAAGGGCGGCTGGATTATGAACCGTGCAAATACATTATGTATATGGTGTATGTTTGCGCAGGTGTTCCCTCTTTTCCAGGAGACCTTCCACGACGGAACAACCTTCTATCCATGGGCAACCATCACAAAGCAGTATGCGGACGGAACGGTTTCTAACATTGTTGCAGGAACAAGCACTAACGCAGATCCTACAGCTATGACAATCGTCAGTGCTATAGCGCTTATCGTCAACATAATAGCTCTTTCCTATATTGTTGTTAAGTCTGTAAAGAACAGGAGGAACCCATATACAGGTGAAGTATTTACAGACTTCAAGTATTACAAGGCAGCTAAGGACAGAGCGGTTGTAAAGTAAAGACATTGCAGCAGCAGGAAAATGAGGCAACATAGATGGCTAAGCAGACGCAGAAGTTTATTATGAGCACCTTTATGCAGCTTTTGGAAGGTGAAAGTCTTGATAAGATAACGGTGCGTGATATTGTGGAGGAGTGTGAAATCAACAGAAACACCTTCTATTATCACTACAGCGATATATATGATCTACTTGACGATGTGTTCCGCGTGGAGACAGAGAAATTCATGTCGGAGGATGTTGATGAGAACACAACCTTCGGTGAGGAATATGAGAGGGCAGCATGTTTTGTACTGAAGTACAAAAAGGCAATCCTTCACATATATGACTCCAAAAAGCGTGATGTTCTGCAGAACTATCTGGAGACTCTTGCGTTCTCATTTATCAGCAGATTCGTGAAGAAGGAGGCGGATGGGTATGGGCTTCCGGATGAGGACATTGATTACATCACAGGTTTTTATACCCACGCCATAGTCGGAAACACGCTTGGATGGATTAAGAGAAAGCTGCCATCGGGGCAGGAAAAGTTCATTGCAAGAACTGCCGGAACTTTCAATGCCACGGTGAAGGATATGATAAGACAATGTCTTGAGGAACGACAAAAGCAGAGTAATTAGATTTTACAGATCTGATTTAGCATAGCTGGCTAAGATGATAAAAGTGTCCGGAATTCAGTTTTTGGACACTTTTTATTTTTTGTCTGAAAATCAGACATTTGTGCGGTTTTGTCTGTTTTAAAATAAGTGGGCACAGGTTATTATAACCATACAAGGTAACTAATGAATACCAATCAGAAGCAGTGATAGGGAGGATTAGAATGAAACAGCTGAAAATAGTAAAGAATATGTATATTGTGATGGATGTATGCCTCATAATTGTAGGTCTGCTGATTTTATTCAGTCCGATAAAGGCAATCAATGTTCTATGCAGAATATTCGGAGTTGTACTGGTTCTGTTAGGTGCAGTCAAGATTCTTGGTTATTTTACCAAGGATATATTCCAGCTGGCATTTCAGTTTGATTTTGCACTTGGTATCATATCTGTAATCTTAGGGGCTGTGCTTATATTCAGAACCTCATACATGGTGGAAATTCTATCTGTGTGTGTGGGAATAGTTATTCTGATTGACGGAGCACTGAAGCTTCAGACTGCGGTGGATGCAAGAAAATTCGGAATTGAGAAATGGTGGCTTATTCTTATAATTGCCTTGCTTGTATCTATAGTAGGAATAATACTCATGGTTACTCCGTTTGCCGCACAGACTATGGCTGCGTGGGTAATCGGTATCAACCTTGTACTTGACGGTGTGCTCAATATCTGTGTTGTATTGAGTACGGTAAAGACATTACGCAGGAAGAGACTGGAAGTCTGATACAGAGCTTTCGGGTTATATGTTCTATTAAGCAAGAATCAATAAACATGGAAAGGTGGACAAGAATATGAGTAAAGGTAAGAAGAAAATGAAACTGATTGCATCGGCACTCGCCATCGGAGCAGGTGTTGCAGCAGTAAATGCAGTGAGAAAGAAGAATGCTGAAGGCGGGCAGGGTGATTCACCAAAAAGCACCGAAAAGAAGGGAATGCCTGAAGAAAGAAAAGAAGAGCTTAAGCAGTTTCGCAACACAGAGCGTGGAAAATATGAGAAAAACAGCAAGGGAATTTACTACACAAATGGTAATTATGAAGCCTTTGCGCGTCCTGAGAAGCCTGAAGGCGTCGATGGGAAGTCAGCATACCTTGTAGGAAGCGGTCTTGCTTCACTCGCTGCTGCATGTTTCCTTGTAAGAGACGCACAGATGCCGGGAAAGAATATTCATATTCTTGAGGCTATGGATGTAGCTGGTGGTGCCTGCGATGGTATAAATGACCCTACAAGAGGCTATGTAATGCGTGGCGGACGTGAGATGGAGAACCATTTCGAATGTCTGTGGGATCTGTTCAGAAGCATTCCTTCAATCGAGACACCGGGTGTATCGGTTCTCGATGAATACTACTGGCTCAACAAGCATGACCCTAACTATTCATTATGCCGTGCCACGGTCAACCGCGGTGAGGACGCACACACGGACGGAAAGTTCAACTTAAGCCAGAAGGGCTGCATGGAGATTATGAAGCTGTTCTTCACAAGGGACGAGGATCTCTATGACAAGACCATCGAGGATGTATTTGATGATGAAGTATTCAAGTCGGATTTCTGGTTATATTGGAGAACAATGTTCGCATTTGAGAACTGGCACAGTGCTCTTGAGATGAAGCTCTATTTCCAGAGATTTATTCACCATATTGGTGGACTTCCGGACTTCAGTGCTCTTAAGTTCACCAAGTACAACCAGTATGAATCACTCATCCTTCCTATGAAGAAATACCTTGAGAAGGCAGGCGTTAAGTTTGAGTTCAACACAGAGGTAACAAATGTTGAATTTGATATAACAGGTGAGAAGAAGGTTGCAAAGAGAATTATATGCAGGCACAAGGGAGAGGAGAAGATTATCGACCTCACAGAGAACGATATGGTATTTGTAACCAACGGAAGCTGTACGGAGAGTACAATCTATGGTTCACATACTCAGGCACCTGTAGGTGATGCAGAGGTCAGAACGAGTGGTGTATGGAGCCTTTGGAAGAACATTGCAAAGCAGAGCCCTGATTTCGGACATCCTGAGAAGTTCTGTTCCGATATTTCCAAGACCAACTGGGAGTCCGCTACAGTCACAACATCGGATGAGACAATCATCAATGCAATCAAGAAGATTTGCAAGAGAGATCCAAGAACAGGAAATGTAGTTACCGGTGGTATCGTAAGCTGCAAGGATTCTAAGTGGCTGCTCAGCTGGACAATCAACAGACAGGGACAGTTCAAGGAGCAGAAGAAGGAAGAGGTATGTGTATGGGTATACAGCCTGTTCACGGATGTTCCGGGCGATTATGTGAAGAAGCCTATGAAGGAATGTACAGGCGAGGAGATCGCAGCAGAGTGGCTGTACCACCTTGGAATACCTGTGGATCAGATAGATGAGCTTGCCAAGGATAAGGTTGTATCGGTTCCTACCATGATGCCTTATATCACAGCATTCTTCATGCCGAGAAGAAAGGGCGATCGTCCTGATGTCATCCCTGATGGCTGTGTCAACTTCGCATTCCTTGGACAGTTCGCTGAGACACCGAGAGATACAATATTCACAACGGAATATTCTGTCAGAACAGCTATGGAGGCAGTATACGGACTTCTCGGCGTGGACAGAGGTGTTCCTGAGGTCTGGGGCAGTGTATATGATGTGAGAGAGCTGCTTGACAGCTCAGTTAAGCTCATGGATGGAAAATCTCCGCTTGAAATTGAGCTTCCGGGACCGCTCAACGCACTCAAGAAGCCTATCATCAAGAAGATTAAGGGAACCGCTATTGAGAAGCTCTTAAGAGACCACGGAGTATTGAGAGACTATATGTAAAATGCAGTTTTGCCTGTTGTATTACGGTGCTTCGATGACAATATAAATATAATGCAGACATGTGAATGTCCGCTATATAAGACGTGCAGAAATGGTGAATGTAATTTCTGCACGTCTTTTTATGAAAAGGCAATGTAAATAATATACAAAAATAATGTATATTTATACAATATTATGTGCGAAAATAGATATTGTTAATGGTCTGGAATTGTGCTATCCTAACGATATAAGAAATCGGTGAATTTCTAAGGAGGAAAATTTATGAAAAAGATTATTGCGGTTATTGCGGCACTCACTATGGCCGCTGCCTCACTTACAGCCTGCCAAAAGTCAGGGGAGAGCACAGCTAAGACAGCCAAGGTTATCGACATTGACCTTACAAATGAGGAGTATGCATTCGGAGTTGACAAGGATCAGCCGGAGCTTCTCGAGAAGGTAAACGCATTTATCAAGGAGATTAAGGACAACGGCAAGTTTGACGAGATATGTAGCCATTATTTTGGCGACGGTGAGCCGGTAGGTGTTGAGTCGGCAGCTTATGATGCAAGCAAGGATCAGCTTGTCGTAGCCACCAATGCAGCATTTGAGCCGTTCGAGTATACGATTGGTGACAAGTATGCCGGAATTGATATGGAGATTGCCGGAGCGCTTGCAGAGTACCTCGGTGTTGAGCTTGTTGTACAGAACATGGACTTCGACGCGGTATGTCTCTCAGTCGGTCAGCACAAGTGTGATGTCGCCATGGCAGGTCTTACGGTTAAGCCTGACAGAGAAGAGTATGTCACATTCTCAGACTCATACTACAGCGCTTCGCAGCAGCTTATAGTTACATCTGACGACACAGAGTTTGACTCGTGCAAGACCGCTGATGATGTCAATGCGCTTTTGGCAGCCAAGGACAGCAAGGTTAAGATAGGTGTACAGAACGGAACAACAGGTCAGTTCTATGTAGAGGGCGATGCTGATTGGGGCTTTACAGGCTTTGCAGCACAGTCAGTTGGCTACAAGAGCGGTTCACTCGCAGTACAGGATCTATTAAACGGAAATATACAGTATGTAATAATCGATGCTGCTCCTGCTAAGTGCATAACCGAAGCTATCAACAAGATGCAGTAAGAATAACGGATATATTTCTTCGGCAAAGGCTGGGGAATATATCCGAAAGAAATAAGAGAGGTTTAAATGGGCAATTTTGGTCAGAAGGTTAGTAAATTTATCGAAATTTTCATCGAACAAAATGGCTATGTAAGAGTGTTGGAAGGGTTGAAAAATACCCTTCTAATTGCAGTTATAGGACTTATTATAGGTATAGTCTTAGGAACTCTTATAGCCACAGTCAGGGTCATACCTAAATATAAGGTATTGCCGCGTGTGCTTAACGGAATATGCAGCTTCTATGTGGGGCTTTTCAGAGGAACGCCTATGGTTGTGCAGCTCCTCGTATTTTATTATGTTCTTCTTCCTATTATCGGTGTGAAGATGACGGGTGTTCAGGTGTCGATGATGGTATTCGGTCTTAACAGTGCGGCTTACATATCTGAGATTATGCGAAGCGGTATCATGTCGGTCGATGCAGGACAGCTTGAAGCGGGAAGGGCAGTGGGACTCAGCTTCTCTGTTTCTATGGTTAAGATTGTTATACCACAGGCAGTCAAGAATATTCTCCCGACACTTGGCAATGAGTTCATTGCACTCATCAAGGAGACATCGGTAGTGAGCTTCGTCGGCGCGGCGGATTTGTATGTCGCATTCAACTATATAGGAAGCAACAGCTATGAATTTATGGTGCCATATCTTGTAATGGCGATAATTTATATTGTAATCGTGCTTTTGATAAGCGGTGGAATTAAACTTATGGAAAGGAGCCTGAGAAAGAGTGATAGACGTAATTAATCTTGAAAAGCATTTCGGGAGCAATAAGATATTAAAGGGAATCAACCTCACCGTAAATAAGGGAGATATCCTCGTTGTTATCGGACCATCGGGCTCCGGTAAGAGCACCTTTCTGCGCTGTCTCAACTGTATGGAGGATCCTACGGGAGGCCAGATTATCTTTAACGGTGTCGATATCGCTGATATGAAGGTCGATATCAATATTCACAGGAGACATATGGGAATGGTGTTCCAGCACTTTAATCTGTTCTCCAACAAGACGGTTATACAGAATATTATGCTCGCGCCGGTGTATGTACAATGTCAGGAATTAAGGAAGGCGAAGCGTAAGAATGCCATTACCGGATTCACCAATATATTCAGGGGCAAGGAAAATAAAAAGCAGCTCATACCGGTAACAACCACCAAGACTGAGATAAAGAAGAAGGCAAGGGAGAATGCCATGAGTCTTCTTGGAAGAATCGGATTGCAGGACAAGGCAGATGTGTATCCGTCGACATTGTCGGGTGGACAGAAGCAGAGAGTGGCAATAGTCCGTGCACTTGCCATGAATCCGGATGTTATTCTTTTTGATGAGCCTACGAGTGCACTTGACCCCGAGATGGTAGGCGAGGTACTTGACCTTATGAAGGCTCTTGCAAAAGAGGGAATGACAATGATTATAGTTACACATGAGATGGGATTTGCCAGAGAGGTTGCCAACAGGGTAATCTTTATTGATGACGGCCAGATACTAGAGAGTGCTCCGCCTCAGGAGTTTTTCTCCAACCCTAAGAATCCGCGTCTCAAGGAGTTTTTATCAAAAGTTCTTGCGTAGCAAGAGCTTTTTGTTCTTGCGTGGCAAAGGTTTTTGTGACAGTTGTACACACTATAAATGCATTTTCAGAAGATAACTATAGGGTGGTGTGTGCGGGTAAGGAGATATATACTCCTGTAGGTGCATAGCTGCCTGAAAAGCCAGGAATGTAAAGTATGGGAAGCTTAACAACCGAAACGTAAAGAAAAGAGGGATGATATGGCATTTGTTGAGTGCAGGCATGTGAAGAAGACGTATCAGATGGGAGAAGTGACTATTACGGCACTTCAGGATGTGAATTTTGAGATTGAGAAGGGAGAGTTCTGCGTCATTGTCGGAGCCTCGGGAGCCGGAAAGACCACCATTTTAAATATTATCGGTGGCATGGATACGCTTACGGAGGGCGAGGTAATTCTTGATGGAAACAGGATATCGGACTACAAGCCTAAGCAGCTTACAACCTACAGAAGATATGATATTGGCTTTGTGTTCCAGTTCTATAATCTTGTCCAGAATCTGACGGCGCTTGAGAATGTCGAGCTGGCTTCACAGATATGCAGGGAGCCTATCGATGCCATGACGGTGTTAAAGCAGGTGGGGCTTGAGAACAGGGCTTCCAACTTCCCGGCACAGCTATCGGGCGGAGAGCAGCAGAGAGTGGCGATTGCGAGAGCTCTTGCAAAGAATCCTAAGCTGCTGCTGTGCGATGAACCGACCGGAGCACTCGACTATGCCACGGGCAAGCAGGTGTTAAAGCTTTTGCAGGATACCTGCCGCAGGGACGGCAAAACGGTGGTGGTCATAACCCATAACAGCGCTCTCACTGCCATGGCGGACAGGGTGATAACCGTGAAGAATGGAACAGTAACGTCCATGGTTAAGAATGAACACATTGTTCCGGTGGAGGATATTGAGTGGTAAGGAGGGGTGTATGATATGAAATCAGCGATGAAAAAGACCTCACTCCGTGAGATAAGGCATAGTCTGGGAAGGTATCTTGCGATATTTTCGATAGTGGCACTGGGCGTTATCATGTTCGCCGGACTTAAGGTGTGCAGGGAAGACATGGTTGCCACGGCGGATAAATATTTTTCCGATACGGCATTATATGATTTCAGAGCACTCTCGACGCTGGGCTTTGATATTGATGATGTGGAGGCGCTAACACAAGCCGATGGCGTAAAGTACGCGCAGGGCGGCATAAATCAGGCTGTGCTGCAAACACTTGAGGATGGAAGAGAATGTGTGAGTGCCACATATTCGCTGTTAGACAACATCAATATTCCTGAGCTTGTTGAGGGCAGATTCCCGGAAAATGACAGGGAATGTATAGTCGACAGCAAGTACTATGGAAGCGGATATATAGGAAAAGAATTTATCATATCTGATAGCAACACGGACGATGTGAAGGACGCCTTTAAATACAGCACCTATAAGATAGTGGGGCGCGTGCAGTCACCCCTGTATCTCAACTTCGAGCGCGGAACAGCTTCGGTTGGCAATGGCAGTGTGTCGAGCTTCGCATATTTCCTGAGGGGTGCGTACACAGCGGAGTATGATAACGAGATATACATAAAGATGGATTCTGATGCGGTAATATATTCGGATGAGTATGATTCGTACATTGATTCACACACCGATGTACTTAAGGCTTCCGTGCAGGCAATTGCGGATAAGAGGTATGACAGGCTCTACAGTGAGGCTGCCGGCAAGATAGAGGACGCGAAAGAGGAGCTTGAAGACGAACTTGCGAAGGCACGTAAGGAGTTGGACGATGCTTACACCAGGCTTCAGGACTCTGAAAAGGAGCTTGATGAGAAGCAGAGTGAGGTGGATGCAGCACGTCAGGCACTTGAGCTGGCCGGAATGAATACGGAGGGCATGTTTGATGATGCACAGTCGCAGCTTGATGAGGCCCGCAGGCAGCTTGAGGATGGATATGCAGAGTATGCTGATGGAGTTAAGGAGCTTGAAGCTGAGAGTGCCGAGGCACAGGCAGAGATTGACGATGCACAGAGTAAGCTTGACGAGCTGAAGAAGCCGACGGTGTATCTTCTTGACAGGAATACCAATGCAGGCTATGCAGGCTTCGACAATGATAGCAATATAGTCAATCAGGTTGCGGCGGTTTTTCCGATATTCTTTTTTGCTGTTGCAGCGCTTGTGTGCATGACCACCATGACGCGGATGGTAGAGGATGAGAGGACACAGATAGGAGTGCTTAAGGCTCTTGGCTACAGTGAGGGTGCTGTCATGGCAAAGTATCTGTTTTATTCTGGTTCGGCGGCGGTGGGAGGCTCAATATTCGGATATGTGGCAGGCAATCTGTTGTTCCCGAAGGTAATCTGGATGGGTTACGGAATGTTGTATGACTTCGCTGAGCTTACATACGTCTGGGATATAAGAATAGGGATAATATCAATTGCGGCGGCGGTGCTCTGCTCAATGGGAGCGACATATTTTTCATGTGCCGCACAGTTCCACAGCTCACCTGCCATGCTGATACGCCCTAAGGCACCTAAGAGCGGAAAGAGGATTCTGCTGGAGCGTGCAGGATTTATCTGGAAGAGACTCAGCTTTTTGAAAAAGGTCTCCATAAGAAATGTTTTCAGGTACAAAAAGCGTTTCATTATGATGATAATGGGAATTGGCGGCTGCAGTGCACTTGTTGTCGCTGCACTTGGACTTAAGGATTCCTTTAGCGATATTGTAAGTGCACAGTACCGTGAGATATCGGTATACGATATGACACTTACCCTTGGGGAGGCAGCAGATGAGACGGAAAGGCAGCAGCTTGGAGATGAATTTGAGGAGTATTTTGACAGCTATGCCTTTCTTAACTCTTCGACGATGGATATCGTGACCGGCAGCAATAAGAAGTCCTCTAATATCATAATTCCTGAGAATGAGGAGGATTTTAAAAAGCAGTATAATTTCTTAAGCTATAAGAGCGGTGAGGCGCTCACATACCCTGCAGAGGGAGAGGCGATACTTACAAGGAGACTTGCAAAGATACTTGGAGTGAAAAAGGGCGATACACTGACAATTACGGATGATGATTTTAACACTATGACGGTCACGGTTGCCGCTGTATGTAAGAATTATGTGTTCAACTATGTTTTTATTGCCAAGGAGACTTATTTATCGGCTTATGGGCATGAGCCGGAGTACAGAACAATATATGCCTCACTGAGGAATGGAAGGGACGCACATCAGACAGTGGCAGACCTGCTGTCCACGGACGATGTGAGTTCGGCAGGTGTCAATGCGGATACGGAGAGCCAGTTCAACAATATGATATCGAGCATAAATTATGTGGTGCTCCTTGTAATCGTGCTTGCTGCTGCGCTTGCGTTTGTTGTGCTTTATAACCTTACGAACATAAATATTACCGAAAGAATAAGGGAGATTGCAACAATCAAGGTGCTGGGCTTCTATTCGTGGGAGACAGCTTCGTATGTGTTCAGGGAGAATTTTATCTTAACCGGAATAGGAGCGCTGTTAGGTCTTGGTCTTGGAAAGCTTCTGCACATGTTCATCATGGAGTGCATCAATGTTGAGGCTGTATACTTTGAGAGCAGGGTAACGCTCACGAGCTATATATTAAGTGTTGTGCTCACTTTTGTATTTGCCATAGCTGTAAATCTGCTTATGTATTTTAAGCTTAACAAAATCAATATGGCAGAGTCACTTAAGTCGGTTGAATAAAATAAATATTGATATCATACATTATTATTTAGATGTAATATTAAAAACAGGGAGGCTAATCGGCCTCCCTGTTTTTACTTCGTATCCAGTTGTATTTTTTGATAAGTTCCTCGTCCGTGCTTCCGGTGAAGAAGTAGTAATCAAAATACTGTGCCTCGTCTAGGGCAATGAAGGTTCCGTAGGTTGGTATGCTGTTAAAGAGCACCGTAAAGTCATGGCTTATCGCCAGTCCGTAGCCTTTATCAGATATGACACAAGGAGCTTTCAGCCTGCTCTTTCCGAAAGATATATATCTTGCAACGCGGTTGAGCGGAAGCTGGTCGCGGTTGCTTGCACCGAAGGCGTAGAGCTTCTGTGTGCTGTCAAAGTCGAAGAAGCATATACTTCTGTTTTTGGTTGTCTCTAAGATATGTCCCGGCTGCTTTTCGTTTAAAAGTACGTTTTTATCCTTGTCGCAGAAGCTTATAAGCCCATTCTTCTTGTCAATCCGAAGGTAGAGCGCAGAGGTGGCGAGCAGAACCGTGTCCGGAGTGTCTTTGAATTTCCATTTATCGGTGGTCTTTCTGTTCTCAATGCATTTTGCCTCAGGTATCTGGGCTCCTGCCCTGTGGTAGCTCACACGAATCATTGAAGAAGCATAAGGGGTGAGCGTGAGCGTTGCATTGATACTGTCGAGAATGAGGCTGTTGCCCTCACGTCTTACCGCTCTGAACGGATATGCTGCCATGCGGTTCGGATTCTGCTTAAGTACATCCATCTTCGGAACAGAGCCGAAGGTATATTCCGACATGCACATAATCTTGTTGCTGTAGTCGACAGCCTTGCCCGGAGCTGCGGGCGGTGTGGTGTATGGCATGGCAGGGTAAGGTGAAGCTTTTCGTGCTGCCGGAGCCTTATATTTTCCCGAAAGGTCTGCCGCTGCGGAAGCCGGGAAGGTTCTCTTTGCGTCCGGTGTGGCAGGATTTGTTCCGGCTGCTGAAGCATCGGCCTGTTCAGCTTCGCCGGAAATGTCTGTGGCAGGCTTGATGGAGCTGAACGTCACAGTCTTTCGCACTCTGTTAGGCTGCATGTTCTCTGCGTCAAACACAGTATTTCCTACTGAATCGGGGATAGGCTCTGCAATCAATGGCGTGAGTGTTCCGGTGTGGTAGACGGCAAGCTCATGGAGAGCGCGGGTTGCCGCTACATAGAGGAGCTTCACATTGGCATCGCATGCCGGATATGCGTCAATGTCAGGATTCATAAGTATGCAGCAGTCGAATTCCAGTCCCTTGGTGTAGGTGATTGGAAGAACCATTGTCCCGGTGTCAAATTCCATCGCGTCAAAGTCATTGACCTGAGTGTATTCTGAAAGTTCATTGGCGGCTGCCCTTGAGGTATCAATATCAGGGCAGATTATCGCTATCGTCTCATAGCCGGCTTCCTTCCAGGCATTGATTTTGGCAGCAGTATTCCGGATAAGCTCATTATCATCCGCAAAAGCCGCTATCTCCACGTCCCTGCCATGTCTTATAATCGGTTCAACAGGGTAGATTGAGAAGGATCCGTGCCTTAAAATGTCCGTTGCAAAGTGGGATATCTCAACAGTGTTGCGGTAGCTCTTTCTTAGGAGATTGAAGCTGTCATATTCGCCGGTGAGGAAGCTGGCGGTGAGCTCAGTCCAGTCATTCAGCCCGTGTTCATAGTGGATATTCTGTGCGACATCACCCATTATTGTGTAGGTACAGCCGCGCATGCAGTAGTGCAGGCTCATATATGCCATCATCCCGAAGTCCTGTGCCTCATCTATGACAACATGATGTGCCTCCTCAATAGGGTCATTTTCCTTGGTACGCTTGTAGATGTAGGCCAGGGCGGCGAGGTCATATAAATCAGGAGCTTCAGCGTCATAAGGGAACACGGTGCCGTATTTTTTCTCCTGGGATTTCAGAAAATCGGAGTATATGCCGTATGTGGAGTATTTCCACTTCTTAGGTCCGAAGTACTGGCGGTAGAAGCGCGTGAGAGCCTTCTTTTCCTCCGGTGAGTACCGGATTTCCTTTCCCATGAGTTCATTCTCAAGGCGCGAAAGTATGCGGCTGTTGAGGTGTTCTATCTTAAGCTGTGTAGATAGCTGTGGGTTTTCATCAAGGAACGCTGTGATGGACTGGGATGTGAGCAGGGTGACACAGACGTCATGTTCGAGAAGCACATTCTCATTCGATTTGAGGATGACATCCCTTGTGTCGATGACCTTTCTCTCAAAATTATTGCAGAACGCCTCAAGCTCACGAAACCATGTGAGGGTGCCGCGCTTTAAGGAGGCAGGGTATGCTGCGGTCGGCATGGCAAGCGGAGCAATATTCTGGGTGTCTCTGTCCCAGTCCTCATACAGAAGTCTCACAAAAAGCTCCTCCATTGTCATCTGGCGGACACCGTTTACGTCTAAGTCCGGCAGGACACTGGTAATGTAATTTAGGAGAAGCTTGTTGCTCCCGACAATGTAAAAATCTGCCGGCTTAAAGTCTTTCTCATAGTTGTATAGTATATAGGATATCCTGTGCATGGCAACTGTTGTTTTTCCTGAGCCGGCGGCTCCCTGAACTATTATGCTTTTGTAAGGTGACTGCCTTATGATGTCATTCTGTTCCTTCTGGATTGTCGCAATAATCTCACCGAGAACAGCCTTTTTGTTCTGGGAGAGGTATCTGTTTAGAAGCTCATCGTTTGCGACAACGTCACTGTCAAAAAAGGAGAGCAGGGTATCATCCTTAATTTCGTAGGTTCTCTTTTTCTTAAGGTCAATCACAAAGCTGCCCTCCCCTGGGACAGAGTAGGTGACTTCTCCGATGTGGCTTTCGTAGTATGAGTTGGCAACAGGGGCACGCCAGTCGATGACCTCAAGGTGGGTCACATCGCGGGATATGCCGACCTTGCCTATATAGATGGTGTCATTGCTCTTGTGCTTATCATCGACAAAATCGATTCTTCCGAAGAAGGGCTTCTGCCTTGCCCTTTCAGCTCTGGCGGCTTCATGCCGGGCACGCTCATACATTACCTGTATGTTGTCAATCATTGAAAGAGCTTCGACATCCTTGGCACCATAGGTCTCAAGAAGAGTGTAGAGTTCATCGGACAGAGCTTTCTCCTCTTTTCTATATTTTTCCAGATTTTCCTTGGTAAGAGCCAGCACTGCTGCAAAGTGACTTTGCTCAAAATTATTGTCATCGGGTTTAAACATGGTAAACTCCTTGTCTTTATATATACTGCCGTAAAATACAATGTGTTGGGAAGGAGTACTTCCCAACACATATATTACTTTATCATTTTAGATGAATATTTTCAAGGCATTTGCAGGAACATTATTGACAAAACAATTAAAATCCAGAGGATGAATCTTCATAGAACAGCTTCACCACGATGTTCTGGCTGAAATCTCCGAATGAGGTGCCGAACAAGGTGAATCCGCCGCAGTTAGGTGTATCTGCCGGAACTGATATGGTGAAATTGATTATCGAATCATAGTTAAGTGCAAGGTCATTGATGGTTACTGATGATAGTCTGGCGGTTCCGTCCATAAATGTACCGGAATGATTTATAACCAATGTTTTTAACAGACCGTACTGGTTGAGTCCGTCCGGCCACCAGTTAGGGCACAGCATACCTCGTCTGTTGCCGAAGTCACCGGGGCTTATCCATTTTCCGAGAGCTTTCCCGTTGATGTCAAAATAGATATCACTTGGATAATTGTCATTGTGCTCAGGACACTCAGAGCTTATCTCAAATGAAATCTGTATTTCGGACAAGGTTTGACCGAGCTTTAAACGGTTGGGAAGATTATATGTCACATACCCATATCCGACCCATAATATATCAGCCTTAAAACGCTCAGGATATGAAAAAACCTTAGGGTTATCGAGGTCGCCGATAAGGTTTCCGGAGGTGGACAGACCACAGGTAGGATGAACATCGTAACTGATGTAGTGTCCTATATCTATCTCATCGGTATAGCATTTGATAGAACCGGCATTCGGAACCATGTCTATGATAAGGCGTTCATAGCGTGGACGGACTATCTTCATAATACCTCTCTTGCCGGAAGCCACCTGAACGGAGACAAGACCGGCCGCCTCAAGCTTGCCGACATGCATTGATATGGCACTGTTGGTAAGACCAAGAGTTTCCGCAAGGTCATTCATGCTCAGATGATCATTTTGATAGATAAGTTTCATAATCTGAAGTCTCATAGGGGTGCTGAGTGCCTTAAAGACTTCTTCGGCTTCGTTTAATGATTTAATATAGTACATGTTGGCAGGTCTCCTTAGGTTGGTAATTATGCATGGTTTGATTTATAAAGTGAAATATTTAATTTTTCCTTTAAGTATAAAATGTTTAAAAGAAATAGTCAATAAGAAAATGCATTTGTGCAAAATGCACAAAAAATGAGCAAATCTTTCTCTATCGGATAAAGCAATTAAGTATTGAATTATACAATAAAAAGAGCTATGTTTATATTAACATTTCACCGAAAATAGAATAGGTTAAGTAAAAAGTGAAATATAAACCACGAAATCGCTTTAAGACTTGTTCTGTTTTACTGAAAAATAAAATTTATGTAAATTTAATAAAAAAAATTAAAAAGGAGGACGAAAAATGAGCAAGTTGTACATAAACCCTAAGAACAAAAAGGGTCACATTAATCCGGAGATTCAGGGACATTTTTCGGAGCATTTAGGAAGATGCATTTATGAGGGAATTTTTGTCGGAAAGGATTCTTCCATTCCTAATGTGAACGGAATGAGAACAGATGTCGTGGAGGCATTAAAGGACATACAGATTCCTGTTCTCAGATGGCCGGGCGGCTGCTTTGCGGATGAGTATCACTGGAAGGATGGCATAGGACCTGCTGAGGGCAGAAAGAAGATGATAAACACTCACTGGGGCGGTGTTGTCGAGGACAACAGCTTCGGAACGCATGAGTTCATGGAGCTTTGCAGACAGCTTGGCTGTAAGAACTATGTCAACGGCAATGTCGGAAGCGGAACGGTCCAGGAGATGAGCGAATGGGTTGAGTACATGACCTTTGAGGGTGTATCACCTATGAGCGATTTGAGAAAGAAGAACGGTTCCGAGAAGCCTTGGACAGTTGACTACTTCGGAGTGGGAAATGAGAACTGGGGCTGCGGCGGAAACATGACCCCTGAGTATTACGGAAACCTTTATAGAAGATACCAGACTTATGTAAGAAACTATCATCCGGATAAGCCTATCTTCAAGGTTGCATGCGGAGCGAATGTTGACGATTACAACTGGACAGACAAGGTGATGGATACCTGCTTTAAGGCACCGGAGTTCCTTCACGGCTTTATGGATGGCATATCACTTCATTACTATACACATCCGGGTGGATGGGATCACAAGGGAAGCGCAACGGATTTTGATGACAAGATGTGGTATCAGACACTTAATAAGACTCTCTATATGGATGAGCTTATCAAGAATCACGAAGCAATCATGAACAAGTATGACAAGCATCACAAGGTAGGCATGATTGTGGATGAGTGGGGAACATGGTTCGACTGTGAGCCGGGAACCAATCCGGGATTTTTGTATCAGCAGAACACGATAAGAGATGCACTTGTTGCAGGAATCAACTTGAACATCTTTAACAAGCACTGTGACAGAGTTAAGATGGCGAACATTGCACAGATGGTAAACGTTCTTCAGGCAGTTCTTCTCACAGAGGGAGAGAAGATGATAAAGACTCCTACATACCATGTATTCTATATGTATAAGCATCATCAGGATGCAGAGCTTTTAGACAGCTTCGTTGAGACGGAGCAGATAGGTCTTGAGGAGCAGAACATGGTACCTAACCTTACAGAGTCGGTATCACTTGGCAAGGATGGAAGGATTCATATTACAATGACCAATCTTTCCATAGACAAGGACTATGAGATTGACGGCTGTGTGGCTGATACCGAGATTGCTTCGGCATGCGGCGAGATTGTCGGAGGTGAGATTCATCTTCACAACACATTCGATAAGCCTGAGGAGGTAACTGTAAGACCATTCAATGATATAGAGGTAAACGGCAACAGAATCAAGTTCTCAATTCCGGCAAGCAGTGTACTTCATCTGGAATTGAACATCAGATAAGCGTAGGAGTGTTTATATGATTCGAAAAGGTATTAAGAGAATCACATCACTTGCACTTATTACTTCCATGATAGCCTGCACATTCCCATACGCGTCCGTGCCTGTACATGCACAGACGCAGATGGATGAGCAGCCGGTGGCAGCTGTGACAACAACTCAGGACGCGGCGCAGGAGAGCAGGCTTACAACCAATTATTCCACGGTAAGCAAGGGCTATAAGGAAGCGGTATATACAGGTGATGCTATTGTCTATAGGATAAGCGAGGCTGTCGCTAAAGCAGACAGAGCTTTTCTTACCAATGATAATTATGAATATGTGAATGACGTGCTTGCCGTGAAGGCAGGTGACACCGTGACACTCACCATTGATGTTCCGGTATCGGGAAGATATGTTATGAGCTTCGATTATCTTTCCTATGATGAGTCGATTCTTCCTGTTGAGATGGGAATGAAGATAGACGGAGGTTACCCTTTTTACGAAGCAAGAAGTATGAAGTTCGAGACAACATGGGTTTCGGACGGAGTGGATGTCGACAGATACGGCAACGAGATAGTCTCTCTTCCTGATAAGCTTATCAGATGGGAACACAAGGAGGTAATGGATGCCAGCTACAGGTATTCAGACCCATTGCCGGTTGAGCTTACTGCGGGTGTTCACAAGCTTGAACTGAATATTCAGGAGGGAACACTTCTTCTTGGAAATATAAGTCTTGAGGCTCCGGGCGATGTCGCTGAGTATGCAGGTTCAACAAAGGCTGAGGGAAATGCACTCATAACAATAGAGGCTGAGGACTTCTATCAGAGGAATGATTCATCAATCCATGCGATAGGTGAGTATGGTTCAAGCCTTTCACCATTGTCTGCAACAACAACGGTTCTCAATATCATTGATGAGGATTCCTTCAATGAGGCAGGGCAGACGGTAAGCTATCAGTTCCATGTGGACAATGCAGGCTATTATTACATAGGAATGAACTACCGTCAGTCTGAAAAAAATGATTTTCCTGTCTTTGTCGACTGGAAAATAGACGGCGAGATTCCTAACAGCGCATTTAAGTCATATCAGGTTGAGGCGGCTAACAAGTTCAGGACGGTCACGCTCACAGATGACAATGATGATAAGCTTAGCGTATACCTTGAACCGGGTGACCACACAATCTCACTCACGATAAGCGCAGACAATCTCAGATATGCGCTTGAGGCGGTAGATGAGATTATGAGCGGAATAAGCGACCTGTCTCTTGAGGTAACCAAGGTTACCGGAACCAACAAGGATAAGTACAGGGACCTCAAGCTCACAAGATATATTCCTGATGTCCAGGACAGACTGCTTGGATGGGTTGATGAGCTATACAGTCTTGCAGAGCAGGCACAGCCTTATGTCAACGCTAAGAGCCCGGATAAGGTTGCAGCGTTCTCGTATCTGCTTATAGCAGCTAACCAGCTTAAGAGCCTTGCAGAGAAGCCGAATGAGCTGGTCTACAGAGTTGATGAGCTTTCGACAAGTGTCAATTCGATAAATACACAGATTGCGAATTTCGTGGATCTGATAAATGACAATGACCTTTCGATTGACAGAATCTACATATATCAGGACGGAGCCAGGCTTCCTAAGGGACAGAACATTTTCCAGTCGATAGGTACGTCTTTAAAGAGGTTCGGCTATTCATTTATGGGGCAGTCGTATTCAGCGAGCAATACAGATGAATCACATATACAGGTATGGGTGAACAGACCGAGAACCTACGTTGAGATTATGCAGAAGATGATTGACGAGAAGTTCACACCGGAGACAGGAATAGAGGTTGATTTGTCAATCATGACGGATGCACAGAAGCTTATCCTTTCCAATGCTTCAGGTGATACCCCGGATATAGCGACCGGAATCAACTATTCAATACCATTTGACCTTGCCATAAGAGGCTCGCTTGTTGATTTATCGAAGTTTGACAATTACAAGGAAGTGTTCGGAAGATACAGCGAGGGACTTTTGGTTCCGTCCGTTGTGGGTGAGGGACTTTACTCACTGCCTGAGACGATGAACTTCTATGTAATGTTCTATAGAACAGACATTTTAAGCAAGTTAGGACTTTCGGTTCCAAACACGATGGATGAACTCATTGCTATGCTGCCTGATCTGCAGATGAGGGGACTCAATGTGTACTATCCGACAGCAGCGATGCTTGTAATGAGAAACTTCCATGGAACAACACCTATTATTTACCAGATGGATGGAGCACTCTACGGCGACACTGCACTTGATATATTGGTTGACAGTGAAGCAACGGTTGAAGGCTTTACAGAGCTTACAGAGTTATTCACACTCTATGACCTTCCGGTCGATGTGCCTAACTTCTACCAGCACTTCAGAAACGGAGATTTACCTATAGGAATAGCTGATTTCAATTCATACAACCTGATACTCAATGCCGCGCCTGAGATTGCAAATTCATGGAGCATTGCACTTGTGCCGGGCATCGAGGATGAGGAGACCGGTGAAGTGAAGAGGTATATGTCCGGGGGTGCCGAGAGTACTGTAATGTTCTCATCGGATGATGAGAGAGAGCAGAAGGCATGGCAGTTCATGGAGTGGTGGTCAAGGGCTGATATTCAGGCAGAATTCGGACAGCGGCTTCAGATTCTGTACGGAGACGAGTATATATGGCCTACAGCCAACCTTGAAGCGTTCGAGAGGCTTCCTTATCCGACATCGGATAAAGATATAATCCTCACACAGGCTCAGTACATCTTAGAGACACCAAGACTCCTTGGAAGCTACATGATGGAGCGTGAGCTGAGCAACGCATTCAATGATGTGGTAGTAAATGGTGACACGGTTCGTTCAAGAATTGATGAGGTAGCCAAGACAGTATTAAGAGAGACAGAGAGAAAGCTTGAAGAATTCGGCTATATCGATTCGGACGGAAATGTGCTTAAAGAGTATGAAGTACCTTCCGTTGAAAAGGTGCTTGAGATTCTTAACAGAGAATAAGGAAATAATAGTATGGCTGATAAAACTAAAATTGCAAAGAAATCAAAAATAGGAAAGAAGTCGATAAGCAACAAGGCAGGATATGCATTTGTATTTCCTTATGCGGCGGTGTTTACGGTATTCATACTTGCTCCTGTTATAATGGCTGTTATCCTTTCCTTTACTAACTTTAATGCCATCCAGAAACCTAAATTTGTCGGTTTTTTAAATTACATCAATCTTATAACAAGTGATGATGTATTTATGAAGTATGTTATTCCGAATACAGTCAAATATGCGCTTATTGTAGGTGTTGGTGGTTATGTCCTTGCCTTCTTGTTAGCTTTCGGACTTGCCAATCTGCCTAAGATACCAAGAACAATATTTGCACTCATCCTGTATTCGCCGAGCATGACAACAGGTGTTGCGATGGCAGTGCTCTGGAAGATAATGTTCACCGGTGACCAGACCGGATACCTTAACAGCTGGCTGATGGAGATAGGAATTATAAATGAACCTATAATATGGCTTGTAAATACCAATTATCTGCTGCCGATTGTTATTATCATAGGTCTGTGGAGCAGCATGGGAGTCGGTTTCCTGTCCATACTTGCCGGTCTTTTAAATGTCGATGAAGCGCTGTATGAGGCAGCGGCAATCGACGGTGTTAAGAACAGATTTCAGGAAATGTTATATGTAACAATACCGAGCATGAAGCCGCAGATGCTCTTCGCAGCGGTAATGCAGATTGTTGGAGCCTTCCAGAATGGTACAATTGCAACATTGCTTGCAGGAAACCCTACACCGGGATATTCGGCACAGCTTATTGTAAACCATGTGGAGGATTACGGATTCATCCGATACGAGATGGGTTATGCGGCAGCAGTATCCGTTGTGCTTCTTCTCATAGTACAGATATTCTCAGTGGTTGCAAACCGATTGTTCGGTGAACGTGATTAGGAAGGGAGGAAAAGATTATGGCGGCTTATAGTGGTCACAAGATGAACCCTGATAAGTTTGAGAAGGGTCAGATAAAAATATACCTTTTGGTTCTGCCGATGGTATTGCTTTGTGGATTGCCTATCGTATTTATTATATTCCATGCGTTTAAACCGATGGAGGAGCTGTTCGCATTCCCGCCTAAGTTTATAACAACACATCCGACACTTGATAATTTTTCAAAGCTTATAAAGGCATCGAGGACGGGAAGCAACCCTCTCAGCAAGTATGTGTTTAACAGCATACTTGTGACGGTGGCGGTAGTTGCAGGCTCACTTTTATTCTCAACAATGGCGGCTTACGCATTGTCGAAGATGAAGTTCAAGGGAGCCAGGACAATGATGAATATTAACCAGATAGCACTCATGTTCGTATCCTGTGCGGTTATGATTCCGAGATATCTGGTTGTAAACAAGCTTCACATGATTGATACATATTGGGCAGAGATTCTTCCTCTTATAGCACTTCCGGTTGGACTGTTCCTTATAAAACAGTTCGTTGACCAGGTTCCGGATTCACTCATAGAGGCGGCATATATGGACGGAGCATCGGAGTGGACAATATATAGAAAGGTGGTAATTCCGCTCACCAAGCCTGCGATTGCGACGGCTGCGATTCTTGTATTCCAGCAGGTATGGGCTAACCTTGAGACATCCAATTATTACATCAATAATGATTCTCTCAAGAACCTTGCATTTTATATGAATACACTTACCAGTGCCTCTACAAGCAACACTGTAGCAGGACAGGGTATGGCGGCAGCGGCTTCACTTATTATGTTCCTGCCGAACCTCATATTGTTCTGTATTTTACAGAATAACGTAATGAACACGATGGCACATTCAGGAATCAAGTAACTTAAGAGAGGTATGAACGTGAATAAAAAGTATATAAAAAAAATAATAGCTTTTGCCGTACCTCTGCTTCTTGCCTGTGTGATTCTGGTATCCTCGACTCTTGAGACGTATGCAGATGCACCATACAGGACATACACTGTTGACGGATATGGAAGCATGACCGAGACACAGACAGCGTATCTCCCTTTTAAGACAATAACAAAGATTGGAGAGGAGACGCTTGTAAATCCTACTGATTTCACACTGCTTGAGGACGGTTATATGTATGTTCTTGACAGCGGTAACAAGAGGGTTGTCGTATCAGACGCGGATAACGAGCTGGTGATGACCTTCGGAGAGGGAATTTTACAGGGACCGCGGGGAATATATGTAACACCTGAGCACATCACCTACATAGCTGACAGAGATGCTAAGAGCGTATTCGTGTTCGACGGCGATGGAGAACTTGTAAATACATACACCAAGCCTACGGCGGCGATGTATGGGGAGACACTTGATTTCCTCCCACTCAAGATTGTTGTGAACAGCTCGGGCGTAATGTATGTGATATGTGAGTCAAACACCAATGGTATGGTTGAGATAAGTCCTGTTGACGGAGGAACCTTCTTAGGCTATTTCGGTACTAACGCAACCAAGGCTAATCTGTGGACGATTCTCTGGAGAGCGGTTCTCACGGACGCGCAGAGAGCGAAGATGCAGTCTAACATACCTGCAACTCCGGATAATATGGCGATAGATGAGAAGGGTGTCATATACACAATAACAAGAGGTGAACACAATGACACCTTAAAGAGACTCAATATCGCAGGTGTCAACATGATTGCGACCAGCGAATATCCGGATGTTCCGGCAGCAGTTGCAGTGGGAAATCATGATAACACCTTCGTTGCAACACAGACAGGTTTCATCTACGAGTATAACAACGAGGGCAATCTGTTATTCATATTCGGCGGAAGCGATGACGGAAAGCAGAGAATCGGTCTTTCAACGAAGGTTGAAGCTATTCAGGTGGGAACAGATGATAAGCTCTATGTGCTTGATTCGGATAAGGCACAGATTCAGGTGTATGAACCGACAGAGTTTACCAGGTATCTGCATGAAGCACTTTACCTGTTCTCCAAGGGACGTTATGAGGAGAGCAAGGAGCCTCTTGGTAAGGTGCTTGAGATGAATAATCTTTTTACCTACGCTAACATGGCGATGGGCAAGGCTCTCTACAAGGAAGGTGACTATGAGGGGGCGTTAAAGTATGCCAGACTTTCAAAGGACATGGAGAACTATTCAGATTCGTTCTGGGAGATAAGAAATGTATGGCTTAAGCACAATCTCACAGCGGTGGTGCTTATACTGATTGGTATATTTGCTGTATTGAAGGTACTTAAGCTGCTTGATAAGAAAAAGGGAATATTCAATGCTCCGAGAAAAGCACTTAAGAAGCTTGGAGATAAGAAGCTCATAAGGGAATTAAAGTATGTGTTTACCTTTATGAGACACCCTATAGACGGTTGTTATGGAATAAGATTTGAGAATAAGGTTTCCATTGCAAGTACGAATATATTGCTTGGGATTATGATGGTATTCTACATAATCAACAAATATTTCTGCGGCTTCCTTACAAAGACAGTGCGTGAGGGCAGCTACGATATCTTATCAGACATCGGAATGATACTTGTGGCACTCGTGCTTGTGGTAAGCTGTAATTACCTTATGTGTACAATCAATGAGGGCGAGGGTAAGTTCAGACACATATACAGCTCACTGGTATACAGCTTCGGACCTTATGCAGTGCTGACACCGATTATATTCCTTCTGTCACATGTGGTGACCAACAACGAAATATTCTTCGTGCAGTTCGGAAGCCTGTGCATGACAGTATGGATAATTGTACTGATTTTCATTTCTATAAGAGAGATTAACAATTATACGGTCAAGGAGACATTTAAAATTATATTCCTTACAATATTTACTATCCTGATTGTTTGTCTTCTCATATTCATTATCTATGTATTATGGTCGCAGGTATTCGACTTCATACAGTCGATTGCGGGAGAGGTGGTGTATCGAATTGGCTCATAAAAGAACGGCAAAAAGAATAATTTCCCTTCTGTTGGCGTTTATGGTAGCGTTCGGTGCAGCCGGCTTTAACGGAAAGGGCGTGCAGGTGCAGGCAGCGCAAAAGACTATAAACGGCTGTAAGTACCTCACCGAGAACACGGATTACAGGCTGTATGTCAACGAGGAAGACCTGTCACTTGTGATAGAGGATAAAAAAAGTGGTTCGTACATGACATCGGCTATTGAATATGACGATGGAAAGAACAATGCGACATGGCAGGGAGCCATGAGGTCTGCTGTTGTCATAACAATGATAAGCGGAAGCGATGATTCCAAGCAGGCAGACTTAATCAATGACAATGTTACAAAGACAGTAAGCTACACGGATAACGGATTTACCGCCAAGCTCTACTGGACAACTTACCAGTTAGGGGTGACACTTGAGGTTACACTCACAGATGACGGACTTATTGCGAGAGTTCCGGATGAATCGATAGTTGAAGATGGAGAAAAGTATTTTATTGGAACTATTTCCATCTACCCATACATGGGTAACTCCTATCTTGATGACAAGGCCGGCTACATGCTTGTGCCGGATGGCAACGGAGCGTTAATCTACCTTGATGATAAGGAGGGAAGATTTAAGAGCGGTTTTTCCAAGATGATTTATGGCGGAGATGTCGGATTCGATGAATCTAATGTCCAGACACTTTTAAATGATAAGTACAACACAATAAAGGATTCCGAGGAGGTCATTGCACCTGTATTCGGAATAGCACATGTGGATGATAATATTGCTTATCTTGGAATTGTCGAGGAAGGTGAGGCGCGGGCTTCAATCGAATGTATTCCGAACGGTGCGAGTGTGGATTACAACAGAGCTTATGCCAAGTTCATACTCAGAAAGACCTACACACAGCCTACAAGTAATAATTCCACAGCAGGTTCACTTCATGTATATGAGAATGAGAGAAGTCATTCAAACCTTGCGGTGAGATATGTTTTCCTTTCCGATGACAACGCCAACTACACAGGTATGGCGGCAGCTTACAGAGAGTATCTTCTTAGGTCTGAAGGCCTTGCACAGAATGAGAGCAGTTTCAGAACGCGTGTGGACTTCTTAGGAACTGAGCGCGAGTCCTTCCTCCTTGGAACATCATCGGTGGTTATGACAACTGTCGATGACATATACGAGATATATGATGAGCTTGAGAGTGAAGGCGTAAGCGATTTACTTACAGTCTATAAGGGCTGGCAGAAGAAGGGACTTAACAGTGTCCCGATCACAAGCTATAAGGCTGATTCGAAAATCGGAGGAACAAGTAAGCTTACCAAGCTTATAAAGGATGCGGGTGAGAGAAATATCAGGATGTATCTGTACAACGATGCACTAAGAATAAACCCGGATGAGAAGAATGCCACCTTCAATGTCGTAAAGCAGATTAACAAGAGAAGGTTTGAGGAGACGACCTACAAGACGGTGTACAGCACGATGAATTATCTCACACCTGCAAGAACACTGAGTCTTCTCAATTCCTTTATCGGAAAATATGTCAAGAGCGGAGTAGGCAATCTGGCGCTTGCAGGTATCTCGAACACGCTGTTCTCCTACACATACAGTGGGGACACCTACACTAGGTACGATACACAGAAGATGTATGAGAATATCGTGACAGAGGCAGCACAAAAGACAAAGCTTGTGCTTGAACAGCCGTTTGCATACCTGTGGTCCGATACGGATGCCTTCCTTGATATGCCGTTGTACACATCAAGCTATATATTTGAGGATGAGAGCATTCCGTTCTTAAGTATAGTATTAAAGGGTGTGATGCCTATGTATTCGGAGTATGTGAACTTTGAGGCGAACAAGCAGGAATTCTTCTTAAAGCTTGTTGAGACAGGAGTTTATCCTTCCTTCTACATAACAAAGGAAAGCTCCGCAAAGCTTCTGTACACCAATTCAAGCGATATATACAGCTCAGAATATTCCACCTACAAGGACACGATAGTGGAGTATTATAAGGAGCTTAAGGCACTGCACGAAAAAATAGCGGACTCAACAGTGACAAAGCATGAGATTGTCGACAACGACATAAGAATTGTGACTTATTCTAATGGGGTTACAGTCTACATCAATTATGGTGCGGATGCCGTGAGCGTGGATGGTGTGACTATAGAATCAATGTCGTATGAGGTCAGGTGAGCGTATGGGGAAAACGAAAAATAAGAAAATAAAAATTAAACAGGGACGTCTTGAGGCAAGGGAGGCAAGGATGGGATATCTGTTCCTGCTTCCATGGTTGATAGGAGTTGTTGTATTCCTGTTATTCCCGCTGGGACAGTCATTCTACTACATGTGGTTTAACATAAGAATCACACCGCTTGCAACCAAGTTTACCTGGGTCGGAACCGGAAATTTTACCCAGATATGGCTTGAAAATCCTGAGTTTCCAAAACAGCTTGTGACATATATCTGGCAGACGATAGTGGAGGTTCCGGTAATAGTAGTATTCGCACTTATCATCGCGATGATGTTAAATGGCAAGATAAAATGTAAGGCTTTTTTCAGGCTTATATTCTTCCTCCCGGTTATCATCGTGAGTGGTCCGGTCATGAATATGCTGGTGAGTGAGGGAGCTTCAACAATCCCTTCAATGAACACACAGGTTATTGTAAATGCGATAAGCACGTTCCTTCCGGCATCGATTGCTGCGTCGATTGGGGAGATTTTCTCCAACATGATTATGATACTCTGGTATTCGGGTGTCCAGATACTTATATTCCTCTCGGCATTGCAGAAGGTTGACCCTTCACTCTATGAGGCAGCTAAGATGGATGGTGGCTCAGGCTGGGAGTGCTTCTGGAAAATAACACTTCCTACCATAAAGAACTTTATCCTTTTAAATGCAGTGTACACAGTAATCTTCCTCTCAGGAAACGAACAGAACCAGCTCATCACAATGATAGAATCGGCGATGTTCTCAGGAACCAAGGAGAAGGGCTACGGATATGCCTCAGCGATGGCATGGATGTACTCAATCATCGTGACACTCATTGTGCTTATCTTCTTCTTACTGCTTGGCAATAAGAAAGATGTATATGACAGGATGGTGAAGAAGAGAAAGAGACAGCTAAAGAAAGACGAACGCATGCACAGAAGAATTGAGAGGAGGGGAAGAAGAAATGTCAAGAAGCTCGAAAAAGGCATTAAGCACGGCAGATACAAGACGTATGACGGCAGCGGAGATTATTAAGAAGAAGTTTACTAAGGAAAAGCTTCACAGATTTATCTTCGGTACGCGTGAGAAGCAGGGCGTAGGAAAACAGCTGGTCGTATATGCACTTCTTATATGTATAGGTTTCGTATATCTGTACCCTGTATTATATATGATAAGCACAAGCTTTATGAGCAGGAATGACCTTCTTGATACCTCAGTCAAGTGGCTGCCTTCCAAGCTGTATCTTCAGAATTTTATTGATGCGGCAAAGGCGATGGATTATGTTTCATCATTTGAGAAGGGTATACTGATAGCCGGTCTTCCTACACTGTGTAATGTTGTTATATGCATGATGGTCGGATATGGTTTTGCAAGATATGAGTTCAAGGGTAAGAAAATATTGATGGGCATACTCATATTTTCCTATATTCTTCCAAGACAGATAACCATGATTCCTACTTATGTTCTCTACACAAAGATGGGGATTCAGGGTACGCTGTGGGCATTTATCCTTCCGGCACTGTTCGGAAATGGGTTAAACTCACCTATATTTATTTTAATCTTCTATCAGTTCTTTAAGCAGATACCTAAGGTGCTGATGGAGGCAGCCTCTATTGACGGAGCAGGACATTTCAAAGCATTCTTTAAGATAGCAGTTCCATCCGCAATACCGGCTATTGTGACGGTTGTTCTGTTCTCCTTTGTATGGTACTGGAATGAGTCATACCTCACTGAGCTGTATGTACAGGGACTTGCGGCAAAGAGCAATTGGACGAATCTTGTGGTTCAGTTAAAGCAGTTCGACACTGCCTTCCAGACAAGGGCAAGTGTCGGAGACACTGCTACAAGCCTCAATGAATCCGTCCGAATGGCAGCTACCACACTGAGTATACTGCCGCTTCTTATCATGTACCTTGTGCTTCAGAAGCAGTTCGTTGAAAGTATTGACCGTTCGGGAATTACCGGAGAATAGTATTTAGTCCGGTATATCCGGACTATAAAAGCAATTCAATATTTATATGCCGCCCGGAAGCGGCGGCAGAATGGAGGGTTCTATGAAAAAAAGGTTAGTTGCTGCACTTATGGCATCGGTTATGACAGTAGGTGCACTGACAGGCTGTGCTGCTAAGAAGGACACAAATGGTCCAGCAGTGAGCGGAGAGGTTGACGAGAATGGTGTGACTAAGGATGATATCACCCTTACATACTGGCATTACGAAGATGAGACTACAATAAATCTTCTGGCAGAGGCATTTATGAAAAAGTATCCTAATATCAAGGTAGAATGTAAGCAGATATCGGATATGAGCACAGACCTTTCTGCCGCAGCCAACAGCGGAACTTTCCCTGATGTATTCTCAGGAACAGATTCCGACACAGCACTTGCAAATGAGTATTGGCTTGACATCACGGATTACGTTGAAAATGACCCTGATATGGCTAACATGATGACTACAATCAAGGATTACGGAATCGGAAAGTTCGATACAAGCAGATGGTTTGGTCTTCCTACATGGTATCAGCCAAGTGCGATATTTATTGACAGAAATGTAATCAGCAAATTGAATCTTGAGATGCCTAGAACAGACTGGACATGGGATGAGATGCTCCAACTCATAAAGGACGCAACCGTTGATGACAGATCAGGCATGAAGTATTATGGACTTGGTTATTATAACAGACTTGATTCGCTCTACGGAATTGCAGCCTGCTCAACAGCGGAGAGAGCAATCAAGGGTGAGTTCGGATTCGACGGAACAGATTTCGACCTTCAGTACTGGGCAATAGGTGAGCAGCAGTTCTCAGACCTCAAGCTTGCAGGTTATGTTGCACCGCAGCAGAATACACAGGCTATGGAAGACTGGTCAGGAGACTGGGGCGCATGGTTCGGTGCCACAGGACATGTAGCAGTATTCTCAGAAGGTTTCTGGACATATCAGAATCTCTGGGGAACAGAAGGGTATCAGGATACCTATGGACTTGATATTGTTCCTTATGTAACACCTAATGTAGTAGATGAGAAGATGCACAACGTAATTGCCAATATGTACATCGGTGGTGTATCAACATCATGTAAGCACCCTTATGAGGCATACCTCCTCCTTAAGTTCATGGGTATAGGAACAGACGGCTGGAATACACGTATGGATATCTATGAGGATACATCAATAACAAATGCTTCAGGAACACCGCTTAAGAACTCCAACATGCCTGTTCCTATGACACTTGATCAGGGTGTATGGGCAAGATATAAGGCACTCTTCCCACAGGATGAGGATCACAAGGCATACTGGGATGACTACTTTGATTCAATCACGAGACCTGTTCCTTACGGATGGTACAGCATTGCAGGCTATTGGAACTTCTGTGACCAGTACTTCAACAAGATCGGTATCCATGACCTTGTAGACAACGGTACAGCTAAGGCTGCCGATTACACAGACGAGGCAACAGAGCAGGCTAACTACTACCACGCTGAGGCAATGCTCTCATACTTCGGACCTACGGGCTACAATGTATTGTCTGATGAGGAGATTGCGCAGTACGAGGCAGTGACAAGTGCATTCGGAAAGTAATGTTTGACAAGTATAATATGGAGGTAATTCTATATGAGGAATAAGAAGTTTTTAAGCGTTATGTTATGCGGTACAATGGCAGCTACAATGCTTGCGGGCTGTCAGAAGCAGGCTGGTTCGGATTCGACATCACAGCAGGACAGCTCTTCACAGGAGAGCAGTGTACAGGAGTCATCATCACAGCAGACAGTTAAGGCTGGTGAGATTCCGCAGGATTACAAGTATTATTATTCATTTGATGCAGCGGATAACAAGACGGATATCCAGCCTACTGCACAGACTATCGGCGGAGATCCTATACTCAGTGCGGCAGACAAGGATGTTGTATATATCCCGGGTGTAAAGGGTGATGCCGTATATACGGACGGTATAACAGGTTACAAGCTCACAGATGTAAATGGAGTTGGTGACAATTACACAATCTCATTCTGGATCTATGCTACAAGACTTTCCAATTACATGCCGACAGTCCAGTTCGGACCGGATGTTCACGGAGATGCTACAGGCGGACAGCATTACACCAACATTACAAGAGCAGAGTGGTCCGGTGAGGGAACATTCCCATGTATATGGTCTTATGATCAGCTCGACAATGCACTCTGGCCGGCGTGGTCGGATGCCGCAACCGGTGAGCCTATGAAGCAGTGGGTACAGATTGCACTTGTTGTTGATTCTAACAATTTATCAGCAGACGGAACACTTATTGCTTCTAAGCTTTACATCAACGGACAGGAGTGGATTACCAAGGATTCAGACGGAAATGTTGTTCCTGCCTATGTAACAAAGAACTGTATGCAGGCTTCTGATAATTTCGATTTCTTACTTGGTGTAAACTACTGGGATTCAGTATTCAAGGGAGCTTTTGATGAGCTTTATATCTATGATTACGCTCTTAATGCTGAGCAGGTTGCAGCTCTCTATGCGGACGGAAATTCTAATGCAGAGTTCGTTGAGCCGGAGAGAGTTATAAATGTAACTAAGGATGACAGTGCTATTGCCTCCATCGGTGCATTAGATTTCTCAAAGGCAGATGATGTATATTCAGAGCCGATTGACATTGCAGACGGACAGACAAAGCAGATTAAGTTAAAGCATTGGTCAGACGGTAAGGACGTTAAGAACAACTACTACTTCATATTCAAGGATGCAGATGGAAATGAAGTTGCAAGAGTAAATGCCGATATGACAGGTACTGCAGATGGCAAGGATATAGCGGACAGCTGCTTTACATGGTCATGGGGTAACTGGAACACATGGGAGCAGTCAGTAATGGTTGAGACAGATGTAACTGCTACAATCACTTATGCGGATGGCACAGTTACGGTTGATGTTGACAATGTTGACTACAACAAGACCTCCAACACCGCAAGGGCTGAATTCCCTGTAACAGGCGAAATCGCTTCAATTGAGATTGGAACACAGTCAAGCTATACAGATATCCTTTCAATCAAGGATAAGACAGTTAAGGCAGAGGGCGTTATCGTAGGTAATACAGACTGCACAACACCTTTCTGGAGCGCATTCTCAGATATATTTACAATTCCTGAGGGCGAGTCTGTCACAAAGACATTCAAGAACTACACAGACGGTGTAAACAACTGGGATAACTTCATTGTTGTACTTCAGACAACGCCAACCGGACACAGTGCAGATGATGCAGAGGGCTATGCAGAGTATGCAGTGCTTCGTGCAGATAACTTTGGCTGGGGCACAGGCTACGAGACAGCAACAGCAGAGTGCGATTGGAACTGGGATACATTTACAGCGGATATCGATGGCGCAACCTGTGAGGTTACTATAACCAACAATGGTGCAACAGCAGACGTTGCAGCTGTAGTTACAACAGTGGACGGAACAGTATATACACAGAAGTACACAGGTATCACAACAGGCGGAGACTTAAATGCATGCTTCACATGTGAGGCTTCATATCTTTCATTTACTGCACCTATAGTAGGAAGCACAGACTGCACAACACCTTTCTGGAGTGCATTCTCAGACATCTGGAGCGTTGAAAAGGGAGCAACAGTTACAAAGAGCTTCACGAACTACACAGATGGAGTAAACAACTGGGATAACTTCCTTGTAGTACTTCAGACAACACCGGAAGGCCACAGTGCAGCGGACGCAGACGGCTATGCAGAGTATGCAGTGCTTCGTGCAGATAACTTTGGCTGGGGCGACGGCTATGAGACAGCAACAGCAGAGTGCGACTGGAACTGGGATACCTTCACAAGTGATATAGATGGAGCAAAGGTTGAGGTATCAGTAACAAACAATGGTGATACAGCGGATGTTGCAGCTGTAGTTACAACAGCAGCAGGAACAGTATATACACAGAAGTATACAGGTATCACAACAGGAGGAGACCTTAACTTCTGCCTTACATGCGAGGGTGCTTACCTTGTAATGGAATAATGTAATAAAATAAAAATCAGCTTATCCCCGGGGTGTGGCAATGGGGCATCCCGGGGAATTTTAAATTAAATGTGCAGATTTTTCTGTAAAATAAGTATGGGAGAGGATATGGTATGGAAGAAAGACCTAGAAACGGAAAAATTACTGATTTTAATAAACCTTTTATAGAGCAGAGAGCAGATCCGTTTGTTATGCGTGCGGAGGATGGAAAATATTATTTTACTGCTTCAGTACCCGCGTATGATAAGATTATTCTCAGATGTTCAGACACACTTAAGGGGTTAAAGGATGCCAAGGAGAAGGTCATCTGGACAAAGCATGAGTCCGGCGAGATGAGCAGACATATCTGGGCTCCGGAGCTTCATTATCTGTTTGGAAAATGGTACATATATTTTGCTGCCTCAATGGAAGAAGACATCTGGAGATTAAGACCATATATCCTTGAATGTCAGGGACCGGATCCTATGAAGGATGATTGGATAGAAAAAGGGAAAATCCAGAGAAGCGATGATGATATATATTCATTTGATGCGTTTTCGCTTGATGCTACAATACTTGAAAATAAAGGAGAATATTACTATATCTGGGCAGAAAAGGTAAGTGTCGGCATTCAGATATCTAATATATATATTGCAAAGATGGAATCAGCGACCAAGCTTGCCACAGCCCAGGTGCTTCTCACTACTCCCGATTATGACTGGGAGCGCGTGGATATATGGGTAAATGAGGGACCTGCGGCCATACACCATGACGGAAAGATATTCCTCACCTACTCTGCGAGCGCGACAGGCGAGTGCTACTGTGTGGGTATGCTCTCAATTGATGAGAATGAGGATCTGCTTGACCCGCGTGCGTGGAAGAAGGAAAGATACCCTGTACTGTGCTCCGACAGGGAGAAGGGAATATACGGACCGGGACACAACAGCTTTACCAGGACCGAGGACGGAAGGGATGTGTGTGTATACCATGCGCGCACCTATCCTGAGATTGTCGGAGACCCACTGTATGACCCGAACAGACATACCATGCTCATGGAAGTGAAGTGGGATGAGGATGGTAAGCCGGTGTTTAGGTACGAGAATAATATCCACTAAAAAAGGAAATTGCGAAAATCGGTTTGCTATGCGAATTACTATGGATTACAAAATTAGTTTGCTATGCGGACAATTATTAGTTTCAAAGGTTCAGGAAGTTTATTAATAAAAATACATAACTGTTTATCGGAGAAATTAAGTTTCACAATTATATATTTGATAATAATTCAGGAGGTGAGGGCATGAGAAGAGGTTCGGGCAGATTGGTTCGGTGTGTTCTATTGCCGCTGATGATGGCGGGACTGGTTGCCGGATGCGCCGGAAATAAGAATAGTTCATCTGATGCTGATAACACAACATCGACAGGAGGGACAGGCGTGGTGTGCTCTAAGACGGAGAATGACATCACAGTGGAGCTGTCGACGGATAAGGAGGAATATAAAGCCGGGGAGGATATCAAGTACACTCTCACAGTAAAGAATGACAGGGACGGATATACGATAAGCAGGGTGTATGCGGCATCAAGCAATGACGATAAGCTTGCACAGACTGAGGCACCCGCGTTTGGCGGAGCGATAAAGTACGGAGAGAGCAGCTCATACGAGGGAGTTCTTCAGGAGGCATCGAAAGTTGAAAATCCTGCCGAGGTTACCAAGGAGAAGATAAGCGGTTCTGTTGAGACTGTAACTTTAAGACCTTATGTCTATGTAAAGTATGGTGGTGAGGAGGTTACCGTAAGGTATATTGTGGATGTCATTATGTTTCAGAATCATGTTGAATTTTCAAAGGATGAGTTAAAGTCAATAAAGACTGTGAGCTGCCATGACCCATCCATAATAGTTGGCGAGGACAAGGAAGGAAAGAAGTGCTATTATATTTTTGGATCACACAGGGCATGGGCGAAGTCATACGACCTCGAGAACTGGGAGAGCTTTACCAACAATCTCTCCATAGATTATAGAGAAATATTGAAGGAGCCGGCAGCGTGGTCTGCACACGGAAGCACCGGCTATCAGGTCGACGGCTACATGTGGGCGCCTGATGTCGTGTACAACGATAAGCTTGGCAAGTGGTGCATGTACCTTTCGGTTGACGGTGACAAGTGGTATTCCTCAATCGTCCTTCTCACAGCGGATACACTTGAGGGCGACTGGGAGTATCAGGGCATAGTAGTGTACTCAGGCTTCTATAATGAGGAATACTATAATGAGACGGATGTAGCAAGGGTGACGGGGGAAACCGAGCTTGCGGACAGATATAAGAGAGCATGGGGGGATTATTACCCTAACAATATTGATGCCTGCGTTTTCTACGATGACGACGGAAACCTCTGGATGAGCTACGGCTCCTGGAGCGGTGGAATCTTTATGCTTGAGCTTGACGAGGAGACAGGCTTCAGGGATTACAGCGTGACCTACGAGGACGGTATTCATTCCGACCCTTACTTTGGCAGGAAGATTGCCGGAGGAAAATATGTGACCGGAGAGGCCTCTTATATCCAGAAAATAGGCGATTACTACTGGCTGTTCATGTCCTACGGTGAGCTTTTCGCAAAGGGCGGCTACAACGTGAGAGTGTACAGGAGCAGTACACCTGATGGCGAGTACCTTGATGAGAACGGCAGAAATCCGTTCTACGATACCTACATACTCAACACAAACGATTCTGCCGGAATCAGGCTTTTCGGCGGTTACAAGTGGAGAAGCTTCTCACAGGGACAGGTTGCGCAGGGACATAACAGCGCATTTGTCGATGATGACGGAAGGGCATACATCGTATTTCATACCAGAACAACCGGCGGAAACGAAGGCCACTATGTTAAGGTTCATCAGCTCTTTTTGAACAAGAACGGATGGCTGGTGGCTGCACCGTACCAGACCGCAGGAGAGAAGCTTGATGAGAACGGTTTTTCCGCGGACGAGATTGCGGGCAGGTATGATGTTATTCTCCATGAGCTTGACATCGACTACAAGAATTTAGGTCTGAACACGCCACAGACAATAACACTTGGCGCTGATGGAACGGTCACAGGAGCATTTGCCGGAACATGGAGCTGCGACAAGGGCACAGCCTACATCGACCTTACACTTGACGGCGAGACCTACAGTGGTGTAATTTTAAAGATGGATATTGAGGGCACGAACGTGGAGACAATCGTGTTCACAGCACTTGGAAATACCAACCAGCTCACACTGTGGGGGAGCAAGGTGGTTGATTAGGGTATAACCGTAAGAATTTCTGATTAGAACCTTTTAAATACAATATACGTTATAAGAGTATTTAAAGGGGTAAAATTATGATAAAATATAAATAGGTGATTGTGCAGCTTGGTGTGCGGCAAACGCGCGTTGCGCAAGGCAAAGCGAAGCTGTACAGTCACCTGATATAATATGAACTGAAATGAGGTTAAAGCTGGAACATGGAAAGAGACTTATCAAAAATGTACAAGGATAAAAAGCAGGAGAGCGTGAACAAGCTTAAGGATATCAGCGCAGAGTACCCGCAAAAGCCGTTCACGGCTCAGGATGTGGTTATGGATGTAATTATGCTGTTCGTGACCACGGCACTTGCGTTCGGCTGGATGCTCATAATGCTTCTTATTTTCAGCTTTGTGACCCTGTCCTACGTTCATATTGAGATCGGCACAATGCTTATCATATCCACGGTGTTCGCGGCGGTTATCCTTGTGGTGTATATTGTGAAGAAGGGGCTTAAGTATAGGAAACTGATGGGGATAAGGTGAGTAAATAATTTTAATTTTTAATGTTCATAGAAGGCATTTCGACAATTAAAGCTTGTCGGAATGCTTTTTTTGATACTTTACATACAATTACACCTATTTTACAAAGAAAATACGCTTTGCAGATAGTCGGCTGCGGGGAAAAACGGTAAGGTAAAAAAGGATTATAGAGAGAAAGGAAAAAGACAGTGGAGAAGATTAAGCTCGAACATGTGGGAAAGACCTACGACAAGGGAGTACAGGTAATTGATGATTTGAATCTGGATATTGAGGAGGGAAGCTTCACAGTACTGCTTGGTCCTTCAGGATGCGGTAAATCGACAACTCTGCGGATGATTGCCGGACTTGAGGATGTGACAGAGGGAAAGCTTCTGATAGATAATCAGGATATGGAGAATGTATCGCCGGGGGACAGGGATATTGCGATGGTATTTCAGAATTATGCAATCTATCCGACAATGACGGTTTACGGAAATATTGAATTTGGTCTTAAAAATGCTGGGATAAAAAAGGAAGAGAGAAAAAGAAGAATAGAGGAGATAGGCAAAATTACAGGGCTTGAAGAGTATATGAACAGAAAGCCCAATGCACTGTCCGGTGGACAGAGACAGCGTGTGGCACTTGCAAGGGCTATGGTGAAAAATCCGCAGGTATTTTTGATGGATGAGCCGTTATCAAATCTGGATGCGAAGCTGCGTACTCAGCTAAGAACGGAGCTGATTGAGCTTCATCAGAAGCTGGGGTCAACATTCGTGTATGTGACGCATGACCAGGTAGAGGCAATGTCTATGGGAACGAATATTGTGCTTATGCACCAAGGAAGAATTATGCAGCAGGGCACACCGGAAAAAATATATGGAGATCCGGATAATGTCTTTACCGCCAGGTTTATAGGCACGCCGCCAATGAACATCATTGAGACAATGGAATGTCCGCAGGAGTGGAGCGACAGCGAAAAAGCGGTATATCTGGGCTTCAGACCGGAGCATGTAAGCTTTCGTGAGCAGGCGGAGGCAGTCTGCATGGAAGGAAGGGTTATGACGCGCGAAATGCTGGGCTCTGAGATACTCTATAAGCTGCAGACGCAGTACGGAATTGTACAGGCGAAGGATTATCACAGCGAGAACAATTACTCAGGCGATGTGAGATTCTGGATACCGCGAAGAAGTATATGCTGCTTTGACATAGAAGAGAACAGGATAAGGTGAGAGGGGGGAATCGAAATGGATGCAATTGGGACATTGGGAAAAAATGTTGATTGCAGAACACAGGAAAAGGTAACCATCAATAGAAAAACAAAGGCAAATAGGGCTTACAGTATCGGAAGAAAGCTGGTGCCTTATCTGATGATTCTTCCGGCAATGCTTATTTTTATGGTGTTTGTCATTTATCCGGTTATTCACATGGTTTATGTGAGCTTTTTTAACTGGAATATGATAGCGGACATGAAATATGTGGGACTTAAAAATTATGTCCGCATGTTCAAAAGCAAGGATTTCTGGCTTGTTCTGGGGAATACGTTCAGGTTCATGGTTATGATGGTTCCGGCGACGATTATTCTAAGCCTTGGGATTGCGGTATATCTTAAGAAGAATACCAGAGTCAACAGACTGCTGCAGAATGTCATGTTCCTGCCGAACATCGTATCGTTGGTTTCTATCTCCTTCATCTGGATGTGGATGATGGATGAGGACAGAGGTCTTTTCAACTTCGTGCTGGGTCTGTTTTCCATTGCACCTGTAAACTGGTTAGGCAGCGCAAAGACGGCGATGCTCTCACTTGTAATCGTGAATGTGTGGAAAAGCCTTGGTTATTATGTATTGATATTTGTGGCAGCATTGCAGGGCATACCGTCCTATTTGTATGAGGCTGCGGCGATGGATAAGGCAAAACCTGTATCGGTGTTTTTTAAGATAACGCTTCCTATGCTGTCACCGACACTGTTTTTCCTCACGCTGACAGGTGTTATAGGATCATTTAAGACATTTGAGTGTGTATCACTTATGACAGGGGGAGGTCCGGCGGACTCAACAAATACATTGGTGTATGAGCTTTACCAGCAGGGCTTCGTGTTCTACAAGACAGGTTATGCCTCAGCGATGGGAGTTGTCCTGATGGCGATTGTCGGAGTTATGACACTTGTTTACTTTGCGTTGCTGCAGAAGAAGGTTCATTACCAATAGAACATGTTGCAATGGATTATTAAGATGCCAAAAGGCAGATTGGAGAAAACGTGAAACGCATTTTAAAAGTATCAGGGCGGGGAATAGTAAATATACTTTTATTTCTTATCTTCTTTATTCCTTTTTATTGGATGGCTTTGACCTCAGTAAAAACGCTGGGGCAGACATTACAGTCTCCTCCGATTTTCTGGGTGAAGAATCCTCAATTTCAGAATTTTGTGACAGCTTTTAAGTCGATACATTTTATGCATTATCTGAAAAACAGTGTGATTACAACCGCTGGAATCCTTGTGGCGCAGCTCATGACGGTTGTTCCGGCGGCGTATGCCTTTGCCAGATTCGACTTCAAGGGAAAAGGGATTTTCTTCGGAACGGTGCTGGCAACAACGATGATTCCGGCACAGCTTGTATTTTTACCGGTATTTCTTGTGCTAAGCAAAATGGGGCTGATAAACACCTACTGGTCACTGATTTTACCTCAGGCAACCAGTGCTTTTGGAATTTTCATGCTGAGACAGAGCTTTATGCAGATTCCAAAGGAGCTTATAGAGGCGGCGCGGCTTGACAAGGCAGGCGAAGTTAAGATCATGTTCAAGGTTATGCTGCCTATGTGCAGAAGTACAGTGGCAACCCTGTCACTTTTAACCTTTATAGGGAGCTGGAATGACTATTTCTGGGCGAAGGTGCTCACAACCAGCGATGCAGTGAGAACACTTCCGGTGGGAATAACTGCGCTCAGGGATGTTGACGGAGGCGTTGCAAATCATATTGTTATGGCGGGCAATCTGATTATGCTTCTGCCGATACTTATAGCATTTATAGTGGCGCAAAAGCAGATTTTAAAGGCATTTGCGTACACCGGGGTCAAATAGGAAAAATGCACAAACAGCATTTTCAAATATAAATGTGCCGGGGAAACGGCAGGAAGGATATTTATGAGAAAGATTGTAAAGAAAACAGTGTCTGTAATGGTGGCAGCGGCAATGACATTAGGTCTTGCAGGATGTGCAACGGATCCGGCAAACGGTACAATGGCGGGAAATGACACTACAGGCGGTACAAATGCGGCAAACAATGTGGGCAATGCAGGTACATCTGGCGGTGGAAGTGCAGCTAACGAAAATACATCCACAGATGGCAGCATAAAAGCCGGGAATACGGATGTGACGGAGCTTACATTCTGGTTTGCCAATTCGGACACTGTAGAAACATATATCGGGGAGGCAACAGAGCGTTTCAACAACACAGTGGGAGCAGAAAAGGGAATCCATGTGACAGCGGAATATCAGGGAGCATACACGGATTTACACCAGAAGCTGCAGGCGGCGTATATCGCTAAGACTGCTCCGGAACTCACAGTTCTTGAAATTGGTGCGGTTGGTCTTTTTGCACAGGGCGGAATGATTCAGCCGATTGATGACAGGATAAGCAGTGATGGGATTGATATGGGTGATTTCCACGATGGACTTCTCTACAACTGTTATATTGATGGTTCATGCTATACGCTGCCGTTTTTGCGCTCAACCTCTATTTTTTACATGAACACCACAATCCTTGAGCAGGCGGGTGTGAATCCGGATGATATTGTGACATGGGATGATGTGGCGAAGGCGAGTGAGACGATAAAGGAAAAGACAGGAAAGTACGGCATTTCAATGCCAATCAATTATTGGTTCCATGAGGCATTCATGCTCACAGAGGGCGGGTTTACCGTGAATGATGATGAGACGGTATGTACAGTGGACAATGATGTTGACAGAAAGATAATAGCGTATTTTAAGGACTTAAAGGACAGAGGGCTGGCTCACTTGTATCCTTATGCGGAATATGATAAGATGAGCGCAGATCTGATGAACCAGGATGCGGCATTTTTCTTCCAGTCCACAGGCGGTTTAAGCCAGATGCTTGCAGTGGCAGACCAGCTTGGTTTTAAGCTGCAGACAGCATTCATACCTAAGGGAACACAGTACGGTGTCACCACAGGCGGCTGTAACATTGCAATGCTCAGCGGACTTTCAAAGGAAAAGCAGGATGCTGCATGGGAGTACATGAAGTTTATGACTTCACTTGATGAAACCGTTGAGGCAAGTATCGTGACAGGTTATCTGGCTACCAGAAAGAGTGCCATGGATGCTGCTAAGATGGTGGCATGGTATGAGAAGTATCCACAGTACAAGGTTGCGCTTGACCAGCTTGAGGTAGCTTCAGGAAGACCTAATAATCCGGGTTATGTGGAGTTTCAGGTTGAGCTGACCAACGCCATGGCGGAGATGATGGTAAATGATGCGGATGTCGATTCTACATTAAAAGAATTAGAAGCGAAAGGAAATGAACTGTTAAATGAGTAAGGTTAAAATTATGGCACACAGAGGTGCCTCATATCACGCCCCGGAGAACACCGCGGCAGCCTTTAAAAAGGCGTATGATTTCAATGTCGATGGTATTGAGACGGATTTACAGCTTACAAAGGATGGAGAGATTGTTATTCATCACAACTATTATATTGATGACACCTCAGATGGCAGAGGTGCAATCCTCACAAAGACCTTGGAGGAGCTCAAGCAGTATGACTTTGGCAAAGGGGAGAAGATATTGACCCTGGCGGAGCTTCTGCCGATATTAGATGGAATGGACATAATCAATCTTGAGTTGAAGTCCCCTCTTGACAAGGAGGCGGATTATGTCGGGAAGGTGCTGGATATCGTATCTAAGAGCGGCATGAAGGACAAAATAATATATTCTTCATTTGACGAGAGACTGCTTGGCGAAATGAAGAAAAGAAATCCTAAGTGCAGGGTCGGACTGCTCACTTCCTATGAGAAAACGCAGTCCTTCCAGAGAGAATTTGCAGCATATTTTGCTGGCAGGTATCCTGTTTGTGACTTGGCCGGTCTTTTAAATGACGCAGGAAAGAGCCGGTCACTTACAGAGCTTGTGGACAGTCTTGAATATGTCCCGGACTATCTCCATCCTGATTACAAGAGTGTGCTTGAGAATCCTGCTCTTGTAGCCAAGATGCACGAGAGAGGTATTGGTGTCAATCCTTACACCTGCGACAAGCCGGATGACATGAGAAGGCTTGTGGAAGCAGGGTGCGATGGTATTATCACCAACAGACCTGATGTGGCAATGGAACTTACTCAGAAAAGGGGATAAAAATGGCTTTTTTAAATGTAGACTGCTTTTCACAGGTGCTCAGTATGAGCGTGAATATGAGCGTGATTCTGCCACAGAGACTTGATATACCTAATTCGGTGAATGGAGGAAGCTTTACTCCTCCATACCCGGTTCTCTATCTTCTGCATGGCTATAATGGGGATCACACTGTCTGGGCAAGAAGGACATCCGTGGAGCGATATGCCGCCGATAAAGGAATTGCCATTGTAATGCCTGCGGCACATTTAAGCTTCTATGCGGATATGAAGCTGGGCTTCAAATACTGGACATTTATCTCACAGGAGCTGCCTAAGATATGCCATGATCTGTTCCCGCAGCTTAGCGAAGCCCCGGAAAAGACATTTGCAGCCGGCTTGTCAATGGGAGGCTACGGCGCTTTCAAGCTGGGGCTTGCTTTGCCCGAAAGCTTCCGGGCAGTGGCTTCACTGTCCGGAGCAGTGGATGTTGCGTCACTTATGGACAGGATGAAAAATCAGAATCCGGAAGGCTTAAGCGGCTTTGAGTATATCTACGGCGATTCACCTATTGCCGGCTCCGACAATGACCTTTTTGCACTTGCCGGCAGGGCGAAGGCGGAGGGAAAGAAGCTGCCGAAGCTGTACCAGTGGTGCGGAAAACAGGATTTCCTGTATGAGGATAATATAAGACTTCGTGATTACCTGCAAAAAATGGGGGCAGACATCACTTATGAGGAAGCCGATGGCGATCACCAGTGGAAATACTGGGACAGCGGCATTGAGAGAGTTCTTGGCTGGATACAGGGGATACTTGAAGAGGATAAGTGACGGATTTGCAATATGATAATACGATAGGTTATTAGAAGGGGGGAGAGGAATAAATTTAATTTATTTCTCTCCCTATAGTGGTTTTTCTACATTTTTTTAATTATCCAACATTTTATTTTTTACGATCCTTACAATGGTTATGTTATTTATAATTATAACCATAACGCTGTGCCAAAAGAAACACTGGAAAAGGTACTTACATATTATCAGCTTAGTATTGAGAAAATTAGTGATAAACTTGTTTCATTGTTGTATGATGACGATGATGATTTGGATGATTTGATAGGGGGATTGGAAGATTGAGAGCCTTTTTGGATACAAATGTTATTATCCATTTCTATAAGGCTGGTCTTCAGAATATCCTGTTTGAGTTTTTTGACGAAGGTGTGTTCATTTATGAACAGATTCGTAATGTCGAGTTGGAAAATCATGGGCAGGACGTAATACTCAAGGTAGATTCTGATATTGCCGCAGGAAGGATAGAGCTATATACAGATCAGAAATTAAAAGATTTATATGGTTTTAGCTTAAAAGCTAAGTTGACCTTATTGTTCAAATTATTATAACAGAAATTATTAACGAGGATCGTGAAGCAATACATGGCTCTTTTATTGAGTCAATTCCAGCAAAGGTAATAGAATAAAAATATTTGATAAAAAGAAAAAAGATATATTTCTTAAATTATTTCTTAAATTTGCCAACTATGTCAGGTTACAAGACCTCTAACATGTGTTATTATTAGATTATACTATATAATAACCCACTAATTTCGCGAGGCAGCCCATGATGATGAATCTCCCCCAATCCCCACAACTGAATATCAACGACCTCCAAAGAATTTTCGACAAGACGACGGAGTGCTATAAGCTCTTCTGGTTTCGGGCTATTCTGAGCAGGGTCGGGGACGGAAAGCAGAGAATGACGTATAATGAGCTGCTCTGCCGGATGATGGCGGACGCTTATTATATGGTGAACGAGTATCATCTGAATCTTGGACCTAATGACAGCCTTGAAAAGATTGTGAAGATAGTTTTTGAGCAGACGGGGGTTAAGTCGTCCGAGAATACGGACAAGATTTACAATATGCTTCTCGATTATAATACAAAGGAGATTGCCAGGCTTAAAGGCGCGCTGATAAATTATGTCCCGTATCATCTGCAGTCCTGCTTTCTGCACGATAAGACATTGGCAGAATTTCCTACAGGGAGTGCAAAGAAAATTAATGAGCTGAATCAGCAGGAGAGGCTGTTATACTATTATGGCGAGTACATGCGCTACAGAACCGAGATTATCATACAGGACGACTGGTTTGCCTATCTGAGCGAAAACAGTGAAATTTTGGAGGGTTGGGTGCAGTATAAGCTGATTGATTATCTGCAGCGGAGAAATCCGACAATCCCGGGGATACCGAACAAGATTTCCGCACCTGAAAAGAGAAAGCTTGAGGAGGCGAACCGGTTCTGGCGTGCCGTTGTTGACAGGGCAGAGATTACGGATTGTTATACCGGAAAGGTGTTCAATAAGGACAGCTTTGAACAGCTTGGACAGCTGGAGATTGACCATTTTATACCGTGGTCTTTTATTGCGAGTGATGAAATCTGGAATTTGACACCGACCTTTAAGCAGGTGAATATAAATAAGAGCAACGATTTGCCGGACATGGATATAGACTTGAAAAAGATGGCACATCAGCACCACATTGCGTTTGGAATGGCGGAGGAGAACTCCGAAATAAGAAAATTGCTGGATAAATTTTTAAATAAAAATCTCAATGACAGCGCCGCGAGGCTTGATTTGTATTCAAGAAAGCTGTCGGAAAAGGAGTACTCCGACGGGATTTTCAAGATAATTGAGCCGTTGTATATGTCGGCGCAGAATGTGGGATTTAAGAAATGGACGAAGCGGTTAGAGGCATAAGTTTTGAAAGCAAAACCTTCAAACTATTTATTGGAGGCAGTACTGCAGGCAATGCTTGCAGTATGCGAGGGATAAGTTTGAAAGTGAAACTTTCAAACAACTTATTGGAGGCAGTACTGCAAGCTATGCTTGCAGTATGCAGGGGGATAAAAATAAAACATAACATGGAGGGTTATCGGCTATGGGAAAGCTGGTCAGAGATAAAATTCCGCAGATAATAATGTCGGACGGCAAAAATCCGATTATACGGACATTGTCTGATGAGGAATTTTTGACGGAGCTTGATAAGAAGCTTGACGAGGAGATTGCAGAGTATCAGGCGGACAAGTCTCTTGAGGAGATGGCTGATATTCTGGAGGTGCTTTTTGCAATCTGTGAGGCACGCGGGTATTCGATTGATGAGCTTATGAAGGTGCGCGATGAGAAGAGGGAAAACAGAGGGGGATTTAAGGAGAAGATTTTTTGGGCTGGCAACGAATGAAAAATAGTGTATAATTATAAAAACAAATACATTTCAGAAAAGAGGATCCCGGATTGTCCGGGCTATTCGGATAAACAGCATAGAGGGAATGAAGGAGAGCCAATGTCCGGTTATGGCATTGGCTCTCTTTAAAGATTAAGCAAGAAACTTATTATCCCCTTCGACAGCCTTGTTTATGATTTCGATTTCATTTGAATCCAGATTGAATGCTTTGGAAACAAGAAGGTCTAGTTCATCGTATACCTTTTCTGCTTCAGCTGCTTGAAGCACTGAAATAAGCTTGTCTGTGAGGGCAATAATTTCAGCTTGTGTTGAAGCATCTGCTGTAGGGATAGGTATGTTCTCAATATGTGAACGCAATACCTTTACTGAATTGAATTCCTTTTTATAGATGAATTGAGCAATTCTGGAATTAAGTATTGCAAGAACGTATTTTATTTTTATCCCCGGTAGTCTGGGAATGACAATATTACAGCTGTTAAGCGAAAGAGTCTGTTTGTCGTCATAGGCGAATACTAACTGACTACTTATGAACCTGTATAATAGCTTTTCCGGGGAACGATACATTTCGGTTGGTGCTGCCTGCTGAAAATTTTCAGGCTTAAAAACAATGTAATTGTTGGTCCGGGTGATATGATATTTACAGATGTCTGCACCTTTCAATATCATTTCGTTGTTTTCATTCTTTATATCAGAAATATATTCCTTATTGTTTCCAGTGACAATACCTAGTGCAAAATCGGCATTGTCAAGCAGATATGCTGAGTTTGGCATGCTTCTGATTTTGCACAGAACATTGTATTCTGCATCGGATGTGGTAAAACTAAAATATTCGGCACTTACGGTCCGCTCGATGTTGATGGTAAATGAATCTGTACCGGTATTGACATTCATACCAACGGTTGAGAGAGGAGAGCGTGTACATTGTAAATCGAGTATAATACATGGGCATTGAACACCATCAAATGCATTGCCTAAAAAGACAAGATTTTTTATTGAGCAGCTTTCCAGAATTGTTTTGCGAATATTTGTGTGTGCCTTAACATTTAATATTGCTTCCGGAAGCACATATGCTAAATGACCGTTATCTGTAAGATGATTAAGTGCCTGTTCAATAAAAACATCATACGATTCTATGTTTTTTCCGGTGGCGGATTTATATATAGTTCTAAGGTGTGATTTTTCTTCTTCTGAAAAATCGTATCCCCAGGGCGGATTACCGATAATGTACTGAAAATCTTTTTCTGCATAGTCGGTTAAATAATCTTGTCCTGTTATATGTTCGTAAATTGCTGCGACAGGGACATTATATTTTAATGCCATATTTAGTCTGGTGATTTTTACACTTGCTGCATCAATATCGTTCCCATATATCGAATCAAATGGAAGAACATCAGGCAGCTGTAATAGGAAATTTCCGGTTCCACAGCAAGGATCCAGTACTTTCACCGGTTCTTGAAAAGAAAGCCTGTTAATAAGATTTTTTACAACCTTTGTTGATGTATAGTAGGAACCGGCAGCTTTTCTGTTTCCTATATTTTTGCAGGAAATGTAAATAAGACCAAGTACATCTTCATCAGCCTCATAAATATACTCCATATTAAATAATAAAGGATTTTCTTTACAAAAGCTTATAGCTGAATCAGTGTCATCAATCAGATCCGAAATCAGACAGTCATATTCTCCTATTGAAAGCTCATTTACAAGAAATCCAAGCAGGAGATTGGTATTCGCATTTATATGTGTATTGTTTTTAGACAAAAATAAATGTAATGCACAGTCTGCAGCCAATAACTGAATTGTTGAAATATCTAAGACAAGGTTATTGTCTGAAGCTGACGCTAACAGCCTTTGCAGGGCAGGTATGTTTTTACATTGTTCGGAAACATAGGAATTGTATAGTGAATTTCCAGATACAAACTTTTTATTCCTTCGGCTTTTTAAGGCTTTGTTTTTGCCGGACTGAAGTTCAGCATGCAGACTTTTCATATATTTTTTTGAAAAATACGGAGTCTTTTTTTCGGTATACTCTGGGGTTATTTTACCGAGTTTTATCCAATTCCTCCCCGTAGCAGTTGAGATGGATAATTCATCACATAATTCTTTTAAAGTCAGATATTCATCTGAATCTGGAATATCGGATAACCTTTCGTCAACGGGCTTCGTGGAATCAGAGGGGATCAGCCAAACACCACTTACCATTTTGCAGCCATCAATTCTATTGGTTTCGCAGAGCTTCTGGACACGTCTTTCTGACAATTCAAATTTTATCGCGGCCTCTTTTACTGATATATAGTCCATAATATTCTCCTAAAAATTATAATTACTATTGTATACGCAAAACCGAATAAACACAATATTAATATCAACAAAATGCAGGGAGATAATAATCTGTACGGATTTTCTGATAGAAGACCGATGGAACCTTCGCGCAAATTTTTGCAGAATTAAATAGAGTGGACACAAAAATCAGTTTTTGTGAAAATATCCGAAGAATATTGTTGCTAAAAGTGATTTGTACACCTGTTTAAAAAAATTTAACCGGACTACCTTTAATAAAAATACGCATGATTTTTTGCTATTATGGTGAACTCTTTTTTTGATAATTATAAGCTGTTCAACTTTTCGTGTCCATAGTTATATCTTAGCACCAATCAAAAGGTAGAAGAATCTGCATACGTTGATTATAATCATGTTCGTCCACACAGTTATAATGGTTATCGAACCCCATATGAAGCAGGGACGGCAGCATAAATTGATAAGCGCTGTTTTTTAGCCACAAGTGTTACAAAAAAGCTTGACCACAACAAAATCCGATAGTACTATTATGAAAAAAGGACGAAATCCATCGTTTTGTAGTGAAAGGAAATCAGCATGAAGTCAATTTTATACAACTGGAAAACATGTTATTTTCATAAAATATACAGTCATTTCCTTAAGCTGTGTTGAAACATAATGCCTTATTTGTTAAAATAAAAGATATAAACTTTATTTGGTTATATTTCATAATTTTGAAGGGAGATGAAGCAGTGGACAACAGAAACAACAGATTGCTGAATGCAAAGCTAAATAAATACATCATTCCAGGAATTATGATGTCACTGGCACTTCAGCTGGGAAACATTGTGGACACAATTTTTGTAAGTAATTTAATTGGTGTTGAGGCAATGTCAGCAGTCACCATGAGCCTTCCGGTTGAAACTATCGTTCAGCTTACAGGTTACTGCCTTGGAGTAGGCGGCTCCATAGCAGTGGGAAACATGCTTGGTAAGCGCGATAAGGAAGGTGCCTCGAAATTATTTTCAGCAACTTTTATGGTGACACTTGTTGTAGGCCTTATTTTTTCAATCTGTGCATTGGGGGTTGCAGATCCCATTGCCAGACTTCTGGTATCCGGTGACGGAATTCTGACAACGTATACAAGAGATTACATCCGTATCAGTATGTTCGGTGCTCCGGTAATTGGGATTGGTCTTATGATGGTAAGCTACCTTGGCGTGGAGAATCATCCGGAACTGGCATCTGTCTATCTGATTCTGGCCAATGTTATAAATCTTATTCTTGATTATATCTTCCTTAAGTTTACACCCCTTGGAATTACAGGTGCCTCATTGTCCACAGTACTTGGTTTCCTGTTTGCAATGGTGGTTTTCATTGCCTATGTCCGTTCCGAAAAAAGAAATATCTCTTTTGTCCGGCTGAAGGCAAAGGACTTTTCCATTATCAAAGAGGCAATAATTACAGGTGTTCCCATGCTTGTTTTCATGGCAACCAATTTCATAAAATCCCTTGGTCTGAATACTATTATTATGAATCAGGTCGGGGAAGAGGGAATGGCAGTATTTACAGTCTGCGATAATGTTCTTTTGATCGTGGAAATGCTTACAGGCGGAATCATCGGCGTGATTCCCAATGTTGCAGGAATTCTTTTTGGCGAAAAGGATTATGTGGGAATCCGTGTACTCTGTAAAAAAATGCTGAAATACAGTTACATAGTACTGGCGGTTATCTTTGTCTTTATTATGCTTTTTACCCATCAGATCACGGTTCTGTTTGGAAGCGGCGGTGGAGAGCTTGGTGCACAGATGATCCAGGCACTGCGTATTTTCGCTCTGTGTGTGGCACCTTATCTCTGGAACAAATTTATAATAAGCTACTATGAATCCATTGAAGAGACGGCCATTGCAAGTTTTGTTACATTCCTTGAAAATGCAGTCGCTGTTCTGCCTGCAACATTTATTGGAATTTACATATGGAAACAAATTGATGGAATCGGCATAGATGGAATTGCCATAGGATTTGTTGCTACCGAAATTATAACAGTAATTGCAGCCCTGATTTTCAGAAAAATCAAACATAAAAATTCAACCTTTTATATTGTCCCGGACAAAAATCCTGGAATAAATCTGGATTTTTCAATTAAAAGCACCATGGAAGAAGCAGGAACCGTCAACAGAAAAATCATGGATTTTTGCAAAAAAAACAATGTGTCCGGAAATAAAGCCAATCTTGCTGCCGTATGTGCAGAAGAAATGACAGTAAATATTATTAAATTCGGTGGAAAAACTTCTAACTGGATCGATATTAACCTTTGTCTGGAAGAGGATATCTGCAGGTTAAGAATAAGAGACAATGGAATAAACTTTAATCCGCTGGAATACACCTATGATCATGAAGAATTTGATATCCACGGAATAGAGCTTGTGAAAAAGATTTCAAAATCAATGGATTATATCCGAGCAATTGATATGAATAATACCATAATATCATTTTAGGAGGTGCAGAAAAATGTCTGTGATCAACGAAAGAAGTAATTTTGTTTTTGAATTTCATCCGGTAACAAAGTTGTTTGAAGAACAGGTGCAGCTTCATCCGGACAAATGTGCTGTGGTTTCAGGTAAGGAAAGTTTTACTTATGCCCAGCTAAATGAAAGAGCAAACAAAATTGCAAACTCACTTGTGGAAAAAGGTGTTGGACGGGAAATCATTGTAGGTGTAGTGCTTGAACGATGCTGTGATTTTTACGCAGTGCGACAGGGTATTTTAAAGGCCGGGGGTGCATTTGCAGTTGCAGCACCTGATTATCCGGATGACAGAATACAGTTTATCTTTGAAGATGCAGGTGCTCCCTTTATCATAACCACAAAGGAACTGGCGGGCGAACGTAAGGAAATCTTTTCAAAACTTTCCGGCACCATACTTCTGCTTGAAGATCTTCTGGAAAACAAAAATACCCAGAACCCGGATATCAAAATCGAAGAACATGACCTTTGTTATTGTATCTATACATCCGGCTCAACTGGAAAGCCAAAGGGCGTTATGATCGAACATATCAATCTGGCCAATTTTGTAAATCCAGATCCAAGAAATTCAGAAACCTATGGCTATGTAAGCAGGGGAAGTGTCTCCCTGTCCATGGCAGCTATGACATTTGATGTGTCCGTGCTGGAGGAATTTATTCCACTTACCAATGGACTTACAGCAGTAATCGCAAGTGACGAGGAAATTCTCAATCCGGTCATGCTTGGGGATTTAATTCTGAAAAATGGTGTGGATATCATGACCACCACGCCTACCTATCTGTCTAATATGATTGATCTGCCCCAGCTTCGGGAAGCTGCTTCCAGAATTAAAGTGTTTGATGTGGGTGCAGAAGCCTTTCCTCCGGCTCTCTATGATAAGATCCGCACTGTAAATCCAGATGCTTATATTATGAATGGCTATGGACCTACAGAAACCACTATAAGCTGTACCATGAAAGTGATCACTGACAGCAAAAACATCACCATCGGCGCGCCAAATGGTAATGTTCAGGTTTATGTGGTTGACAAAGAAAATAAAATCCTTCCAGATGGAGAAACAGGAGAGCTTGTAGTTGCCGGTCTTGGAGTAGGCAGGGGCTATATCAATCTGCCGGAGAAAACAGCGGAGGTTTTTATATCCCTGAATGGAGAAAGAGCATACAAAACCGGCGACCTTGCGAAGATTACCCCGGAAGGTGAAATTGAATTTTTCGGAAGAATTGATAACCAGATCAAACTTCGCGGACTTAGAATTGAGCTGGGAGAAATTGAAGAAGTCGTAAACAGCTATGAGGGAATTATTACCAGTATTACAGTACCGGTAGATAATAAATATCTCTGCTGTTATTTTATGGCAGACCGGGAAATCAGTTCCGAAGCTCTTAGCGACTACGCGTCAGAATCCCTGGCACATTATATGGTTCCGGACGTTTTTATCCAGCTGGAAAAAATGCCGCTGACCCAGAATGGAAAAATTGACAAAAAGGCATTGCCAAAACCGGTAGCACAGCCTAAGAACCTGAAAGAGCCGGAAACACCAATGCAGAAAAAAATATTTGAAATTGTTTCCAAAGTCGTAGAAAACGATTATTTTGGAATTGACACAAGTTTTTATAAAGCAGGTCTTTCTTCCATAAGTGCGATGAAGCTTTGCGTCCTGATTTCAGATGAGTTTGGAGTTACCGTAAAAACAAGCGATATCCATGAAAACAATACAGTTGAAAAACTGGAAAAATATGTAATGCTTGCTCCTAAAATCAGAACCTATGAAAAGCGGGAGGTTTATCCTCTTACCGGTTCCCAGAAGGGAATTTTTGCAGAATGCAGTAAAAATCTGCAAAGTACCGTTTACAACATCCCCTTCCTTTTTGAACTGGATCCTGCTGTTGATATACAGAAATTATCGGATGCAGTTGCAAAAATGGTGAGTGCTCATTCTTATCTGCTTACACAGGTATATCTTGATGATAAGGGCGAAATGGTGCAGCGCCCATGTAACGATACATTTATGCCAGAAGTGATTGAAACCACAAATGCAAAATTTGAACATTTGAAAGAGGAGCTGGTTCGTCCGTTTAAACTGGAAAAAGGACGTCTGTTCCGGGCAGAAATTTATCTTACAGAAGACCGGAAATATCTCTTTACAGATTTCCACCATATTGTTGCAGACGGCAATTCCTATGATATTATTTTTGCCGATATCAACAAAGCTTATATGGGCGAAAAACTGGAAAAAGAATCTTACACCGGATTTGATGCTGCCCTTGATGAAGAACAGCAGATGAAAGAGGGCAAATACAAAAAAGCTGAAAAATATTATGACAGTATTTTTGAAGGAATTGAGACAGAATCACTGCCTCTTCCTGATCTGGCAGGCAAACTTCCTAAGAAAGGATATCTGGAAAGACCGATGAACATCGGGGAAGAAAAAATTCTTTCCTGCTGCGAAAAACTGGGAGTGACACCAAATATTCTGTTTACAGGATTGTTTGGTATCCTTCTTACCAGATATTCCAATTCAGAGGACAGTCTTTTCTCCACAATCTATAATGGAAGAAACGACTCAAGGCTGGAAAATACAGTCTGCATGCTGGTAAAAACCCTTCCTGTTTACTGTAAATTTGACAAAGATACTACCATCCAGGCCTATATGACAGCTTTGTCAGAGCAGCTTTTATCCTCAATGGCAAATGATATTTTCCCATTTTCTGACATCTGTGCAAAATATGGATTCAGTTCTGATCTTGTTTTTGCATACCAGGCAGAACTTAGTGACGATTATCCAATTGGAGATACTGTTGCAAAAGGTCATGACCTTTCCCTGGATATGGCGAAGATGCCTCTGCTTATCCAGGTAAGAGAGTACGATCATACATATGTACTTACTGCAGAATATCGCAGTGACATGTACAGCCAGGCTTTTATTGATGGAATACTGGATGCCTATGAAGCAGCAATGGGCTCCATGCTGAAAACAAAATATGTTTCCGAAATTTCTGTTATTTCCCAGGATGGAGTAAATAAAATTGCAGAATTTAACCACACAGAAGCAGAGTATGACAGAAGCAAAACTATTTCTGATATGTTTGATGAGCTGGTACAGAAAGTTCCGGATCATACAGCTGTGGTATTTAAAGATAAAAAATATACGTATAAAGAACTGGATGAAATCAGCGACAGGCTTGGAAAGTATATAGCATCCCAGGGAATCGGCAAAGAAGATGTGGTATCTATCCTGATTCCACGCTGTGAATATATGGCAATTGCACCAATGGGTGTTATCAAAGCCGGAGCAGCATATCAGCCCCTTGATCCCACCTATCCAAAAGATCGCCTTATGTACATGCTGGGTGATTCCGCAGCCAGACTTCTCATTGCTGACAGAGAACTTTTACCGCTGGTAGACGGATATGAAGGACCGGTTTTATTTACAGATGAGATCCTTAAACTGGAAAATACAGACGCAAAACTTACAAAACCAGATTTACATGACCTGTTTATTTTGCTGTATACATCAGGCTCAACAGGCGTCCCAAAAGGTTGTATGCTTGAATACGGAAATATTACTGCATTCTGCCGCTGGTACAAAAAATATTACGATATCGATTTCGATTCAAAAGTAGCAGCTTACGCATCATTTGGCTTTGATGCTTCTATGATGGATATTTACGGTGCACTTGCAAATGGTGCCCAGCTTCATATTATCCCGGAAGAAATCCGCCTGGATTTCATCGGACTTCAGCGTTACTTTGAAGAAAATGGAATTACCCACTCCTTCATGACAACACAGGTTGGAAGACAGTTTGCTCTTGAAATGGACTGCAAGAGCCTGAAATATCTTTCTGTAGGTGGAGAGAAGCTTGTTCCTCTTGATCCGCCAAAGGGCTATAAATTTTTTAATGCATATGGTCCCACAGAGTGTACGATTTTTACAACAGTATTCCAGGTTGACAAATATTATTCCAACATTCCAATAGGAAAAGCACTTGATAATATCAAGCTTTATATTACGGATAAATTTGGTCATCTGCTTCCATACGGTGCCTGCGGTGAACTGATGATATCCGGCTGGCAGGTTTCAAGGGGATACCTGAATAAGCCTGAAAAAACAGCTGAAGTTTATACAAAAAATATTTATGACGATACCAAAGGCTATGAAGTGCTGTATCATTCCGGTGATGTTGCAAGATATCTTCCAGATGGAAATATCCAGATCATTGGAAGAAAAGATACTCAGGTTAAGATCCGGGGCTTTCGAATTGAGCTTTCCGAAGTGGAAGAGGTGATAAGAAGATACGAAGGCATAAAGGATGCCACGGTAGTTGCTTTTGATGATCCAAATGGAGGAAAATATATTGCTGCATATGTTGTCTCTGACAGCCAGATTGATATTAATGGATTAAATGATTTCATTAAAGAGACAAAACCAGCCTATATGGTGCCTGCCGTTACCATGCAGATTGATAAAATTCCGCTGAACCAGAATCAGAAGGTGAACAAAAAAGCCCTTCCTCTGCCAGAGAGAAAAATTGAAGAAATCATTAAACCGGAAAATGAAACTCAGCAGAAATTATTTGACTGTATTGCAGAAGTACTTGGCCATACAGAATTTGGCATTACCACGGATATTTATGAGGCAGGTTTAACTTCTATCAGTGTCATCAAACTGAATATTCTTATTTCAAAAACTTTTGACATTGTCATAAAAACATTTGACATTAAGAATCATCCTACCATTCAGATGCTGGAAGGCTTTGTTAAAACTGCAGGAAAAGAAAAGACAAGAGAAATTCAGGAAACGTATCCTCTTACCAATACACAGGAGGGAATTTTTATTGAATGCACTGCAAATATGGGATCCACTATTTACAACATTCCATACCTTCTGAAACTTGATAAAAAAGTAGATCTGGACAGACTGGCTAAGGTAATTGACAGCACAGTAGAAGCACATCCTTATCTGAAAACACGTCTCTTTATGAGTGATGAGGGCGAGGTTCTTCAGAAGCGTGACGATACTTTAAGCTATAAAACACAGATCATAAACGGAATGAACAAAGAAACTCTGGTTCGCCCATATATGCTGTTTAATGAACAGCTTTTCAGATTTGAACTTTACAGAACCTGTGATGGTAATTACCTGTTCCTTGACATTCATCATATTATTGCTGACGGTACCTCTCTTGGTATTATCATTAATGATATTAACAGGGCTTACAGTGGAGAAAAGCTGGAAACAGAAAAATATACCTCCTATGATCTTGCCCTTGATAACAAAGATGCACTGGCAGGCGATGCCTATAAAAATGCAGAGAACTATTATAAATCTGTTTTTGAAAAAACTGGTGGAAGTATTAATTTCTATCCGGATAAAAGCGGAGCCCTTCCAACAGCAGAGCTTTATCATCGGGAAACCAGTGAATTTTCTGTACAGGATGTAAAAGATTTCTGTAAGAAACAAGGAATTACTGAGAATGTATTTTTCATTTCTGCTTTTGGTATTACACTTGGAAAATACAATTTCAGGAAAGACGCTGTGTTTACCACTATTTATCACGGCCGAAATGATTCCAGACTTTCTGAAACAGTGGGTATGCTGGTAAAGACACTTCCTGTTTACTGTGATTTTTCCGGAAATGCAAAAGACTGTCTGGCTGGTGTTCAGCAGCAGCTGATCGATTCCATGAACAATGATATTTATCCGTTCTCACAGATCAGCCATGAATTTAACATCAAGGCAGATGCCATGGTTATCTATCAGGGTGACAATTTTGCATTTGATAACATCGGCGGGGAATATGCCCAGGAAGAACCGGTTCAGTTAAATATGGCCAAAGCGCCTGTTTCAATCAGTATTTCAATTGAAAGAAATAAGTTTGTCTTTGAAATTGAATACAGAGGCGATATGTACAAAGAGGAAACCATAAAATATCTTGCTGACAACCTTGAAATTGCCGCAGATGGAATCCTGAGAGGAAGTGATCCTTCCGATATCCGCCTTCTGTTTGAAGAAGAGACGAAGATGGAAGATGATTCCTCCCATGTAGGAAAAACTTTTGTAGACCTGTTCAGGGAAGCGGTTCAGAAATATCCAGACAGACCGGCTGTAAGAGATGGAATGGGCGAGATCACCTACAAAGAGCTTGATAAACTGTCGGATTATGTTGCACAGAAACTTACTGAAAATGGATTTGGAAGAGAAAAAACTGCCGGTATTCTGTGCGGAAGAACCAAGGAATTTGCCATAGGATATGTGGGTGTTATGAAAGCCGGTGGAGCTTATGTGCCTCTGGATCCGGAATATCCACAGAGCCGAATTGAGTATATGTTAAAAGATTCCGGAGCGGAAAATCTGCTTGTAATAAACAGATACCGCAGTCTGGCAGGCTTCTATGACAAAAATATTATCAGCCTTGATAATGTGGCTGCCCAGGCAGAAAACTTTGAACTTTCTGTAGAACTTACACCTCCTGCTCCGGAAAACCTTGCGTATATGATTTATACCTCCGGTTCCACCGGAAAACCAAAAGGTGTTATGCTGGAACAGAGAAACCTGATGAATCTGATCGAGTATATCTGCCAGACAAGAAAACTTACGCCAGATGATATTGTTGCAGAGTTTGCAAGTTTTTGTTTTGATGCATCTGTAATAGATCTGTTTGCTCCGCTTACAGCTGGATCTGTACTGTACATTTTGCCGGAAGGCATACGAAAAGATGCGGTTGCAGTTGGAAAATTCATAAAAGATGCAAACATTACCACAGCAACATTCCCTACACAGATGGGTGAGCTGGTTGCAGAACTGCTTGAGGATGCTCCAAGTCTTAAATTTGTCACACTTGGCGGTGAGAAGTTTAAGTATTACAGGGAGAGGACCTATCAGATGATCAACGGTTATGGTCCAACGGAAAATACAGTATCCTCCACAGAATTCTGGGTTGACAAGCAGTATGACAACATACCGATTGGAAAATCACAGCGAAATGTCCGCAGCTATATTGTGGATGAAAATCTGAACAGACTTCCGGTTGGGGCATCTGGTGAGCTTTGCCATTCCGGCCGGCAGATTGCAAGAGGATACCATAATCTTCCTGAAAAAACTGCCTCTGTATTTGTTGAAAATCCTTTCTCTGTATGCGAAGAGGACAAACGTCTTTACAGAACCGGTGATATGGTACGCATGAAAGGTGACGGAAACATTGAGTATATCGGCAGAATTGACTCTCAGGTGAAGATAAGAGGATATCGCGTTGAGCTTGGTGAGATTGAGGGCGCCATTTTGAAACATGAGCTTGTTCGCAGTGCTGCTGTTACAGTGATTGAAAAAGGCGGAAATAAGTATATCACTGCTTATTATACAGGAGAAACCATCCCGGACGATCAGCTCAAGACTTTCCTTGAACCTCTTATTCCTGATTATATGATGCCTTCCTTCTTCGTCCATATTGAAGAATTGCCTATTACTCCAGGCGGTAAAGTTGATAAAAAAGCCCTTCCATTACCGGAGATAACAACTGCAGCCAGCGCTGCCTATGTAGAACCGGTTACGGCTGCTCAGAGAGCGCTTTGTGAAATATTTGAAAAAGCACTTGGCACTGAAAAAGTGGGAATCGAGGATAACTTCTTTGAACTTGGCGGATCCTCACTTACAGCTTCAAAGGTTGCCGTTATGTGCCTGTCAAAGAATATTTCCATTGTATATGCAGACATTTTCAAATATCCTACTGTACGGGAACTCGCCGCAATTGTTGACAACAGTGAGGCATTTGAAAAACCGCAAAGTGATAACGAATTTGCAGATTATAATTATAACCGGATTCAAAGCGTGATCAGTGGAAACGTGGAAGAAAATGCAGGCCAGGTAACAAAAGAACAGTTAGGCGATATTATGCTCACCGGTGCAACCGGTTTCCTTGGAATCCATATTCTGAAGGCATACCTGGACAACTATGATGGAAAAGTTTACTGTCTGGTACGCAAAGGCAAATATGAATCCATGGAGAAACGAATGATGCATATGTTAATGTATTATTTTGACAATCCATGCGAGGAACTGTTTAAGGATCGTATCATCTGTGTAGACGGTGACATTACCTCAAAAGAACAGGTGGAAAAATTCTCAGATTATAAATTCCATACCCTCATCAACTGTGCTGCCTGCGTAAAACATTTTGCAGCAGGTGATGTACTTGAAAAGATAAATGTACAGGGTGTGGAAAATCTTATTGAATTTTGTAAAAATAACGGCCGCAGACTGATCCAGATTTCCACAGTTTCCGTCGCAGGAGAAGGCTCCGATGGAAATCCGCCAATGTCCAGAGTTTTCTGTGAAAATGATCTGTATATTGGCCAGAATATTACAAATGAATACATCCGTACCAAATTCCTTGCAGAAAGAGCTGTACTGGAAGCTGTTTCAAACGGACTTGACGGAAAAGTCATCCGTGTTGGAAATCTGATGAGCAGAAATTCTGACGGTGAATTCCAGATTAACTTTATTACAAATGGATTTTTACGCAGTCTTAGAGGTTATCAGGCAGTTGGAAAATTCCCAATTGGCGGCATGCATGAGGTTACAGAATTTTCACCAATTGATTCCACCGCACTTGCAGTTTTAAGACTTGTACAGACAGACAGAAGATTTACTGTATTCCATGCCTGCAACAGCCACCATATCTACATGGCAGACCTGATCTATGCAATGCGTAATCATGGATTTAAGATTGATATTGTAGAAGATGATGAATTTGAGGAAGCTGTAAAGGAATTTGCCAAGGACAGTAAAGACTCCGATGTTGTTTCCGGACTTATTGCGTATACTTCCCATAATGAAAATGAGATTTATACCCTGGACTACAGCAACCGGTTTACTGCACAGGTTCTTTACCGGCTGGATTATAAATGGCCTGTTACAGATGACAGATATCTGGAAAGTGCAATAGAAGCGCTTGACAGACTTGCATTTTTTGATTAACCTTAGAAAAAAAGAATAGAGAGGAACTTATAATGGAAATTGTAAGCAAAACAGAGGGAAATAAAGCGACTATGGAAATCAGCGGATGGCTTGACACACAGACAGCACCCCAGCTGGAAAAAGAGCTTTCAGGTCTTGATGATTCGATCACCAGTCTTGTATTTGACTTTTCAAAACTTGAGTATATCTCTTCAGCAGGACTTCGTCTGGTAATTGTTGCATACAAAAAAATAGCGGACAAAGATGGTTTCAAAATTATAAATGTTTCCGATGAAGTATATGATGTTTTCAGCCTTACCGGATTTGATCAGAAAATCAATATTGAAAAAGCAAAATGAAAAATTTCACAGAAAAAACAGAACAGCAATATCTGGAGCTATCCTGTAATTTAGAGGAACTTGAAAAAATAAAAGAGTGCATTTTCCGCCTTCCGGTTGATATGGGAATGAAAAAGAAAATTTATCTGGTATGCGATGAAATATTTTCCAATATTGCCAATTATTCCGGAGCAGACCGGGTACAGTTTGGCTGTAATAAGAATGCAGACAAAGTGAATGCTGTTTTTATAGACAATGGAAAGCCTTTTAATCCTCTTGAAAGCAAAAGTGAAAAAGATTTTGAAGATTTTGACACAGGAGGAATGGGGATTATGCTTGTAAAAGAAGTGTGTTCCAATGTCAGTTACAGCAATCCGGACGGAAAAAATGTTCTCACACTGGAATTTACAGATCGTGTAAATGATGGAAATATATAGAATTAATATTAAAAATTTTGAGGATCCTCTGGAAAATCAAAGACTTCTTGAACTGGTTGGTCCCAGACGAAGAAATAAGGTCATCAGGTATTATCTGCCTGATGACCGAAAAAGAAGTCTTGGTGCAGGCATTATAATCCAGAAAATCCTGACCGAACACGGATTTTCAGAAGACAGTCTGAAGTACTCTGAAAATGAAAAACCTTTTGCAGACAATCTTTTTTTTAATATATCACATGCAGGAGATTATGTTATGGGGGTATTGTCCGACTGTGAAGTGGGATGCGATATTGAAAGAGTTGTTCCTGCACCCTTTGAAATCGCAGAACATTATTTTTGCCAGGCAGAACTTGAATACATAAAATCTGCAAAAGAGAAAGACAAAGCTTTTTTTACACTTTGGACATTAAAAGAAAGCTACATGAAAATGACAGGTCAGGGAATGAGTCTTTCTCTTGATTCCTTTGAGATTATACAGACGACAAACGGATTTACACTTGGGAATCTTTCCCCAAAGCACTGTGTTTTTAAAACAGTAGAATTTGAAGCTTATGTTTTTTCAATCTGTAATGAAAATGATTTTACTTTAACCCGGACTCATTTGTATGATTTATTGTGAAGGTTTAGCAGAAATAAAGCTTCTGGCTTTCATAAATGAAATGAGTTCAGAAAGGTGATAAATATGTTTTCTTTAACGGACAAAGAAGTGAATGTAGGGCGTCAGAGAGAACTTGACCTGGTAAAAGGCTTTCTGATGATCATGATTGTGTTCATACATTCTTTTCAGACGATAGCAGGTGAGGCGGCTGCAGACTCTGGTGTACATAAAATCATGTTTGCACTGTTTATGCCCACCGGAGCCTGTCTGTATCTGTTTACTATGGGCTTTGGAAGTGTATTTACACGCCACTCCCAGCCAAAAGACATGGTTAAAAATGGCGTAAGGTTACTGTTATATCAGGTACTAAGTAATTTATGCTATGGAGCAGTAATGACAGTCAGTTTTTACATAAGAAATCTGATTACAGGTGAAGTGCCAGGAAGCAGAGAATTATATAATGGGAATCTGTACTCCATGCTTACATTTGTAAATATCTTTTTTATTTCCGGTATGTGCTATCTTGTACTTGCAATATACAGGAAATTAAATGTAGGATTAAGCGGATATGTTATAAGTGCAGTCATAGTAGGACTGGTATCCCCATTTGCCAAGCTGATCATTACTGACAATCAGGCACTTAACTGGATTCTGGACATGACTTTTGGCAGTAAAGGAGAAACAAGTTTCTGCTTTTTCCCATATTTAAGTTATGTATTTTCAGGCTATGTTTTTGGAAAAGTGATCAGAAGAATACCTGAAAATGAAAAAGGAAATTTCTACAAAAAGAGCGGAACAATCTGTGGCATTATAGCGGCAGTATGGTTTATAAGCTGCATAGTACTGCATCCCGGCGTTGATGGATTCTTCAATTATATGCTCGAACAATACAGAGTTCCAGGCCTTATAAAGGTGATCGGAAGTTTCTGCATGATCATACTGGTATTTGCACTTGCATTTTGGATTATGCCAGTTATAGAAAAATGGAAGTTCGGATACAATAAACTTTGCTTTTATTCCAGACAGATCTCCAAGTTATATGCAGTGCATATCGGTGTCTATTGGGTAATCGGCGGTCTTGCTGCCTTTTACGAATTTAATGTGGCAGAATGTCTGATATGGGCAGTAATCGTGCTGATCGCAACCGATTTACTTGTACAGGGATATCTTAAGTTAAATAAATCCTCAGGAAAATAAATGGCATCTGGGGGATTCCCAGATGCAAATTTTTAAACAAAGGAAATATATAAAATATGACTGAAAAAAAGGAAAAACATTTGGGAACCAGTCTGACAATTACCAGCATTATTTTTGCTTTGTGCATTTGTATTGTAATGGGCAGCATTGGTTTTGCAATTTATTCCAGAAGTACAAAGAAGCAGTATCAAAAATATTTATCCGGTATTCTTAATATTACCGCCGCTCATCTGGACGGTGATGATATTGAAGAATGCATCAATACACAGACTGTGTCTTCAGCGTATGAGGACAGCCAGGTTTTTATGAATCAGGTTCGGGATAATTATGATATTGAATATGTGTATCTGGTGAAGCCTCTGAAAAAAGAGGGCACGGATACTATGATGTATGTAATGGCCGGTGTAAGTAAAGAGGAATTAAATGATTCCGATAATGTCCATCTTGGAAAACTTACGGGATCAGAATATGATGCGAAAGTGACAGAATATTATATTTCCGCCATGTCTGATGACGGCATTACATACTATGAGAACAAAACCACTTTTGGATATATGTACAGTGGACTTATGGCCATAAAAAACAGTGCCGGGGAACCGGTAGCAGTACTGGCAGTGGATACCTCCATGAGAGATATGGAAGGTGTATTTCTGGAATACGCAAGAAGTATTGCGATTGCCGGTATCCTGAATGCCCTGGTTTTCTTTGTTATGTTATATTTATGGATACGAAACAAAGTAATCCAGCCTATCAAAAAACTGGATGCATCTGCAAATGCGTTTGTCAAGAGTAGTCATAAGGGATTACAGCCGGAGGAATTGAATTTTATTGATCCTGAAATTCATTCTGAAGATGAAATGCAGACTTTGTCAGATTCTTTAATGACATTATCCAATGATATCAAAAAATATATGGGCAGTCTGCTAAGTGAGACAAAAGAAAAAGAACGAATTGAATCGGAATTAAGCATTGCAACACATATTCAGGCAAGCATGCTGCCGTGTATTTTCCCTCCATTTCCGGATGTACCGGAGTTTGATATTTATGCAAGCATGTCTCCGGCAAAAGAGGTAGGCGGTGATTTTTATGATTTCTTTATGATCGATAAAAATCATCTGGCTGTTGTTATGGCAGATGTTTCCGGCAAAGGAGTACCGGCTGCTTTGTTTATGGTGATCGGAAAAACACTGATTAAAGATTATTCCGGATTCGAAACTTCATTAGGCGATGTGTTTACTAAAGTAAATGATCTTCTGTGTGAATCCAACCAGGAAGGGTTATTTATTACAGCTTTTGAGGGAGTTCTGGATCTTCGGACAGGAGAAATGGAATATGTAAATGCAGGTCATGAAAAACCAATCATTTACCATAAAGAAGAACAGACCTGGGAAGTTTATCCAACCCCATCCGCTTTTGTACTAGCAGGATTAGAAGGAACGAACTATCGTTCTGGAAAGATAAACTTAAAGAAAGGTGATAAATTATTCCTTTACACAGATGGTATTCCGGAGGCTGTCAATTCATCAAAGGAACAATATGGAATGGACAGACTGCAGAAGATATTAAAGATAAATGAACATGAAGATCTGAACACGCTGATTGGCAATGTACGGACAGATGTAGATGCCTTTACAAATGGTGCCCAGCAGTTTGATGATATTACTATGTTATGTATGGAGTATAAAGAAAACAAATGATTACAACTTTAAAAGATTTGCTGTCCAGAGAGGATACACAAATTGAAGAAACCCCATATTGTAAAGAACAAAAGGAAATGCTTGATTTTTCTATTGTTTCAGGGGATTTCTATGAAATAAAATATAACTGCCTGGGAGAGAAGAAGCTCCGGTTTAAAAATACGGTAAATATATCTGATTTTGAGGGAATCAAAAAAAAGGTTCCCGCTTTGTCACAGGCAGAGTTTCCGGATAAAGAGCAAACGCCGTATTTTACTGCAAATTTGGGAAAACTACAGGAAGCATTAAATGCTGGCCGAAAGGTTGCCGTCGAGGGTGGTCCCTGCCTGTTTGGTGCACATGAAGTAGATGTAGAGATCCTGTTGAAAAATGGAACTACCTGTTTTTTTGATTACTGCACAGGAAAAAGATATGGGGAAAGTGGGAAATATTCCGAAGAAAGTATGGAGAACTTTATTAAAATCCATATTGAGGATATTGACAGTATTCTTTTTCATGACAAAAAAAGAGGACTTACTCATCAGGAATACGACAGTATTCTTTACGTTTTTGAAGCAGCAGAAGCACTGCATGCACCTGCTGTGATTCCCTTGCCGGATATGTCTTATATCAAGTACCTTTCAGCGGTTCTTAAGGATTTCGCAGAAGAGAAAAGAGAACAGATACTAAAGGATTTTCGAAAAGTATCCTGGCGGATCAGTGATCTTTATATTGATTTGATTTATTCTCTGGAAGAACACTATCCAGATGTTACCTGCGTAATTGTTCATGAAAGAGATGTGGAATTATGCAGGCGTTTCTTTGAAGAACGTACCCCGTATATAGAGAGAAATAGAATACTCCGTACCATTACTGCCATGGAACAGAGACTGGAATCTGTAAAAGATTATATTTCCATGCCTGCACTGCCTTTTTATCTGCTGGGAATCAGAGATATTCTGGAAATTGACAGTGTAGACGAAACAGATTCTTTCCGCAAATGTGGAAACGCACACAAAGGAACCATCAATTTAAGCTGCATTTTGTATCCGGAAAAATTAAGTGCAGACGGAAAAAATACTGTTTATCATGCAAAGCAGGAGTTTAAAGACTATTTATGAAAGGCAAAAAAAACAACAGAAGAAAAATATTCATTTTTCTCATTATGATACTGGTGGGATTTGTTTATCTGCATTTTAATGGATTTTCTTATCCCGGAAATATTAACATCAGCCAGGCATATTCCTTAAAAGAAGGAGCAGATGGCAGACGGTATCTTCTGGATGAAGGACATGAACGGTTATTATGTATAGATAAACAGAATAACATTTTATATTCTATAGAAAATCCACAGGATACCAACAAAAGAACATTGTATATTGATGACTTTTGTGTAGATAAATCCGGGAATCTTTATCTTCAGACCAGTCTTTGGGATGGCATGCATGTATCCGAAGAGGTGATTTTAAGTTATGACTCAAATGGAAAACAAAAAGAAGTGATCCGGCAGTGGGACTACAGTTCAGACTGGGTTTACAAGCACAAAATTTATGGTCTTTCCCTGTATCAGGATAAGCTGCAGTATGTGATTCTAAACGAAAATCAGATAGAACTGACAGTAGATAAAGAAGTAGAAATTACTTATCCAGAGGCCGACACCAGAATCAGTGACTGTGTTCTTATTGAAAATAAGCTTTACATACTTGACAAGAACGGAAAGATTTTTGAAAAAGAGGATATTTATTCTACAGAAGAGCTCAGGGAAGTTTTTGATGTAAATAAATCCGAATTTTCTAATGGAATTCCCTATAAGTTAAGTATTTCCCAGAATGGAAACTTATTTTATACAGATATCCGTAACCGCATGGTTATGATGCTGAATACAGATGATTCCCTTCCTGTTCCGGTTGTGGAAAATACAGATACCTTAACGGTATGGACAATGGAATCAGACAAAGGTGAAGATCTTATTTTTTCAGCAGAATCCGAATCCGGACAAATATGGAAGACAGATGGAACCCTTCAAAGCGAAATAAAAGATCTTCATGTTGATGGAATAAAAATTGCTCTGTGGGGAATTTCAGTCTTTTTGGTTCTGGCAGGTGTTGCAGGAATTATTGTGCCTGTTCTTCTTTTGCTGAAAACATGTAGTGGGGTATTGTCAAGTGTTAAACGCCTGGGTCTTCTTATAGGCGCAATGTTACTGCTTGTAGCAGTAACAGTATCTGCCATGCTGATCAGGGAATTTCGCAGCAATTACCGGCAAAAAGTAGAAGAGCAAATTGAAATTGCGGCCTATATGGAAGCAGAACGGATAAAGAATGAAGATATCAGCTCAATCAGAACGGCTGCTGATTATGATGGCACAGCATACAAAAACATCAGCCGTATCATGAGTGAAACCATGCCTACAGATATTGAATTTTACCAGAGTATTTACTGTAATATTCTGATTATGGATGAACAGAAAAATGCCTTTGCAGTAGCATATCTGGATCAGTCCATCGGAGATTATTATCCTCTGGATGAAACGGAAACAGAAGAAGTACAACAGGTATATGAAACCGGAAATGCTCTCTGGAATAAGGGAAAAGAAGATATCAGCGGCAATTACATTTATATAAAAGTCCCGGTGAAAGACCAGGATGGTAATGTAACAGGTGTGGTTGCTGTAGGAACTGAACTGATCGTGTTAGATCAGATCCTGGCTGATATTATAAAAAATATTCTGTCAGTACTGCTTATTCTTATATTACTATTTTGTATCTTTTTTGAGGAAGTGCTTTCTTTTCTGGAAGAGGGAAGAAAATACCAGAAAGCAGAAAAAGAAACCAAAAAGGCTTCTCCCTGTCATTTGATGAGGCTTATCATTTTTGGAGTATTTGTTGCCTATAATATGACCGCCTCCTTTCTTCCGGTATACCTTATGCGTTATGTACAGAATGCACATTTTGCCAATACAGAACTGGCAGCCTCTTTACCTGTTACCTTAAATATATTTGTAATAGGGGCAACTTCCCTGATATGTCAGAAATTAACTGTGAAGCTGGGAATTCGAAAGCTTGCCGTTCTTAGCGGAATCTGTTCCTTTGCCGGAAATGCCATGCTCTTTATTGCGCCTTCTTATATAGCAATCGTAGCAGGACTGATTCTGGATGGTGTTGGTGTTGGATTCATGACCAATGCAGTCTACATTTTAATCAGCCAAATTGCAGATTATGAGAACAGGATGGAGGGGCTGGCTGTATATAACAGTACATATCTTGCAGGAATCAATTTTGGTGTTATGCTGGGCAGCCTTCTGGCTGTACAGTTTGGACAGCGTATTGTTTTTGTATTTGTCTGTACGGTATGGGTTGTTCTTGTTGGAATTATTATGAGTATTGGCCATGCATTGGAACATGGTGATGCGAAAGAGAAAAACAAAGGAGATTCCGAAACAGAAGAAAGAGTAAAAGAAAATGTAAACGTAAAAAAAGGAGCCCCCAAAAAAGGCATAAAAAAATTTTTGTCCGACAAAGCAGTAAGCAGCTTTTTCATTTTGATTCAGAATCCATATATCATATTTGGCAGTTTTGTATTTTATTATGTACCGCTGTTTTGTGACCAGCAGGGATTTTCAGAGCTGGCATCTACACTGTTACTGCTTTTATATGCGGAAATTCCGGTATTTATGGGAAACTGGACAACAAAGTGGATGATAGAAAAACTGAAATACCATTCCATGTACCTGGCCTGCGGCATAAATGTTCTGGCACTACTGGTATTTGTCTGTTATCCGAAACTGCCGGGAATGATACTTGCCCTGATTCTTATGGGAGTGGGAGCCTGCTTTGGAAAAACAGTTCAGCAGATGTATTTTCTGGATCTGGAGTCTGTAAAAGAATACGGAGAAGATAAATCCATAGGTATTTACAACTTTACAGAGAATATCGGAGAATCCTTAGGACCTGTTGTTTTCGGACAATTAATGTTTATTTCTCCACTGATAAAGGGAGTTCTGCCATTTTGTATGGCAGTGACAGGTATGGGTGGAATTTATTACCTGATTAACAGAAAAAAGGAAAAAGAAAACATATAAATCACAATATCTTTTGAAATTTGCTTGGACTCATTCCTGTAATTTTTTTGTTTAAATAGATGGCTCTGTTTTATCAGAAGATAATTCTGGAAGAATATCGGTATCTTGGAACATGGCAAAAAAATTGCTTTGTACAATTCGTAGAGTTCGCTGATTTGCCTGAAGCTGTATGTGTTCTTTCTGGACAGCAGCTAATTCGTTTTCAAGTTTCTGGATCTGTTTTTGTAATTTTTCCTGTGATGGCAGCTTTTGGATTCCGAGATCAGATAATTCCCGGAGAGTAGAATCATGGAGCTGGTATTCTGCCAGATGTTGCTTCTGATATGCTTTTTTGAAGATGTTCTATTATCGTGGATTGAAAGAATGGAACAATGAAAAAGGCTATCTGACAGATACCTGTCTGACCGCACAGGATAAGTATAAGGCGTATCTGGATTATTTTAGAATTGTATATTACTCGTGATTCAAAGTGAAAAATTTGCGCTTTGAGAAAATATAATGATATACATTTTAAAGACGAGAGTAAATACATGTTCTATAAAATGATAGAAAATGGTCTACCATCATTAAGGCAGGAGGCGGTGATGACGGACTGTACAAAGACAGCAGATTTGAGGACAATTACAGAAAATTTCGTGTTTGTAACCGAAATAAGTGGAACAATTGGCCCTTTGATAATGTTGATAAGATACATGATGATAACATAGTAAATTTGTATGCATTTTATGTTTTGGAGATTGCATTACGAATAGCTGTGTTAGAGGTGATTGGAGTAAATGTTTCTGACGATGTTAAAAACTATGTAATGGATGAGCACTTAGATTGGATAAAGTTAGAAAAGCATCTTGATGAAGATTGTGTACTTCCTATGAATGTTTTTCGACAGATGATTGAGAAACTTCAAAATCCGACTTGAATTTACGACACTTTTACGACAAATGAAGTCAAGCTATGATAAATATGTTGTGAAAGAGGTTAAATACGATTAAAGAAAGAATTACGAAAAATGGAATTGATTATGTATTGGTTGGGGATTATTACATACTGGATTTGAAGTTACTGGAGGAAGAACGTCCTATTGGAAAGTATGGGCGTATGCATCGAGAGTATTTAAGGGAGAATAATCCAATATTGTTTAATGATTTGGTGCTGGGCTGCCAGCTCTGGACTTACCTTACAGACATAAACGAGCAGGCTCAGGCGAGATTACAGACCATCATCGGTCAGATGCAAAAAGCTGAGTCTGTAACTGAGAAAATGAAAGCGGATAATCAGTGTGAATGGATTCAGAGAATGGGCAGTATCCATAATCGTGCAGAGGAAATTGTGTTGAACGAATTGATTTATAGATAATTGACAATGCAGTACATACCTGTTACACTTCGTGTAAAAGGTATGTACTGCAAGAAATAGTGGGAGCTTGTATTCTTTTTTGAAAAAGGAATCTTGACAGTCGCAATAAAAGTTGTATAATGATAATAACAGAACCCACCACGCCTCTGATTTTCATGCGCAACCCGGTGGGGCTTTTTATTTATGGGGTGTTTTATGTATCAATATCCAAAACAAATATTAACAATAGCACAGCAGGTACAATCATATATTGATGCAGGAATGGTAATTACTTCTCGTGAGGATGTAGAAAAGGCATTAAAGGCAGTTGGGTTTTATCGTTTGCGCGGATACTCATTTCAATTATATGATAATGCTACAAATTATGGACCGGACAGAAGGCTCCACTGGATGTGATGCG
>ULPA01027170.1_pt1 | contig 35787 bp, 34 predicted proteins | sample 1953061 | NCBI WGS metagenome assembly ULPA01 (sample SAMEA4835617, study PRJEB28245) | human gut metagenome | biome: gut microbiome; material: fecal sample | place: Denmark | collected 2008
CCCCCCTACAGCCGTAAGGGTTTCAGGGTGATTGACATAACTTTTTCTAAACATATCCATATAACTAATATATTCCACATGTAGAACTTTTATAACATAAATAGTCCAATATTGTTACAATGTGTAATATCACGCCATATTTTAACTAATCGCTAAATGTTTTGAAAGTCTTTTCAACGTTATCTTTGATAACTTTTTTAACAGCATCCATTTCCGTTGCAAGAGCATTTTGTTCAGTATCAAGCTGCTTTAATCTTAATTCCAGAGTTCTGTCTTCCTGTTGGATAATTGATGTCTGTGCATTAATATCAGCTATTGTCTTTTCATACTGTTCTTTTTTATAAGTATATTCATTCATAGCATCCTTATAAGCCGCTTCATCGGTTACTGTTTCTACGTTAAGTGAATACACTACACTGTCATCATCAAATTTTACAGATGTAAATCTTCCATTGCCATCTGTTTCCAGAAGTGCATTATTTGTTTTTTCAATCTTTGTTTTGATGTAACTTGCATTGTAGTAAGTCAAATAATCCTGAATATCAATAGGCTTAGCAGGATCGTGAGGTGTATTCATACTATTATACAAATCACTCTCTGTTGTGAAGTATGTTTTTCCATTCATTGTAAATGTATAAATACCCTGTCCGTCATAAATAAGATTCCCATTGTTATCAAAGCTCAAATATTTACTTATAGAAGAGTCCGGACGATCTCTAAGTATCTGTGCAAGCTCTGTTGCCTGATCGTCTGTAAAGTTTGTAAGTTCAGACGCCTTGCAATTTCCGATATAAGTAACCTGCTGTGATGAATAATCTTTTGGATTTTCTAAATCATCAGGAATAAAGAAATGCCAGGTCCCATCTGCGTCGTGATATCCATAAACATTATCAGTAGTCAGCACTCCGTCCTTTTGTGCAAGCCCTACAGCTTCTTCAAAGTCCCTCAGAGCTGCTTCAAATTTGGTATCTTCTTTTATATCTTCTTCATCTATCGGCTCATAAGTAAATGTCTGGGATCCGTCGGCTGTAGTTATTGTATAAGTGTTATTGACCGGATCTAATGTAACTTCTGGTTTCATCTGGTCAATCTCGTCAATTTCTTCTTTAAGATAGAAATGCCATGTTCCGCTTGCATCCTGATAGCCATAAACTTCACCATCAGGTATTGCACCAGCTTCATAAGCCAGTTCTTTTGCTTTTGCGAAATCATTGAACGCTTCTTTTAGCTTAGCATCTTTCTCTGTTGCTTCATTGGTTATTGCATCACAGGTAATTTTTGAACCGTTAGGGAAAGTGATTGTATATGTGCCATCGTCATTTAAGACTGCTGAAGGATCTACAAACTCATTTGTAACAACTTCTTTTTCTATGTGAACCTGCGGGTTTTCAAGCTTCTTTTCTGAGCCTGTATAAACATTTGCATAGTAATAAGAATTTACTATGTAATTATAATTAGGATTTGCAGTAGATAACTGCTGCCAGCTGTCAATAACAGATTCATTATCTCCATCAGAGAATGAATACTGAATCTCTGTATAATCTGTAGTTTTAGGAGCATTTGGAACCTCCAGAGCAAGAAGCTGGTTAAAAAGATTTGCACTCTGATTTGCAAGAGCTGTTCTTGCCTGGTTAATCTGCTGCCCTTCCCATTCAGTATTTGTTTTTCTAGCTGTAAGAGCTAAGTATCTCGCTTGTGAAGCTGCCATTCCCATTGGCGGAATCTCCTATTTTTGTTTATTTTTGTTTTAATACTATTTTTAATAAAGTCAACGGTAATAATTCATTTTTCTTTAAGTTTTTACAAAAAAATACTCTGTTCAATGTAATAATTTTGATGTATTATAATTTGTATGAGAAAACAAGTTATTGCCTATCTGCACACCCATTGGGACAGAGAATGGTACAGAGAGTTTGAAATCTTTAGAATGCGTCTTTTAAGAGTGTTTGACAATGTTCTTGAGATGCTTGCAAAAAATAAAATTCCTTGTTTTTATTTTGATGGTCAGGTAAGTGCATTAGAAGATTATCTTGCTATGCGGCCTGAAAGGGAAGAGCTTGTCATTTCACTCATAAGACATAAAAGACTTTTTATAGGACCTTTTTATTGTCTTGTAGACGAATTTCTCACAGACCAGACCTGTTTTAGAAAAAATCTTGAAATAGGACTTAAAACAGCTCAAAAATATGGCTGCAAAGATTTCATAGGATATCTTGCAGATACCTTTGGGCACTCTCAGAATATTGTTGATGTTCTTAGAGATTTCGGCATTGACAAGTGTATGGTCTGGAGGGGCGTAAATGATTTTCCTTCAGAATTCTCATGGTGCGGAATGGATACTATAAACCTTGTAAGAGGGTACTTTAACGATATTTTCTCATTAAAAACATCTATTGAAAAAAAGGCTGAAATTCTAAAAAACAATCTGGATAAAATTGCTGAAAAATCAGGGAATGTACTGCTTCTTCCGATTGGTGCTGATCATCTGGGAGTAGAAACAGACATTAACGATCAGATTGAAGCAGTTAACGAAATTTTAAAAAATGACTATTTCATACGCCTGGGTTCTCCTTTTGACTACTTTAAAAGAGTTGAGAACAGATTTAAAGATTTTGTCTGGAATGATGAACTCAGAGATAATTCTAAAACATTTACTCTTCAAGGGTGCTACTCATCAAGACTTGATTTGAAGCGTGAAAATATTGAATGCACTTACCTTCTGGATTTAGCCTCCAGATTTGTAAAACAACAGAAAGATAATTCTTATAATACAATTCTTGAATATGCCTACAAAATGCTGCTGCAAAATCAGGCTCACGATAGTATTTGCGGATGCTCTACAGATGATGTACATGCTGAAAACAAAATCAGATATAAAAAAATTAAACAGATTGCAAACACTATCATTGATGAGTTAAAGTTTAAAAACCACTTTGAAGAAAAGAGAATTCTTAATCTTTCCGGTGAAGCCTTTTCCGGCATCATTGAATTTAAAACAAGCAGGATAATTGAAGGTTACGACCGAATTGGTTTTGAAAACGGCTTTGACAGATATTTACTGACAGATACGCAGAGAATACCTGTAACAGAAGATTATACAAAAATTAACACATATCTTGCTGATGTAGAGAATTTAAAACCTGATGAGATTGAATACATTATGCCTGCCATAAATAAATCAGATTTAAAAATAACTGAAACAAGAATAGAAAATTCCAATATCAGCCTTAGAATTGAAAACGGACAAATATTCATAAATGGAATTAAATTTTCACTTTATGATTTTGCAGATTTGGGTGACAGCTATAATTTCGGCCCCCAAAAGGATGATTATGGAACAGAGCTTCATATTATAAGAAGTAAACCTATCCTTAAAACAGCGTCCAGAGTAACACTAAAGATAGATTTTGAAGGCCGCTGGGATGTAATACCTCTCTTTGTAAGCCTGGATAAAAATGCTTCACACCTCCATTTCCGGTTTGATTGGATTAATTCTCAAAAAAATCACCTTCTTCAGGCTGTATTTAATCTTTCAAATCCAATAAGAGAAGTGTTTTCTGAAGATATGAATATTTTGATAAAACGAAACTTCAATCCGGAATATGACATTAGACAAAACCTTCCGGAAAATCGCGGTATTGAAGTAAAAAATAATACAGCGCCTATGCAGAGAGGACTTTTAATTGACGAAGAAGGAAACAATTTAGGAATAATAACCAAAGGATTAACCCAGTATGAAGTATTCCAAAACAAACTTTTTCTTCCTATTTTGCGTTCAACAGGCCAGATATCTAACCCGCAAAATCCGGCAAGAACTACTCCTGCCGGCCCTCCAATTGAAGTGGAAAGCCTGCAGCAAATAGGACGTAATACAGCAGAGTTTTACGTATTCTTTGGAAATCACAATGCATTTAAAGATGTACTCAATCACGTTTACAACTATATTGTTGTTTAATTCTCGTCTTTATAATATTTATCAAAAAAACCTATATATGAATTTACATCAGAGAGCCAGCTTGCAGCAGCATGTCTGGCACAGTATTTGCCGGAATGTGCAATTTTAGAGGCAGTTGTAAAACCTTCCTGATATCTTGTATTTACTGTTTTAGCAATAGAGTCAATACTTGCTTCTACTGTCTGAAAGTGATGATATTTGCCTCCAATTTTGAGTCCGCCTACATTATTTAATTTTCGCGCCTTTTCTGAAATACCTCTCTGAGATTCACACATAGAGATAGCAACCAAAATACGCGGATCAATATTGAACTTTTTGCCTGATTCTATAAAAGCTTTTGCTTTACCCTGTAAAACACTATTCTTGAATTTACCTTTATATCTTGGAGCATTGAGCATTTGATCAAGAACTTTTTCAAATTCTTCTTCTGACCATTCATAATTAGTTCTTATATTAGACCTTGCACCTAATTTAAGAGGTTTAGACAACGACGATACCTCAGTTTCTTTTGCTTCAGCACGCTTCGCTTCTTCCTGTTTCATTAATGCTACTTCTGGAGCTGGAGCTACATATGTAGCATCACGCACTGCTACATCGTTATTTTGAAGTGCCAGCTGTGATTTTACCATACCTTTTAAATTATCCCAATTTTTTGACAATAGCTCAGAACATTTTGAGTACCATGGTTCTTTTGAAGCTTCAATTCCATTCTTTTCGCACTCTGCAAGAAATACACTGATTTCCTTCTCTGATAACTTACCATCTTTAACATTCTTATTATCAACTTCTGCTGCAATCTCTTTTGCCCTGCCAGTTAAAATATTGATGTCCAGTCCATCTGACATACGTTACCTCCTAAGATAACATCTTACTTGTTTCACAATATTTAACGGCATAATTTCGTGAAACTTTAGGATTTTGAACAAATTCTTTACAATACGTTACAATAAAAAGACCTCCTGATTTTGGAGGTCTTTTTTACTAAAAAGGTTTTGTCTGGTTCAACTTTGCTCTAAGTTCTCTAAATCGGGCGATATCTTCCTGAGTTTTAGGCGATTCTCTAAATAATGCCTGAGAAGTCGGGTGAACCATTCTTATTGAATCCATATGAATCTCTAAGAATTCATATCTTTTTGGAGGCTGGTTTGAATTTTTAGCATAAATTTCAACATTTGTGACTGCTAAAAACCTGCGGTTATTATCATTTAACAACTCTGTCAATTGCCTGTTTGCAGCAACTGTACTTGATACAAAAACAGTACCTTTTATATCATCTGTATCTGTTAAAATAATTACCTCTATCGGAATCATATCTTTATTTGGCATTTATTATCCTCTCTTATTATATATAAATTTTATAATAAATTTTACTTCCTGTCTAGTGTTTATGCTTCTTAACTCTAACACCTTCAACTTCGTGTACGTCTTCTGTAACAAGAAACGCCCTAGGATCAATTGTATGCACTAATTCTTTTAATCTAGGCATTTCAAACTTATTAACAACACAATAAGTCTGGATTTTTTCCTGACGTGAATATCCGCCAAGAGCTTTCATATAAGTTACGCTTACATCCAAATCTTTCATTATTGCATTACCAATCTCTTTATAATATTCAGAGAATATTCTTACAGACTTAGCCTTATCCAGACCTTCAAGCACTGAATCAATAACTTTTGAGGCAATATAATATGTCATAATCGAATACAGCGCTCTATCCCAACCGTACAAGAAGCCGGCACCCATATATATAAATAAATTTATAAACATTAAGAGTTCACCGACAGATATTATCTTTAACTTTTTAGAAAGGTTAATGGAAATCATTTCGGTTCCGTCAAGAGAAGCATTATTTCGCAATATAAGCCCTACACCAAAACCTAGTATAATTCCGCCAAATACAGTAGCTAGCAGTAAATCTTCTGTAGCCTGTCTGCCATGAAGAATAGTTGTTGCAATTGCAAGCATGCCGGTTGCAAAAAAGGTTTGTATTACAAACTTACGGCCAAGGTTTTTCAGGGCAAGAAGAATAAATGGTATATTTATGCAAAAAATCAGCAGACCTAAATTCCATTTGGTTATATAAGATACCATCATTGAAATACCAATTACACCGCCATCAATAATTTTATTAGGAAGCAGAAACATTTCCAAACCTACAGCAACTATAAAAGCACCAATCGTTATAAAAATTGCTTTTAAAATATATTCTCTAGCTATCTCTCCCTTTGTTTTCTTAATTTTCTCCGGTTTCTTTCTTCCAAAAAGCATTTAGTTTTTCCCTTTTAGTAAATCCAACAGACCTTTGTGCTTAACCTGCAAGTCTTCCTTAGGTTTGATGCCCAGAATTGACTCTAAATCAGTTTTCAAAGTCATTAAATCTTCATATTTTTTCAAAATTCCATCCATTGTAATAGAAACATCACCTGTTTCTTCGGAAACAACAAGGCATGCAGCGTCAGAAACTTCTGACATTCCAATAGCAGCCCTGTGTCTTGTACCATATTTCCAGCTCAATTTAGGATCTTCTGTTAGCGGAAGAAGCACACCTGCTGAATGGATTCTGCCGTTTTCTATAACCATAGCCCCGTCATGAAGAGGAGTATTCGGATGGAATATAGTTAAAATCAATTCTGTAGATATAATAGCATCCAGCTTTGTTCCTACATCTGAGTATATACCGGTATTCATTTCTTTTTGGAATACAATAAGTGCACCGGTTTTAGTTTTTGTCATATACTTTACAGCTTCGATAATTTCCTTGATAACATCGATTTCATTATCATCATTTTCTCTAAATGAGCCAGAAGTAAAAAAGGTTTTTCTAATAAATCCCGGCTGGCCTAAATAACCTAGCAGCCGTCTGAGCTCTGGCTGGAAAATGACAATCAGGCTCAAAGATATTAAAGTTACAAGAGATTTAAAAAATACCCCTATGATTCTTAAATCTATTAGGATTAGTATTTCACTAAAAATCCAGGCAAAAACAAGGAAAAATAAACCTTTTACTAATTTTTCAGATTGGGTATTTTTTATAAATTTTTGATAGAAAACAAGTAAAATAACGGCAATAAATGCTATTTCCAGAATATTAACCCAGCTCAAAGACCACTGAAGCGGACTTATAACATCCTGAATTAAAGAAATTAGCGCATCAATCATTGTTTTCTTAACCTATCGGGAATACTGTCTTTTGCTATGAGATTATCCAACGTCTCTCTATATACTATAATATCAGAATGTGAATTATTTACAAGTACCATTGCCGGTTTTTCTACACGATTATAGTTTGAGGCCATAGAATAGTTATAAGCACCAGTATTGAATACACAAATAAGATCACCAGCTGTGAGTTTTGGGAGAGAAATTTCATTAATCAAAATATCACCGCTTTCACAGTACCGGCCTGCTATAGTAACGGTTTCCATCTCTTTTTCTGCAAGATTATTTGCTTTTTGAGCAGTATACTCAGCCTGATACATACTTGGACGCGGGTTATCTGCCATACCACCATCGACAGCGACATATTTTCTACCGTTTGGGACCTCTTTAGAACTTCCGACCCTGTACAATGTTACTCCTGCTGTTGAAATAATACTTCGACCAGGCTCAATATAGATTGTAGGAATATTAACTGAATATTTGTTCATTGCACTGGTAACAGCTTCTGCAAGAGAAGAAATTGAAGGCGGTTGATCAGTATCAATGTACTTTACTCCTAAACCTCCGCCCATATTCATTTCATCAAGGTTCAAATTATATTTTTCATTGATTCTTGCGATTTCTTTAACCAGAATTTCTACTTCATCATAATATGATTTCAGTTCAAAAATCTGGGATCCTATATGAGCGTGTAAACCTCTCAGATTGAGGTTTTTATAGGTAGAGATTATTTTATTTACTATTTCATCAACCTGAGCAAGATCAAAGCCGAATTTTGAATCAATCTGCCCTGTTTGAATATAATCGTGGGTATGACATTCAATCCCCGGAGTAATTCTTAGTAAAATATCTGCTTTGACATCTTTAGCCTCTGCAATTTTATTTAATAATTCTGCTTCGTAAAAATTGTCGACTGAAAATCTTCCGACCTTACAATCAAGAGCTAGTTCAATTTCGCGGGAAGATTTGTTGTTTCCATTAAATAGCACTTTTGACATATCAACGCCGGCTTTATAAACAGTATAGATTTCTCCTGCTGATACTGTGTCAAACCCGAATCCTTCTTCATCCAGAATCCTTGCAATTGCAGATGTACAAAGAGCTTTGGATGCATACATCATTTTTATATTTTCGTAATCCTTAAACGCTTTTTTATATTCACGGCAAATACATCTAAGAGTTTCTTCATCAATAATATAGAGCGGAGTTCCATATTGCTCTGCAAGCTTTGTTAAGTCACAGCCGCCTATGTATAAATTATTTTTTTCTTCTGTTGTAATTGGTTTAATTAATTGATTTACACTAAAAATATTTCCACTCATAAAACCCTCTTCTTTATTGTCTTAAAAATAATCTTAACAAAACAGAAGATGTTTTACAATAATATTTTAGGGAGTTTTTATGCCGCCTCATCAGTGCAAACATATTTTGCGGATTTAGCAACGACACCGTAGCATACCATTGTTAAACGATTATTTAATGCAAGCATTGTCCTAAAATTATTTGCAGAACTATTCATTGCACTCATCATATCATCTGCTGATACTTTTGAAACCAATGAGCCTTCGTCATGATTGTCTACTTTTTCCTGTGCATACTTTTCTACTAATAATTTGTCAATAAAATCTCGTGCGCCAATTGCCATTGTTAAAACTCCTTTTACTCTCTTAAATATCTCTTATGTATATATAAAGTATTTAACTTTTAAAAAATTGACTTTATATTAAGTTTTGTTAAGTTCTTTTTAATAACCGGAGTTGTCACCGATTGTATCAACTGCTTCTACTTTAATATCAGTAATCAATTCTGAATAAGAGATTACAACAATTGTAGGGATGTGTCTTTCAAGAAGCTGGTAAAGAGGCAGACGAATTCTTGGAGAGCATAAAATTACCGGCTGTTGACCAATTGACTGATGTGCACGCATTAATGTCATTGCTGTGGATTCAATTAAATCCTGCACCTGCATTGGATTTAACAGGAACATAGTACCAAGTTCTGTTCTCTGACAGCTGTCATCCAGCGTTTTTTCCCATTCCGGAGAAAGTGTAAGAGCATACAGTACGTGATCTCTATCAACATTATTCAAGCAGATTTGACGGCCTAATGCTGCACGCAGACGTTCTGACAAAATATCAGGTTCTTTTGAAAATCTTGCATAGTCGCAAAGACGTTCAAATACAAAAATAATATCTTTAATGGAAACTTTTTCTCGAATAAGGTTTACAAAAATCTTTCTCAAGTCAGAGGTTGAAATTATTGCCGGAACAAGGTCATTAACAAGTGTAGGGTCTTGGGAACGAACAAGTTCCATAAGTTTTAATACGTCAGTTTTTGTCATGACTTCATCAACGTGTTTTCTTACACATTCCTGAAGGTGTGTAACAAGAACGTCTGTTGCATCAACAGCCGTAACATTTTTTGTAGCCTTTGCATCTTCCTGAGAAATCCAGTAAGCTTGAGTCTGGTATGTAGGATCAACCCCGACAATCGCATCTTCAGGAATTGTTTTCTTAACAGAATCCCATTGGTCAGCAATAACCATATATTTACCCGGATATACAAAACCAGAAGCAACAACGTTATTACGAATAGAAATAACATACTCGTTTGCCTCTAGTGCAGAAGAATCCATAATACGGATATTCGGAAGAATGTAGCCTAATTCATCAGTAACTCTCTGACGTAAAGCAGCTATTTTAGCAAGCAATTGACCTTCTTGATCCGGATCTGCAATAACCAGCAGCCCTGCACCGACCTGCAAGCTTAAAACATCAACCCCAAGTCTTTCGTACATCTTATTAGGGTTAACTAAGTCTTGCATATTTTGACGTACGCTTTCCAATTGTCCCAATTGAGATTGAACATCTGCATTGACTAATACAGAGAAGCCGGCAATTGCGAGAATAATTGTGAATAAAAGGAATGGCAGAAACGGCAGCCCCGTTATTGGACAGGTAACTGTGATTAAGCCGAGAAATAATGCCGCAAAAAACAGTGAGTATGGTTTTGACATAATCTGGTTAGTCAAATCACCGCCCAGAGAGTTATTACCGGCTGATGCACGTGTCATTACGATACCGGCTGCTATTGACATTAAAAGAGAAGGCAGCTGTGAAGCAAGACCATCACCGATTGTTAATACTGTATATTTGGTTACAGCGTCGCCTATTGGCATTTGGTTTACTAAACAACCTATAATCAAACCACCTACAATGTTAATTATAACAATGATGATACCAGCCATAGTATCACCTTTTACAAACTTCATGGAACCATCCATTGAACCAAAGAGGCTTGATTCTCTTTGTAAATCTTCACGTCTTTTTACTGCCTCTTCCGGTGATATCAAACCAGCGTTAAAATCGGCATCAATAGTCATTTGTTTCCCGGGCATAGCGTCTAACGCGAAACGCGCAGCAACTTCTGCAATACGTTCTGCACCTTTTGTAATTACCATAAACTGAACAACTGTGATAATAAGGAAGATAACACCGCCTACAATCATATTACCGCCGGTAACGAATGTTCCAAATGCATGAATTACTTCTCCGGCATCGCCTTTAGCCAGAATAAGACGCGTTGATGCAATTGATAGTACAAGACGAAACATAGTTCCAAGAAGAATAATTGAAGGAAATGCGGCAAGTTCAAGCGGCTTCTGTACGTATAAAGATATCATCAAAAGAACAATACCAAGCGTTATATTTAAGCTTATAGAAAAATTGATAACCCAATTTGGCATTTCGATAATGAGGATTAATATCAACGTCATTACGAACAATGCAAGAAAAATTTCACTTATTGGTTTGTTATTTCCGCCCTCTGCTGCCATTACATTCCTTCTAAAGCTTTTTTAATAATTTCCAGCTGCGTGTCAATTGAAGCATCCACTATACCATTATTCGTCTGAAAAACACATCCGCCTTCTTCAATTGACGGGTCTGCCACAATATTAATCTTTGCATCAATACCATACTGATAAGTAATATTAGGCAGAGTGTCTTTTATAAATTGAACCGCCTGAGGTTTTACCCTGATGTTTATTTTAGGCTCACTCTTAGAAACAGTTCTTAAAACATCAACAATAGTATTTATTAAAACCTGCGGGTCGGTTTCTACTTCTTTTTTAATAATTTTTTTAGCTATATCAACACTTATTTCCAATATATCAGGTGCAATATATTCAAAAACATCTTTTGCAGCATGCATAAATGCAGTAATATCTTTCCTAAATTCAGCCATATCTGCCTCTGCCTGTTCCAGCCCTTTCCGGTATCCTTCATCAAATGCAGATTTTTTAATGGTTTCGGCTTCTTCTTGAGCGCGCGACACAAGATTTCGGTCATCAATTCTCCTGTAACCGCGCCTTCTAGAGCCGCGCCTTCTCTCCTGACGTTGATTAAAATCAATATTTTCAATATCAAACAAGTCAATTTCGGGTTCTTTTGGAAGATTTACTACCGGCTCTGCTATTTCTTCCGCTTCTTCTTGCTGTTCTACTGGTAATTCTTTTTCTTCCGGTTCTATTTCAGCAGTTTCTACCGGCTTATTTTCAAAATCCGCCGGCTCTATTCTCCTCCTGACCTCCCTGTATTTTTGACTATTTTTCTTAATTATCATAATTCTTTTTTATATTATATACTATCCTCAATGTATTGTGCAACAATACCCGCAACCCTTAAAGGCAATCCGGAATACTCTCCGTCATAGGCCTGTGATATAAAGCGCTTTACGAGAGGACGTTCATTTTTAATAACTTTCTCAATTTTTTCTCTTGGAGTTGTTCTGTAAATACGAAGTAAATCGCCAAGTACATTTTCCTTCGTCAGTTTACGTTTTATTGGCAGGTAGTCTTTCATTTCTTTCAGACAATCTGAGATTAAATCTCCGTCAAGATGAGATTCTAAATCTGCCATATTCATATACTGAGATATTGCAAGAGAATCATTAGAGTCAAACTTATTGAGGATTGTTGTAACTTTATCTTGAGAAAGAATTTTTAGAACAAGAGCCAGAGTCATAAGCTTCATTTGCTTATTGCTAATACCTTGCGGAATTGATGCAAGCTGTTTTTCCTGCTTTCTTTTATTACGTTTTTCTTCACGGCGTTTCTCTGCTTCTCTCAAATTCTTTTCAGACTCTTCTGCCGCTGCCATCTGTCGCTTCTGCTGTTCTTCCTGCGCCTGTTTTGCCATTGCATCAATATTGGATTGGCTTTCTGCTCTATTTTTTATTTCTTCATCAATAACGCCTTTTTTCTGAAGTTCTTCTATACTTGAGTTATAGACCTTTATTACATGGTGTTCTACGGCCTGTAAAAGCTGATCTTGAGGAATTTTTCTTATAACAGCTTGTTTTGCAACTTCAAAGATAGTAAAAGCAATCTTCTGCATAATACCATCCCAGTATTGCGGAAGTATTCCGGAATGTATTAAGTCTATTGATTTATGGAAAGACCACTCTGCTATAATCTGGGTAATAAATACTGCTTGCTCAGCAGTTAAGTTCATCTGTGTATCATTATATAGAGCTTCGCCAGCAAGTAGTGTAAAGTTTCCAAGCGTTTTTACAATATATTCTTTTTCCCTATCCTCGAGTTCCGGAGGCACAAGCTCTTTTGCCTGCTCTGACATTGAGGCTGCAAACGCTTTATAATCAAACCCTTCTATTGGCATATTTCATTTCCTTTTATAGATATAATAATCCCTATTGTATTATAACTGTTTATTTGTTTATTAACCTCATATAAGTTAATGATTTTAAAAACTTTGTCAAAAGACACTTTGTGATAAAATATTTTTATGAAATATAAGTGGCTTAATCTAAAAAAGAATAGAGAAGTAATTATTTTTTTTAACGGCTGGGGTATGGACGAGAGTGTGATGAAACATTTAAACTATGGCAGTTATGATGTTTTGATGTTCTATGATTACAACACCCTTGATACTGATTTTGACTTTAAATCTTTAGAAAAATACGAAAAAAAATACCTTATTGCCTGGTCTATGGGCGTAATGACAGCATCGTTATTTGATATTAATTATGATAGAAAAATCGCGATAAATGGCACCTTAAAGCCAATAGATAACAATTACGGTATTCCTGAAAGAATTTATGATTTAACAATCCGGGGATTTAATGAAAAAGGCAGAGAACGTTTTATTAAGAGTATGTTTGGAGCTGAATGCACAACTCTGCCTGATATCAAAAGAGAGCTTGAAAATCAAAAAAGCGAACTTTCCGCTCTAAAAAATTATTCGGGCAATCAAAATTTTAAATATGACAAAGTAATTTTAAGCAGCAATGACAAAATTATTCCAACAAAAAATCAGTCTGCTTTCTGGAACATAGAGCCTAATTTAGAAGGAGGACACTCACCTTTCCTTCTCTTTAAAAGCTGGGAAGAACTCTTATGAATAAGAATTTAATACAGAAAAGATTTGCCAAAAACCTGAACACATATAATGATAATGCAAAAATTCAAAAAATCATGGCTGAAAAACTTGTATCACTATCAGCCAGAAAAGATTATGATAGTATACTAGAAATTGGCTGCGGCACAGGACTTTTAACAGAAAAAGTTCTTAAAAACTTTACTTTTAAGACTTATACTGCCAATGATATTGTAGCTGACTGTAAAGAATATATTGACAAACTATCTGACAGGATAAATTTTGTACATGCCGATATTGAAAAAATTATAAGAAACAGCACTCATAAATACGACTTGATTATCTCTAATGCAACATTTCAGTGGATTGAAAACTTTGAAGAATTTCTTTTATCGCTTTTATCCAAACTAAAACCAGGAGGTACATTATTATTCTCAACCTTCGGGCCTGAAAATTTTCGTGAAATATTTTATATCACAGGAAAAACATTGGCATACAAATCATGCGATGAATATAAATCAATACTTGATAACTTTAATCATTACATTGAAGAAGAAACACATGTTTTAGCCTTCAAATCTGCAAAGGATGTTTTAAAACATCTTAAATACACGGGAGTAAATGCACTTGATTCAAACAGCTGGACAAAAGCTGATATGCTTAAATTTGAGACAGGTTACAGCACAATTTGCTCTACCTCGCCAACACTAACATATAACCCTCTCTATATCAGAATAATAAAAAAATAAAATAGTACATCCGGTTAATATTCGTATAATAAGAAATATTATAGAATGTTGGTTAAGTGTAAAAAATACGTTTATTTATAAACGCTTATTGAGGTGTTATGGAAATTTTTGAAATAGCAGAGATGCTTGGAGCAAATATCAACTACGAGAGTTTATTACAAACATTTTTTAAAGATTATCCTGATGCAATATGGATTAAGGATAAGAATTTAAAACTATTAAGCGCAAATAGCGCCTTTTATGAGCACTTTAATAAATCTGCTGATTGCTGTAATTCTTCTGGTGAAATGCAGATATTGCAAGAGAAACGTACTGTTACATTTAGTATTCATTCTGAAAAGAAGAATCAAGTTTTAGCTGTTACAGCAATGCCGGTTCTCAATAATAATTCTGTTGAGTGTATTTTATACATTTCTAAAGATATTACAGAACAGGAAGAGCTAAAAGAAAGATTTTTTGTAAATAAATATCAATTAAATGCACTTTTAGAAAATATTCCTAAAATTATCTATATGCAGGACTTAAACGGTCAATATATCACCGGCACTAAACATTCAAAAGCATTCTTCAATGATGGATTTGACTATTTTCATAAAATACAGCTGGATTTCCAGAGTATTAATGCAACAAAAATGTGTGAAGACAAGTCTGTTATAGAAAATAATAAGCTCATAACATACGACAAAGAAATTGTTGACACTAGAGGTATTCCACACTGGTATACAATTTACAAAGCACCTATAAATGATTATCATAATAACGTTATCGGGATTCTGGTAATGGCTAAAAACATTGATGATGAAAAACATCTTCAGGCACAGCGAGAAACTTTTGTTGCTTCATTAGGACATGACCTTAAAAATCCTACACTAGCTCAAATAAGAGCAGTTGAATTACTGCTAAAAGGAGAATTTGGCTCTTTAACAGAAGAACAACAGGAAATTTTAGGAATGCTGCTAGACTCTTGCAAGTATATGAATGCAATGCTTAGTTCTCTTCTTGCAACTTACAGAAATGAAAGAGGTGTGGTAAAGCTTAATTATGAAGAAGTTTCTCTGACTGACCTTGCTGAAGACTGCATCAGTGAAATGATTTATATTGCTAAAGATAAAAATGTCACTATATCTATTGAGAAAAACTGTGATATTCCATTTGTTTACGGAGACAAAGTGCAGATTAAGCGTGTAATTATGAACCTTCTATCCAATGGCATAAAGTATGCATTCAAGGATACCGAAATAAAAATTAAAATATATAACGAAATTAATTTAACCTGTTTTAGTCTTGAAAACAGGAGTCCTTATATTCCGGCAGAAAAACGCGAAGCAATATTTGCCCAGTATGTTTCTTTTGCAGAAGCACATAAAGAGCTTGGTATAGGTTTAGGACTATATACATCTAAAAAGATTGTTAATGCTCATGCAGGCAGTATTTTTGTTGAAAGCTACGAGGACGAGCGAACAATATTCGGATTCAAAATTCCGAATGTTAAAGATTCTATATGCGCGGCCAAAACTGTTTCTTTTTAAGCTGTAACCTGAACTGACAGATTTTTGATAATTTCAAGCAGTTTATTTACCATCAAATCTTCGTATTTTTGAGCATTTTCTTTGCTGTCAGCTTCAAACCTCAATGTAAATACAGGTTCAGTATTGCTTTGTCTTATGAGGGCAAATCCCTTTTCAAACACAATACGCATACCGTCAATTGTAATAATATCTTTTATATTAGTCCCGAAGAAATCAGGATTTTCTGCAATTACTTTCTGGAACCCTTCTAAAGTTTGCGCTTTCAAAGAATTCGGACAAGGCAGGCGAACTTCACTTGATGAGTACATAGATTTGAAAGGTTCAAGCATATCAGTTATTTTAAAGTTCGGATTTTCTTTTTTCTTTCTTGCAACAATTTGAATAATTCTGCATCCTGCATAAACAGCATCATCAAATCCGTAATAATGATCTTTAAAGAATGTATGGCCGCTCATTTCACCTGCAAGAACAGCACCGGTTTCTCTCATTTTTGACTTAATATACCCGTGTCCTGTTTTGCACATAACAGCCACTCCGCCATTTTCATTAATAGTATCGTAAAGAACCTGTGAACATTTAACCTCAGAAACAATTACCGGCTTTATGCCTTTTGCATTATATTCTTTGATAACATCTTCCGCATAGATTAAAAGCAGTTTGTCACCTGTCATAGAGTTGCCGTCAGAGTCAATAACCCCGATTCTGTCACTGTCACCGTCAAATGCAATACCTAAATCGGCTTTATTTGCAACAACAGCTTTTTTAATATCCGTAAGAGTTTTTTCATCACTAGGGTTTGGATGGTGGTGCGGAAATCTTCCGTCAGGCATTGAATAAAGTTCAATCACTTCACACCCGAGAGCCCTATATAACTTAGGAGCAACAACACCTCCCGTTGCATTGGCACTATCCACTACAACCTTTATACCTTCTCCTATTCTACCGAACTTTTTAGTCATCTCTTCAATATAATCAGGTATAATGTCATATTCATTAAGAATTCCAAAAGCTACAGGCGGAATAGCAAGTTTATATTCTTCCATTGTAAGATCTTTAACAACCTTAATTTGTTCTTCATTCAAAGACTGTTTTGCATAAGTCATTTTCATTCCATTATACTGGCTTGGATTGTGGCTTGCTGTAATAATCATTGCTCCTGTTACAGGCATATATTTTGTAATATATGGAGGAAGCCCTACAACCTCTGAATAATATCCGATAGGTGTCGGAGCAAGTCCCATGTCAACGACATTAGCACCGCAGGAACGAATTCCTTCTATCAGCGATTTTGAAAGAGACGGAGAATGAAGTCTTGCATCGCGGCAAACACTTATCCAGATTTCTGAAGGCTGTTTTTTAGTCTCCCTTACTAAAAATTGAACAAATCCTCGGCCTGTATAATAAAACAACTCCTCTGTAATATCATCGCCGTAAATTCCGCGTATATCATTTTTTCCAAAAGCCGACTCTTTTAGCATAACTCCTCCTTAAAATAACTATAGTATAATAATAACATGGATAAACATAAAAATTTAATTTTTATTCTACCGGCGTTGATTGGAACTTTTATATTTATTATTATTCCGATTTTTTGTTCTTTTGCACTAAGTTTTACAGAGTGGGATTTATTAAACGAGATTAAATTTGTTGGACTGGATAACTACAAAAGTATTTTATCAGAACCCGAATTTCTGCAAATTCTCTTAAACACTTTTATTTATGCTATCTCAACAACTATTTTTGCAGTAATCATCCCTTTATTGATTGCAGCTGCATTAAACACAAAAATCAGAGGCAGTGAAGTTTATAAGACAATCTACTTTCTTCCGTTTATAACTCCTGCTGTTGTTATAGCAATTGTCTGGTCCTGGATTTTTGACCCTAATATAGGAGCAATAAACTTACTTTTTAAGACACACCTAAAATGGCTTTTTGATACGCATCTTGCAATGCCGGTACTTATTTTTGTATCTGTATGGAAGCTGATAGGATACAATGTAGTTCTTTTTCTGACTGGATTTACGACAATAAATCAGAATCTATACGAGGCTGCAAAAATTGACGGAGCCGGAGTAAAAGAGACTTTCTGGGAAATTACAATACCGCTATTGAAACCGACAACGTACTTTGTAACACTGGTAACTGCAATTTCGTCTTTTCAGATTTTTGATTTAATCTATGTTATGACCTCCGGAGGCCCTGCAAATTCTACAAATGTAATAGTCTATTCCATATACAAATACGCGTTTGAATATTTTGACATTGGTAAGTCCTGCGCTTTAGCCTATATTCTGTTCGGGATAATTTTTGTTCTGGCACTTGCCCAAAAACAATTCCGCAATAACTAAGGATGTTGAATTTTCGTTAACAATTTGCAGTATTCATCCATTACGATATTTAAAAATACGCACATTTTTTGTAATTTTTTATATAGAAAATTAACCTTCTTCTTATCTATATTTGGATAAAATTCACTATTATTTTTAGCATCCAAAATACAATTTTGTAATACTGCAAACCTAAAAAAAGGATTTACTATTTTTTTTAAGATTTTATCAGACGCCTTGTACACATAGTCATCAAAACCATTTTTATCACAAGAACATTCTCTCAACTTTAAAACTTCTTTTTCACTAATATTGTCTAACAATTCTTTTATATCTTTTTTTACTTTTTGCTTTTTCATAAAATCACCTCGTTAATCTACTATAGAACAACATTTGTCATTATAAGCTATCGATATATTATCGTCAAGAGTATAAAATTAAACTATGGACGAACAAAAAATATTAGAGAATTTTGGAATAAATTTCAAACATTACAGAAACAAAGCAAAATTATCACAAGATGATGTTGCAGATATTACAGGATTTAGCAAATCTTACATAAGCAATGTAGAATGTGCAAAACATAACCTTTCTCTTGTGAATGCTGTTAAGTTCGCAAGTGTTGTTAATAAAACTATTGATGAAATGATAAAAGATTTGTAAACTTTATTTACCTATTTTAAAATTAGCGCTTTATCATCAAAGTAATTCAATTTCATTGCCTGTTTAACTTCTGCTAAAGTATTTGCAGCAACTTCTCTGGCCTTGCCGGTTCCATCAACAAGAATATCGTAGACTGCACCCATATCCTGTTCAAGCTCTTTTCTCTTAGCTCTTATTGGTTCGAGTTCTTCATTTACAATACTGTTTAAAAATCTTTTCACCTTAACATCGCCGAGCCCGCCTCTCTGGTAATGCTCTTTAACCTCGTCTAATGAAGCGTAATCATTCCAGTATTTTTCAAAGTGTTCCGGTTTGCAGAATGCATCCAGATAAGTAAATACAGTATTGCCTTCAATATGCCCCGGATCAGTAACCTTAAGATGAGTCGGATCTGTATACATACTCATAATCTTCTTCTGCACATCCTCTGCCGTATCAGAAAGATAAATACAATTACCAAGCGATTTGCTCATTTTAGCTTTTCCGTCAATGCCCGGAAGCCTCATACAAACTTGATTATCAGGAAGAAGAGCTTTTGGCTCAATTAAAACATCTTCGCCATAAATATGATTGAATTTTCTTACAATTTCTCTTGTCTGTTCTATCATCGGAAGCTGGTCTTCCCCGACAGGTACCGTATCTGCTTTAAAAGCTGTTATATCTGCTGCCTGACTAATCGGATAACATAAAAATCCGACAGGAATGCTTGATTTAAAATCTCTCATCTGAATTTCAGATTTTACAGTCGGATTAAGCTGCAATCTGGCAAGAGTTACCAGATTCATATAATAAAAAGTTAATTCGGTTAACTCCGTAACCATTGATTGAATAAATATTGTTGAAATATCAGGATTTAAACCGACTGACAAATAATCAAGAGCAACTTCCATAATATTTTGTCTTACTTTATCAGGATTATCAAAATTGTCTGTTAATGCCTGTGCATCAGCAATCATTATATAGATATTTTTATATTCTCCGAAATTCTGCAGCTCTACTCTGCGTTTCAAAGAGCCCACATAGTGTCCTAAATGCAGTCTGCCGGTTGGTCTATCACCTGTTAAAATTGTTTTTGCCATAAAAATATCTCTCCTTTAGTCTGTTTAACCATAATGGCGGCACTTTGTCAATAATCGCTTCATTTTATCAAATATTGCATGAAAAATTGTTTTGTACTTCGCACACTCTGGGTCAAGAAGATATAATTTACCCTCTTTAGACATCCCCAGCTGAAAAACGTCTCCGTCCAACAAATCATATGGTCTTAATCCGGCTGCCTTTATCATATCTTTCATAATCGAAACAAACCCTTCACTCAATCCGTGCTGAAAAAGCTTTTCTTCGACGTAATAATGAATTTTACCGGCTTTGCCATGTTTATAAATGGGAACATCAAAACTCTGCACAGGCCTGTTTAGCGGGAAATGATTTGTTTCTGTAAGTTTCAAAATATTGCCGTCAGAAGTTTCAAATACAACAGCAGATGAGCCTCTGCCCAGATATTTTGAAACTTTTATATTTGAAAGTTCTTCATTTTTACTCACATTTTTTAGAAAGATATCAAGACGCGATTCTGTTGCAGAGATTCTCTTATCAGATTTTTGACATTCTTGCAGTGCTCCTGTTAAAGTTAACGGTCTTTTATATACAACTTCATTAGTAATTTCCATATCTGTGTTAAAAGCCCTAAAAATTAAAAATTGCTATTTTTATTACACAATGTAAAGTTTAGACAAGTGATTTAGGAAATAAGTCCTGATAAGCATTAGGATTGTTCTCATCAGCGTACCGGCATTTTCTATACGAAATATTTTCTTTTATCCACGGGATTAATTTATCATAAACTTCTGAGGTCATTTTTGTAAACATTTCAGGCTCTATTAACGGCAGGGTATTTGTTATACGAAAATTTTCTTCAAGTTTTTCTCTAAGTACAGCTTCCGGCTTTTTATACTCGCGGCAATATTGTTTAAATAAACCCTCATTCAGCTCCCGCCTTTCTCTAACAATATTCTTCAAGCTCATAACAGGTTCGTCAGGAAAAATATCCCGACCGTCATTAAAACTTCTGTAAATTGCAAGCGCAACTTCCGGACTCTGCGGTAATTCTATTTCAATAAAATTTGATAAAATATCTTTATTTTCTGAAGTCATATTTAACGCAAAAGCCGTTTGCAGGAGCGGACGCATTACAGCTTGAAATCCTACCGGCCTAACTATATTTTTATTAATAACATGCATTAATGATTGATTAGCAATATACAATGTCGGTTTATATTCATTAAAATCCTGAACAGGGTAATATTTCCCGTCTTTACAAACTGTATAAGCAAAAAATAACGCAACTCTTACATCCTTTGTAACATCAAGATAATTGGTTGCAAATTCATAGTGCTGGGCAACCGCATCTAAATCAAATTCAAAAAAGTGCCCCATCACGCTTAGTCTTCTTAAGAGCATATAGTAAGGCGTCTGCTTAAATAAAAGCTTAAATTCCTCTCTTTTAATATATTCAACACAATGCATAACTTCATTATTAACAATATTCGGACGCAAATATCCCGGAAGCATTTGCTTATGGTTAAAATTCTGACCTCTGTATAAGCAGGGTTCTGCCTCGCGGCCAATAATAATTTTGGCACTGCCATCAAAATCCTGAACAAAAAAACCTTTTTTAGTAAAATCCTCTTTGCGGTAAAACATAAATTTTTGAGCCATACATTTAGTCATCATAATTGAAATTAAGTCACCGGCTGTATCAAAAGTCATAGGCGAAAGATCAAAGCCTTCCTCTTCCGGCACAATAATATAATAGTCTTTATTTTTTTTATAATTATAAAGATTTTGAACGAGAAATACTATACGTTTTAATATTGAAAACTTTTTAATTTCAGCCCTTCTGTAAGCATTCTTCCAATGTGCATAACCTAAAAAAGCATCTATTTCATTTTCAATCTCTTGAATATATCCCGCAATATTATCAACATCAATAAATTCCACCAATCTTTTTGGGGAATAATAAGCTACTATTTCCATTAATTTAAACGTCGCATAAATACACATATTAATAGTGAAAATTAATTTGGGGAATGTTTTATTCCTATGCTGTTCAAGCAAAATCAAAATCTGATTTAAATCTCCTTTAGACCAGCGAGTCAATTCTTGATTTACAAAGTTTATATACTTAAAAATATCTCTGTTATTGGAAATAAGCTTAAGCATTAAATCTACAATCATAGGTTCTTTTTTAATAGTAAATGCGTAGCTGCTCACATTAATATTTAAAGCCATTTCCGGAGGTGCCATTAAAGAAAAAACTTCTGAAATATTCTCAATATTTTTATTACACAAAAACTCATCAATAATAGAACACTTATTCCGAACCATTTGTTTTATATTTATAAGGTATTGGAAAAATTCATACATAGTTAACTGCAAAAAATTAAGCCCCTCTTTCTGCAAATTTTTTGTCTTCATTTTTTCTAAAACAAAATTTAGACCCAATAATGCAGCTCCGGTACAAAAAATCAGAATACTTGTACAAATATATTTTTGCATACCTCTAACAATTCTCCTATAAACTTTCCCGATATATTTGATAATTTCTTATATCTCTAAAATTCCAGTTTATCCCCCTCTTAACAATTTTTGCAGGATTACCAGCCAGAACAACATTCGGCTCTTCAAATTTCTTTGTAACAATACTACCCCATCCAATTATTGAATCATCTGAAATTTTAGTATTTTTGCCTATTTTTACGTCTTTTCCAATCCATACATGCCTGCCTATTTCAATTTTATCGCTAAAGTTAAGCGCATTGCCTTCCAGATCCGTAACTGTATGGACATCAGTACACCAAATATCTATTCCCCACGAAATCATGCAATCATCCCCGATAGAAATAGATGTATCACTATCCTGTAAAAACAATCTGGCACCGCAAACAATAATATTATCGCCAATATCAATAGAACAATTATCAGCATCTCTTTTTACCCCAGGCGTAAGCGTATCCTCCGGCGGATTTCCTATATTTATAGTCAAACCGGTCAATCCGATTGTATCATTTACCGGATAAAAAATCTTACCGAGATTTATAGTGTTGCAGCTTCCGTATACTGCAATTAACAAGCCTTTCTGGGTTTTAAATTTTTCCAGATTTTCTACTTTAAGCCTTACGGTATTATTCTCTCCATGAAGCTGTATAAAACTTATATTTTCAGCCTCAACCTCTGTTTTGTCAGGTAATTCTAATATAATCTTATTTGTCATAATCTTAACCTCCACAAAAATTATATTTCCTGAGAGTTACTATCAGTCAAGTATTACAATTAAAATAAACTTAATTGTTCTGATTTGTCTTTTTCCTTATAAACTTTCTCAAACTTACTTAAATTCAATAAGTCATCTTTTATTTTTTCCAGAAATGGTGAAATTTCTAAATTTCTATAAGCACCAAGCCACATTCGTTTTTCTGAATGCGTAAGGTATAAGCGGTCTTCTGCTCTTGTCATACCAACATATAAAAGGCGCCGCTCCTCCTCAATTTCATCAGGAGTTTTTGCTCTATATAACGGTAATATTTCATTCTCCAGACCGGCAATAAAAACGCATTTAAACTCAAGCCCTTTAGAAGCATGCAGCGACATTAATGTAATTCTGTCCGCACGCTTGTCTAGTATATCTGCCTCCGTTAAGAATGATATCTTGTGAATGAAATCATTCTTATCATTACTTTCTTTTGCAAGTTTAAGAAGATAATTCAGAATATACCTGTCAATCTTCTCGCCAAGAATTTCTATTTGCTCAGAAACGGGCTGCAAATCATTAAGTTTCTTGAGTATCTCTTTTATATCTTTTCTTTCGCACAATAAATCATTTGATAATTTAACAAAAGGCATTCCGGATCTTTTCAAAGCTTCTGATATTGGAGGAAGCTGTGAGGATGTTCTATATAAAATTGCAAAATCTGAGAACGAATAATCTTCATTTTCTCCGCCGCTTCTTGCTGAATCTATGGAGAAGAAACTATGCCCTCCTATTAAACTCTCAATAGTGCTTGTAATATATTCTGCTTCTGCCTTATCTGTAGGCGCTGAATGTATCGTAATCTTTTCGTGCGGTTTATCAAATGCTGATACAATATTAAAACAATTAATCATCTGGTTAGACGCACTAACAATACTATTTGTAGAACGGTAATTATTTTTTAGATTTACAATTTTTGTATCTGGATAATCTTCTGTAAAAGAGTTAAAGAACTTAGCATCTCCTCCTCTAAAGCCGTATATAGCTTGATTAGGGTCGCCAATTACAAAAATATTACCATCCGACGGCACCAGCATTCTGATTAACCTGTATTGATTTTCATCAATATCCTGATATTCATCTACGGATACATACCTGAATTTTTCACGATACCTGCAAAGAAGCTCCGGATTTTCTTCAAAAAGCTCAAGTGTAAGAGTAATCAAATCATCAAAGCTTAATGCATCCTCGTCCATTGTTAAAGCTTTTTCCTCGTCTGACATAACCCTTATTTCTCTGTCCAGATTTTCCCTAAGAATACTAAAACAAAGAGAATGGAATGTATGAAGATTTATTTTATCAGAAGCCTCTCCCAACAATTTTGAGAGTCTGCTTCTCATTTCTTCAGCTGCTCTTCTTGTAAAAGTTATACCTAAAATATTTTCAGGCATAATCCCCTTATTATTTATTAAATAAGCAATTCTGTGTGTTAAAACGGTAGTTTTACCTGACCCGGGGCCCGCAGCGATTAAAAGTTGATTTGAATTTTCTGTTACCGCAGCCTCCTGATATTCATCCAGTCCCTTTTTCTTAGGCTGTTTTTCAACAACAGGAGTTTTTTCAATAGCTGCTTCCGCGGGCTTAGGAATATCAATATTAAGCTTTAGGTTTACAAACTTTTTTTTTACAAGTTCACCATCTTCAAAAAGTCTTATAATTCCATATTCACCATCATACCCCGCCTGCTTAATAACTTTTCCTGTTCTAAGACGCGATACAGCTTCGCCTAAAAGCGTAGAACTCCTTTTAAGTTCATCAACAGGTACTTCTCTAAGAATTGATAATTCCGACCCGAATTTAGAGGTAAGACGCTCATACTCAGCAGAAACACTCTTAGAAGCAGTTCCAACGCCTAAAATTTCAGCAAGAATTTCCTGCAAAGGTACAAGACTAAAAGTTTGTCCTGCCGTTGCAGGCGGTGTAATTATTTCTTTGCGGTCAGAAAGCTCGTTCACTCTGTAAGAAACCCCTATTGTAAGAGGTTTTCCGCAGACCGGACAAATTCCATTTAATGCTTTTGTTTCTTCCGGCGTCAAACAGACATTACACTTTCTATGTCCGTCCTCGTGGTACTTTCCTTCTTCCGGAAAAAATTCAACAGTTCCGCAATAGCCATCACCCGTTTTTAAAGCATTCATGATTGAATAATAATCAGGTTCCTTAGTAAAAACAGTAGCTTCTCTTGCAAGTTTTGAAGGAGAATGGGCATCTGAATTAGAAACTAGTCTGAATTTATCCAATTTTGAAACATGCCAGTTCATTTCCGGATCAGAAGAAAGGCCCGTTTCTACTGCAAAAATATGTTCTGCAAGGTCGCCATAACAATCTTCTATCGAATCAAATCCTGATTTAGAGCCTAAAACAGAAAACCATGGAGTCCAAATATGAGCGGGAATGATATATGAGTTCTCACCGGCTTCAAGAACTGTTTCCAGAAGGTCTCTTGAATCAAGTCCTAAAATAGGTCTTCCATCAGATTTTATATTTCCAATCGTTTCAAGTTTCTGTCGAAAATTTTCTGCTGCTTGTAAATCAGGAACAAAACAAACATGATGCACCTTTCTTGTCTTATCCCATTTTTTATAAATCGTAGAGATTTCAACACTCAAAATAAATTTTACAGGTTCGGTTCCTTGAAAAATTTCTTTTTCGATTTCCGGTTTAAGTCTAAAAGTTCCATTTTCTGAAGGTACAAGCTTCTCTTTTATTTCATTAAACCAGGCCGGATGTGTAAAATCTCCGGTAGAAATCAGACTAAGTCCTTTCTTTTTAGCCCAGAATGCAAGTTCTTCTAAATTACAGCTCTTACTAGTAGCACGCGAGTATTTTGAATGTATGTGTAAATCTGTATAATAAAGCATTGTGATAGATCTCCCTGTACAATTTATTATACCAGATAAATAATATTTATATTTATTTTAATTAATAATAAGTTCTGTACTGATGACTTATTAAATTTTATTGGTAATTGCTATCAATTGCTTGTTCTCGCATAATACACTATACCTGAATAAAATTAAATTCAAATATTCAACAAGCTGAACTAAGTTTTCAAGCTCTAAGTTTTTTGCCGCCCGAGTATCAAAATGTAGAAAATAAATCCAAATCTAATTTCAGTGCAGTAAAATGTGCTGTTTTTACTAAAAAAGTGACTTTTAGAGATTTTCTAAAAGTCACTTTTTAAATTGGTTGCGGGAGCTGGATTTGAACCAACGACCTTCGGGTTATGAGCCCGACGAGCTACCAGACTGCTCCATCCCGCGATATTAAATTTTCATGATGAGGAAACTCCCTCAACAACTCTATTATGCTCCGTAAATTTTAAAAATCAAGTACCCTGATTTTTTATTTAAAAATTCATCTTCCCTACAATTATTATCAGGGAAATTGTAAGTATGGCGGATTGCGATGTTTTTAGTATAGCTACGGAGGGAAAATAGACCTGCCACGGTGGATAAAATTTGTGTTTTAGCTATGAAGATAATATTAAGTAGTCTATAACTACCAATAACACTTATTATATCAAGCAAGGAAGTAAATCTAAAAAGACCCTTATGAGCCGACTAGCTACCAACGAAATGTTTTCTCAATCTTTTTATGATATTATTGGGATGTTCAAACTATCATTAAGGAGTACAACAATGTTTTTTGAAATATTACAAAATATTGACTGGACAAAAGTTATAACAACAATTCTTTCTGCATTGTTGGGTTTAAGTATTTTTATTGGAGTAAAAAAGAGCAACAAACAAGTACAAAAATCTGGTAACAATTCTAAAAACTTTCAAGCAAATGGGGATATAAATATTGGTGGTAATGTTAAATGATAAATGATGATATTCAGAAACAACAATCAGGTGATAATTCAAATAATTATCAAGCACAAGGCAATATAACTATTATTAATCAATATGGAATTACAAGAGAAAATATACAAGAAGAATTATCACTCTTTTTTCAGGAAAACATGCCAATTTTCAGAAATGTAGCTCAAAATATTGCAAACGAAAGGGCAGAAGAGTTAAACAATGCTTTTATAAACCAGATTGCAGAATTAGAAAATGGCATAATTGATAAAATTTATAAAAGATTATCTGAACCAGATATGCAAATAGCAATATTTGAAGCCCAAAAGAATTATGCAAAATATGGAGATAAAGAAAAGTTAGAACAATTTATTAAACTTCTAATTAATAAAGGAATAGAAGATTGTAATTCACTAAAAAATATATTATTAGATGATGCTATAACTACAGTATCAAAAATGAAACAAGCTCAAATAGATTTTCTATCTTATCTTGTTCGTAAGCATACAATTATAATGGATGCTCATAGTAACATGGAACTGTATGAAAAATACATAAGAAAAATATTTAAACACAACTACGCATTAAATGTGTTAACAAATGCAGATATAGATTATTTAGACTTATTAGGATGCCTTAAAAGACGCCCTTATAAAATAATTGATTATACAATAATTGATATTATAAAAAAACAGTATGCTAACATAGTGGGATTAAATACAAATGTCATACAAATTTTTTCTCAGATAGATGCAAAGTCAAAAGATTTACTAGAAAAAGATATCAACTTACCATATGTTGAATTAACACCATTAGGAATTTTAATTGGATTGAAAAATATTGAAATCACAACTGGCGATATTTTAAATTGGCATTTCAACTAATTACCCCATACAGCCCCTCTCATTGTGAGATACGCTTTCTTGGTGGTAGAAATAAGTTTTCCCATTCTGAGATTTTTCTCGGTTTGAAAAACCCCGCCTTGATAAATTCAGATGAGAACATTCTCTGGCGAATGATGAAAAGTTATGCGGTGGTGAGGTATAAAATTATTTATCGTTTTTTAACTATTCTTTTAGGTCGTAATTTATATATTTCTTTGAGCTTTTTTAAAGTTAGTTCAAATATTTTAGGCTCAATTAATTGCATTGATTTAATCATTCCTATACAAGTTTCGATTTGTTCTGTTGATAATTGCGTAATGTCATCTTTACTATTTAATATTTTTAGAAGGTTATCTCGGTGTTCGTTTTTTACTACTAAACTATGTTTTCTATCTATACAAACACCAGTAACATGTTTGTATTTAGAACACTTAAAGTTTTTAAGCTTTTCTGGATGTAATTCAAGACCAACCCTTGTTAATTCTGCATCAACAAAAGGAATTAATTTTTTAGAAACTTTTGATTTTGAAGAAAATGTCATATCATCAATATAAATAGTCATTGTTATACCTAGATTAGTAGCAAAATCATATATTTTATCAAAAACTATTTTATATGACCAAAAAGTAAGTAGAGGACTACTAGGTGCGCCTGTTGGCAAATGACCGTTTATTGTTAAAAGATTAGCAACATCTAACGCTAAATCAGGAGAAAACTTTAAGTTAGTTTCTAAAAATTCCTGTAAATATTTAATTTTTGTATGTGGAAAGAATTTCTTAATGTCTGCACATATCATATCATTACAATCAATATGTGCTTTTGCATTTGAAATATGATTCATTTTTTTTCGACCTGCAAAAACATATGGTGGAGTTTCAATTTGCTGTAATAACTTATTAAACTTTGTTTGTATATTTTTTAACTTCTTGTCAGGTTCCTCAATAATACGATTTTTAGGTCCAACCGTATAAACTTTATAATTATTATTTGATAACAATGTTTTTAATTCATCATTGTTCTTTATCCCTAAAAGCAAAAATAAACATTCTCTATTTATACGATAGAGAGAACTGTCTTCAATTTTAATACCATTATGGACATTCATCTTTAAAAGCCTTTTCTTCTACTGCTTTTAAGAATTTCAACATATAATCTCTTATTAACATTTTACACTTACTTTTAGATGCGCCCTTTTCTATTTCTTCTGAAAAAAATAATAATGCAGACTTTGTAGTATTAAATACTTTTGCATATTTATCTACTAGCTCGAGGGAAGGTTTCTTATTACCCTTTTCTATATCAGTAATAAAGCTAGGCGAAACATCTAGTTCAGCTGCTAAATCCTTAATTTTTTTATCATGAAAAACTCTAACGAGTCTTAATGCTTCATTTAATTTGTCCATTATAAACCTATTGATGAAAAAAAAGAATCTCTATTACTGGTTTAGGCTATCAGCAATCTCAAGAATTATCTTAAGTATGACTAGTGCCCATTTGCGAAGTTTCTTATTATCTATTTTCATGATAATATCCCTTTCTTTTTTACCTGAACTACAATCGTCAGGGTTAGCTCCTTTAAAGGGATGTGCAATTGGAAGACTTCACAAATACAACCAAAGAGATTCTTATTTCCGGCGCCCTTGCTCCTGGGCGCCGATAATAAACCTGTAATTATCTTTAACTACTCTTATTAACCTATTGTTAATATAGTGGTGTTACTGTTTTTTTTATAACACTAATAACAGTCCTAAATCTCTACAAGTCTATTAAGTTATCAATTATGAGTACCTTACTAAGCTATACTCATATACGATTTGGAGCTTAGTCCAATTACATGACTATAATACCAAGAAAATTTTTCTTGTCAAGTTTTTTAACTTATAAGTGAATTAAATTCACAAATTATTTTAATAAAAAAGTCCTAATGTATTTATGCGCCAAAGACAATTCTTCTTGATTTAGTTTATTAAGCATTGAGATTATATCTGTTTTTAGGTCGGTTGTGTCTTGTAAGTAGTAAAATTCAAACAAATCTTTTGGCTCAACTTCAAGAGAAGTTGCAAGCCTTTCGATTAAATCAGCGGATGGGAAATTTTTACCGCTTTCAATACAGCTTATATGTTTATCATCAACATTAACAAGCTCTGCAAGTTGTGCCTGTGTTAGATTTTTTCTTTTACGATACTCTTTTATCTTATGTCCGAACAAATTTTTAATATTCATATAAACCTCACTTTCAATTTTATTAAGTATTTTGACAATTCAGAATGGAAAATGAGGTAAATATTTGACTTAAACTTACTTAATTGATAGAATTTATTACAAGATAGGTAAAATTTGGGCGATTTTATACTTCATTTACAGAAAATAAAATCGCAGATATGAAAGAATGGGAAAAGACTACTGCAAAATGTTCAATATTCTTGATGAGTACCTAAAAGACAAGGTACAAGATATTGACTTGACTATTTTAGAGTCAGTTAAAGCCAGAAATAACGGCAAAGTTTTTAGTTTTGAAGAACATCTAAAAGGCTTTATTTATGCACAGTTAAGTGCATTGGTTTCGTGGAAAAAGATTAAAGATAATCAATCAAAGATTGATGAACTGTTTTGTAATTTTGACCGCAACGCATTAAAAGAGCAAGCCGCAGATTTTTTAATTGAAGAAATCAAAAAGCTCAAATGTTATAGTCCTTACACAACTAAAAATCAAATGCACGCATTAAAGGCAAATATTGAAACTTTTGAGAAAATCGAACAAGATTTCGGAAGTCTTGAAAAATTTGTAACCCATACAACGCCTGTAAACATTATCAAGTTACTTGCCGAGAGTAAAAGTACCTACAAATTAAAGTATTCAGGAGTTGCTCTTGTGTGCGAGTATCTTAGAAATGTCGGCATTGATGTAATTAAGCCTGATGTTCATTTAAAAAGAATTTTAGGAGCTGAAAGGCTAGATTTAGTCAAAGGTAAATCAGATTATTCAGTTATAGCAGAATGCAAAAAACTATCTGATGAAATCGGAATCAGCCAAGTAAAAATGGATTACTTGTTATGGAATTACTGTTCAAAGGGTTATGGCGAAGTTTGTACCGCAAAGCCAAAGTGTGAAAATTGTGTTATCAGAGAATATTGTAATAAGGGGTAAAATGTCAATCATAGAAGAAATCGAGGAATTTTTAAAATCAATGCCGATAGGTTATGAATTTTCAAGAAATTGGTTTGTAACAGAATTAAGTAAGCAATATAATCGTTCTGACAAATGTTATATTCCCTCTGATTATTGTTATAACAGGAAAAATAAAGGTATCAATTACGACAAACAACCTCATTACTTTTTGCATTTAGGGCGAGGTAAGTATAAGTATGTCGGCAAAGATTATGTTTTTACTGGCGAGGTCGAAGAAAAGCCAAGAATGAAAAATCGCTTGTAATTATTTCTCGTTGTGCATAAATAATAATACCCCTACAAACTTGGAGGTTAATCAAGTGTTCATATTAGGAATAATTTTATTTGTAATATTTAGTATAATATTTGGTTCTTGGTAATACGATGGAGTAACTGCAATGATTGAATTTTTTAAAACAGTATGGATAATTATATTTGCATTAGTGTTAGCAAGTTTATTAGGTTGGCATTAGAAAGGAGATTAGAAATGACACAATTTTTATGGATAGCGTTTATTATAATAGTTATTGGAATGTTATTTTCCTAACTTTTGTATTATCTTAATTACAAAGATGAAACGGAAGAAGAACGAGCAGAAAGATTAAAACTAGAAGAAATGTTGGATAAATGGCGTAAGCAGTTTAAATAAAAAATCAACCGGCGGGGAAATAAAAATAAAAAAAATAGAACAAATGTTATTATAAAATTCCTGCATATAGAAGTGTAAGAAGCAATAAGTTGTAAAATCTTTGCATGATAACATCGAAAACTTAGTGTTAGTTTATTTTCAAGTGTATTAAGATGTAAAAATAAGCAATGCTCAAATGGAGCGTTTGGTCGGGGCAGGCAAATTTTTGCAGTAATTTTTGTTCAGGTGATTACATCGACTTTATTATCATGACAGCTTTTGAAGTATATATACCAGTCAATTTTTAGCCGAGATTAAAGGAGAGAATAAGCGAGGTTGATAGGCGGAAGTAAAAATTTTGTGTGTAATTTACATATCTTCATAAAGGATTGACGGTTATTAGAAAAATTTTATATAATAGAAATGTTAGCTGTGGCTTTCGACATGAGCCAACAAAAATGTCCTAGCAGGGAAATGGATGCCTGCAAAAAAGTTTAATAGTAAATATGGATGACGAGCGAGACGTCACCAACTCAACAAGATGATAAACATCTAGAGCCAATAAACCTGATAGTAGGTACAAGGTTGATATTTATGAACAGTTAGCATTTTATCTTGGGAGTTTTAAGTATCGCACTTAATCAAAGTTGATTAAGTTTTATCACTTTATAGAGTACACTCTAAACAGGTGAAATTTCGGTATTTAAAACTCCCTGAATAGACTTAGTTTTTGATTTTTCAGTCATTTCAGTGGTGAAGTCTTTACTTCAAACACTCGTTATCCTACAAGTTAATAAAAGGAGTATTTAGATGACTGAAACAGGACAAAAAGTAGGGTACATCAGGGTTAGCAGTATTGAACAAAATACCGAAAGTCAAAAATCCTTGTTAGACAAAATCGGTATGGACAAGATTTTTGAAGAAAAAATCAGCGGTAAGAACACCGACCGTCCGCAGTTACAGGCTATGTTGGAGTATGTTAGAGAAGGCGACACTGTTTATGTCAAAGACCTTTCAAGACTTGCTCGCAACACGAAAAATTTGTAAGATATTGTGGAATATCTTACAAATAAAGGGGGTGCACTAAAAAGTATTAAAGAAAATATTGATACTTCAAGCAATTTTGGCAAATTGATGATTACATTCCTCGCAGCCATTTATGAATTTGAGCGTGCCAATCTTTTAGAAAGACAAAAAGACGGGATTGCAGTTGCTAAGCTAAAAGGCAAGTACAAGGGGCGAAAGAAAGTTGATAAGCCCGCTAATTTTAGCGAGGTTTATCAAAAATGGCTTAACCGTGAGATTAAATCAGTAACCGCTATTCGTGAGTTGAATATTAGCGAATACGCATTCTACAAGTTCGTTAAGGAAAGCGGCAGCCGGAGTGGAGTTGGCGGAAACGGTGAGTTTTCGACAACGCAACTGTACGATGGCGACGTAGGAACGCAGGCTCTGCCGAGTACCACAGGAGCAGAGGAGAATGCAAATGGCTAAAGATACAACTTCTAAAAGACCGAAACGAAAAAATGGTGAAGGCTGTTTTCAGCCAAGCACTTGCGGTAAGTACATTGAATATCGGATTACATATTATAATGAACTTGGTGAACGCAAATCAAAAACATTCTCACGCAAGACGAAAGAAGAATGCATACAAGCATACAAAGAGTGGAAAGCCGAGCAAGAGGGAAAATGTCCTGATGAAGTAAGCGAAAATATAACAGTTGCACAGTGGGCGAACTCTTGGTTTGAAAATTATGTTGTAAATCATGTTAAAGAAACTACCGTCAGCGACGATAGAAGTATTTTAGACAAACACATCATACCTGATTTAGGACACCTACCAATGAAAAGCCTAAGTCCACACCGCTTAACTTTATTTTATAACGCTTGCTTAAAAAAGAGCAATGGCAAAGGCGGAACTCTTGACCCAAAAACTGTTAAGAACATTCGAGCAGTAATGAACAGAATGCTCAAATGTGCTTGCAGAATTGGCATTTTAAAAGATAATCCGAATGCTTTGGCTCTTTATCCGAAATGTACAAAGAAAGAAACCGAAATTTTGAGTTCGGAAGATTACGACAAACTTATAAAACATTGTATTGACCAAGCTACTCAATGGGATATGCTAATCATTTTCTTCTTACTTATCGGTGCAAGATTAGGTGAAGGACTGGGATTGCAATGGTCAAAGATAAATTTTGAAAAACACACTATTAGAATTGACCAGCAAATGCAATCAGTGCCGAACAAAGATAAAAATTCAAAATACAAATACACAAAGAAAATTATAGATTCCACAAAGACAAAAAGTTCTAACAGAACATTGCCAATGTCAAGTGATATTGAACTGATACTCCGCCATGTTAGAAAGTTGCAAGCTGAAAACAAAATGGCACAGGGTGCAAAGTATCACAGAGATTTAGACCTTGTGTTTGCACGCGAGGACGGTTATTTTATTTGTGATACTACTTTTAGAGCTTTTGTTAATAAGCGGTTAGCCGAGGCAGGAATTGAACATCATAAAATACATTCATTCCGCCATTCTTGTGCTACAAATTTCTTTGAACAAAAAGCTGATATTAAGAAAGTATCAAAGTGGCTTGGACATAGCAATATAGGCACTACTATAGATACTTATACACACGCTCAAACTCATCATCTTGAAGAACTCGCAGAAATGCAAAGTAACAGATTTAAGAAAATCTTTAACAGCAATGAAAAAGAAATTCCTGATGAAATGTTGCCTGAACAAGACGATTGGGGTGCATAAAATGAAAGTAAGTTGCGGGGAAAAAAGACCTATAATTATTGTAGGTCTTCCCTACAATTTACATCAAAAAATTAAGTAGTCTATAACTACCAATAACACTTATTTTATCAAGCAAGGAAGTAAATCTAAAATGAGTCTTATGAGCCCGACGAGCTACCAGACTGCTCCATCCCGCGACAAATTTTCTTACAATCTATTATTAAATGCTAAAAACAAAAATCAACCCCTTGGATTACCCAAAAGTTTTGTTAACAAATGTAACAATATTGTAAAAATTAATCAATTCCGAACCTTCACGTTTTTTATCGGAATAAAAACGCCTCGTGTGAAAGGAGAAAAATATGATACCAACAAATTTATCCCCTGTTGCTAAGCAACTACCAGAATACCTATTTTACAAACTTCCTAACAATAAAGGATATCGAATGTTCACAACAAAGCCGACTGCTATCTCACACACTTTTGATTTAAATATTGGGAAAAAAACATTAACAGATGCTATAAATATAAAGTTTGACCGTGACTATAAAGGAACTCAACTAATAAAAAAATTATTTAATTTACAAGAAATTCACTGTCGCAGCAATCCTGATGTTCTTACTGTCAATCTAGAAAAGAAAAATGTAAAAAATCAAAATGAAGCTAACGCAATAGTAAGATTTATCAAAAGTTTAAGTAATAAAAAGAATAAACCTGTTGTTGTAAAAGATTTAGCCTATGATCCATATACCTTACCAGGGTTCATTGATAATGGGTTTATGGATATACATACATGTAAAACTGTCCGTAGAAGCAAAATCCATCAAGCCGGCGATGAACTGAAAAGCTCGATTGATTCTAGGGATTTGTTTGGAATATTAGACAATATTAATAATTACATAGATGTGTTACTTCGAAGAGAGCCTGCAACCAAAGCTAAATCTAATAAAACACTAAAAAAAGCTTTAAAGAAAGCAAATAATAATGATTATAAATTAAGAATGCTGCATGATAAATTGTCTAATTTAGTATATATACCATAGAAATAATAAAAAGGCAGAGATATATTATTGCGGCTTTTTTAACATGTAATTTGTAAAGTTATGTAACAATATTTAATAGTTTATGAAATTTTACATAACTTTTATACTTTATATATATACAAAACGAATTCATAATATAAACCTTTCATACAACCTACACACTAACCTTCTACACATGAGGAATTAATTAAAAAAGATTCCAAAACCTTTCTTTTGAAGAAAGGTTTTTTTTTAGTCTATTGAGTGAACAGCATATTTGTGGTAATATACTATGTGAAAGAGGAGCTTAGTTAGATGGGCTACAAAATATTATCAAAGAGAGAATTATGTCCTAATCAGTATGAAATAACTATTGATGCGCCTTTTGTCGTACGTAACGCCAAAGCTGGCCAGTTTATTATTTTTAGAGCAGAAGAGAATG
>ULPA01011798.1_pt1 | contig 31682 bp, 37 predicted proteins | sample 1953061 | NCBI WGS metagenome assembly ULPA01 (sample SAMEA4835617, study PRJEB28245) | human gut metagenome | biome: gut microbiome; material: fecal sample | place: Denmark | collected 2008
CTTTATGAGAAAAGGCTTCCTATAAGAAAATAAATATATCTCATCTTATAGGCTGATTTTCCCTCTTACGCTGTCTAAAATGTGGTTTTGAAGTTGAATTTCCTATAAGGTTCATGATTATAGTTACTTTATAGGTGTAATTTGCGACTGATATAGTAGTTGATGTGATTTTTGACCTATAAAGGCTTTAGATTTGCGACTACTGATAGGTATCATATGTTTTTCAATCAACAGTCTTAATATATCTTCTTTTTGTTGTTCCAACACAAGCTAATAACTCCTTATTCACTAATTCATTTAATAGTTGTCTTGTTCTAGGACCTTTTAATCCAATCTTCTCTGCTATCTGTTCCGTACTATATTCAACGCCTATATCCATATTTGTTAAAATCTGTTTGTGTCTTGCTGATAAATCTGACCTATTCATGTTTTTTGAATCTGCTGATTTTTCTGCTAATTCTTCATCAGATTCCTTTTCCATCTTCATCACAAGCATTATGAATTTAATAATGTATAGGGAAGTAAAAACTTCCTCGTGTATCAACCACGAAAAAGGGTGGTACCCAAAAGTACCACCCTACAGACCATAAATCTATCCTACATACTCTAAAACCGACTATTTTCTGCCAAGAATCTTAGACATTCCTGTTGCCACAAAAAGATATACAACCATATTAACTACTGATTTAAGAAGAAGTCCTGGTGCCGAAGCTAATCCTGCTGCAAAGCTGCCTGCTATTATTGCACCAAATACAACATATCCTAATGTCATGAAAAGTAATGTAACAACTGCACCAACAATTCCTTTTACTGAAATAACCTTACATCTGTCAAACTTACTTTTCATATTGCCAAATATTGCACATGCTATTATTGGCATGATTGTCTTTATTATAAGTGTTGGAACTGCCCATACTGCAAATCCAGTTAATATATCTGCCATCGCAGAACCAATTCCTCCTGCGAGTGCGCCAACAACTGGTCCGAAGAAAAATGCACATATAAGTATTACGCTGTCTCCCAAATGTGCATATCCCAAAGGAATAGGAATCTGTACCACCATTGTTGCAACACATGTAAGTGCCATAAATACTGCTGTTATACACATCTGTGTTACAGTAATATGAAATCCTTCTTTCTTAATCCCCTGCTGTACTAACTGTGTCTGTTGTGCTTCCATTTTATCTGCCTCCTATATCAACATACTTTAATTGCACATAAGAATAACAGATAAAGTGACATGTGTACATTGTCATTTTGAGTTAAATTTATATGGTCAGATTAAGTTATTATTACCCTTATTTACATAATAACATCTGGTTCCATATATTGTTTTTGTTTTATTCAACCCACTATGTACAATTGTTTTACTAAAATTATATCTTGCCATATTTATTATCCCTCAGTTAATCTTATTCTCAAAATCCTGTAACTCATGAAAAATCCCATCTATATAAACAGTTGTATCTTCCACTCTATACAACATAAAATATCTATGGAATTTAAAGGATATCCTTCTATATCCTAAACTTCTCAATTTTTCGTTATCACATAATTTTAAACTTCCTGCGACCTCTGCTAATATATCTTTAGTATATTCAAAATCATCAAGCAGACTTCCTGCTGCCTGCTGATTCTTTTTTTCATATAAGATGTATTCAATATACTCTTGCATATTTTCTTTAGCATCATTAGTAACAACCACTTTATATGCCATACTTTGTCCTCATATCTGCAACAAAATCACCTGCTTCTGAATATTCTCCATTCTTTGACTGATCTCTTGACTTTGCTAATCTGTCGAGAACTTCCTTTTCCGAAATAGCAATGTAAGGATTAGCTGCCACTTTCTTTATCTCAAATGGAAATCCATTATTAGCAACTGCCTGTGTTAAAAACATTCTTATAGCCGTTGTAGTATCTGTTCCTAATTCTTTAAATAAATTATCTGATTTAATCTTCAAATCGTCATCCACTCTTACTTGAATCGTACTTGACATAAAAACACCTCCATATTCATATAGTATACTATCTTAATGCTATATCATTACAAATGTAATATATCATAACACATTATATTTTTCAAATATTTATGCTATAATAAACAGACATATTACGCACCACAAACAAGGAGTCACATTTTATGAAACCCAAATCAGATTTAAGCAGACAATTATATGAATTAATGCTGCAAAGAGGTTATGAGGAAAATTTCTGTGATATTGTCACTAAGAATCTCAATACTGATTTCACTGCCAGCCGCATGATTGGTTATCTCTATCATTATGACCACCCTCCTGTTGAGGAGATAGCTGATGAAATGATTTCCATTCTAAGCGACAGAAACCGTATCATGCAGAAAAAAGAGCTTGAAGAAACTAATGCCAGGTGGAACGATTTTCTGCTCCACGGCTTTAACGACGAAGAAGAGGAAGAATAGACTGAATCTATTCTCCCTCTTCTTTCTTAATCAATTCATCCATAAGCTCTTTATAAGCTGAGGCTTCAAGCGGAAGTTCTACTTTTATGCCTTTGCATGCTGAATAATAAGCACTGGCACACAACATGAGTGAATTAATCCCCTCACTACCCTTAACTGTCAGATAAGACTCATCACCTTTAAGCACCGCATTTGCAAAATTTTCAAATAACTGTGCATATGGCTCAGATGCCTTCTCGAACTGTATAGTTTCCTCTGCAAATGTCATATTCTGCCTTGAGTTGACTTCTTCGTTCTTGATATACTCACATACATCTCTGTGTTTTGTAATAGTGAGCGTGTCGTCTTCCAGAAGAATTCTTGCCTTCGTTCCTATAATCTCAAGTCGCTCTTCGTGGCAGGCTTCGCCTGTGGATAGTATAAATGTGCCTGTCTTTCCATTGTCGTATTCCATAACAATAGTAGCCTCATCATCTACTATAAAGTCGTTGTATTTTCCAAATGGAATCGCTGCAAAAAGCTTCTGTGGCATTCCAAACAGGTACTGATACATATCAAGAATATGCTGTCCCTGATTGATAAGTGCTCCACCGCCTTCACCTGCAAAGCTGCTTCTCCATGAGCCAGATTTATGATAGTATGAGGTTCTTAAATATCGTGAATTAATAAGACATACCCGCTTTATATCTCCTAATTCACCATTGTCTATCATCTGCTTAATCCTGATGTATTTAGGGTAAAGCCTCTGGTGAAATATCATTCCATATATTCTGCCACTTTCACTGGCAGCCTTCTGCATTGCAAGTGCCTCGCCAATATCTGCCGCAGCCGGCTTGTCACATAACACTGCTTTTCCCTTTGCAAATGCTTTCAAAGCCAGTTCTTTATGAGTTTTATGAGGAGTTGCTATAATAACTGCATCATAACATGATTCTCCTGTCTCAAATAATTCTTCTGCACTCCTGAATATCCTTGCATTATCACCATCAGTATTAACAAGTGATTCGCCCCATTCAATAAGTTCATCTCTTCTTATAACCACAGCTGATAATTTCATATGCGGAACTTCTCCCGCTGTTATCATTCTGGCATATTTCTTTCCAACACTTCCTACACCTATAAGTGCCACCTTTAACAATTCTTTCTGCATACCATGTACCCCGTTTCATTATATTAACTATGCACCACTTCTCCTGTTTCCACAGCCTTCTTCAGTAAGATGGAGGCATACGCATCTGCAAGGGCATCCTCCATACTATATGGTGCAGACGCATTTCCTCTGCTATACTCTGCCGTATTCTTCATCATCACTGCGATTGCTGTTTCATCTTCTGACAGACCACACAATCCAAATTCCGGCTCATATATAATCTTATTATTAAATGAAATTTTCTTAATTTCACGAATCTTCTCAAAATTAGGATTAGAATTTCCTGTATTAATCACATGGGAATCCGTTATGATTCTGCCAGTCTGACCTTCATTATTCTCATCAAGATAATATACACAGTCATCAATAAGTTCGCCTCTTACACCCTGAACTTTAAGCGTATTCTTTCTGATTGGTGACCTGTACTGCTCCGAATCAAAATCATACCATGCCACTTTCCCGCTTTCAAATTCAAATGTGGCGACGCATCTTTTCTTTCCTGCAATCCTGCCATCAGTGAACTTATCATATCTTGTAAGAGTCTGTGTTGTAGGAAACTCATATGTCTTAGCTGAAACTGTATACTTCTCTCCCGGATTAACTTCAAGAAATACTCTTATAAGACTTATTCCATGATATTCATGCGCCAGTGACACATTTACACAGCTGACATCACCAATAATTCCTTCATTAATAAGCTTTAATGATGCTTTAATATTAGGATACTCCCTGTACTGTTCAGCAACCACCTGTTTTTTACCACATTTGTAATAAGAATACAGTTTATTAAGCGAATCCGTATCAAGTGCCGCTGGAGTCTCTGATAAAACAGTTATTCCACGGTCAAGCCATTCCATTGAAACATCACATATGGCGTCCTTCTTAACAGCCACAACTGCAAAATCCGGTTTATATGCCACGCATTCTTCTATAGATGTAGTTGTATGTATCTGATACTGACCGGCAATTAAGTCCGCTTTCTCCTGCGTCCTGCAATACATCGCATCAATACAGAATATTTCAGGCAGAGCCTTTGCTACGCGTACATAATATAAGGCCCGCCAGCCTGAACCGATTATAATAAAATGATATTTTGCCATGTGTGCCTCCCATTTGTTATATCTATTCCCCATATTCTGTCAGAGGCCAGCAGCCTCCATCAGTAATACGATAATAGCTATCTGTATCAGTGTCAACCATTAACACTGGTATAGAATTCTTCACCTGTGTCCAGACATATTGCCGCAAGCCTTCCACCCGGCAGATATGCGCCACAGTCAATATCAATGTGATTATTCTTTCTGTACACATAGCCTGGTCTGGGATTGTCCTCAATATATCTTGTTGGTGTATGCCCTGTGACAGTTATTACATCATCAAAATATCTGACATCATAATCCACCCTTGACCATACAAGCTCATCAAGTGAATAATCATCAATATCCCTCTTAATATCGAAATTGCCAAGCCCTCCATGCACAAGAAGATACTTCTGCCCATTAACCGCTACCTTCTCGTACCATGAAAAATCCGACACATAGTCAAGCACATCTTTTCTTGTCTCATTATCCAGCTTACTCAGCTCATCAGTGGTTGCAATCCCGCCATTTCTCTGCCATGCATAAAGCTTCTGGAACATATCATCACTAAACTTTTCTGCAAATTCTTTGATAGAATTCTCATCTTTTACTTCATTAATAAGAACCAACATACATTCCAGCATCATCTGTTCATGGTTGCCTGCTATAGGTATAACATTTGGCATCTCCATCATCTTAAGGAGCGTCTTTACCGGGTTCTTTCCTCTGTCAACAACATCTCCCAGCACATACAATATATCTTCAACCGAAAAATGTATTATATCCAGCAGTTCCATAAACTTCCCGTATTCACCATGAATATCCGATATCACATATGTCGCCATATATTCCCTCCGTATGCTATTTATTAAGTATGTTATTTATTAAGTATTTCCTTCAGTGTGCGTGGCTCATAATTCATATAAGGCATCATACAACCTACATTGTAAGCCCTTGATATATCATAACACTTCTCTGACCGCATAAGCATTTCCATATTCAGCTTGCGTAAACATTCCTGATAGAATTCATTTTCATAAGTATTATGAGTATGTCCATACAAATGTATTGTCCCCCTGTGCTGTCCATTCCACATAAGTATAGGATAATGGCTTAATACAAGCTTGTATGCATCTTGGTCTACATAGTCAGTAATTTCCTTATAATCATATATCTCTTCAAAAACATTCTTATACCTCATATCAGAAACATCATCATGATTTCCTTTAATAAGAACTTTCCTGCCCTTTAACTGTGCAACTAAGGCTATCAGCTCCTCGTTTGTACCCCGCATGGCAATATCTCCAAGAATATAAACTGTATCACCATTTGTAATCTTACTGTTCCATTTTTCCTTCATATACTCGTGCATTTCAGCCAAGGAATTAAATGGACGGTTATCAAAATTATTGCCTTCCTTTGTCACATTTTTATGGAATAAATGCATATCACTAATATAGTAGTTCATTCGTGTTCCTCCTTTTTTATCAATCCTGTACCTGTCTTAATATAGACTCTGCTGCCTTCTTTAATTCTTTATTCAGTTCCTTATCCTTATTATCAACAATTGAAGCTATATCATAATGATGACACAGCCAGTATGCCATTCCCTTGCATGACGCATTTACACGGATATCAACTGTTGTATCCGTTTCTTTCAAAACATTTATCTCATACGAAAAATCATCTATCAGTCTTGAAAAATACTCCCTGTCTATCCTGACAATATAAGGTCTTAATTCACCGCCCATCATGTAAGGGTGATTCAGAATATATACTGCTCTCTCCAATGGTATATCAAGGTTATCTAAGCCTATTCCATCACTTTTTCTCTGTTCCTTTACTCTTAATCTGGTCATAAGGTCAACACTGTATGTATACACTTTCCTGCTGTCCCTGTATCTTACCAGACAGAAATATCTTCCATTATTGAGCATAAGTCTTATAGGAATCACTGTTCTTCTTCCCTGAAAATGAAGATAAACATTTTTATTCTTAACATCATACACATTCCAGTCAAATTCTATGTAATTGTCATTTTTAATGGCGTCAATTATAAGCTGGCAGTTTGCCAAAACATCTGTATTCTGTGCATATCTGGTCTGTCCGAAAGAAGCATTTGCATAAGGTGTTATATCCTTCAGATTCTTCCCTGATAAAGTCTGAATACGCCCGGCTAAGTCCATTGCTCTTTCATTATTAAAAATGTTACTGTACAACACAGAATCTATAAGAAATTTAAACTCTACATCGGTTATAATGTTATTATAATAATAATCTGTCTTGCGGCGCTCATTGTCATATATCCTGTATCTGATTATCTTCTGTTCATCAGGCAGATTAAGCTCTGAGTCCGTCAAATCCTTTAACGCCTTCCTGACCTGCTTATCTGTAATACTTTTATCATATTCCCTATGCATATAAGTAACGATATCAGTAACCTTCAGCGTTATTGCTGCCTCTTTGGAACTGTGTTCCTTTAATATATTAAGCACATTATACTCAATACTCATAATTCACCTTTAATTATTCTTTCTTCTTTTGACATCTTCTTTGTATAATTCCTGTGCGTCTTTATAAAAAAGTGCCGCTGATTCCTGAAAATGTTTTAACTCCTCTTGTGATTTCATTTCTTTATCATATCTGTTTATCGTATCTGATTGTTTTAATTCCATCTGACGCCCTCCATTTTCTTATAATTACATTTTCATTAATAATTCCTGTATTTCCTTTTTTGTTCTATCTTTTTCTAATGCTGTATACACACTCATTCTCATATCCGAAATAGCACATGCCTGTTCTCTGTCAAAATAATAATGTTCCATCAGCATCTCCTGAAAACAAGCTTTATCCTTTGAACTATCCACCAGATACATAATCTGGTTATGATGTTCCTGCGCCCACATAACGGCAGACAAAATGTGGATTCGTTGTTTTATTTTTTCTTTGTGTGTAGCTGTATTATAATCTGATAAATACTGTTTATCGTATGTTTCCACAAGATAGTCGATGTAATGTTTCCTTGCATCACTTTCTGGAAGCTGGATTCTCTCAATATATATTGGATTAACATGCGAGTGTGAAAATTCTCCAAGATAATCATATCCTCTGAATATGACATCAACACATATCTGTATATCACTGTAATCACCCTTTTTGACTTTAAATTTATCATACTCTTCATCTGTAAGCCCAAGTATTACTCCGATATTCCCTTCATGTTTCCCATCAACAACTCTTACTATATCCCCATGTCTGAAATTATGTGGAATATCAAATTTTCTATAAAAGCATTTCATACCCGATTCGTACCAGCAATTCTCCGAATCCGGTATTTCATCAATTGCCTTATTTAAATCCGCTATCAATTCTTTATCTGATATGGTTTCTTTCAACTCTTGCACTGCCTGTTTTTTCTCTGAATTTTTTAAGCACTCATGATTAATTATTATTTCTGCCTGTTCCACATCCGAAAATGTAACACTCTTGTCTTTAAGAAACTCTCTTTCATCTTTAGATGGTACAAATCTGTCTATAAAATTTTCTATCATCAGACACCTCCCAATATTATCCTGCTCAAATCTTGGCATATTCCTTCATACACCGTTTGGCTGTTTCATCAGTATTGCGCTCTCCTTTGTAAAAACAATAATCACTAAGCGCTTCCATGGCTCTCCTATAAGCTGCATCTTCCTCTTTGTTCTCCATATGTGGCGGCAGTTCCATCTGAAGATGCAATGGATTACAATGCATATGATCCCAGTACTCCGACTTTATTGGATATAAAACCACAGCCTGAATATCTGAATAATCAACTTCCCATTTTCTGTCTTTAATCTCTTGAAGATAATTATTCCAGTCATCTTCTCCAGATGAAAGTATTCCATATGTTCCATCTACTATATCCTTCACTGGAGTACCTGCTGACTTATAACAAAATGGGATTTCAAAAAATGCATCTTCAAATCTTTCCGGTCTGAACGGATTTACTATGTCTGCTTCCTCTTTTGACAGTTTATTTTCATATTCAATTCTTTCGGTAAGCTGCTTCTTAAGTACAATATCTTTAGTAGTGTCTCTTAATAAAGCCAATGCCGTGAGCTTCTGCTGTCTGTTTTTCATTGGGTCATTCCAGACAAGAGTTGCTGTCTGGGAATCTGTGAATTTATAATTAAGTTCTTCTAAAAAAGCCCTGTAGTCATCTGACATAGTTATATCAATCATTTACATTCCTCCATTGATTAATGAAAAGATACTTTTGACATAAACTCCACTTCCCGCCTATTAATCTAACTTCTTTTCACAATGAATACTTTTCATTCAACGCCTTTATCTTATTTTTTATATCTTCCCGCAGACTTTCCGGCTCAAGAACTTCCACAAGTTCACTGTATTGCAATGCCCAGTGTGCCATGCCATAAGGTGAACACTCCACCCTGACGATATCGTCATATGGTGGCTCTTTTTCTGTTCTTATGTATGTGAATGAATCTCCGAACCAGTCATGTAAAAATGTATAACCGGGGCGGACTCTCTTTTTCGGATTGCCTTCACATTTTTCACTCTTAATTCTTAGTGTTACCGGAACCGGCTTATCAAACGACATATTAAGATGTTTCAACTGAAAATCTTCTGACCATTTTTCTGGAAGATTTGAAACATTTTTCTTTGGAATACGTGGTATTCCCTTAATATGAAGCCTGTCATTCCTTCCCGGAATCTCTATATCCGTCATAAGGTCAATCCGCCATATAGACATATTGGGCTTGTAACCTTCATACTCTTTAGCCGCCAGCAGATAGTATTTTCCACCACTCGCAACAATATAGTATGGGCTAAGCTCGTCTGACTCTTCCCTGACCGGCTCCAGCTTTTTCTCATAAGAATAACCATTGAATCTGAATTGTATTCTCACATTATCATCAATTGCTTTCTGTATAATGGCAAGATTGTCCTTCAGCAGCTCCCTGTCTGCAAGCTCCGGCTCCTGAACCTTACATATATGTCTCGGCGTTCTCTTATAAAATACCGTAGTCATATTGTCCTCAACCTTCCTGACAAGCTCCTGCGCCGACTTGGAATCCAGTGTCCTTGTTGCCATAATACCCTCAATAATTGAATCAACCTCTTTCTCAGAAAATGTTCTGTTATAGTAAAGGTTCTTTATGCGCATTACATTTGCAATATAAGAATCATCTTCATCAGAATCATCCCGTTCATATCGTTCCTTATCACCATAAAACTTCTTGAAATCATCAAAATACAGCCTCCACTCAGCCTCTGGCTTATAATCACTTCCTCCATCTTCCAGATTCATAATATTTGCCATATCTTTTAAAAGCCTGTTAATAGTCTCCTTATCACCAATATACGCATTTATATTTTCATCTTTCCTCATCTTAGCAATACTGGTAGGGTGTCTTCTGTCTGTATTCTTTCTCAGATAATCCCAGACCTTATACATACGCTCAAAACGGGTTGGTTTCTGAATCTTTCTCTTTGCCATATGTCACCTCGTGTTAATCATAATATATTGTATTCTCTATTATAATAACATTTAGGTCGGTTTTTTCCACCATTTATCAAAATTTATTAATCTATATAAAATTCTCTCATGTCATTTAACCTTATTGCTCCCAGTGTTCCCTCTTTACCATAACATTTATAACCAGCGCCACAATCTATGCGTATAGTCCGTCCTGAAGGAGACACCCATATTCTCCTGTTATCAGTTACAGTATGCCCCACAACAGATATAAACTGCTCATATTCCTCCATACCCCTGATAAAATACTCATAATGCCCGTCTCCCATATATATCTTTCTTTTATCCAACATACGCTCAGGCGTCAGAAATGTCTGTGCATGTGCTATCTGATATTTCCTGCCATTAATGGTGAGATTAATATAATATGGCTTTTCCTGTATCCATTCAGCAAGTCTTAACATATCAACAGCTGTCAGCCGCTTCTCCATAATAGCCACTGTATTATAAGAAATATATTCTCCAGTTTTTCTATGTCCGAATTGTTCAATAATCTGCCTTGCAACCCAGACATCATGATTGCCCTGTATCACCTGTATATTGGGATATTTTAATATTTCAAAATACAGCTCAACTGGCTTATCTCCACGGTCAAATATATCTCCATCAATAATCAGCAAATCATTCTCATTAAACTGTATCTTCTTTAACAGCCTTTTAAATCCATCTGCATAATTATGAATATCCGAAACCACATATACATTTCTATTATCATTTATTGTAATATCCATAAATATGTGCCTCTCATTACATTTTTAATAAATCCTGCAGTGTATCAAACCTGCTGAACTTTCCTTCAATTTCAATAATTTTCTGTTTATCTTCTTTGATATGTGCAGCTTTTATATCATACATATTCATCTTTTCTATGTCTGATAAAGTTATGTCTGCCTCTTTTTCACATTTATCTGCTATCTTCAAATGTATTACTCCTGCTTAAAAAAACTATCATAAAACCGTTCAAATTCGTCGATTAATTCATTTATTTTTTTACGGTCATAAAATCCCTGTACTTTCCAAAACATAAGAATACGATTCAATTCTTCTTTTCTCTTATCTATAAATCCCCTGCACAACTGCCCGTTAAATATTGCACTGTCATCTTCAGAGCAGCTAAAACATGCCATATCTTCATGCAATCTGGAACAATCACTACAAGTAATTTCCTTTTTTCTGGAATAAAATGACAGTTATCTTCGATATTTACAGGAAACCATGAGCTTGGATATGAGCATATTGCCGAACCTGTTTCACTCGTATTTGCTATATTGGTTTTGTATTTACAATTTTTACACTTCAATTTATCCGACCCTTTTTTCATTTAGTTCTGTCTTGGGTTGTCCGAAAGCACCAGCACTATTCTTTTCTTATGGTCAGAGATTCTCTCCATTCCAATGCCATACACATACATGTTGTCATATTTTTCTGGAATGTTTTCTCTGCACTTATATGATTCATCTGACCAGTCCAGCTTATTAACAATATTGAACTCATCAATAACCTGTAAATACGGTTTTAAATCTTTAAATGTCAGATTATCACAAATGTTTCTCTCAATATCCCGCGGCTTATCAGATAATACTATCTCTAACGCTGGCTGTATTGTAAGATTGCTCATAGATATACTTACCTCACCATTTGGTTCTTCTGGTTCTGAATAGATATCCTTCGAAAACTCCACATCAGTCATTCCTATGCCATAAACATATAATTCATCATATTCTGAAGCCGAAATATCGGATACAAACAGATAATTATGATAATGCCCATCTAAAAAGCAGATTGATAATCTTATGTTTCTTGCCAGAAATCTTCTTATCTCTTTAAATTTAATTGCCATTGTGATTCTCCTTATCTATAGACATTATTTCCTACAACCAGCAATATTGCATTATCTCAATAAATAGTCCGCCTGCCTTAATAAAATTATCCATTATTTGACACTCATTATCTTCAAGCCATTCATACTCCTGTAAATACATTCTGACAGCCGGATTAAATTTACTAATCATTTTTCCAATAAGAGGATATCTTGTTATGTAATCAAAATGTGTATCCAAATAATAACCATACCTGATAAATTCCCCGGTATTTTCAATAATCCAATCCACCGCCTCTTGTATGGTGTATTCTTTGCCATCAAATATTACAGCAGCCATAGTATCATCATGAACACTATTATCTTTATACATTCGCATATGTGAGTATAACCATTCTGCAAATGACATATCCATATTAAAAATGTCGCGATAATCAAATCCATATCGATATCTTTGACGCATTCTGTACAGCTTTTTCTCTGTGACAAAATTACCGCCATAAATTCTTCTCGGTACTCCGAGCTGGCTTATGTATTGATTTCTTCTTTTCATTAATAAGCTCCTTTCGTCTGGCTGTTCTCCTCTCTTTTATATGGTGTTTTGTGTTCAGACAAGATGACCTCTCGTCTATTATTTATTATAATGTCGGAGAGGTCGGATTTTTTCGCCTTTGGGGAGTGTTATTTAATTTTTTCTAATATTTTTTAATAACGCTATTTCTCTTATTATCTCTTTAAGTCCAGGGTCTTGACATTTCGCCTTTTCTACATGTTTTTTTATTAATGAAACATAATAACTTAAATAGTGGTCTAATTCATTATAGTAAAAATGTGTTACATAGTTTTGTACTGGTTTTTCTTCTTGCTTAACTGGCATATATTTCATCCAGTCTTCACAATTATACTGTATATTTGTATAATTCCACCCGTCAACATCATAACTCAAATTATAGTTTACTATTTCTTTACCGTTTCTTACACTTACACTTTTTTTTATATCTATGTTATATGTTTCAGGAAATTTATCTATAAATTGAGGTGAACAATTCTGCATGCAATCAATTATATAATCATAATGTTTCTTGCCTCTTATTGATATATCACTTATTAAACTTATGATTGGTGCTAATCCCTCATCTCTCATTCTTTTCCTAATAAAGAGCATTAATTCCATTGCACCTATGCTGCAACCATAATCACCTATTATTTTGTCGTCTTCTTTTGTTATCTTATCAAATTTTTCTTCAAATTTTTTATACCATTCACTACCTTCAGTTTCATTAAATATTACTTTTATTATTTCTTTAAATTCCTCTGGACTAATATCCATTTTTATATAACCCCTTTCAAAACCAATAAATCTCTTATCCTATTTCTTCAACATCAAAATCAACCACGAGAACACAAACAACACAACTCCTATGCACGAAACTCCAAGAGCTGCTACTATGTCTGTCGAACCGCTATTTACCAGATCAACTATTGATAATACAGACGCAACAATCGAAATCAAGCCAAATACTGCTATGACAGTTGCCACATAATTCTGCATGTCAGAAGATTTCCTCTCCTGTTCGTCCCTTATGAGTTCAACCTTCTGCTCGATTTCTTCAAGTGCTTCATCAATTCCATTAACGGCTAACAGACATCTGTATGTTTCGCAGACATTATTCCAGCGTGATACCTGCGATGGTGCAAGCGTACCTGAAGCACGAAATTCCAACGCTTCTTTTTTAAGCATTTTCACTTTTCTGAAATACTCAAGACTCTGACGTTTATTGTCAATCAGAGTATTCTGAATTCCTTCATTAACCAGCATGCATGTACTTTTCTGGTGTAAAACAAGCATTGTAAGAAAAACATCATCTCTTGACTGCTCTGCAACATTTGCCGCTGTCATATCATCTGTTGCGTACACATATGATATTGACTGTGATGTAATGCATGCACCCCATCTGTATGAACACATATTAGTATCCTTCGCGCCGTATGTATATGCTATATCCTTTTCTGAAGGATCCGAAAAATCACGCGAAATGTCTATTAATTTATGCTCGTTAAATGTAATTCTTTCAATAGTCTCCAACTCATTAAAACGCCTGCTTACAAGTGCCACATTAAAAAGATATGTCTCTTTCACCGCCAGTTTCATATCATCAACATACAATCTGAATATATTACTGACCCCGCCTATTGAAATATTACTTACAGCTTTAATTACATTTTCTTCAAAACTGTGGTTGTAATTCTGTACATAGCCCGGATTAATCAGCTTATCAATGTAACCCGCGTCAGCATTGTCATATGTAACAAGCACCGTGAAAAATGCTATTCTGTTATTAAATACATATAACTGGCTCTCATTAACTGCCAATATTTTACCATCTGAAAAATGTACATCATCAATGCATGAATTTAAAATGTATCTTCTGACAAAACCATTTTCTTTCCTACATCTTCTGGCAAGAATATCTGACATATCATATGATGAAAAATCCGCATTTTCTGCCCCATCAATAGCAAGCTCTGTTAGGTTAAGACTGCTTTCATACTTTAAAGGAAATATTACATATGTTCCCCTTATCGAATCAGAATACACCTGTCTGTTGTCATTAAATTCGTTCATAATCCCCCTTCCCTCAAGTCTTTATCTTTAGTTTTCACGACCTGATAATTTAGGTTGATTATACCACAAATTGTCTTTAAGGAGTATCTCTAAATGACTTTAATATTGCAATTATTTCCTCCCTGTCTTTATCTGTATAATCAGTGCTTAATTGTGTCATAAATACTTTCGAACCTTGGCATTCAAACATACAACCTACTTCAAATCCAGAATCAGAAGAGCTAAATTTATTTCCATAATTTACATATTCTGATATTTTTTCACCTGACATTAAAGCATAGAGTTCCGCACCATTCTCATCTCTAACTTCCTCTCCTGTTAATTTATTCTCTCTGCTTATAATTTTAATTTTAACAATTCCAAAATCATTTTCTGGACTATATCGGGAATTAGCAATTTTATACAACGATGATGTTATAATTTCGAAGCCATATAATTGATTATATTCAGGAACTTTATATGTCCATGCTTCATAATACAACTCTGCCCCATTTTCATTCTGTAATCTCACTATCTCTCCACCACCGCTGATAACCTTTTCCTTAATAACAGTCCAATTATCCGGATAGTCAAAATAAAATGTTGTCTGCTCTGGAAAATATTCCGCCATTCTCGTCTTATATGTATGAAGTGAGCCTGTCTGGTTTGCATTAGTTTCCTGCGTCGTCTGCTCCTGTGTTGGTGCTTCTGTACTTGCCTCACTTTCCTTTGGCTTGTCATTTTCTGACTGCTCATTATATGTACATTCATCCACAAACTGTTTCGTTCCATCAGCAAGTATTTCATAATGAAGTGATTTACTTTTTGCAAATGATGCAAATTCACAATTCTTACTTATATTCATTGTGCAAAGAAGTGACTTCTTATTCTTATATTTAACACTCTCATTGCCAGCTCCAAGCTTAAAAATAGGACCCTTGATATTAACATCTGAACATATCTGTCCATTTGGTCTGCCTGTTCGTTTTGCATCCGCTTCTGCACCCATATCAAGTTCTGCGTCTAACAGCGGTATGGATTTCATTGTCACAAGCATTGGCGCTGTCCTGAAATATAAGCCCATTTTTCCTTCTGCCTCAATTGATGTCTGCATAGAAGAGCGAAGCCCCATTGTTCCATTCACGCCTTTGCCTTTTTCATATGACACTCCGGCATGAAACGGTACTTCGACTTTAAGCGTAATTGAACCATCTATTGTTGGAACAATATATAATGCTACATTTACTGCAACAAGATGATTACCAATCGGTGCAGGTGTCTGACATAAAAAGATTCCGTCTGAAAAATCCCCTTCAACTCCGATTTTTCCTGAAATCTCTGAATCAATATCAACACCGACAGAAGCATATTTTAATCCGTTCTTAAGTGTGTATTTAACCTGTGCGCCTACATTTATATTATTAACATCCCATTTTATAGAGAAATTCTCACATTTTTTATTAAGCTTCTGCTTAACAGGAAGCTTGTACTTTGTATGTGTGTCATTATCTGTCAATGTAACTTCAAGTTCATTATCATCATTTACCTCTGCCTCTATTGCAAATCCCTTGGAATGAATATTGCCAGACACATCTGCTGCCATCGTAGTTACTGGATTTCCCGCTGACACCTCCACATTATCAAGTCCATAATAACTAATAATATCGTCAATACCTATGCTTGCCGAATCTGAAACTATCAGAGTATCAAAGACATCTTCAATCTCTGGGTCTTCCAGTGAAAATGTGCCATTGCCCATATTCTCACCGATTTTCTTTGAAACCTTGTCGCCCTTATAATCGAATACAAATGTGTCACCTTTTTTGAGATTTCTGGCTGCACTGTCATCTAAAGATATAATATTGTCATCTTCCTTATAATCTTTAATGTCAAAATATTCGAGCTGTGATACATTTTCCTTATAAGAAACATTTTCAATATTATCAGGCCAGAATTCTCCATAATACAAATCATCAAATTTATCAAGAATACTATCAGCCTCTTTATCTGAAAATCCATTATCAAGTGAATCTTCTGCTATCAGGTCTTTATCAATTGCAAGTTCTATGTTGGTATTGTCTGATATTTCATCATCAGTGCCAAGATATATCTGCATTTTGCCTTCGCCCATTGCACGCATTGAAGTAAGTGCCATAAATCCACCAGAAGCTATGTCGTCATCACTAAATTCATCACTATCTGTAATATAACCATTTTCCTTTGCCGCTTTTCTGTAATCCTCTGCTTCAATGCCCGTCTTGTTGCATAACTTCTTAAGCCAGTCATAGCATGTTATATCATCATTTTTAGTCACCACTGCCTTACACGAAACATTTATATCATTACTGCTTTTCTTCTTTGATGAAACACCCGTTATAACGCCTGCAGCTATTGCCGCAATAACTATTACCGCCGCTGATACTCCAATTATTATTTTCTTCTTCACAATGTATCCCCTTATGTTTTATATATTATTTTTTATGAAACCAGCCAATAAAGTTTCCTGCTCTGTCAAATGCTTCAGTAGCTACTGATGAATCTGATCCGCCGTCAGCAAATGAACATATTATGAGAAGAATTATTCCTATTACAATAATTGTCACAAGTCCAATTGCCAATCCAATAATATTTTCCAATATCAGAATTGCAAGAGGCATGGCTGCACATGTAATTACGGCACTCTTTGCAAATGAAAAGACAGCATATCTTCCATTGCTTATCATTAGAACTACTATAAACAATACTATTGCAACGCCTGCAATTATCAGGAATATCTTAAGATTATCCCTGATGCTGTTTACCCAGTTATCAACCATCCTGCCGGCATAATCCCAGTCAATCAGTTCATTGTCTGCCTGTTCATAGTACATTTTTTCTATCTTCTTATACTGATTATATTTGACAAGCAGCCATGTTCCTGAAACCCCCATCAATATAAAATCAATTATGGCAAGAATCCATTTCCATATCTTTCCTTCAAACACAAGCATTAATAATGCTATTACAATCTGAACTATCAGTATAATTCCAAGTGCCTTATGCACTCCATTATTAGCAATTATATGTACTGTTCCTTTAGAAAAGCTTGCTCCAACTCCATCAAAAAATCCAGTTTCTGAATTCTTTATTGCTGCTATTGCCTTTGGATATCCTCCCTCAGCTATAAACATGATATACGCCACAATTGACATTACACCTATTACGATACCAAACACCCATGATATTGTTTTCGACAATGTTTCTAATGGTTTCTCAACAAATGCATTTAAATAATCATCAATTAAATCTGCTATCCAATTTATAAATCTTCGCATTTTGTTCCTCCTCATACTTAACTTATAATTTCATTTAATCTTTAGATGATGCCTTATAAACTATTTCGCCCCCTTTCTTGCTAATCTCATAATTTCTATGACCTATGCTGTAATTAGCAGACATCTCATTTATTTCTGATAAATATCTATCAACGGTAACAAGTTTTTCCTCCATCTCAAGCCTGCTCAGATCAGATTCTGAACTGTCTGATATAATCGAATCCACCTTAACTCCAAACAATTCTGAAAATCTGCATAAAGTATCTACTGACGGCACACTCCTCCCACACTCTATATTAGAAATTGCTGAAGCCGTAAGCCCAATATCCCTCCCAAGCTGTTCTTGTGTAATACCTCGTTCCGTTCTTAATTTTGAAATATTAATTCCTATCTTTTCTGTATTCATGCCTGTTTTTTCCTATTATCGTATACTTAACCATTATATAATTATTTATGCTTTCCCGACATTTTCAGATACTTATAGAGCACAACTGTCAGTGTGATTTTCACAACTCTCTCGCTCATTATTAATTATAATATTGAAAAAGTAGGCTTTTTCCACCTTATTCGAGTTATAACAAAATTTCATCAGAAAAATTCCAATCAAAAAGAGCCGGTAAAGTAACATGTACTTATACCGGCTCAAATATATTCATATTATACCTGATGGTTCTACCTATTTCTGATTAGTGCTGATTCCTACCCCTCAATATACACTTCCCCTTTAACTCTCCTGTCATATATATCCCCAAGCCACCTCATAATTATCTCCTTCGGTGTCTCAAAAGGTGTCCTGTGACTCAACATGAAATGCTTTGCTTTAACATTTTCCAATACGGCAATTTCTTCCTTTAGCACACCTGCATTATACAGGTTATGTCCGCATTTCTGCATTGCATATAATGCATCTCCAAGAAAGCACCACTCTTCGTTTACTTCCAACGCAACACAGCCCTTTGCATGGCTTGACGGCAGTGGAAATATGTGAAGTGACACATCTCCGTCCTGAATATATATGTCCTCCTGTACAATCACACCTTTTTCCGTATGTCTATAAGTGTACTTTCCCTGATATATTTCATTGCAGGCTATATCCGGCAGGCTGCCTGTATGGTCTTCGTGAAAATGTGACAATATAACATTAACATTTCTTCCATCACGGAATTGTTCTATTACCTGTGGAATATCAGGGTGGTTGCCGACATCATACAGCCACAAAGCTTCTTCTCCCTGTATCATTACCACATTAGCAGATAAAGGATTCTCCGTCGGGGATATATACGATATTAAATTATTCAGTCTGATAATGTTACATTCATCCATTCTTTACTCCAAAAATTCCACATGCCCGTCTTCAAGATGATACACAGCCCCGATAACCTCAAGACCTTTCTCCTCTAGAAGCTTCATATCTGTGTTCTCCTCTATCACCTTAACACTGTGCTTTACATTGAGACAGGTTGCAATATACTCATCTTTCTCTTCCTTAATAGCTTCCCTGATATCGTCAGTTATATACTTGATATGTCCGTCAGGGTCATGCTTTATTGCCGCTTCAACTGCACCGCAATGATTATGCCCAAGCACAACCACCAGCTTACAGTCAAGATGGTCTGCTGCATATTCAATACTTCCAAGCTGATGCGAATCCACTACATTTCCTGCCACGCGGATAACGAAAAGTTCCCCTATTCCCGCTGAGAATATTGCTTCCGGTACCTGTCTGGAATCCGAACAGCACAGAACAATCGCATATGGATGCTGACCATTCTTTAATGTATCCACGCGCCTTTCCAGCGAAACATCTCCTGGATTGCTTGTAGCATTAATAAATCTTTTATTACCCTCTATTAATCTTGACTTTGCTTCATGTGCTGGTATTGACATATTATTATCCCGCCTTTCACAACATATTTTCCTACAGTTTAACAGAATTTTACCCATATTAAAACCCCGTCTGCAATATACCACATATGATATATAACAGGCGGGGCTGATTATTTTATTCTAAATCATATCAAGTTTTGTGTTACTTAAATGCTTTTAGAGAATTTTTTGATTTTGCAACAGTCATTCCAATCGCTAATCCGGATACTGCCATTAACATAATAAGAATTCTCATATCAGATGAATCTCCTGTTGGCACTACATTAACTGAACTATCTGGAACATCTTCTCTGTCATCTGTATCTTTATTAATATCATCATTGCCATTATTAATGTCATTATCTGGTACATCAATAACTTCTCCTGTTACACCCTTGTAATCTACGCTTACAGAATGAATAGTGACTCTGTTACCAGACTTTCCTGCACCAGATGTACCTGTATGCTGGAATCCTATTCCACTGTAACTGTTTACTTCATTCTCAAATACATGGCTTAAATGTACCTCGTGAGGCATGATACTGCTTGCTGAGTCCTGAGATGATGTTGTTGTAACATCTGCTGTAAATGTATTGCCAGTCACATCAAGCTTAATTGTGCATCCTGGAAGAAATGCTGTTGATATGACTGAATCCTCAAGCGGAATTGCAACTCCATTCTTATATTCCATCAATGTAAATGTACATGACTTAGCTGCAAAGCTACTAAGGGCCGGATCACTTATAGATGGTACTCTGGCAATTCTTAAGCCATAACCAGTCATTGTTTTTGCATCATATTTGAAATAGATATCTATGAACTGTTTAGCACTACCGAAGCCCTGTGCTCCTGTTTTATGAGGAGAAAGAGTCAATGTCATTGACATATCTTTTCGTGCAGTATCATCAACATATACAAGTCTTGCACCCTGTGTAGTTGTCTGAAGTCCCGTAGTTCCTGATGCGCCTGATGCTCCCTGTGCATATGTATATGGAAGCTCACCTGAAACAGGCTTATATGCTTTGTCACTCCACTCTCCACCTTCTCTGTATTCAGCAGGCAGATAGAATCCTCCATACCAATTACCAGCTTCAAGTGTGTTTTTCCATTCATAATTATTCTCTTCTGTATCATTCTCAGCTTCAATATATGCAAGATGCTCAAGATCAACATTATATGACTGTTTCTGTTCATCTGCTACATATGCTGACTTGATAAGTTCAGAAGCTGCAGTAAATACTGAACTGCCTTCTACTGAATTCGAACGCTTTGGTATAACTTCACAGATAATATAATGATTAACATCATCTAAGCGGAGTACATATGAAGAGTATGGCTTAGCATCACTATCTACATATGTTGTCTGTGCAACGAGGACTTTATCTGTTCCTTCTTTGTCTGTAGCACGATACCAGTTAATTATACTTTCGTCTGCTGCTTCACTATTATCTGTAAATGCATATGTTACATTAATCATTCCATTCTCAGGTGCTGATAAAACAGGTTTTTCTGATAATACAGGTGCCTCAAATATCTTAGGAGTAACTGTAAAATGTAATACCTTCTTCATTCCGTTGGCTACTGTTGCAACAAGACAGCCTTTCTTATTGTCTAATGTTGAGTTGTCACCCTTTACTATTACAGTACCATCATCCTGTGGTTCAATAACAAGCGTATCGTCTTCAGTACTCCATGTTACAGTCTTGTCATTGCCACCAAGAACAACAGGCGTAACCTGAAGTGAATCAGAAACATTTCCCTGAAGTACCGGAACAACATCCTTAGCAATTCCTGGATAGTCAAACTGGATATTCCATGTACCGGTTGGCATATAATCCTTCTGATTTAACGGATCCCATTCATCATAACCCACACCATTTAAGAGATTATATATATTATATTCCCCATTATACTTAAATGCTTTCATCTGCTCTCCATCAGGAGTTACTGATAAATCTGGATAATCAGGACTGATTGTCAATGGCTGTCCATTAAGAGTATTATTAGAAACAATCTGTCTTATATCATCAGAAAAATTACTCTGTTTCCATTCCATACCAGTCATGTCGCCCTTAAAATCACAGTCAATAAAAGCAAACGGTTTTGTATTCTTACATAATGTAATTGTTTTATTATCTGATAACTGTGTTGTAAATTCACAGCCTAAGAATGCCTGCATATAGAATGATGCTCCACCACAAGGAGTATTAGAAAACAGGCTAAACGTACAATTTTCAAATATCGTTATATAACCGGTTCCAAGCGAATCATCTGTACACTCAAGATGACAATCTTTTATAAGAGAACGCTTAGGTCTGTCATCTCTTGAGAAAAGATTAAGTCTTGATATAATGTTACAATTTTCAAAGAACCATTCATCCATATCTGTAATGCTAGGAACTTTAGTAACAGCCTGTGCCTGTGTAACAGCTTCCTGTCTCTTAGTATGATTCTTAGTAGTATCTCTTTCATACACTAAATCTACATTACAATAATTTCCGATTGTAAGGTCTTTTGCATGAAATCCGTCGCCTACACCAATTGTGTTAAAGTTACCATTAGCTCCTGCATTCTGTCCTCTGTCTGATGCAATTACTACATCATCACGATTACCAGTCATTCCTACAAGTGTTATATAAGCCTGTGGAATTATAAGACCTATAAGATCATTCTTATCACGATCTTCTGTCTTAGTATAATCGTCAGTCCAATATACATCCGGCTCAAGATAAATAATTGTTGGATTATCCTTTGTGCCAGGAATTGCATTAGCTACTGCTTCCTGAAGTGTCTTATATGAATATCCGCTTGAAGAAGCTAAATTCTGATTTACATATAATGCATGCTCTGAAAGAGTAACTGATTCACCATTATAGTAAATCGTCTGTGTATCATCGGCTTTCGTAAATGTAAGAGAGCCAATACCAGAACTAGTGAAGATGAGTGCAAAAGCCATCAAAAATGCGATAAAGGCCGATGCATGTTTCTTGTGTCTTAGCATATTCTATTCCTCCGTTCATTGTGATTATGAACCCATTATATCCAGATTGTACTAATATAAATACAAAAAATCAGTTCAAAAATTATAATAAAACGAAAAAACAGCATTTTCACATTATTTCTCTAAAAGCCACGCAATCTCTTCCTTATAAGGAGGCTCTTTCTTATCAGTTCCTTCAACCGCAACCCATGGGGTCTCAAGAATCTTAGGAACATCTAAGAATCTTTCATCATGGACAAGTCTGTGAAGAGTCTCATATCCTATATTTCCTTTATCAATGTTGGCATGTCTGTCCTTATGCGCTCCAAGCGGATTCATGCTGTCATTGATATGAAATACTGCTATCTGGTCAAGACCAATCACTTTGTCAAATTCTGCAAATACTTCATCATAATGATTAACTAAATCATAACCAGCATCATTAACATGGCATGTATCAAAACACACTCTCAATCTGTCCTTCTTGTCAACGCCATCATAGATTGCCTTAAGCTCTTCAAATGTCCTGCCTATCTCGCTTCCCTTGCCAGCCATTGTCTCAAGTGCAATATATACATCATCATTGTTCTGGTTAAGCACTGTATTAAGTCCTTTGATAATCTGTGCGGTTCCGGCTTCAACTCCGGCATTGACATGGCTTCCTGGATGAAGCACCATTATATGGCTTCCCATGGCAGCAGTCCTTATAATTTCTTTTTCAAGAAATTCAACAGCAAGCTCATAAGTCTCCGGCTTAATTGTATTTGCAAGATTTATTATATAAGGTGCATGTACAATAATCTCCTCAATTCCATGTTCCTTAGCATACTTCCAGCCAGCTTCTATATTAAGCTCACTTATTTCTTTTCTTCTTGTATTCTGTGGCGCACCTGTGTATAACATAAATACATTAGCCCCATAAGAAACTGCTTCCTTCGCAGATGCAAGAAACATTTCCTTCCCTGCCATTCCCACATGACTTCCAAGCTTTATATTTGACATATATGATTCCTCCAATATTTAACCTGTATAATTTATTATCTGTCCGGTTAGAAAATCCAAACGAATTAATTTTAATATTGCAATACTTATGTGTCAATGCACAACATATGTATACTTGCATACTGATAAATGTCATTACCACTTTCATTCATTTTCAGTCGAATTCATTCATAATTCACATTTATTGTATTGACATTTATACAGCATATTGATATAGTACTAAAGTACCGTTTTTATAGTATATATGTAACAATTATTTTATAAGGTGAGATATGAAAATACACAAACACAGAAAACATATAAAAACAATCAATACTGTTATTGAAAGCTGTCTTATCGTTATTCTTATTGTTCTTGTAGCAATAATGATGGTTCTTATAGGAAAATTACAGGGAACTGCCAGAGTTATTAACTATACCGGTCTTGTCAGAGGTGCTACTCAAAGAGAAGTCAAGCTTGAAATCACTGGTAATCCTAATGATGAGCTCATCAATTATCTTGATGGAATTCTTGAAGATCTTAAATATAAAGATGGCGATTATAATCTTATCAAACTTGATAACAATGATTATGAAAAAAAACTTGATACACAGATTGCTTTCTGGATTTTACTAAAGGACGAAATATATAAAGTCCGTGAATATGGTTATGAAAACACTGATATTGTAAATCTCAGTGAAGAATACTTCCAGCTTGCTGACCAGACTGTTTCTGCTGCTGAAAAGTATTCTGAAAGAATTGCCTGCAATATAAGATTATTTGAAATATTCACAGCAATAGATATGATCATTATAATAATATTTATAATTAATCATTCCATTCATGCAATCATAATTACCAAAAAGAATAAACAGCTTGAAAAGCAGGCTTTTCTTGACCTGCACACAGGTCTTCCTAACAAGAGTAAATGTGAAGAAATATTCAGAACTTCGCAATTTATTACTGATTCTACTGCATGTATTATGTTTGACCTCAATAATCTTAAGAAGGTCAATGATACACTTGGTCATTCCGTTGGTGACCAGTTGATTCTTAATTTTGCAAGGCTTTTAAGAAATGCTGTTCCTTCTAACGATTTTGTTGGGCGATATGGTGGCGATGAATTTATTGCCGTAATATATAACACTACTAAGGATGAAGTTACTGATATTCTCAGACAGCTTGACAAAGAAATATCCGAATTCAATGAGCTTGGAAAAGCTTTTAAGATAAGTTATGCTCATGGTTGTGCATTCTCTTCTGATTATGAGAATTGCACATTAAGGACACTCTTTGATAAAGCAGATAAAAATATGTACAATAACAAACAGGCAGAGAAAGCTGGCAGATAGCCGCTTTCTCTGCCCTTTTTAATATTACATATCCATCAATTTATTTATTATTATTTCTCAAGTGATTTTATGGCAAATGTATGATAGAATATAAAAATGACTTTACTATATTAACCTAGACATTGTATACATGGAGATAAATAAAATGAATAATTATAAACGCGGACTAATAACCGGCATACCAATTGCACTCGGATATCTGTCAGTTTCTTTTACCTTTGGAATTATGGCTGTATCCTTTGGTCTTAGCTGGTGGCAGGCCGTTCTCATATCTATGACAACAGTAACCTCTGCCGGACAGTTTGCAGGAATCGGCATTATGATTCATCCAGGACAGTATATTCAGATGCTTATATCACAGATTACTATTAATATAAGGTACTCTTTCATGTCTATATCAATCGGACAGAAAGCCGACAGCCGTTTCAGTGGCATATACCGCTGGCTTCTCGGTTTCTTTATAACTGATGAAATATTTGCAGTAGCAACTAAAGAAGACGAAATCAAGCGCAGCTACTTTGCAGGACTTGCTACCCTGCCTTATCTGGGCTGGGCATTAGGCACATTTATTGGTGCTATTCTTGGAAATATTCTTCCAGACCGCCTTATGAGTGCTTTAAGTGTTGCAATCTATGGAATGTTCGTTGCCGTGGTTGTTCCAGAGATGAAGAAAGCTCGCCCCGTCCTGATTGTCGTAATCATTGCAATTATACTTAGTTGCTTATTCTACTATATACCGCTTCTTTCTAAGATTTCCAGCGGTATAACAATAACAATTGTTGCTATCACAGCTGCCATTATCGGTTCAATATTCTTTCCGGTATCTGATGAAGCTGATAACAGCAATAATTAATCTTATTGGAGGAACTTATGAAAAACAGTATTTTCTTTATATATCTGCTTATACTTGCAGGCACAACCTACCTTATAAGAGTTATACCTTTCACTGCAATTAAGGAAAAGATTAACAACCGCTTTGTCCGTTCTTTTCTTTATTACATACCTTATGCAGTTCTTACAGCAATGACAATTCCAGCAATATTCTATGCAACCAGCTGGTGGGTTGGTGCAGCTGCAGGACTTTTGACAGCCGTAATATTTGCTTTGAAAGGCAAAGGTCTTACAACTGTTGCTATAGCGTCATGTGTAGCAGTATTTCTTATTGAACTTATAAGATTCTAATAATTCATAATAGAAATGAAATGGATTTTAATTCTTCTTTCCAATATATGATTCATATAAACTGTAATCACTATTAACAATAAGTTCTTCTGGGAACTGTGTATCTTCTATAACCTTATAGGCTCTGTCAAATTCACATATTCCCTCTTTTATATGTGCATCACTTCCTATAGATATGCAGACTCCTAATTCCCTACATATGTTAAGCATCTTAATATCATTCTCAAAAGCTCCCTGTCTTGGGCCATCCGGATTCAATGATGTATTATTAAGTTCAAGAAGCACATGCTTTTCCTTAGCGGCCTTTACAAGCTTTTCATAATCGACAGGATACCTTGAATCATCAGGGTGTCCTATAATATTAACATATGGATTATCCATTGCTTTAATTAATGCATTCGTATTCTGCTCTATACTTCCGGGCTTGATACATGGAATATGAAGGCTTGCTATTACAACATCACAGCCCTTAAGTCCATATTCTTTAAGATCAATATTTCCATCATAGTCCATAATATTAGCTTCACAACCCATATATATCCTGACACCACATTTTTCTCTTGGAATTATCTTCATATTAGAAAAATATAATATACCTGCGCTTCCCGGCATCTTGGGTGCATGGTCAGTTATCGCAAGGTGCGTAACTCCCATACCTGCTGCGTAAGCTGCCATCTCATCAATTGTGTTATATGCATGACCGCTTACAAGTGTATGAGTATGTGTGTCTATTGTGTATTTCATAATTAAAGCTCCTGATTACCTGTTCTTTCTTTCACATAATTCTCCAGAACATTAACAGTTTTCTCTATTCCCAGAGGACTACTGTTGATACACATATCATAATATGTTGCATCTCCCCATTTACCTTCTGAGTATCTGTTATGATACTGTTTTCTTGTTCTGTCGTGTCTACGCATTTTAGTATATGCCTCTGATTCGGATAAGTCAAAATGCTCCATAACTCTCTGTATCTTATGCTCCTTATCACCTGTTACAAATACGGATATAAGGCAGTCATAATCCTTAAGTACATTCTCTGAACATCTACCGACTACTACAAATGATTCTCCGCTCTCAGCTTTCTTACGGATATAATCAAACTGAAACTGGGCAATAATCTCTTCATAAGAATTGGTGTGATTACCTACACGCCTCGACAGGAGACGGTTTCCCGGCTTTTCATCATATTTGTGAAAATCTGACACATCAGCATTCATCTGTTCTGCAATCTCGTCCAACATGCATCTGTCATAAAATGCAAGTTCTAATCTGTCAGCCAGCTTCCTTGCTATCTCATGTCCCCCACTTCCATATTCACGACTTATAGAAATAATCAACTGTTCTCCCATAAAACCCCCATTTCTGTACACATTTTGTGCACGAAGAATTAACAATACCTTACAAATATGCACACCATAGATATAAGCACAACTATTATAGTTGCCGGAACAGCTGTGCGACAATACTTACCCCAACCAATCATATAACCATTCTTAGCTGCAACTGATGTTCCGACAACATTAGCAGATGCACCTATAGGTGTTGCACTTCCACCTACATCAGTTCCCATAGAAAGTGCCCACGCAAGAACAGAAAGGTCAACCCCTTGTGTCGCAGCCAGACTCTTAATAACTGGTACCATAGTTGCTGCAAAAGGAATATTATCAATAAGTGCACTTGCACATGCTGAAATAATAATAATAATTGCAACCATAAGCTTAAGATTACCCTTGCTCACACGACCTATAAATGCAGCAATAATCTCTAATATGCCCGTCTGTTCAAGTCCACCTACAACAATAAACAGTCCTAAAAAGAACAAAAGTGTTTTATAATCAATAGACTTCAACATATGTAAAGCCTTCCTGCCTGATACAATAAGTGAAAATATTGCTATAACAAGTCCTATAAATGCAACCGTAAGTCCTGTCAGTGCATGCGTTACAAGCAATACAACCGCACACATGAATATAACGCAGCTTAATGCAAAATCCCTTCTGTTCGTAATAGTCTCTGCCGGACTTGGCATAGATTCAGCCAGTTTATCAATATCCGGTGACGATTCCAGTTCTTTTCTATATGCTATAAGAAAATATACCACAATAAATACCAGACTGATTACTGCAATCAGTCCTGTATGGGTAATAAATGTTGAAAATGAAAAATTAAGTGATGTACCAATAATTATATTAGGCGGATCCCCGCACATTGTTGCCGAGCCGCCCAGATTAGCACAGAATATCTCTGATAAAATCATTGGCACCGGGTTAAACTTTAGCAGCTTGGCAAGCTCAATAGATACAGCTGCAAGAAACAATATAACCGTTATACTGTCTATAAACATAGCCAGTCCAAAAGACATTATCATAAATGTAATAAACAATGCTCTTGTACGATAGTGTACAGCCTTAGCCAGAAGCATACACAGCCATCTGAAAAATCCGGCAGCAGCCATAACCTCAACCATAATCATCATACCTGCAATAAATATAATGGTAGACCAGTTAATCCCTGTTACTGCCTCTTCAGCAGCTGCGGACTGATACCAGAAACCTGATGTAAAAATGCTTCTTAAATTAAGAGTACTAATAACCGCCTCTGGCGACTTCATGATAATTCCAAATACCCCAATCAGCGTCAATGCCCCACATCCAAGCGTCACATAATGCCTCTCTATCTTATCAAGAACTATCAATACAAACATAGAAATGAAAATAATTAATGCCAATACCTGCTCTGCTAACATATTAAATAACCCCCATCACATGTTAAATTAATAACAAACTTTTAACTGTATTATACAAACATATATAACTAATAGCAACATTTTTCCATTTATTCTGTCCTTTATTAATACAAAAAACACCATAAGAATACATTGCATTCGCTTCTTATGGTGCTTCTGTTTTAAATATTATATTGTATCAGCAAGTCAACTATTCCAATTACTTAATAAGACTTTCCTTAATCTTAACAACTGCCTTATGGATATTAACAGGCTCATCCATTGTACAATTAGGGCGGTGGATATCATTAGTAAAGTATACTGTAAATTCACCAGGATGTAATGTAACGAACTGCTCATTCTCTACTGTCTCATAAAAGATATTGTCTTTACCAGCTGGCTCTTCACCTGTAACTCCTGGAAGAAGTGGTGCATATCCCTGAACTTCTTTTCCTGTGAAAAGATACTGGATATCAATATAATTTCTGTGACTTTCTGCACGCTTATTCTCAACTGGAGCTGTTGTCTGATCCTGAATAAGAACAAAAATGTTATCTCCATCAAGTTCATATCTTCCTACTGGAAGCTCAGCTGTCTCTGGCTTTGCAAGAAATTCAAGTGCAGTATTAATAGCTGCTGGGTACTGGTAGTTACCTTTTTTTGCATTAAGTGATGCGTAAATCATTATTATTTTACCTCGAATCTGTTAAAATTTTATACACTAAATATATCATTATCGATAAAAAGTTTCAATATTTTTCTTAATATTCAGCCTTTAATGTTCAGCTTTTAATTAAGCCTTTTAATTCATATCTGATTCCACATATGCCTTGTTCAAAATACATTACACCATCTTCTCAACAGCCTTTACCCATGCGTGGTCAGGGTCATCACAAGGTGTAAGCTGTCTTGTATCAACACCTGCCATTACCCAGAGATGAAATCTTCTCATGTTCGTATCTCCTTATAAATAGATTTAATATTATTCTATTATCTCATTGGTGTTGTATCAACAGTTATTTTCAATTTCTATGCACTTCTGGCCAGTCCTCAAATCTTCCGTTCACAACTGCATGCATAATTCTGTCTTTAGTTCCCGGATTATCTCTATTAATCTGCTCCATAAGCTGCTTGGCATATTCCCTCTTAGTTGAACCATCAACCGGACAGGTGTTCTTAACAACCTTGATTCCCTGATTAATCACAAAATTAGCCACACCCTTTTCCGGTGCATACATCATTGGCCGTATAACCGTAACCCCTGCCTCTGGCAGATATGTAACTGGTGGAAATGCGTAAAACCGCCCTTCATATATAAGAGACATTAATGCTGTTTCTATAAAATCGTCCTTATTATGTGCATATGCAATCTTATTGATTCCAAGCTCTCCAAGCCTCTTATACATTGCGCCTTTTCTAAGCTTCGCACACAGTGAACATGGTCTTTCGTCTTTATTATCCTCAAAGACAATCTTCGCAATCTCTGTATCAACCTGTTCATATGGCACATTTATACTCTCACAGAACTTCCTCACTCCTGTAAAATCCATTCCCTCAAATCCAACATTACAGGTAATTGCATACAGTTCAAACTTCTTCGGATAAAATCTGTTAAGTATCTTCATTGCATGCAACAATGCAAGCGAATCCTTGCCACCTGATACTCCTACTGCAATCTTATCGCCTTCCTCTATCATGTTGTAATCTTCTATTGCCTGTCTTATAAGGCTTAATAATTTCTGTTGTTGCATAAAATATATCCTCTGTCGTAAAAAAATAGCCACCATCTCATCTTCAGTATCAACTAAAATCTATTCTCCCTCCCCCAGTTACACTATCATATATTAAATTGTATAATATCCTTATGTGGATTAGTCTGTGACAATCCAACCCTTACTATTTTCCCTTTTATTGGAACAAAATGTGTCTGTAATACTCTCATTGCCATTATCATCTGTTCTTTTTCAAGTTTCTTTCCCAATGTTATGTGTGGAAACCAGTTATATGGTTTGTAACAACGATTAATTGTTACATCTTCTCTTGCAGAAAATATATCATACACCTCATTGGAAAGATGCATTAAATATTCGTCCAGAACAGGTGTAGCATACATAACATACGGCAGAAACTGCCCGATTAAAAATATATTTATCTCTCCTGCACCTATTTTATTAAGCTTCATGAATTCTTCCTTAAGATTATCAGGTTTTCTTGTTTCGAAGCTTGAAATTGTCAGATGCGGAGGAACATTATTCTCAATCATATAAGTATTACCTGTTTCTTTTGCAATATTATCAATTAACCTCTGCAATCCCTTTGTTACATGTTCATCAAAATATGCTGATATAAGATACATATGCCGCCTCATTATTATTAATCACCTATGCCAAACTCTCTGGCAATTCTACATCTATTACTATTTTTCTTTATCTATGTGTGAAGCAATAAATTTCCCAATGATTGCAATTATCAAAATAGAGACATAAAACCTCGGATCACGATGTTCTCCATATAAAGCAAACCAAATAACGATTGAAAATACCACTATAGTGTATACTTGAAAAAAGAATTTTTTCATAAGTACTGCTCCTTTATTTGGCAAATCCGAAGTTAGCGATTTCTTTTTCCGGTATTCTCTGTC
>ULPA01006839.1_pt1 | contig 27071 bp, 35 predicted proteins | sample 1953061 | NCBI WGS metagenome assembly ULPA01 (sample SAMEA4835617, study PRJEB28245) | human gut metagenome | biome: gut microbiome; material: fecal sample | place: Denmark | collected 2008
TTTTGCTTTCGGACCGGTGGGGTATGCGAAATTTTGGGGGAAGCGGTAGTTGCCAACCGGCGGTACTGTTTGAACAACGGTACTGCGCTCAATATTTTCCTGTGGAACAGGTGCATCACGGTGAGGTACCTCTGTGTCATCGTGATACGGCTGCATATCTTTTTCGCGAAGATATGAGTATATTTCGCTGGCACCATCGTTATGTGAAAACTGATGGACGAAAATATCAGCGCCGGATTTTTCACTGTCTGCGATGAGTGCATAAGCACTTTCGTCACCAATATACGATAATCTGTAATTGCCGAGTTTTAGGTCAGACGCATTATCTACCGGGTAGAGCAGCGCAGTCTTTTCTTTTTCAGAAATTCTTATTTCCTTGTGTTCTTCAATATCCCGAATAAAGAAATCGGGAATGTCTGAATTATCATTGACTGAAAAATCAGCTGCCTCATCGTGAGGCAGTGCCTTTTCTTCTTCAGAGAGATAGACCAGATCGTCAAAAGCGAGATTTTTCAATGCAACCTCATTCATCTCATCTAAAGAATCATACTGTTCCTCACGGGCATTTGCATTGCCGTACTCAGTTATTATGCGGTAATTCACAAGATCCGCATATACACCGATAATAGTGTCAGTATCCTCATCAGTAGTATATGCAAGATCAACGTGGTTCAGGTCGTCGAAATCGGCAGTGCTGCCGTATTCTGTTTCGCAGAAATCATTGATATATTCAATGGCTGCTTCCAATGCTCCAGAAGAAGCTGCCTCATCATGAGGCAGTTCATCGGTATGCTGTTCAAGTTCATCTGAGATAGCCTTCTTTAGTTTCTCGGCAACAGAATGATAGGCTTTGAAACTGGAGAGATAGTCAACCACGCCGCCGTATCCATCGCCGATATCCTGACGTTCACTGTAAGTTGTGCCGTCCGGCATATTTATAGTGAATTTTGTTTTAGCATATCCATGATGATCGTCTTTCAGTTCTCCGCTGTCAATGGCAGCGTATAGTTTATCAGAGTTACCACCATATGCTTCAAGTTCCTGCTGACGTTTGGACACCCAATCTGTATCCTCGCGCTTCATTATAGTATCAAATTCGAGGACGGAGTAAGTTTTACCTTCCTCAAATGCTGGACTTTCGCTCCACTCGCAGGTGATAGTAGGCTGCTTTTCCGAGATGTCCTTTTCTGTAGGTTCAACTATTCCTATTGACATATCAGATTTTTCTTCTTCAAAATTATCAAAGGTCAGCTGAGCGCTGGTTTCTTCTGAAAAAGCTGCTACATTATTGTCATATAGGTGATCACGTTGTTCTATATTGAAAAGATACCCGAAAACCTGCGCCGTGATTTCGTCCGTCCACTTATCCTCGGAGATTTCACCAGAATTGAGAAACTCCGTGATTTCTTCTTCCGGGAATCCCAGTCCGGGGTTATGCCCGGTATGGTTCGTAAGCTGAGTTACCAGTTCCGAAACTGAATCCCGGCAGAGGCTGCGAAACTTCGGATAGCCGGATTCAGCTGTGAGAGTTCGTGCGGCTTCCGCTGCGGTGCTCCAGTCGTTGAAACAATAGGGAGCATTCACGGAACTGCGCTCGATTTTCTGATATTCCTCCTTGACGTGCGGCTGAGCACGAATATACTCTTCCGCATAAGTGGCGAACAGTTCAGGTGTGAGCCTGATCTGAATATCCAGTCCGGTGCGCTTAATATCCTTGCGGATAGATTGAAGCCGGCTATTTTCAAAACAGTGCGGATACTCATAGTGAATTGCAAAATGCTCTGCGTCAAACTGCGTATAACGGCGGGCTGATTCAATATCCTTTTCGGTAATGTATCGTCCCTCGTCAACAGCCTTTCGTATTGCCTTTGCAACGACCTTCCAGCCAAATCTGACAGTTTGTTCATTGCCGTTATTTCCGAGGATCAACGCAAGTCCCTTACCGTCATGATTTGAGAACTTGACGATTCCGCTGCGAGAACCGCCGCCGATTCCGTATTCATTTTTCAGAAACTTCGCAAGCTCGTCATTGGTAGGGGAGTTATCCGAAATGTACTCTGTTATGCGAAATTTTCCTCCTGCTGAGTGATTTCCGTGCAGGATCTCATCTTCAAGCAGCTTCTGCGCATAAATTGCAGTGTCAGCGGTTGGTTCTTCAACAGGAATAACACGCTTGACTGTGGGTTCCGGTGCGGTGTTATCTTCCGCTTCTTCTGCTTCGCGCTGTTTTCTTGCCATTTTTCTAAGTGCGTTCAGGTCCATGTGATATCCTCCGTTACATATTTACTTCTTCTCAACTCTAGCCACCTTAAAGCCTCTCCTTGTTTCGCCTGATAAATCAAGAATCTTATCAATAACACGCTGCAATTGTTCATGCTGGCGGTATGCTTGCACGAGCATGATTTCTTTTTCAGTAATGAGAAACGTGTCATCGTCGCTGGAATAAACTTGTTTACCCATATCGGTATTATTTACCATAACATGACCCTGTGGGTCATTTGTGTAACCCATCAACCATTCGGGAGTAACCCCAAAATATTCCGAAAGCTGATAGACTCTCTCTGTTTTAGGTTCATAACTTCCTTTCAGATATCTGCTCAGTGTACTTTTGGGTATCCCAAGTTCACGAGCAACATCAATCTGTTTCTTGCCATTCAGTTCCATTGAATCGGCTAAACGTTTGCTGAATATCTTTAGCAGCATCTATGTCCCCTTCATTTGATAAGTATCCGTGTCTTATAAGCTCATCCAGTCCAGCTGCAATAATTGGGTGATCTACAACAAGACTTCCATCGTTGAGGACCAAGCAGCAGAACACATACTGTGCATTCAGGCTCAGGCTATCATCTTCAAGAGGACTACACTGTATGTCTATCATTTTTGAACTACCTCATTATTGATTTTGGAGCGCAGCCGCGTAGTTTACCGCCTATGCGCATAGTGTGGGGCACAGCTGTCAGCCATGCCCCGTAAGGAGAAGTGTATATAAACCCCTGTGGCTAGGGAGAGTTTTAAAATAAAAAGCGGAGAATATTGCATCTCCGCTTTTCTGAATTATTCAATTGTGATTGTGAAATCAGGCTGTCTTTCCCTCAAAGAGCTTTTTAACCTCATCCAGAGGAAGCTCAGTCAGGTCTGAAATCTGCTGTAAATCTTTTATTCCGCTGTTCCAGAGTTTATTAGCCATGCTTATTGAACGTTCATCAGCCGCTATCTTAGCCCTTTTCTCAGCGTAATCTTCCATAATCTTGCACATAGTATCAACACCCTCCTTGCTTTCCTTGAAATACTGTGTCCGTTCAGACAGAATGTCGTAGTACATTTCATGCGGATTCGTGCAGAAGAAGTCGTGCATAAGATGACCTATCGCCGTATCATCACGATTCTGCCCGTTTACATAGATTATGCAGGATTCGTCCCCATAATCAATGTGTCCCATGTTTTTTACACATCGGGTTATTTCGTACAGTTCCTGTCCGCCTCTGAAATAATCCCTCTCGGTAATAAATATGACATAAGTTCTGGGGAGGTTTTCGAAATCATCGCCGGGATCGGTCGCATTAACGTCCAGCAGGCTGCTGTTGTATCGTCCTCGTTTCGGAACCGCACCGCTGTCACGGCGCTGAACCTCGACATCGTATTTCACTCCATCGGAATCAACAGCGTAGATATCCAGTCTAGCGGAACGTCCCTGCAAATTCTTTATTTCAAACTGCGTCTGCGTGTTCTGAACTGTAAGGTCGTTCTTGTTCAGTATTACCCGGAGCAGCAGTTCGGCACACTCCTTGTCTTCGAAAACCTTGCTCATGAATGTGTCGTCCATAAGCCGGAACTGTTTTATCGCTTCTTCCTTGACTTTGCGGTCGTCAAGCAGCTTATTTTCGTCTGCCATCGGGATCACCGTCCTTTCTTGAATTATAACATATTATTGCTGAAAAATCAAGCGTCTGTATTGCTTATTCTGAATATTCCTCGCCGTCAGCCGTTCCCGCGTTTATTTCGTCCTGACTTTCAAGATACATCTTACGCCATTCCGAAAGAAAATCAGATTTCTGCAGGCAGAAGTAGAAGAACTCGGATATTTCGTCATTGGTAAGCTCATCGCCGATTATCTCAGTGACTTCCTTACGCTGCAGCGTGATTTTCTTCGCATACTGATTAGGCAAGGATTTCTTCTTTTCGGTATTCTGCTTAACCGGCTCCTGCGTAGATTTTTTATCACTCTTTTCAGCAGGTTTAGGAGTTTCATCGTATAGTTCGATGATATCACTTTCAGATACAAATTTGAGATATGCAAGCTCTTCTGCCTGCTCAGCGCTTATTTTCCGATCAGGAAAGCTATTGAGATACGACGCTATGCCTCTCTGACTTTCGTCAGGCATTCCCGAAAAAGAAACAGCCGGCATGAGATTGATCCTGCCGGAATCCAGCAAATCCATAAATTCCGGGACAAGCCTTGAGCAGGCTATGTACCGCTGAACTGTCGCACGCCCCTCGCCGTACTTCTCAGCAATGGCAGCCGTTGAACGTGGGCTTCCCAGTGCTATCAGCGCTTCGTGCTGTGCCTTGTAAGCATATGCACGTTCAGAGGGGAGCAGTTCAGTCCTCTGGCAGAGGTTCGTGTCAGCCATCATGAGTTTAGCGCGGTTCTCATCGACGTCCTTGATAACGCTTGGAATATTGGTTATGCCGGCGATTTTGCAGGCTTCAACGCGGTTGTGTCCGGCGATGATACGGTATTTTCCGTTGTCAAGCGGGCAAACAATGATAGGCGAAAGCAGTCCGTTTTCCTTTATGGACTCAGCCAGTTCATGCAGCTTGAATTCGCTGTACATTTTGAACGGCTGATTTTCCCATGGAACGAGCTGATTTATAGGTATTTCTTTTTCGGTATTCTGAACGGCATTGTCAGCTTTGAGGAAGTCCGTCATGTGAAGCTTGCCGGTGTTGCTTGATGTTCCTAAATTAAAGCCCATTATATAGCCTCCTTGCCGAGTATCTCGGTAACAAGCTCTCTGTACTGTCCGCCAAGTACGCTGTTTTTCTTGGATATAAGCGATTTCTGCTCAGCGGTGCTGTTTGCGGCTTCGATACGCTTGCTGATAGTAGTTTCGTAAACCAGACCTCCATAGCGTTCCTTTAAGGCTTTATCCACTGCCTGTGCCATCTGTGTGTTGTCTGTCATAGTTTCAAGTATGCCGCATATTTCAAGGCTGGGATTTATGTTATCCTTTACCAGATTGAAGATATCCTCAAACTGGACTATGCCGTTGAGCGCAAATTTCTGCACCTGCACCGGAATGATTACACCGTCCGCTGCTGCAAGCGCATTCGTTACCAGTATTCCCATCGAAGGGAGGCAGTCAATAAGTATGTAGTCATACTCGGCTGTCTTTTCATCAGATAACAGCGCTTTGCGGAGTATCTGCTCCCTGCACATTGTCTGAGCCAGGAACATATCAGCAGTCGCAAGAGAAATATCAGCCGGTATGTAATCTATGCTCTCGCTTTTCGCGGTCACAATACACTCTGAGATTTTTGCCTGCCCCTTGAGTACGTCTACCATCGTCTTGGAGCCGGTGAAGTCATAGCCAAGATAGTCGCTAAGATTGCCCTGCGGGTCAAGATCGATACAGAGTACCTTTTTGCCCTGTTCAGCAAGTCCGGCGGCAATGTTTACAACGGTCGTGGTCTTACCTACGCCACCTTTCTGGTTTGCGATTGCGATGATTTTTCTTGTCATAATGTAGTCCTCCTGCCATTTCGGCAACATTTTATTTCCGTCCTTGAATATATAAGGCATAGGCAGGGCGGAAGGACTTACCGCCCATCGGGGAGCTACCCCGCTATGCCCGTCAACTCCTTTCGGAGGTCAACGCTTGTTCATATCGTGATTGACCCGGGACTTCCAGTAGCTGTTGAGCGTCAGCCGGGAATTGTACAGCGCCGTTATCAGGTAACTGCGGATATTCCGGACATCACTGATGTTGTTGTCCATTGCTTCAAGAATATATTCAATGTGACTGCTGTTGAGTTTCAGAAACACGCTTTTCACAATGTCATGTGGTATGTCCTCTCCGTTTACCCGTATTGTTGGTTTTGTGGAGCACACTGTATCAACGATAATGTCTATCAATTCGAGAATGGTTTCTTTCTTTTCGGGATTCTGCTGAATAAGAAAATCACATTCGGTGTTATCACGAATAATCTGAGAGTAGTCTGAGCGTTTGCAGATATCTTCGGATTGATTGATAGGATTGATTAACTTAGGTTTTTTTTCTTTAGTTTTATATATAGAGCAGTTCGGCGGTTTTGTTAAATCTTGTTTTTCCTTTTCGTTAGAACAAGTTGTAACGTTTGGGTAAAACAAGTTGTGCGCTTTTGTCACAACTGGAGCGCTGCCGTCCGATGTGCAGTTTGGCTCTGTTATGCCATTTGTCACTGATTCGCTTTGCTTTACTGTTCCGTCCAGTTGTGCGCTTTTGTCACAACTGGATTTACTGCCGTTTGAAAGGATCCCGGCAAGCAGCTCCGTGTCATCATTGATACAGAAGTAACGCTTTGCAGGCATACCCTGTACCTTGCACTGAATAAGCCCGGATTTGATAAGCGTTTCGATGCAGCGGCGCTGCTGTCTGGCTGACAGAGCGGTGGATTCTTCCAGGTCCTCCACGGTTGAATAGAACCAGTCACCGTCAGTAAGCAGTCCATGCTGATCATAATAAGCATACTTGGAAAGCAACGCTCCGTATACTACGGCTTCCGCCAGTCCGATTGCATGGGCAAGCTGACGATTTATCGACATTGTGTTGTCAGGGTTAAGAAGCTTGAAGATAGCTTTCATGCGCTACCTCCTTTGCTTCGGAGAGTTATATTTCATGGTGTCCTCCGTTTTCTGTTCTCCGATGGAATACAAGCATAGCAAGGGAAGGTGGAGAACGCTACCGTCCCGAGGGTTCGCGGTTCCCGCTATGCCGTTGGTGCCGTTCGCAGGGAGTTACCCGTTAAACAGCATATAAAAACAGGCACATTGCCAAAATCAATGTACCTGTAATAGTTCTTTGATAAAATAGCTTATCAGTTGGTTAGCTTCATCACAATATCGTCAGCTATATCAAATATTCTACCCTCTCCAGAAAGCATAAGATAGCACTCTGCACCTATCCGTGACATCTTTAAGTATTCGTTTATGTCCGTTTTAGGAGAATAAGCACTTGCAAAAGGAATAAAGTGGTTTCCGTCATTATCGTCAACGTATATATCGAGGAAGGTTCCGCTATATGGGGGTGGTTCAACACCAGCTTCTCCTTGAATACTCACATCGTAATGAAACTCCCATTGAGATGGAATTTTATCATTCGGTTTTTCAGCATCAAACTTAAAATTATCAGGTATCATATAGATACTTTCAAGATATGTGTTCAAGAAATCAAACGCCTGCCGGTATGTAAGTGTATCTCTTTTAGAGCCTGCAGCGATTGGTTCGGTATATATGTTGATTGTCTTAATTTTGTTGTTTCCAATGAGACCAAATTCATATAAGTTTTCTTTCATGACATAACCTCCATATGTAATTACTATTTTGCTTCTTCAAGCAGCTCATTTATGGAAATTCCGAATACTTTAGCTATTGCATGAAGTTCGGTGTCGATTATGAATCGTTCGCCGCTTTCCATTCGCTGCACTGCATTCTTGTCAATGACAAGCCCATGACTGCGGAGCCTGTCGGCTACTTCACGCTGGCTTATTCCCAGTGCCTTGCGCCGGTTATAAATTGCAATGCCAGCGATATTATTTCTTCCGGATTCTGTACGATTTCCAAACATTTTTATATTCCTTTCATTACTATAATAGGTGGTTATCTTTACTGTGATTTGCCAAATATGCATTTGAAGCAATGCAGCGTTGCAAAGCAGTCTGCAAGGCTGTTGTGGGCAGACATTGTTATGCTGTTCCAATCGAAATGGTAGTACGCAGCGCAGGTCGTGAGCTTCTGCCATTTATATTCACCGAAGTAGTCACTCCACTCGCCGTAGATTTCTGCGAAAATCGGCATTATATCAACGATTTCAGCTCTTTTGGGGATAATCAATCCAGCAGCCGTTATGAAGTCTGCGTCAAAAGATGTATTGTAGCCAATAATCGTATCTGCGGAGTTTAGTATCCGCTGGATTTCGGCTGCTTTATCAGCAATGCTCGGTGCGTTCGCAACCATATTTGGGGAAATGTTATTTACAGCCTGCGCTGCGCTCCACGACTTGTGCAGGGGACGAAAGTAGCTGTCGAACAGCTTCTCACCGCTTTCGCTGATTATAGAAAGCTGCAAGATTTCATCTTCTCCTGCACATAAGCCTGTTGTTTCTGTATCTATCACGATACCGCCCGATGTTTCAGCAGGGAGCTCAACAGACTGGGTAATAGTAAGAACTTTTTCTCGCTGCTCGTCCAATGCAAGGAGCAGTCGAGCCTGTTCCTTTTCTTTTTCTCGTTCACGTCTGAGCTTTGCTCTGCGTTTGGCGGCTTGGGCTGCCTTACGTTCGCGTTCTGGCTTAAAATATTCCGCCAGCTCATCAGAACTTGCAGCTCTGACTTCCTCTGGCAGAAGATAGCGGGGAAGAGTATTGACCGAGCCAGTAGAAAATCGAGAGGGACGGAGTTTCTTGCCACAGTCCTCGGACACCGGAAGATATCCTGCTTTTGCCCACTGGCGTTCGGTTTTCAGTTCGACTTTAAAATACTGAAAAGATAATAACATCGACTTTGAGCTTTGCCATCTTTCACTCTTCATAATACACCTTCTTTTTTCGGGAATAAAAAAACTCCTCTTTCGATATATTCAAAAGGGAGTAAAACACTTATTATGTATCTTGTAACATTTATAGAAAAACCTACATTGTAAGGTTGACATTTAGGTTTATCGTGGTATCATAGTTATATAAAAACACAGGAGGTTATATCATGACACCAATCGAAAACATTACATTTGCTGAGGCTCTGGAGGATTACATCTGCAGTAAGGACAGATTGCTTTCGCCCTCGACTGTCCGCGGATACAGAACCATGCAGAGATCCAGCTTTGATCGAATAAACGATCTTCAGATTTCTGAACTTACTGAGAAAGTCATCCAGCGGTGGGTAAATTCACTTGCCGATAGGTATTCATCAAAAACTATCAGAAATCAGGTCGGCTTACTGACAGTGGTTCTTCATCAGAACGGTATCAATCTCAATATGAAGTCCATTACACTCAAGCCCAAAATCAAACCTGAATACAATATTCCTACTGAAACAGAGATTCAGAAGATTGCGCTTGCAGTAAAACATACGACTATTGAGATACCAATAATCATCGCTCTCACTCTGAGACTTCGCCAGTCTGAGATAGCCGGTTTGCGTTGGGAGCACTATGACGGTACATATTTAAAAATCAAATGCGCCGTAGTCCCAGATGAAAATCACAAGCTGGTTGAAAAGAACGAGAACAAAAGCTATGCAGGCAGGCGAATAATTGAAGTTCCAGATTATCTGAAAGATATCCTGGATAGTTCTGAGCTGTTAATTGACAAGGAAACAAGGGGGCGCGAAATAAGGCGCAAGAAACCGAAAGAACCCGTCAGTGACCGGGAGAAATGGCGTAATAGAGCCGTTTGTGAGTGCAAAGAAATGCAAGTGAATAGAAAGAGCGCCGGGAGTGGTTGTCAATCACTTTCGGCGCTCTTTTGCTATTAAACGGGCGAAACGAACGAGCGGTTGGAAAAGCTTACAGAACGTTTAAAGGATTTAAAAGGGACGTTTAAATGGCGGTATAATGCGGTTTAAGGCTATCAAGGCAATTTAAATGCGCTTTAAACTACATGTATAATTAATACATATTATGCAAATTGTAGCAAGGAACTCAAGGAACAAAAATAAACCTGTCAAGGAACCACTTCCTTGACACAGAAAAACGGTGCAAGAACATTTATCTTGCGCCGTTTTTTGTGCACTTTTTTATACTATTAAAAATGTATTTAGGAAACTACCTCTGCAATGCCGAGAACTTTCCCAAGGCATGCTGCTGTTTCGAATTTGCTGAGATCTATCGGAGGATATTTTTCATTATAAGAAATCAGGCATTTTTCGCCGTATTCTTTTATGTAAACACTGCCATCAAGAAGAAAAATACCTACTTCGCCCTTGCGAACGCAGGGGCAGGACTTCACCAGGGCAATATCGCCATCATGGTAAACATCTTCCATACTGTCGCCGGACACAGGTATCGCATAATCAGCCTGTTGAGCTTCGGGTGTGTTCCGGACAGTAAGCGTTTCAGCAATGGCTTCATCGAGAAACAGACCAGTTCCGGCGCTTGCCGAATTGTCGTAGTATCTTAATTCACGGGTGTTGAATGGCAAGCATTTATTATTTATGCAGATTGGCTCTTTTTTCTGTGTGGCTGCTCGTTCAACAGCAAGTTCTGCAAGGGTTTCGGCACGCTCAGAAACACGAATTTTATCTGATGAACTAAGTTTGTTGTATATAAAAAGCAATCTCGTTTCATCTTCTGATAGACAAAGTGTGGTTTTATTTGTTCCTAATAATAGTTCGTTTAAGTCTAAATCCAAGAAAATAGCTAGCTTAACAACTTTGTCTATTGATGGATTTTTAATTTTTTCGGTTTTCCAGTCGGTTAGAAAACTCGTATTGATACCACACGATTTAAGACAATCTTTTTCTGTAATACCTCTTTTTTGTATACTTTGTAACAGAATTGATAAAATTACTTTGCTATTATTCACAAAAACGCCCTCCTGGTTAGAAATATCTTATTAATGTATTGACAAATACGAAATTTCTGATTATAATATACTTGTACCCCGATAGGGGTATGCGAGGGCATACTGCCCCGAATACATTTTACCACAACACGGCAAAAAAATCAACAGTAAGGAGGGCTTAAAATGCTTTTTAGCAATATCTTAAAGCGTAAGCGTGAAGAAAAAGGTCTTACGCAGGCGGAAGTTGCCGAACATATCGGAACTACTCAGCAGAATGTAGCGAGCTATGAGAGCGGATACAAGGTTCCGTCGCTCAAAATCGTAGTCGCTGCCGCCGATTTCTTCCACTGCTCGGTAGACGAGATGATCGGGAGGGCTGTTTCATGAATAAACCCATTCGCATTTACGGCAGGCTCAGAAAAATCGGCGACGATTACTACGAAGCTGAGTACAAGGATTACCGTCCGGACGGCACAGTTTCCGGATACGGTTGCGAAGATTTTTCCGGCGAACGGCTCGATGCTCAGACCAAGAAGTATGAGGTGCATGTTTACAATGGCAAGACAATGCACGGGACACGTGAAGGCTGGAGAATGACTGACATAGTCGGAAACATAATGAGAGTATCCGCAAAAACAAATGGTCTGACTGCCGCAAGGATGCTTTATAAGAATAAGGACGTTGCCAGAGTGCAGCGCGTCCGGTGGTGAAAGGAGTAATACCATGAGCATGAACAAAATGACTGCAGCAGTAACCGCTGCACTGGAGAAGCTGGGCTATCGCCGGATCCGCGAACTGCAGATTACCTGCCCCACCCAGAGCAGGGCGAACGTTTACCTGAACGACGAGTATTTCGGAGTTTTCGACTTCGAACGCAACACCTTCGTGGACTGAAAGGAGAACATCATGATTAGAAACAACGACATTATCCAGGGCTACACCGTCCTGATGGTAGCCAACGGAATGGTTCTGGCTCATTCCGAGACCGCTCCGGATCCTTATGTGGTATGGCACACTACCGAGGACAGGTCAGGCGTGTACGACGGCAAGTACCTGCCGAACAAGGAGGACGCAGAGTGGGATTTCTGCATGAAGGCTTTCCCGTGGTTCGAGGATAACGCACCGGTCACCATGATTGAGGACGAAGTCGATAAGACACAAAAAACTCTGAAATATCTTCTTCAGGGTGCAAGAGAATGTATCGTCGGTGCTACTGCTAAGGTTGATGAGCTGGTTAAAGAGCACGCACGGTTAATGGGCAAGGAAAAAGCTCCGCAGGAGAGAAATGCGGAGCCTGTGATAGACCAGCCGGCTTTATCTGAACAGCTTTCCAAGTTAAAAGAGGGGATAAAGAAGAGCGGTGTTCCGGATACGGTCGTTATTGATAACGGATCGACCTTCGATGCACCAAAAGGCTCAGAAACCATTACCGCTTCAAAGAAAGAATTTTCTAATCCAAGCTGGACTGTTACTCCCAGATTGGCGATAGATGAGCACGGAATCAGTTTAGGCGGAGTATATCTACCCGACATTACCCGATTTTCACTTAAAGACAGCGGAGATCTTGACGGAACATTTATACTTGACATTGAAACTGATGTTGTATTGGCGACTGCTCCGGTTGAGAAAACGGTCGCAGAACACGAAAACCCGGTCGCCAAGAAAAAGGCTCCGCAGGAGGAAAATGCGGAGTCGGTGATAGACTATATTTCTGGTTTCGATTTTGAAATGTCCGCTAAAATTCAGTCGTCTGTATCTGACCTGCTTTCTAAAACCCGATCCAAGCATTCGTGACTCTGCATATCCATTTCTCCAATGTCAATTCCGCTTTCAAGCAGTTTTTCACGTAGTTGGTCATGATAGCACTGTATGGCAGAAATAATCATCTGATTTACAATTGAAAGTCCATATTCAGATGCTAAAGGAGAATGCCTCATTACTTTAATGTCATCAATGCTTATTTTGTCTTTAGACTTAGTTTTCTCAGTAGCTAACTGTTCAGCAGCTAACAAAGAACTTACCATTATCCCGGTTCCTTTGATTTGCATTATATCCTCGATTCTTTCCTCCATGGAACATTATACCACAAACAGCCGAAACAAGCAAGCACGGAATGTGCCTGCTTGTCCGCAGGGAATGACCGCCCTGCGCTGATGATGGCAGGTCGGAGCATAAAAAATAGAGCCTCGGCAGAAACGACTACTCTTTGCACAGAACATCGTTTCTGTTTGACCTCAAGGCTCCGTCTAAAGTATATCAGAGCATTAAGCTTTTGTCAAGTAAAATTCTTACAGAAAGGAGAGATCACTTTGACTTACCTATCAACGGCAGAGGTCGCGGAGATAAAAGGGTGTACACCTAGATACATTCGGCAGCTTGTTCAGAACGGCAAGCTCCGGGGCGAAACCAAGGACAACGCCGCGAACAACCGCACCGAATACATAATCCCTCTGACAGCACTGCCGCAGGACTTACAGCTGAAATGGGAGAACCAGCAGCGCCGCTCGCTTGGTTTAGAGCCGGTTAAAAAAGCGATTAAAGCGCCTTTAAAGACTGAAAGCACACGCCTTACGCTGGACGACCTAACAGATAAGCAGCGCAGCGAGCTGTACCTCTGGACGGCGCTCATCAAGGACTGGCTTACCGTCCGGGACAGCTACACCCAGTACAGCAAGGGCGAGGTTGACGAGATGTTCGTGCAGGCGGCGCGGCTGAAATACCCTGACCTGGAGATAAGCACGGATATCCTCTACCGCAGGCTCAAAGCCTACCGTAACTCGGACATCTCCGGGCTTATCGACAAGCGAGGCGGCAGCAACAAGGGAACCACCACCGTTCCGGAGTTCATGCTGAACGCGTTCAGCCGGTTCTACCTCGACCAGCAGTGCCTGCCGATAACGAGCTGCTACAAATTCACCCGGGACTGGGTGCAGGAGCATTATCCGGAAAGTCTGCCGGATATGCCGTCAGAGCGCACGTTCCGGCGCAGAGCCGAGGATATCCCGTATGCAGTGCGAATGTACTTCCGCAACGGCGACAAGGCGTTCTCGGACAAGTGCCTGCCGTATGTCGAGCGACTTTACGACGATCTCCACGCAAACGATGTCTGGATAGCGGATAACCACACTTTCGATTTCTTTACCGCAGGAAAGGACGGCAAGGTTCGCCGCCTGTACCTCACAGCGTTTCTGGACGCCAAGTCCGGCGCTATGATGGGCTGGAACCTGACCTATGCGCCCTCCGGCGACAGCACGCTGCTGGCGCTCCGGCACGGAATACTGAGGTGCGGAGTTCCGAAAGCGGTCTACTTCGACAACGGTTCCGAGTTCCTTGTAAGCGACATCGGCGGTCGGGGACACCGCCGGAAGAAAGACTGGAACAAGGATCCTCTGCCGCCGAACATCTTGCAGTTCCTCGGAATCGAAATGCACAACGCTATTGTCCGGAACGCTAAGGCAAAGCCCATCGAGCGCACGTTCTGCACATTCAAGAACCAGTTTTCGCGCTGCATTCCCACATTCTGCGGCGGCACGATACTGGAACGCCCGGAAAGCCTGAAGTACAAGCTGAAACACGGCATAATCCCGGAGGAAGAGCAGATAAGAATAGCGCTGGACTCCTACATTGACGGCTGTTTCAACGCCGCTCCCTACGGCGGCAAGGAGCGCCGCTATAAGGGCATGAGGCGGTTCGAGGTCTGGAACAGCAGCATTCAAGATGTTGATGAGTTCCGACAGCCGGACGAAGCGAACCTCTCAATGCTGCTGAAGCGCGTCAGCAAGCCGCAGGCGGTCAACCGCAACGGCGTGTACATCAATTTTGCCGGAGAAAAGCTGTGGTACCGCGGCGCGGACACTGTGCTCCACATCGGCGAAAAGGTGTATGTGCGCTACGATCCGGCAGATCTCCGCAGCGTGCGCGTGTATGATATGGCAACGGACAAGTACCTCTGGACGTGGGATCTGGACGACGATCTCCTCGTTGACTACCTTACCAACCACCGCGAAGATATCGCCACCGCCGAGAAGCAGATCGCCGAGAGCAAGAAGCTCGTCCGGGAATACGGTCGCGGAATCCTCGACAGCGTGGACGCAGACAAGCGTATCGACATCTTTGCCGCAATGGTAAAGAACTCCGTCGAGGGCAGCAAGGATATGGTATTTAAGAAACCGGCGACATTCGTCCCGGTATTCGCCGAGGAGAAGCTGGAGAAATCCCCGGCGCTTGGAGATATCAGCGAGATCTCCGTCAACATTGATATCCTGGATAAATTAAACGCAGCGGCAGCGAGCCGCAGAAAGGACTGACATCATGGCAGAACAGAAAACCATCAGGGAGCTTACGCCGAAGCAGCGTGAAGCCATCGAAAAAATCTCCGCCACGGCTGTGGAACTGGGAATATCTGAAACCAAGCTCTGTGAGCGCATAGGCATAACTGGTTCGGCGCTGTCGCAGATACGCAAGGGATACTATCCCGGCAACTGGGATAACCAGTTTGAGAAGATCTACTCCTACTTCGAAAATAAGGAGGCAGCGTCCGAAACCTACACCGAGGTCGAGTACGCTCCGACTTCCATCTCCACACTGGTATACAAGACTGTGCGGAACACTCAGCTCAAGGGCGGATTTGCCTTTGTGACCGGCGACGCCGGTGTCGGCAAGACCAAGGCGCTCCACAAGTACATAGAGGATCACCCCCACGACAGCGTGATGATTACTATAAATCCCTGCACCAAGAGTACAAAGGCGGTGCTGAAGCTGCTGGCTCTGAGCCTGGGCGTGCCGGTAACGCAGTCCCGGGACGATCTCTGGATGAGCATTGCGGCTAAACTCCATGACGGAATGGTCGTTGCAGTCGATGAGGCGCAGCTTCTTACCTACGGCAGCATTGAAACGTTGCGTTCGTTCGCGGACTTTTTCGCGGAGCGCCGCCAGACCCTCGGCGTTGTCCTGGTCGGAAACCAGGGAATTCGGGAAAAGATAGAGGGAAAGTCCCGGGAACAGTACCGCCAGGTCGCGAACCGCGCATGGCAGCGGCAGCAGATAAGCACCGGCGATGTACAGCCGGAGGATATCCGAATGCTGTTTCCGGTGCTGGAGGGCAAGGAGCAGGAGCTGACGCTGCTCTACAAGGTAGCCCAGACCGCCGAGGGAATCCGTGGAGCAGTTCGGCTGTTCGGGAACGCCTTTGACTCCGGTAGCTACGATTTCTCCGGAATCGTCCGCATGGCTAAGATGATGCACCTCGACTTAAAGGGCGCTGAAAAGGTGGTGCGGTCATGAAGCACGGAAAGAACCCCACACGCCGCCAGAAAGAGTATATAGCTTCCCTGCGGCTCAATCCCGACAACTGGCTCGTCTGCAAGGACACTCCGGACGAGCTTATCTTAGAACACAAGTACAGCGGAAATATTAAGATGATAAGAAAGGAGCTTTTCAGATGAGATACGAATACGGGCTTGCATTCTTCTGCGGCGTGGTAGTGATGGCGCTTGCGAATGCGCTTTCGCTGGGGCTTCTGCCCTGCCGGGTGCTGGCGGTGATATTCCTGCTGGTTGCCCTGGCAGCCGTCGCGGTTTCCGGGTACCTGTTCGGGCGGAGAAGCTGCCGGAAGCTGGTGCAGAGCCGCTCATACAACGAGGGCGTTCGCAAGGGACTGGCAATCGGACGGGCAGAACGGCAGTCGGAGATACAGAGGTTTCTGGAAAATGAATGAAGAGGAATTGCTGATTGGATTTTTGAAACTGTACCTTGATGGACTGAATAATGTGTGCAAGTACGATGCAGTGAGGGTTGGAATTGAAATGCTGCTTTCCGAAAAGGTATTTCAGGACAGTTAAGAATTGTCGCTTGTACTAAGTGTCGTATCAAGAATCAAAATCAGCGCCGAACGATTACAAGGCATGGCTGCTGGCAGGGTCATTTACATGCACCCTGCCATACCAGACAAATAAACGGGGTTTTGCCCCACCTTAATGCGGCTTCCGTAAGGGAACTGTTGCAAGCCAGTGTAAATGCAGAGCAAGGATAATTTACAAGGAGGATTTTTATGGACAAGGAAACACAGAACCGTCTGACAGGGTTGTTCGTTGACCTGCTCCGCGCTACTGGCAGAAGCGGAATTGAGGAGCTTATCAACTATCTTCAGGAGAAAACGGACTTTTTCACCGCTCCGGCAAGCACAAAGTATCACGGAGCATATGAGGGCGGTCTGCTCCAGCACAGCATAAATGTGTATGAGGCGTTCAGCTTTGACCTGGCACGGAATTATTCTTTCAGCGACAGCATTATCATTGTATCGCTCCTGCACGACATCTGCAAGGCGAACTGCTACCGCACAGAAAAGCGCAACGTCAAGGAAAACGGCGTGTGGGTCGAGAAGCAGATCTATGTTTTTGAGGACGAGCTGCCACTCGGTCACGGTGAAAAATCGCTGTACCTTGCAAGCAAGTTCATCAAGCTGTCGGACGAGGAAGCCGCAGCTATCCGCTGGCACATGGGAGCGTTCGACTGCGCGTTCCGAGGCGGCGACCGGGGACTGAATGCGGCGTATGAGAAGTATCCTCTGGCGGTGCTGCTCCATATGGCAGATATGAGGGCTACTTACCTTGTGGAACGGAGTGATGACCATGACAGATGAAGAATGGGAGAAAGTCGAGAAATCCCTGTCTAGACCGTATGGACACGCGAAATTTATGATAGACGGATACACCGTTGATATCGCGGTTCAGCCTGAAAAGAAACTAAAATATGTGCTGACGGTGTATGTAAACAAGAAATGTGAATTATGCACTTGCGTCAACGACTGTGATATTCGCAGCAGATTTTATTATCCGTCAAAGCGTTCGTGCCTTTCTGCGGCTGACAAGCAAAAGCTGAAAAAAGTTTCGAAAGCCAGACGGGAAAGCATAACACAAATGGCGGCATACACCGCATATTCACCATTCTGGGGAAGTTTTTCACGAATGAAAGCACACTTTATCCGCAACAATCAGTCTATAAGACTTATTAAATGTTAGATGTATACCCGGGGGCATAGTCCCCCGCCTTAATGCGGCTTCCGGCAGCGGAAACGGTTGCAAGCCCGTAGGCAGCACGACGTTGCCAAGTCAACGCCCAGAGCCGGGCAAGGACGACCGGCAAACATAGCGTTGACCTAGACGCAGAGCAGGGATAACGCCAGTCACACTGGCAGAAAGGAGAGTGATTGCATGAAATTTAAGATTTATGACTACGAGAACGACCGTTCGGTGGATATCGAGCTGACCGCTTCCCAGTGGAAAGAACTCCAGGCGTTCCTGAAGGAGCTGAAGAATCCGCCTGCCCAGGACTACAAGGCAGTGCTGGACTGCTTCAACCGTATCTGCACCGGGCTTCCTCCGGCGACCCGGCTGACGGATAAGCGCAAGCGCGCTATCATCAAAGCCCGGAAAGACGGCTACGATCTGGAACAGGTGTTCCTCACTGCTGCCCAGAGCTCGTTCCTCCGGGGACGGAATGACCGCAAGTGGCGTGCAAGCTTTGACTGGATCATGCAGCCGGGCAACCTTGTCAAGGTTGCCGAAGGGCAGTATTCCGACAGCGTTCCGACTCTTGTCCCGACAGCGCCGATGTCCGGCAATCCGTTTGACGACTATGGACAGGATTAACGGAGCGGAATTTGTGAAATCCCTTGCGGCAGTACATATTCAGAACGATCCGCCGGCGGAGGGCGACTACACGGACGAGGACGGACTGCTCCACTGCGGAAAGTGCGGCGGAAAGAAACGCAGCCGCATTGAAGTCAGCGGCGAGGAGATCATCGTGCCGGTGCCCTGCGAGTGCAGGCTCCGAAAGATCGAGGACGAGAAAAAGCAGACTGCGGCAACTCTGGCTGCTATGCGTTCCACGGAACTGCGACGGCTGTCGCTGATGGATTCCACCCTGGCAGCGGTAAGATTTTCGGGCGCCGACCAGTCCGGGGATAATGCCCGGAGCATGGAGATGTGCCGCAGATACGCCGGGAAATTCGGGCAAATGCGCCGGGATAACCGTGGACTGCTGCTGTTCGGCGGCGTCGGCACCGGAAAGACTTACACAGCAGCATGCATTGCCAATGAGCTGCTGCCGCAGGGGATCCCGGTCGTCATGACGTCGCTGGTGAAACTCATCGACGGAGGCGCCGACGAATTATGCAGCCGCATGGCGGCAATAGACCTGCTTATCCTGGACGATCTCGGAGCCGAACGCTCCACGGATTACGCCCTGGAGCAGATCTACAATATCGTAGACAGCCGTTACAGAGTGGGGCTTCCGGTGATTTACACCACAAATCTCACGCTTGAGGAGCTGAAGCACCCGTCAGATCTGCGGTACGCCCGTATATACGACCGTATCCTGGAGCGGTGCTTCCCGGTGGAGTTCCGTGGGAATTCTCGCCGCAAAGCCGGAGCATGGCAGGGATTTGAGGACATGCAGGCGCTGTTAGGAGGTGACAACGATGGCTAAAGCCGAATGCGTCAACTACAACCACGGCAAAGACCGCTGTAACCTGCTCATGGAACTGGTATGCGAACAGAAATGCCAGTGCACGTTCTTCTGCACCTACGCCCAGAGGGAGCTTTCCGACCGGAAGCATGATGAACTGCTGCGGAGCAAGCCGGAAGAAGTCCAGGACAGGGCGGCGCTGCTGTATTACGGCGGAAAGAAACCCTGGAACAATAATTAAACATCATTAAAGGAGGATTTAAATGAAAAAGTACAAAGTACTTACCAAGTCCCGTGGGCTGACGATACCCAGGGACATGGCGGCGCACCTCGACATTGATGCCGGAACTGCGGTAGACCTTACAGCTTCCGGGGACGGAAAGCTAATCATCACCAGGCACATCGACACCTGCCGGTTCTGCGGCGGCGCGGAAAAGGTGAAGCAGTTTGGCGACATCTACTGTTGTCCCCTGTGCGCTACAAAGCTGTATCAGGAGGTAACGGCGAATGAGTGATATCGTTGAGAAAGTCCGGGAGCTCAGCCAGATCAAGGCGGACATCGCCAGGCTGACCGACCGGAAGAAACAGCTTGAAGCTTACTTTCTGGAACGCGGCGGCGATGATGTCCTGGACACCAAATTTAAGTCCACGGTGTACGCCGACCCGGATTCCCAGGCGGCAGTTACCTACACCGAAGCGCAGGCGCTGACAATAGTGTATCCGAATTACCTTAAAGAAACACTGGGAGCGATGTTCCCGGATATCTTTGAGGAAGCCGTCAAGACCGAAGTCAAGCCGAAGAGCAAGGACATAGAGCGCATGCTCATCGGCATGTATACCGGGAATTACACCAGGTCAACGCCGGAGGAGATAATCGCGGAGCTTCCCTGCGACGACAAGGCAAAGGCGGCGCTTGCGAAGAAGCTCAAGGGCGCGAAGTTTGAAACCGACCGGGACAATCTCATGAAGATCGGTGGATTTTCGGAGCAGGACGCAGGAGATTACGCCTACCTGTACGCGGAGGCGGTGGTCTGGCAGACGTTCCGGCGCATTGCGGAGATGTCCGGTGCGGACGATGCGCGGCTGCTCCGCTGCATAGATCTCGGCGTTGCGGTGGATAGCTCCACCAAGATCACGGTGACCTGATGGCTACCAAGGAACAGATCCGGCGGATATATGCCCTCGGCGCTGCCGCCGGACTGCTCGACAGGAGCGCCGGGAACGACGACAACCTCCACCTGTGGATAAAGCAACTCTCGCTTAAAGACCACATCTCGGAACTGACTGAGCAGCAGGCAGAATTCATAATCAAGCACCTGGAGGAATATCGCTCACAGGTCGCACCGAAACCGGAGCTCGTTACCGAGGAGCAGAAAAGCATGTGCTTCAAGCTGATGTACCGTATAGCGGATATTTCCCCGTCGGAGATCAAGCCACGGGAACGGCTCCGGGGCGTTGTAGCCAAAGTGACCGGCAGGGATATCTGCCCGAACGGAGATATCTTCCACCGCGTCACCCGGGCGGAGGGATCGCAGATAATCGAAATGCTCAAGCGGATACTCCGCTCGGAGCAGAACAAGCTGAAAAGGAGCAGTAAAAATGGGACTGGCAATGCTGATAAAGAAGAGCCACCTTAATGCGGATCAGCAGGAGGTGGCGGATATCATCGGGCTGGAGAACTACCAGGCGCTCATAGACATGTATGGCGGTGACAGGCTGTACATACCGAAAGCCCGGAGCATAGTTCCGGCAGCGGAACTGGCTTATGAAATACGCCGCAGGCGACAGAACGGATACAGCAACGAGCAGATAGCACGGGATCTTGAGATCCCTGCTGCGGATATCCGCAAAATCAAATAATCAATCCCCCGGTTTTGCCGGGGGATTTTTCCGTTATTTCGTGGAGTTATATAATGGTGTACAAAATACATTTTTAATAGTATAATAGGACAAGATAAAAACTAACATTGATAAGAGGTGATACTGTGGACTTCGACGCTATCTATAATATGATACTTACCATTGGAATGGGTGCGATAACATTCTTCTTGAAGCGCAGCTTTGACAAACTGGATAGCCGGGCAAGCTTGTCGGATGTCGAGGAACTTAAAAACAAGCTTGGCAGCCGTGCAAGCCGCTCCGATGTCGAGGAGCTCAAGGACAAACTCGAGAGCGCCGACGAGAAGTATGCCAGCAAATCCGAGCTTAACGAACTGAAAAAATCCATCGAGAAAATCGAGAACAACATTGATTTCCTCAAGGAAAACACCGTGCGTAATGCAGATTTTATACGCACTATGAGCCGGCTGGAAAACAAAATCGACGACTTGAAAAAGGGGTGATATAGATGGACATGGAAAGAGTACGCCGTGAAAAATTCTGCGATAACAACGCCCGGGTGCTTCGGGCTATAAACGCCCTGCGGACTAGATACGTCCATATCCGCGATCTGGAATACGGACTGGGAGCCGAAATGACGGAATCCGAGATAGCCGATTGCGTGAATTATCTGAACGAGGGAGGATACATCAAACTCCGTGATCTGGAGTTCCATAACGAGGTTCTTGACCTGGCTGACGCCGAGCTGCACAGCCTGGAAGCCAAGCTGACCGCCAAGGGCATTGCGTTCCTCAATGGCAAGATTTCTGACCCGTGCATAAGGCGGTGAGTTCATGAAGCGTAAGCACAGCAAGATAGACAAGCTGCCGTCGGATATCAAGGAAGCCGTTGAGCAGATGATCCTCGGGGACTACACCTACCGCGACGTCTGCGATTTCGTCCGGGACACGGCAAACGTCACGCTTTCCGAAGCGGCGGTCTGCAGGTACGCCCAGGGGCTGAACGCCAGCGTGCAGGAGATTCGCCTTGCAAGCGAAAATATGCGTGCTCTGACCGAGGAAATGCAGAAATTCCCTCAGCTCGACACTACCGAGGGAATCGCCCGGCTGATATCACACAAGGTGCTCCAGGCAGTCCAGCAGATGGACGAGATCGCGCTGAAGGAAGCCGACCCCCTTAAGCTCATTGAGAAGGCAACGGCGCTGATCAGAGCGGTAAGCCTGAAAAACTCCACGGATATCAAGACGGCGAACCTCAAGAACGTGGCGTTCGAAAGCTTCAAGGAGGATATCTTCGACGCCATGGCAAAGGAGAACCCAGAGTTGTACCAGGCAATGGTGCAGTTCATCAACAGCAAATCGCAGGAGGAATAATGTACGTTATATATTGCAGCTCCGGCAAGGAGATGTCGGTAGTCCGGCAGCTTGCCGAGAAGAATATCCGGGCGTATGCGCCCCGGCGCCTGGTGATGGAACGTCACTTCGGCAGATGGGTGCGCCGGGAAATATTCCTGTTCAGCGGATATGTGTTCCTGGACGAGGAGCTGACGCCGGACACCTGGCAGGCAGTCAAAGCCTGCTATGGTACGCTGCGGATACTCAGCCGCTCACAGCTTAGCCCCACCGAGGAGGAGTACATACGCTTCCTCTGCAACGACGGACACGCGCTGGGAATAAGCCGTGGCTATGTCTCCGGAGATGCGCTGCATATTACGGACGGCTTCCTGCGGCGCTTTGAACACAAGATAATCAGATACAACAAACGTGGCAAACGTGCCACGGCGGACGTGACGATCTACGGCAGGCATTACGAGATAACCCTCGGCTGCGAGTTCGATGTTCCGCCGGTCATTCCGTCGATCAGCTCCGGAACGGCGAAATATATCCTCTGAGATCTGCGGAACATGATTCCGGACGGACAGGGCGAAGCATACCCCGAAAAATCGCCTGTAAGCGCCTTATGCGTTTCAGAGGGTAATTCCCCTACCCCGAAGCAATGCGCGGATTTAAACGCAATTTAAGCGCGATTAAACGTATGAAAGAAAGGTGACAGCATGAGCAAGAAGAAAAAGAGCATAGCAGCCCTCGGTGCTGCCATCGCTGAACGCGAAAAAAACGGCACAGATCAGACCTCCGCAGTGCAGCAGCTTGTGGAGGCTTACTTATCCACAAACAACGAAGCCAAACGCGCAAAGAAGATCGCCGAAATAAAATCCCGGTGCGGCGGACTGAATGAGCTCCTGTCACAGAACAGCGAGCTGCTGACCGCCGAGGTTGAGCAGGCGCTCCTGCGCGCGGCGACCGGGTACACCGTCACCGAACACACTATTAAATATGTGAACGGCGTCAAGACCGTGGAAACCAGGGAGCGGCATATTCTTCCCTCTCAGCAGGCTATTGAGTTCTACCTTATTAATAAAAAGGGCGAAGATTACAGCAGGAACGGCGGCGGTTCAGGCAATGCGGACGGCGCTCTGGCGGATATTCTGGAGGCGCTGAAAAATGGGTAAAGTAGCATTCACGAAAAAGCAGAACGACCTCATGCGGCTGTTCAAGCAGCAGCGGCTTCCCCGTCTGACCGTGCTCCAGGGTTCGGTGCGTTCCGGAAAGACCTGGATCTCGCTGATACTGTGGGCGCTGTGGGTGGCTTCGCGCCCACGGGAATATCTGTACATGATGAGCGCAAAGTCGCTCCAGACCCTCAAGCGCAACTGCCTGCTCCCTCTTCAGGAGCTTATCGGCGAAAAAAACTTCACATTCTCGCTCTCCGCAAAGGAGGGCATTCTTTTTGGGCGGAAGATAATGCTGGAGGGCGCGAACGACGCACGTTCCGAGAACAAGATCCGAGGCATCACGCTCGGCGGCGCTTACTGCGACGAGCTGACGCTGTTCCCGGAGGACTTCTTTACAATGCTTCTGTCGCGATTATCCGCGCCTGGTGCGAAGCTGTTCGCTACCACAAATCCGGATGTTCCGACGCACTGGCTCAAGAAAAAGTACCTCGATAATGAGAAGCTTGCGGACGACCTGCTGAACATCTTTTTCAGCATTGACGATAATACAACGCTTCCGTTGGATTACATCACCAGCTTGAAGAAAGAGTACACCGGCGTATTCTACGACCGTTTTATCCTCGGAAAGTGGGTAGTCGCTGCCGGCGCAATTTACCGCGTATTCTCGGATAATATCCCAGCGTTCGCAGCGCCGGATCCGCTCCCCCGGCTGGATATTATCAATGTCGGCGTGGACTGGGGCGGCAACGGCTCGGCTCATGCGATGGTCGCCACGGGCATGACATCAGATTACGGGAAGCTCATTGCCCTGCGGAGCGAACGAGTGCCTGCAACCGGACTGACTCCACAGCAGATCTACAAGCGCATATACGAGTTCTGCGAGGGAATCCTCCGGGATTACGGCAAAATCGAGGATATCTACGCCGACAGCGCCGAGCAGACGCTTATCGCCGGGCTGAGGGAATATATAGACCCTCTTGACCTGACGGTGAAAAATGCCCGAAAGCGTCCGATAATCGACCGTATCCGTGCGACGACCATGCTCATGGGCGGCGAACGGTTCCTGCTGACCTCGGACTGCGAAACGCTCCGGGAAGCGTTCCAGGGCGCTGTGTACGATGATAAGGTAGTCGGCGAGGACGTCCGCCTGGATAATGGTACCTCGGATATTGATACGCTGGACGCATTTGAGTACAGCTTTGAGCGGTACATTCCGCGGCTTATCAGGAGGGATTAATGAGTATTTTAAACACGCTTAAAGGCTTATTTAAAGGGAAAGGAGGAGCAACTGTGGACGACTTTGATATAACAGATTCGGCGGTAAGTTCGACCATGCGTTCCGCGACTTCCCTCTGGTGGGACGCGTTTCAGGGGCAGCTCCCGTTTGCGCTGACCCACAAAAATTTCAAGCCGCTGCCGACGGCGTACATGTCTACCGCGTATCTGGCGCAGCTCGTCACCGGCGAAATCAAGTTCGAAATCGCGGACGAGGAGCTCAACAGGCACGTCCAGAAGAATCTCCTGCCGAACCTTGACAGGATAACGCAGCTGACCCTTGTGGGAGGATTCACGGTGATAAAGCCGTATTTCGCACAGTCCGGGGAAATGTTCTTCGATTTTGGCACCAGCCGTGACTTCCTGCCGATGGCTCTGGACGAGAACGGACATGTCACCGAGGGCGTATTTTTCGAGCGTATCCGGTACAAGGGCAAGGTCTACGAGCGCCGGGAGCACCACATATTCCGGGACGGCGTACATACCGTCCGGAACACGGCGTACCTCTACGGCACCAAGCGCACTGTGGAGCTTTCCGAGATACCGAAGTGGGCTATGCTGCTTCCGGAGGGGCAGATTCCCTCGGATATTCCGATGATAGCAACATTCCGCACACCGTATGCGAACAACATAGATCTCGACAGCGAACTTCCGGTGAGCGTTTTTGCAAATTCCCTCGGCACGCTCCACGAAATAGACGTGGCACATTCCGAGTATCATGCCGAATTCAAGAAGATGTCGGCGAAAGTCTTTGCGGACAAGACTGTCCTCCGTGGTAATGAGGGCATTCCGGACGATTATTTCATCAGCATGAACGGCGACGGCGCTGCTGCTATTGAACAGCAGATAATGGCTTACGCTCCGCAGATTCGCGAAACAGAGCACGCCGCCCGGATAAACAAGGAACTGCGCTTCTTTGAAACGCAGATAGGAGTAAGTTCCGGCACGTTCTCGTTCGACACGCAGAAAGGACTTGTCACAGCAACGCAGGTGCTTTCCGAGGACAGGACTACATACAACACGGTCTGCCAGATACAGCGGCAGCTTCGCCCGGTGCTCCAGTCGCTCAGTCAGATCATAGTCACACTGGCGCGGTTCTACGGCGTGGAGTGCGAGGACGGCGAGTGTGCGATAGAGTTCGGCGACAGTGTGTTTGAGGATACCGGCACCGAATTCAACCGCCGCTTCCAGATGGTTCAGGCAGGACTTCTCAAGGCTGAGGACTTCAACGCATGGTACTTCGGCGTTCCGCTGGAAAGAGCACGGGAGATGTTGCCGCCAATGACAGAAGCTTTTGGTCAGATTTAGACAACGAAACGGCAGCAAGCTGCCGAACGTTGTTGCTAAACTGCATCATTTTTGTTTCGGTGACAGTCGTCACCGATTTTCTGACGAAAACCACAAAAATGACGGGTAAGAAAGGAGAGTTAAATGCTGACGCCCGAACAGCTCCAGAACCTGCCGCAGGATCTCACAGATCTGTACGAACAGCTTTCCGAATTTATCCTCCGTGACATAGCCCGGCGCATTGCAAAGGGCGCGGAGATCACCGACACGGCGGAATATCAGATGTACCGGGCGCGTTCCCTGGGGCTTTCCACGGACGAGATCGCCGCGAAAATTGCCGAGATAAACGGCAGTTCCGCTGCAGAGGTCAACCGAATTATTCGGGAGGCTGCGGCGCAGTCTGACGAGTTCGACCGGAAAATGCTCGGCGCTGATAATGGCACGGCTGTCCCTCTGGAGGAGAATAAGCAGCTGCAGAAGCTGATATCTGCGCAAATCAAGGAAACCGCCGGGAAATGCGAGAACCTCACAAACACGATGGGCTTCGCCGATCATGACTTCCTCGGGCGCGTGTACTACCTGTCCATGACGGATATGTACCGCCGTGAGATGGATTCCGCGCACATGAAGGTCGCGACCGGTGCGACGGACTACATGACCGCGATCCGGCAGGCATGCAATAAGCTTGCGGCAAGCGGCGTGCGCACGATAGACTATGAGAGCGGTCGCTCTGACCGTATCGAGGTCGCGGCGCGGAGGGCGCTGCTTACCAGCGTGGCGCACGTCACGCACCGTATCTCCGAGGAGAACGGTGAGGAGCTGGGCGCGGACGGCTGGGAGATGTCGGCGCATTCCGGCTCCAGACCGTCCCACGCAGTGTATCAGGGACGGCAGTACACGCAGGAACAGTATGAGCGGATAATCAAGCCGCTTAT
>ULPA01042650.1_pt1 | contig 25743 bp, 23 predicted proteins | sample 1953061 | NCBI WGS metagenome assembly ULPA01 (sample SAMEA4835617, study PRJEB28245) | human gut metagenome | biome: gut microbiome; material: fecal sample | place: Denmark | collected 2008
TGAAATCTATAAATTCCGTACCATGCGTACGGACACTCCCAAGGACATGCCTACGCATATGCTGGCAGACCCTGAGCAGTATATTACCAAAACTGGGAAATTTCTGCGCAAGACCAGCCTGGATGAGCTTCCCCAGCTCTTTAATATCCTGAAAGGGCAGATGGCTATCGTGGGTCCTAGACCAGCTTTGTGGAATCAGTATGACCTGATTGCAGAGAGAGACAAATACGGTGCTAACGATATCCTGCCGGGTCTGACAGGATGGGCGCAGATCAACGGCCGCGATGAACTGGAGATCCCGGTGAAGGCTAAGTTGGATGGAGAGTATGTGGAAAAGCTGGGCTTTGGAATGGATGTAAAATGCTTCTTCGGAACCATCACTTCTGTATTGAAACATGATGGTGTGGTAGAGGGCGGCACCGGAGCTATGCATGAGGATAAAAAATAATGAAAAAAATCTTGATTACCGGAGCGGGAAGCTATATTGGAACTTCTCTAGAGCATTGGCTTGCACAATACCCTTCAGAATATAAAGTGGACACGTTGGATATGCAGAAGGATACCTGGAGAGCATATGATTTCAGCGCCTATGATGTGGTATTCCATGTGGCAGGCATTGCTCATGCAGATGTTGGACATGCTACGGAAGAGCAGAAGCAACTCTATTATGCAGTAAACACGGAGCTTGCGGTAGAAACGGCGCAGAAGGCAATGGCAGCAGGAGTAAAACAGTTCCTCTTCATGTCTTCTATGATTGTATACGGCGGATGTAAAGAAAAAATCATTGCGGCGGCAACTAAACCGCAACCGGCAAATTTCTATGGAGACAGCAAATGGCAGGCAGATCAGAGAATTCGGGAGCTGTCCAGGAACAATCCGACCTTTAAAACGGTTATTCTCAGACCGCCTATGATCTATGGGAAAGGCAGCAAAGGAAATTATCCACAGTTGGCTAAGATGGCAGGAAAACTGCCCATCTTCCCGAAGGTAAACAATAAACGTTCCATGCTCTACATTGATAACCTCTGTGAGTGCATTCGACTGCTCATCGATCAAGAGGTGGAAGGCGTGTTCTTTCCACAGAATGAAGAATATACCAATACCTCAGAAATGGTGCGCATGATTGCGGAAGTCAAAGGACACAAAATCATTCTTCTCCCGGGATTTGGTTGGGCAATTAAGCTTCTGCAGAAGTTCCCAGGGGAAATCGGGAATCTGGCGACGAAGGCATTTGGTGATTCTGCTTACGAGATGAGCATGAGTGAGTGTGGGCGTAATTACAGAGTCTGCAGTTTAGAAGAAAGTATTAGAAGGACGGAAGGGTAGATGAGTGCTAAAAAACATATTTTAGTTATTTCACAATATTTCTATCCAGAGCAATTTCGTATAAATGATATGTGCCAAGAATGGGTAGAGAGAGGTTATAAGGTAACTGTTGTTACCGGTATTCCGAATTACCCTATGGGAAAAATTTTTGACGGCTATGGCCTGACTAAGAAGAGACATGAGAATTGGAATGGAATTGAGATTTACAGAATTCCTTTGATTCCACGTGGTTCAAGTTCTATTGGTATGATACTTAACTATCTGTCTTTTATGATTTCAGGAATGTTTGCTGCAAAGTTTATGGTTATCAAAGCAGATTATGTGTTCTCTTTCGAAGTATCCCCAATGACGCAAGTATTAACAGGAATATGCTTTGCTAAGAGATTGCAAGTTCCTCATTACTTATATGTACAAGATTTGTGGCCAGAAAACGTAATTACGGTCACAGGTATAACAAATCCGGTTATTATTAAACCAATTGATAAGATGGTTGATTATATCTATAAGAATACTGATGAAATTTTTGCAACTTCCCCTAGCTTTGTAGATGCAATTTGTAATAGGAAAATAAAAGTAGACAGAAAAAAAGTACATTACTGGCCGCAGTATGCGGAGGAGTTTTATCATCCATGTGATAAAAAAGCCGTAGGTGAAATTCCAGATGATGATAGTTTTAAGGTTATTTTTACCGGAAATATTGGAACGGCACAAGGATTACAAATCCTTCCGAAAACTGCAGAGATGTTAAAGAAGGAAAACGTGAAGTTTATCATGGTTGGCGATGGAAGATATCTGGAGGAATTTATTGACGAAGTAAAAAGCAGAAATGTGGAAGATAAGTTCGTTATGGTTCAAAGACAACCAGCTGAACGGATTCCTGAATTACTATCAGCGTGTGATGCCGCATTCCTTTCCTTTCAGAATGATGAATTATGGACTATGACAATTCCTGCAAAGCTGCAAAGTTACATGGCTTGCGGTATGCCGGTAATTGCGGCGGCACAGGGAGAGACCAAAAGAATAATTGAAGAGGCTCAATGTGGTGTGTGCAGCAGAATTGGGGATGCAGAAGAGTTGAGCTTGAAAATAAAAGATATGATGAACACTGATTTGGTTGAGATGGGAAGGAAAAGTAGAGAGTACTTCAAAGAACATTTTGATAAGAAGATGCTTATGGATCAGATGGATGAGTATTTTAAGTAGAAAGAGCATAAGAGATACCTGGAAATGATATACAGATAGCATTGAATATGGTGAGGTAAAAAGATAGTGGCTAACAGAAAATATCAAATTTGTAATTGTTGCGTAATGGATACCACTGATGAGGATATTACATTTGATGAAAATGGCGTGTGTATGCGCTGCAATGAATATAAGACTAGAATTCTTCCTTCATGGAACCATGGTAATGGACATGAAAAAGAACTAGAAGCACTTATTAGCGAGATGAAAGCTAAAGGTAAGGGCAAGGAGTATGATTGTATCCTTGGTTTAAGTGGTGGTCTTGATAGTTCCTATATGCTACATCTTGCTGTGACAGAATGGGGGCTTAGACCATTTGTATTTCATATTGATGCAGGATGGAATCTTCCGGTAGCAGAAGAAAATATAAGAAAGCTTACAGACAAACTTGGTGTAGAACTTCACATTGAAAAGATGGACTGGAATGAAATGAAAGAAATGCAATTAGCATGGTTCCGTACCGGCCTTGAAATGTTAGATGCTCCGCAAGACCATGCCTTTATTGCATTAATTGATAAGTACTCCAGAGAACTTGGCGTTAAATACATTCTTAATGGCTACAATATCTCTACAGAAATCATAGCAGATCCTGAATCATGGGAAAAAGGGTCTGGTCCCACCGGAGATGGAACTTATATGAAGGATGTCATTAAGAAGCATTGCAGTATTCCTATAAAAAATTATACCTTCACAAATGGATTTAAACATAAAGTGTGGATTCCATATGTTCTGGGAGTTAAAACATTGAAGCCATTGAATCTTGTTCCAGTAACAAGACAGCAGATGATTGATACACTTAGGACTGAATATGGATATACTCCTTATGGGCAAAAGCACTTTGAAGATTTAATCACTAAGTTTCTTGAAGGTTGGTGGACACCTACTAGATTTGGTCATGATATCCGTAGAGCGCAATTATCCAGTTTAGTCGTAACAGGGCAAATGGCTAGAGATGAGGCACTTAAGATATTAGAGAAACCACCGCTAACGGAAGAAGAGAGTAAAGAGCTGTTTAAGGAAGTTGCTAGAAGATTAGAGATTAGCGAAGAAGAATTAATGGCATTCCATGAATTGCCAGAGTGCTCAGAGAAATTCAAAAGCCAGGAAAAACTATATAACTTGGGAATTCGTTTGTTTGAAATTCTGGGAGTAGAAAAAAGAATCAGAAAATAGGAGTGCGGATAAAAGAGGGCATTATATGAAGACTGGAGAATATCAAAGATGCACAAGATGTGTTATGGATACAACTGATTCAAAAATTACGTTCGATGAGAATGGTGTTTGTGATCATTGTAGAAATTTCGACAAGAATATTGCACCTTTTTGGAAACCGAGTGAAAACAGGTTCGACGAACTAGAAGAATTAACAAAGAAAATTCGAAAAGCTGGAAGGAATAGTGAATACGATTGCATTCTGGGTCTTTCCGGTGGAGCAGATAGCTCATATCTGGCGTACATAGCAAAAGAGGTTATGCACTTAAGACCACTTGCATATGTGGTTGATACAGGATGGAACTTAAATGTAGCTGTCGAAAACATAGAAAAAATTGTCAAAGGACTAAACCTTGACATGTACACTGATGTTATCAACTGGAAAGAGATGGCGGATTTGCAGTTGTCTTTCTTCAAGTCGGGAATATCATCACAAGACTTCCCTCAAGATCACGCTATTTTTGCTTCACTTTATAACTATGCAGCAAAACACAATATTAAGTATGTATTGACTGGAAGCAATAGTGCGACTGAGTTTATCAGACCACCGGTAGAGTGGATTTATATGAATGATTTAACCATGGCAAAAGATATTCACAGTAAATTTGGTCAAAGAGAATTAAAGACTTACCCAATGTGCGGAATGTTGACCTATAAAGTTTTTTATCGCTACTTTAAGGGAATGCACAGGGCTTATCCGTTAGACTATGTCGTTTACAAAAAGTCCGAGGCAGAAGACTTGCTCCATGAAAAATATGGATGGACAAAGTACGAGAACAAGCATTATGAGAATGTATTTACTCGTTTTTTTGAAGGATACTATTTGCCACATAAGTTCGGGTTTGATACCAGAAAAAATGTATTATCCAATCAGATTTTAGCAGGGACTATGACTAGGGACGAAGCTTTAAAAATACTAGAGCAGCCACCATATGATACAGACCTAATGATTCAGGATAAAGAATACATTGCAAAAAAGCTAGGTGTATCTGTAAAAGAATTTGATGAGATTATTGAAGGGCCAAATAAAACTCCTGCCGATTATAAAAATCAAATATGGATGATTAAACTAGGTGTTTTTGTAAGTAAACTACTTGGTATGGAGAATAGGAATTTGAGGGTGTAAATATGGTTGGAATTATTGATTATGGACTTGGTAATCTTGGTTCAATACAGAATATGCTAAAAACAATTGGCGAAAAATCCGTAATTACCAGTGATGAGAAAAGAATAGAGCAGGTAGACAGGATTATTCTTCCTGGTGTTGGTGCTTTTGATGCGGGAATGGAGCAGCTTGAGCAGAGGGGGCTAATTCCTGTTATCCAAAATGAGGCTTCAAATGGGAAACCTATTCTGGGTATCTGTCTGGGTATGCAGCTCTTGGGTAGAAAAAGTGAGGAAGGAAAACGAGAAGGTCTTGGATTAATTCCATTTGATAATGTGAGATTTGATTTCTCACAAGTGGATGAAACTCTGAGAAAACAACTAAAAATTCCGCACATGGGATGGGATATTGTGGAATTTGAACAGAATAAACCGCTTCTTCAGGATATCAAGGGAACTCAGCGCTATTATTTTGTACATTCATATCATGCGGTATGCGACACAAAGGAAAATGTGCTTATGACATGTGATTATGGCTACACCTTTGCAGCTGCGGTCTGCAAAGGCAATATATACGGGGTACAGTTCCATCCCGAGAAGAGCCACGATTTCGGTATGCGTATTTTTGAGAATTTTGTTGGGAGGTGCTAGGAATGTTTGTAAGACCGAGAATTATACCAGTACTCCTAATTGATGACCGAGATTTAATTAAAACAGTAAATTTCAAAAACCCAACTTATCTGGGGGATCCTGTCAATGCCGTAAAAATATTCAACAGAAAAGGGATAGATGAATTGTCTATTCTGGATATTTCTTCAACAAAACGCGGTGTAGAACCGGATTTTGAATTATTACAGGATATTGCCAGTGAGGCGTTTATGCCCCTTAGTTATGGTGGCGGCATAAAAACGATTGAACAGGTAAAAAAATTACTTGCAATTGGTTATGAAAAGGTAGTCATTAATACAGAATTAGTAATGAATCCAACATTAATAAAAGAAGCAGTGCAATTGGCCGGAAGTCAGAGTGTTGTGGCATCTATTGATGCAAAGATTATAAATGGAGATTATAGATGTGTAATTGGTGATGGAAGAGAAACTATTGATATCACACCTGTTGAGTTGGCAAAAAAGGCGGAGCAATTGGGTGTTGGTGAAATCTTCCTAAATTCAATTGACAGAGATGGAATGATGCAGGGGTACGACCTTCAACTTGTTAGGAGTGTTTCCGAAGCAGTTTCCATTCCGGTTACTGCGTGCGGAGGAGCGGGGAATATAGCGGAACTGAAAAAAGCATTGCAGGAAGGACATGCTCATGCGGCAGCCGGCGGAAGCATGTTTGTGTATTATGGCAGACTGAAAGCAGTGCTGATTACGGCCCCTAGCGAAATAGAACTTGTGAAAGCAGGAATTTACCAAAACATATAATTATTGAGGATAGCATTTGAAATGCAAATTGAGAACAGAAGAATGATGAGTGAATATATCAAAGAAGAAATTCTAAACAAGTGGAAAAGAGAAGACTATAATTATGTGGTACTATTTCGTATAAATGATGATTTTATAAATAGATATAGCGATTTGTTTGAGAACCCTAATGAAATTAAAGACAAATGTTTATATGAGATTACAGATAAAATGCAATTAAAATTGTGTGAATAGGAAAGAGTATGGATGGACAAACAAGAAACAATATTGCACTAGTTTCAAAGAAGTTGTACGCGAAAGAAAAAATGGTAAGAGACTATTATAGTTTATATGATAGAATAGTGCCTAATAAAAAAATCTTGGAAATTGATGTTAATTATAAGCATTCTTCGACAGGTCAAATTGTATATGATATCTATTCTGCTTCGGAAAAATATAATAAAGAAGTGGCGGTATGTTACGGAAGAGGAAAATTATATCGAGAGAAGAATGTGTTTAAATTTGGGATAGATATTGAAACTTATATGCATGCTGTACTCTCTAGAGTGACTGGATATAATGGATGTTTTTCTTTTTTTTCAACAAAGCGGTTGATTAAGTATATTGAGGATTTTCAACCGGATATAATTCATATTCATGAATTGCATGCATATTTTGTTAACATTAAACCGCTTATTAATTATATTAAACAAAGTAAGATACCGTTAGTATGGACTTTTCATTGTGAATATATGTATACGGGTAAGTGTGGATATGCGTACGAATGTACGCAATTTCAAACGAGTTGTTGCAATTGCCCTGCAATAAAGCAATACCCTAAAAGTCTCTTTTTTGATAGAACGAAGCAGATGTATGCTATGAAATACAATTTATTGTCCAATATGGACTTTACAATTACAACTCCATCAAAATGGTTAGAGGATAGGGTAAAACTTTCCTTTTTAAAAGAAAAGCCAATAAACACAATTTGGAATGGCGTAGACACAACAACTTTCTTCCCGAGGGTAGAAGAGGCGTTAGATTTGAAGAAGAAACTCATGATAAAAAATGAGAAAACAGTTTTGTTTGTTGCACCTGATGTATCAGATTATCGGAAGGGTGCACATTGGGTGGTAAAACTTGCATGGGAGTTAATAAAAGAAAACATTATTTTTATAATGGTTGGGGGAGGAACTTACAAGGGTGACTATCCCTCAAATGTTAAGTATGTTGGAAAAGTACTGGATAAGAGACTTTTAGCCGCTTATTATTCTATGTCAGATGCGTACGTTATATGTAGTGAAAGGGAAACCTATTCTATGACATGTGCGGAAGCATTATGTTGTGGTACACCTGTTGTCGGATTTAAAAGTGGAGCACCTGAAACTGTTTTTCAAGGAGAGTACGTGCAATTTGTTCCATATGGTGACTTGACAATGCTTAGGAATGCATTAACTAATACTTTGGAAAGAGATTGATTTAATTATATATGCATAATAATTTGAAGATATTATTTTTAACAAATATTCCATCGCCATACATGGTTGGCTATTTAAATGAACTTGGTAAATATTGCAGTTTAAGCGTCATTTTTGAAAAAGAGTGCGATTTGACTAGACCTGAAAATTGGAAAAATCTTCTCGATAATACCAATTTTGAAAGCACAGTTTTGACTGGATGTAGTATTAATCAAAGAATTTACGGGGATAAAATGGATTCTGCGCCGGACGACAAGGCATTGTCACTTTCGGTAATTAAGTATATACAAAAATCCTACGATTTTATAATTGTCGCTAATCCATGTACCCCTACTGGGATTGTAGCAATAGGATATATGAGATTAATGAGAATTCCGTATTCGATTCAAAGTGAGGGCGGATACCCGGGATCGGGAAAAGGATTTAAAGAGAAATTGAAGTACTGGTTGATGAGTAGAGCAGAGTACTATTTTAGCACTTGCGATATGGATGATGCATATTTTATTCAGTACGGTGCAAGAAAAGACTATATAAGAAGATACCCTTTTGCTTCAATTAACGAAAGAAATCTACCCCAAAGTTATATTGATGGACGAGAGCGTGATGAATATAAAAAGGCATTAGATATTAACTATAAAAAAATGATTCTTGCTGTTGGAAGAAGCGTTTATGTAAAGGGATTTGATGTATTGCTTTGTGCAATATGGGGAATGCCGGATGATGTGTGCACCTATTTTGTAGGGGGAGAATGTAAAGAAGAATATAAAAAGATCATTGAAGACAAGCAATTAAAAAATGTTTTTTTTATTGATAATTTGGAGCAAGGGGAACTTGCAAGGTATTATAGTGCTGCGGATGTTTTTGTGCTACCAACAAGAAGTGACACATGGGGGCTTGTGATAAATGAAGCAATGACGTATGGACTCCCTGTGATTACGACGAATAAATGTGTTGCTGGAGATGCATTAATTCAAGATGGTACAAATGGATACATTGTGGAATCAGAGAATGTAGAAGCATTACACGATAAAATTTGCTTATTGTTGAATAATGATGAGCTAATGTTGAGGATGGGATATACCAACTATAATAGGATGCGAAATTGGACTTTTGAAGCAATGGGAAAGATTATGTATGACCACATTGTAACAATTGTGAAGGAGAACAACAATGATTACTGAAAAGGAGTCAAGAATTATATATTACATAAAAGCATTTGCAATTTTCAGTGTGGTATGTGCGCATATTTCTCTTGTACCGGAAAACTTTTCTACTAAGAGTCAGTATATGTGTGCAATTATCAACGAGATTGGTGCAATTGGCGTTGGCTTATTTTTCTGCGTTTCAGGATTTGTTTTTAGAAGGAAAACAGAAGTTAGTGCAAAATTTTTAGATTTTCTTCATAGAAAAAGTAAAGGTATTATGTTGCCTTGGTTTGTATCTTCAACACTGGTGTATTTGTATGTGGCTATTAGGAAAGGCGGCTCTATATCGGGATATATATTTTCTATAGTAGGTTATATGTCATCGTATTGGTACTTAACGGTATTGATGGTCTGTTATCTAGTCTTTTTTGCTGTAAGAAAGAGTAGGAAGGAAGTAGTTTTATCGTTATTGATAGCATTTACTTGTGTGATTTCAGTATACTTAAGGTATTCGAGAACGATAAATCAGGATAGTATTGGAGTATATTTAAATATATTTAACTGGTTCGTTTTCTTTGCTATGGGTTATTTGGCAGGTAAGGTAGATGCATGTAAACTGAATAGAGTTCTGGTTAATAAGTGGGGAAGAGTAACAGCATCCATTGCTTCTATTTCTTTACTTATAATTCCATATATATTTGCAGATAATAAATTTAGTTATTTTGCTTACTGGTACATACCTGCCGAAATTATTATCTGCTATGCGATTATTTCGATATGTACAGTTTTGGGAGAACGAAAAATTCGAATATTGACGTATTTAGGTAAAATGTCTTTTGCTATTTATTTATATAACGAATTAGTATGGGCAGGACTTGTTGTTAATATTGGTAACAGATTTGATTCAATCCTTTTATTATTGCTTCGCCCACTTTTAGTAATTTTTGCTGTTTGTTTTGAATTAGAAATTGGAAGATGGTTGTTTGGAAAAATTAAAAAGGAAAATCTATTTGGAAAATTAACCGGAGTGAGAGTGAAATGAATATTTTGTATATTGGACAAATTGTTCCTAATGAATTGATTAAAAACTGTACCGGTTATTCTGTTGCAGGAGATGTTATGCAAAAGAATATTGTTTGTGGTTTGTCAAGAAAACAGGAGGTTAATATATCAGTAGTTTCTGTACTTCCAAATGCATCGTATCCATCAGACAAAAAATATGTACCTGAATCCAGAGTATTATATGAAGGAATGTGTATTAATAATTGTGCTTACTGTAATTTGCCAATTATTAAGCAGTTTAGTCAAAAGAATGCTATATATAAGTTTACAATGAGACAGTTGAAAAACAATAAATATGATTGTATTCTTTGCTTTAATATGTATCCACAATTTGGAAAAGCTGCATTAAAATTACAAAAAGAGCTTCGTGTTCCATTGGTGGGGATCATCGCAGATTTGCCAGTTGAAAGCATGGAGAATTATATAGGTGTTAAGAAGCTATTGTTTAGAGCCTTGAGAAAAGTTACATTCAATAATTTGAAGAAGCTTAAACATGGAATCCTTTTGAATGAAAATGCAAGTAGGTTTATGAGCAATACAAGGGATTATGTAGTTATCCCAGGAGGGGTTAATGAAAAAGAGGGAGAACATGAGTATCAGGAAATTAAGGAAAAACGTATTATATATGCGGGAGCGCTTACAAAATATAGTGGTGTAAGGAATCTTGTAGAAGCAATTCGGCAGATTGATGAATTTGAATGTACATTGGAAATATATGGGGATGGAGAATTGAAAGAATATGTTTCTGAAGTATCAAAAAGAGATTCGCGCATTCAATATATGGGATGTCGAGATATAGATGAGATGAGACAAATTATGAGAAGAGCTTGGTTACTTGTTAATCCTAGGGATGTAGAAGATCCAGTATCGCAAGTTACTTTTCCTTCAAAAATATTTGAATATATTATGTGTTTAAGACCGGTAGTGGCTACGGAATTTAGCGGAATGCCCAGAGAAATCAGTGATTTAATATGTGGATGTGGCGATGGAACACCAAGGGAAATTAAACAGGCGATATATCACATATGGAATACAGATGAGAAAATAATAAGAGAGAAATGTCTATATGCAAAAAATTATATTGTTAATAGTATGAGTTGGGATAACCATGCGGATAGGATATACGAGTACCTTAGAAATATTATTTGAGCTACAGAAGATTGGCAAGGAGGAACACATGACGGATTATGAGTTGATAAGCAAAAACAGAACAGTTATAATGGGAATTGCAGCGTTGTGGATCATGATATTCCATGGAACCATAAATACAACGGTTGATATATTTTCTACACTTATTAAAATAGGATACTTAGGCGTTGATATATTTATGTTCATGAGCGGATTTTCTATGGAGCATTCCTATAATCAAACGTGTGCTTTAAATCCGAGATCGTTCTATAAGAAACGCATGAAGAAGATTCTTCCTACATTTGTGCCATTTGGTATTCTGTGGATAGTAGGATATTTACATGATAACTATCCTACTAAGGAATTGCTACTCCAAGGATTTCATACGAAAGAATTTTGGATAACAATGGTGACATTTAGGTGGTTTGTTCCATGTATTATTTTTTGCTATTTTGTGACGCCATTAGTGGATGCTTTTATAAAACGGTTGGGACATAAACTTAGTACGTTACTTTTGATGGTGATACCAATTTTAGCTTTCTCTATTTTATTTATTGGAAGTTCTGTTGCGTTGATGTTTTTGATTAGAATACCGGAGTATATAATAGGATATTATTATGCGGGAAATCCAGAACGAAAATCAAATGGAATAATAAGAACTGTATTAGTATTTTTAGAAATTGTCATATACTATTATTTGGTTAATACATTTTCTGATGAATATCTATGCGACACAGGGCTATATTGGTATCTTGCTGTTTTTTGTACAAGTTCTATGGTTTTATGTATTGCTTATGTGGGTAAAATTTTAGAAAATAGAGTAATTAATTTCATGGGAAATTACTCATTAGAACTATATTTATTGCATGTATATTTTATGTTTTCGATATTTGGTTTGGCTGAAAAATTTGGTCTACAACTTGATCGATTTAACTTATGTACAAACATCTTTTCAATTATATTTGCGTGTGCTGTATCGTGGATATATTCAAAGATAATTGCATTTGCTATGAGTAAGATAGAGAATTATAGAAGGAGATAAATGAAAGTTGATATAAGAAAAATCGCAATCATCATAATAGGATTTCTCTATATTTATGTGCCACCACTTTTCCCGATTAGTACGACGGTTGTGCTTAGCGTACTGTTTATTTTATATTGTTTTGTAAATATTGGATATATGCAGTCTCATATAAATATGAAAGCTTTACTTTGCACAGTATGGTGCTATATTCTAATGCTGGGATATCTAATATGTGTATCTATTATGTCAGGTAGAAGCATATTAGAAGCTATTATGACACAGCGAACTAAAATATACATATTAACATATACCATAAGTGGGATGTTATGCATGCTATGCATGATTAAAAAAGGTGAATATACGAAAAAGCAAATATGGGAGATCGTAATCACAATTGGCATGGCTCAAGCGATTCTTGCAGGTATTGCGTATGCGTTCGATCCATTTCAAACGGTGTTGTGTAATATGATTAAGAACATAATGCCTGCAGAGGATGTTGATTATTGGCGTAATTGGAGATTATACGGATTAAGCTGTAGCCTTACGTATGGAATGCCAATAGTGCAGGCTATAATAGGAGGATTGGCTTGCATTTATGCAAAATCATATAATGCAAAATACTATTTGTATGCTCTTATTATATGGGCAACTGGTATAATGAATGCAAGAGTAGCTATAGTTGTCATTGCAATAGAAATTCTGGCATATTTGGTCAGTAGATTAAAATACTTACCTAAGGGTACAGTTAAAAAATCTACTTTGGCTATATTCGCAGGAATGTTTTTAGGGTGTATAATAGGAATATGCGCGATATTTCAAAAGAGCGTAGATATAAGCCGTATCACGGATCCTTTTTTAGAAATATTTACTCTACTAAAAGGAAATGTGGAATTCAAGACAAATGGATATCTTGCATATCTTTATCTGGACCCTAAAGCACTGGCATTACCAGTGGAGAATAAACTTATATTTGGTGCCGGTATAACCAATGACATATCAGATATTGGATATATTATTAACCTTTGGGCAGGAGGAATTATTTATAGCATTGTTTTGTATTTGTTCTATTTGTTACTGCTCGTTAATTGGAGACGCACATTAAGGCACGCAAGTTACGTAAGCAAGTATGTACCTGTTATATATGGGATTGTACTATTTGTGGTAAATATTAAGGGCGATGCATTTGGCGGAATAAGTGAATTTATTAATTTGTTGTATCTTTTAATGGGATTGTCGGCATATACAAATGTTTCTAAAGTACTCAGGGAGTAAGGAAGGTGGCTTGTTTAAGAGTAGATTGTTTGGAAAAATCACTTGTATTCTGTTAGTATATAGGGAGGACATTCTGCCCAAACTAGGTCCGGGTTGGAGAGTGAAAATGAAAGTACTTTTTATTGTAGATAGTTTAAATTATGGAGGAGCTGGTAGAGTTGTCTCATTGATTGCCAGCGAATTATGTAAGGGAAAGAATACCATTGAGATTTTGCTTCTTGGACAAATATGTCATGAGAGTAATTTGCGTGAGTATCCCGTGAATGAAAATGTCATTGTTACTTATTATGAGAAAGAGACAAATAGGAAAGTATCACATTGGTATAATTATGTAAATTACATTAGAAGTTATTTTCGAAATGAAAAGATTGATGTTTGCTTTGCTTTTTTGAATGTCTATGCAGAATATGCATTAATTGCAAAGTTGTTTACCAAAACAAAAGTGATAGCATGCGAGAGGAATGATCCACATAATTCGCCACTTGAAAAAGTGTATAGAATTGCAAGAAACCCATTGTATGCAACAGCTAATAAAATTGTATGTCAAACAAAAGATATGGTATCGTTTTTCCCAATGTACATACAGAAAAAATGTACTATAATCAGTAATCCAATTAATAAAAATATATCTGCGGTGTATGGAGGGAAAAGACAAGACAAGATAGTGATGGTTGGAAAATTGACAGCTCAAAAAAACTACACCATGGCTGTTGATGCTTTTTCCAAGATAATGGATAAGCTTGATACATATGTGGTGGAAATTTATGGCGAGGGGCAATTGAGAAATCATATTCAAGAACAAATAGAGAACATGGGATTAGAAAATAGAATTTTCTTAAAAGGGCATAGTGATAATGTTTTTAATGAAATAGAAGATGCGAAGTTGTTCGTTATGTCATCAGATTATGAAGGAATGCCTAACGCATTGATGGAAGCAATGGCAATGGGGTTGCCATGTATTGCAACGGACTGCCCTATTGGAGGAAGCCGAGAAATAATTCGGGATGGAGAAAATGGTATATTAGTCCCAGTTAATGATTCAGACTATTTAGCAAATGAAATCTTAAAAGTATTAGGTGACAACGATTTGCAATGTCGGTTATCATTAGAGGCGTCAAAAATTCGTAATACATTAGATATTTCAGTTATTGCGAAAAAGTGGGAAGAATTATTATAAGAAGGGATATAGTGGAAATTGTTGGATAAATTGATAGATACATATCCATCGCAGTTTGTAAAAGTCCATACACCACTAGATGATAGAATGAATAGTATGAGTAGAGCAAAAAAGCTGTTTTTGAACACTATTACACCGGTACTGGTTCAAATTTTGACTGTAATTAGTGGTCTGGTTCTGCCAGCGCTAAAATTAGAAGCCTATGGCTCTGAAACATGCGGTTTAGTCAATTCGATTTCACAGTTTTTGAGTATAATTTCTTTTTTAGAATTAGGCGTTGGAGCTGTCGTAAAATCTTCTCTCTATAGACCCTTAGCTGAAGGAAAATATAAAGAGATTAGTGGTATAATTTGTTCAGCTCGACATTTCTTTAGAAACCTTGGGCGTATTTTACTGATTTATGTTATACTGTTATGTATTATATATCCTTTAATAGTCAAATCATCTTTTCACAAGGGATATATTGTAGTGCTGATTTTTTCAAGCAGTATAAGTCTTCTGGCGCAATATTTTTTCGGAATAGTGAATCGGTTGCTTTTAAATGCTGATCAGAAGATTTATATTCAATATATATTACAAGGAATGCAAATTGTTCTAAACTTTTTGGCGTGGGTGTTGTTGATAAAAAATGGCATATCGATTCAAGTTGCAGTGTTTGTGTCGGGACTTATTTTTTTGATTGGTCCAATATATATGAGCATTTACGTAAAAAAGAATTATAAAATAGATTATAACATTACTGTTACTGAAGAACCAATTAAACAAAAATGGAACGGAGTGGCTCAACATGTAGCTGCTATTATTTTAGATAGCACTGATATTGTGGTTTTATCTGTATGTGCTTCGTTGACAGATGTAGCAATATATTCAGTTTACCAGATGGTTGTTTCAAACATTAATTCCCTTTTTGTATCTTCCATGAACGGAATACAGTCATTAATGGGTGACCTTTGGGCCCATAATGAGATAGAGAAATTAAGGAATTTTTTCGATAAGGTTGAATGGCTTACACATGCCATAACGATATTGGCATTTGGATGCACTGCGAAATTATTGGTTCCGTTTATTTTGGTCTACACAAAGAATGTAACAGATGCTAATTATAATCAGCCGATATTTGGTTTGATATTAGTACTGGCATTTACATTTTGTGCATTAAAAAATCCATATAATGTAACAATCTTGGCGGTCGGACACTATCGTCAAACACAGCATATATTTATAATTGCTGCCTTACTTAATTTAATGATTTCAATTATTTCTGTAAGCTATTGGGGCATTGTGGGAGTAGCAGTTGGAACAGTTACTGCAATGGTATATGAGACAGTGGCTATGGCTGTATATTTATCTAAGAATGTGGTAAGGCGACCGTTTGTCTATTTTGTCAAACAAATGGCGATTGACGGATTGGAAATAGCGTTAGGTTTTATATTGACAAATAAGTTTGTATTACATGATTTAAATTATTACGAATGGCTAATTTTGGCAATAAAAACCTCTTTGAATTGGAGCGTAGTTTGTTTGTCAGTGAATTTGATATTTAAACGAGAAGACATAATTAAAATATTGCATTTAAAAAAGAGATGATACAATGTTTCCTGTTTTTATTATTGCCGAAATGCACATGTATGAGAGAAAATTATGAAGATAATAAAATTAATAAAATTAATAAAAAATCCCTATATAGTTATTGAGGTACTTGCTGGTTATGGTAAACTAAAATTTTTGAGTGACAGATTGTACGTGAGATTGGTTTATCGTGCTAGAGTTGGTAAAAAACTGAATTTACTTAATCCACAGTCGTTTAACGAAAAACTACAATGGCTGAAACTAAATGATCATAATCCGAAATATATTTCACTTGTGGATAAATATGAAGCCAAAAAGATAGTAGCTGGGATAATAGGAGAGCAATATATTATCCCTACTATAGGAGTGTACAGTAGTTTTTCAGAAATAGATTTTGAAGAGTTGCCAGAACAATTCGTTATCAAGTGTACGCATGATAGTGGCGGATACGTGATATGCAAAGATAAAAAAATGTTGGATATAAATGAGGCAAGAAAAAAAATCGAAAAAACACTTCGTACAAATTATTACTGGTCTGGAAGAGAATGGCCTTATAAACATGTTGTTCCCAGAATAATAATTGAAAAGTATATGGAAGATGAGAATACCGAAGATTTGACGGACTATAAACTTATGTGTTTTCAAGGAAAAGTGAAATGTATTTTTACATGTACAGAACGTTTTGCGGGCTCGGGACTGAAAGTAACTTTTTTTGATGAAAATTGGGTAAAATTACCTTTTGAAAGACATTATAAAAGTAGTGAGAAAGAAATAGAACGTCCGCATAATTTGACGAAAATGATAGAATTGGCGGAGAAATTATCAAACGGAATACCGTTTGTCCGCGTTGACTTTTATGAAATTAATGGTAAGATTTATTTTGGTGAAATGACGTTTTATCCAGGAAATGGATTTGAAGAATTTAGCCCTGATAGCTGGGACTATATATTAGGAGAGTGGCTGGATATTTCATCAGTACATTCGTTTGAGTGAAGGTAGGAGGAATATACAATTGTTGTTTCGACGACAATTGTAAAGAAGAATTTATGTCACATGTAGCAATTGTAAAAAGAAAGGTATATGAATACTGTGTTTCTGATACATTCAGACCGTCCCAAAGGTATCCTGAGTATCCGTTCGAGGAAATAGCTGATAGTGAAAATGCAGTGTATGATATGGTTAGAGAAACTTTTTATACTATGAAACTTGACTATGATAATTACGGTAAAGAAAATTGGAATCCACTAAAAAAATATGTCTCACCTGGAGATGTTGTTTTGCTAAAGCCAAATCTTGTAATGGATTATAATCGATCGGGTGAGGGAACAGATTGCTTGTATACGCAGCCATCAATTGTAGCTGCGGTGATTGATTACGTGGTTATCGCGTTAAATGGAAAAGGTACAATTATCGTTGGCGATGCTCCAATGCAAGAATGTGATTTCGAAAAGTTGATGATGAATTCAGGGTATGATAGGTTGAATGAATATTATAAAGAAAAATTGGAAAATAGGATTTCTTTTGAATTTGCAGATTTTCGAGCAGTCAAATCAATAGTAAAAAATGGTGTTCACTATTATCAGGAGCAAGATAATTCAAATGTAGTTATAGACTTAGGAAAAGATAGTGAATTTGCCGAGTTGTCTCATCAACAATATAATAACTTACGTATAACAAATTATGATCCGGGACTATTAAAGAAACACCATAACGAAGAGAAAAATGAATATTGTATTAGTAAAATTCTATTAAATGCAGATGTGATTATTAATCTTCCTAAACCGAAGACGCATCGTAAGGCGGGAGTAACAATAGGTTTAAAAAATATTGTTGGAATAAGTGCAAGAAAGGAATACTTACCACATCATATGAATGGTGCTATGGAAAATAAAGGCGACGAATATTTGCATAAATCATTCATAAAGTGTGTGCTCAATTATTGCTTAGACAGAAAGAATTATTATAGTCAAACTGCCAAGAATTATTCTTTATCAAAAGTTATAATAGGGTTTGTAAATATACTTTGTATTTTGAAGGAAAGATTTCAAAAAGATCCGTATTTTGAAGGTAGTTGGTATGGTAATGATACCATTTGTAAAACAATTGTAGATTTAAATAAAATTTTGTTTTATGCAGATAAAAATGGAAGGATGTGTATGAATAGACAAAGGAAGTATTTTGTTTTAGCAGATATGATTATTTCAGGAGAAAAAGAAGGACCAGTTGCTCCATCTCCCAAAAGAGTTGGAATAATTGCTATGGGCGATAATCCGGTTAGTTTTGATGAAACAATAGCGACTCTAATGGGCGCAATTATAGACAAAATTCCAACATTGCATTACGCAAGAAATGCAAAAAGATACAATCTTATTGATAAAAAAGATACAACAGAGATTTACTCTAATGTTACGGAATTTAATAATAAAAGTATTAGTGAGATATCAACGAAAGATTATTTATACTTTGTACCGACATCGGGATGGAAAGAAGCCTTTTACACGAGGTAAAGTTTCCGAGAGATTTTTCACGTAGTGGTAAGTAACCAATTGAGTGCTTACGGACAAGATGACGACAAACAATATTTTGACCAATGTTTTTAGGAGCTTTCGGAAATGAGCGTTTTTTATTGCGTTGACGAGAACAGGGCGATGAATGTCTCGAAAGCAATAGTTAAGGGTATGATTTGGAGTAAACAGATTTTTTATTGTGTACTCAAGTGAGAAAAGTAAGAAAGTTAAAATACCCAGAAGAAAAGGGAGAAGGTATGAAAAGATGTGCAGAACTAGATTATGCAAAGGGAATAGGAATAATACTGGTTATGCTTGGACATAGCATAACTAATATGGACAACCCGTTAAATACAATGATATTGTCTTTTCATATGCCTCTTTTTTTCTTTTTGAGTGGGATTGTGATTAAACAAGATTATACGGTTGTGCAGTATGTACTAAAACGCATTCGCACAATAGGAATGCCACTTTTTACCGGATTTTTTATTTATAATATTGTGGGAATAATTGTAGAAGTAGTATGGTTGAAAAATAAGAATTTTGTAAATTTTAACTATCTGCAAGGTCTTGATAGTTGGTTCCTAATAAGCTTATTTATTGCTTCAATTATTTCATTTTTATTGGTAAAAGCAGGCAGTAAATGTTCTGCTGTGGGGGGGGCAATAGCATTGATGCTATTTATGAAAACTAGTTTCGGGGCGATAAATGGCTTAAAGTATATTGAGCAAAGTTTATTGGCAATTTTATTCCTTTTGTTGGGTTATTATATGGGGGCAAAATCAATAGTGTATTTGAGAAAAAGGCAAGGAAAAAATGGGTATGTTTTTACAATGCTTCTGCTTTTATTAACCGTTTTTTCTCAAATTAATGGACCATGTGCAATGGCTGCAAATATTTATGGAAATAAGGTACTATTTATACTAACATCCCTAATTGGTATCTGTATAGTGATGATAGTTGTTACATCCGGAATCAGAAGTGAATTATTGGAGTTTTGCGGGAGGAATTCTATTGTTATTTTTGTTACACATTTTGGTGTTCAAAAATTGTTGATAAATATTTGGGGCAAAACAGTTACTTATTCTTATACCAATTTCCCGTTATATATGATTATGTTTGTCATGCTATTCACTATAGAGATTTTTGTTGCTTTGCTGTTAAGTAAATATTGTCCGTTTCTATTTGGTATGAGAAATGTGGCAAAAACAGATATATAGTAATACATAATATGTTAAGAATTTATGGTGGTGAAAATCTATGGAAGAACTAATATCCATTATTATTCCAGTTTATAATGTTGAAAAATATTTAGTAGATTGTTTAGAAAGTGTAGTGTCTCAATCTTATGCGAATATAGAGATAATACTGGTGAATGACGGCTCAACTGATAATTCATGTAGTATCTGTAAAAGATATCAACAAAAAGATAAGAGATTTAGAGTAATTGATAAAGAGAATGAAGGGTTAAGCGTAGCTAGGGATACCGGAATACAAGCAGCTACAGGGACATACTTTGCAACCGTAGATTCGGATGATATAATTGACAGGTATTATATTGAAAAGATGTATCGAAAAATTAAGCAATACGATGCGGATATATGTTTGTGCGCGAGAGATACGATAGGTGAAAGAAGTAGCGAGCTGTTTCTATTAGATGAGTGTAGGGATGATTTGCTGATATGCAATAGAGAGTATCTCGAAGACAAATACTACAAAACCGCTGCTTTGTATCAAATGAGCGATTCATGGAACAAATTGTATAAGAAGGAATTTGTAGTTCAATCGGGTATTCGGTATATTTTGAACAGAAAGTATAATGGTACGGATTTATACTTTAACTATTTACTGTTACTTCACAATCCAAAGATAGTTGCAGTAAATGAGGCACTTTATCATTATAGAATAACAGAAAACTCCAGAGTAAGGAGAAAAAATAAACCACTCCAGGAAGGGTTTGAGATTATTATTGACGGTCTTCTTAGAGAAAGTGAAAAACTCGGTTATTCATCAGAGATGGATAATCAGATTTTCGCGGTTTATGTATCGATGATTAAATATGTTACGCAAGATATTGTCGAGGAAAGTGATGATTATTCCGAGTGTAGAAAACGGTTAAATAATTGCATAAAAACATGCAGAAAAGTAACCAGATGTGAACAAAAAAAAGTGAGTAGAATTTTAAAAGAGAAGAACATGAAAGCATTTTGGATTATCATGAATAGCGGAAATGGAAATCTAGTATTCTTGTATTATTTTATCAGAATGATTTTTCGGGGGGGGTTTAAACTTTTTCTATTATAGATTAAATTGATTATTAGGTTAAAGAAATGTTATGAATAGGGAATTAGCAAAACAGGTATTAGTTAAGTTTTCAGGCATAATTTCAAGAACCCCGTTCTTGAATCGCTGCAAATTTGGAAATATTAGATATAGCAATGAAGGAAAGGTTCTCTTCAGGTGTACAGTTAAGAGCAAAGGACAGAATAACCAAATTTATATGGGGCATGGTGGGGCACTTCGACATACATCTATTGTCATATGCGGTGACAATAATATAGTTGAAATCGGTGCAGATGTTTCCTGTATTAATACTTCAATATATATAGAGGATAATAACAATACAATTTCTATTGGTGAGAAAACGAGTATTTGTGGAACGACCAATCTTTCATGCATTGAAGGTACCAAAATAGTAATTGGAAATGATTGTTTGTTATCTTCAGACATACAATTACGAACTGGTGATTCACATGTTGTACTCGATAAAGATGGGAACAGAATAAATGAATCAAATGACATTGTCATAGGAAATCATGTATGGATAGGTAATGGTGTTAAGATTTTGAAGGGGACAAAAATAAGCAATGATAGTGTTGTTGGAACGGGTAGTATTCTAACAAAATGTTTTACTGAGCCAAACGTTCTTATTGTGGGCAATCCGGCACAAATTAAAAAGAGGGAGATACATTGGGAAAGAGAAAGGAAAGCTTAAGTTAATGAACTTGAAGCTATTTATAGGTACTAATCAGTGCCACTTTTCAAGAATTAAAGAAAAGTGTATATTTACAGTTTGAGTCAATAGAAAGTGGTACTATAGATGTAGTAAGTAACAATTTATCTGTAGTGGAAAAATTTACGTATTGCTTTTATCAGAGAGGAGCTTTCCCAATGCAAAATATTGTGTAAAAAAAATAAGACGGTACTAATTACAGGAGCTACAGGCTTTATTGGGGCAAATTTAGTTTTGGAACTATTGAAAACGCAGTCACCTATTCGAATTATCGGGATCGATAATTTAAATGAATATTATGATATATCAATTAAAAATTGGAGATTATTGGAAATAGATAAGTGTCTAGATAAGCATAAAAAATCTACATGGAAATTTATAAAAGGTTCCATAGCAGACCGTACGTTGGTAGAGGAGATTTTTTACACATACAAACCTGAAATCGTGGTAAATCTTGCTGCACAGGTCGGTGTTCGTTATTCTATTTCCAATCCTGATGCATATATAGAGAGTAATTTGATTGGATTTTATAATATTTTGGAAGCTTGCCGCCACAGCTATGATGATGGTCAAATGGGGTAGAGCATTTAGTTTATGCATCATCTTCTTCCGTGTATGGTTCTAACAAAAAAGTACCATATAGTACAGATGATAAGGTAGATAACCCTGTTAGCCTCTATGCTGCTACTAAGAAGTCGAATGAACTTATGGCACATGCTTATAGTAAATTATACAACATTCCATTTACAGGACTTCGATTTTTTACAGTGTATGGACCGGCAGGAAGACCTGATATGGCATATTTTGGCTTTACAAGGAAGCTTCTTAAAGGTGAGACTATTCAGATTTTTAACTATGGTAATTGTATGCGTGATTTTACATATGTGGATGATATCGTAGAGGGGATAAAGAGAGCTATGCAAGGTGCCCCGGAAAAAAGGAAGGGTGAAGATGGCCTCCCTATTCCACCGTACGCAGTATACAATATTGGAAATAATCATCCTGAAAATTTACTGGATTTTGTGGATATTTTACAGCAGAAACTAGTTAGGGCAAAAGTTCTTCCGGAGGAATATGATTTTGAAAAACATAAGGAGTTGGTAGCAATGCAACCGGGAGATGTGCCGGTTACCTACGCAGACACATCTGCATTGGAAAGAGACTTTGGATTTAAAACAAACACATCGCTACGTGAGGGACTAAAGAATTTTGTCAAGTGGTACAAAGAATTCTATTGTAAATAATACGGATAGGAGAAGCGGTCATGAGAGAATATAAGGACATAAAGATTGCTATTGCAGGTACAGGGTATGTGGGGTTGTCATTGGCAACCCTACTTGCTCAGAATCATGATGTAATTGCTGTTGATGTAGTACCTGAGAAGATTGATAAAATAAACAGCGGTAAATCACCTATTCAGGACGAATATATAGAAAAATATTTAAAAGAGAAGAAGATTCGGTTGACTGCAACATTAGATGGGGAAATGGCATACAGGAATGCAGACTTTGTTATAATAGCAGCTCCTACTAATTATGATAGTCAAAAGAACTTCTTTGATACTTCTGCAGTGGAAGCAGTTATTGAACTTGTTTTGAAAGTCAACCCCAATGCTATCATGGTTATTAAATCAACGATTCCGGTTGGTTATACAGTATCAGTGCGACAAAAATATAATACAAATAATATTATTTTTAGTCCGGAGTTCCTAAGAGAATCTAAGGCGTTGTATGATAATCTATATCCCTCCAGAATAATAGTCTCTACTGACAAAGAGGATGCAGAATTAACAAAGGCTGCACAGACTTTTGCGCAACTTCTGCAGGAGGGTGCAATCAAAGAAAACATAGATACGCTTTTTATGGGATTTACAGAAGCGGAAGCAGTAAAGCTATTTGCTAATACATACCTGGCACTTAGAGTATCTTATTTTAATGAACTTGATACATATGCTGAGATGAAGGGATTGGATGCAAAAGTGATAATAAATGGGGTTGGGCTTGATCCGCGTATTGGAATGCATTATAACAATCCTTCTTTTGGCTATGGAGGCTACTGCTTGCCCAAAGACACGAAGCAGCTTCTTGCAAATTATAGTGATGTGCCACAGAATATGATGTCAGCGATTGTTGAGTCAAATCGAACTAGAAAAGATTTTATTGCAGACAGAGTGTTAGAATTAGCAGGTTATTATAGTTCAAATGCTAGTTGGGATTCTACAAAGGAAAAAGAGGTAATTATTGGCGTATATCGTTTGACAATGAAGTCGAACTCTGACAACTTTCGCCAAAGCTCTATTCAAGGAGTTATGAATGAACGAGTAAAACGTATGAATTATAATAATTTATTTGTTTTATTTACGGATAGAGATGAATGTACAGAACAAGATTTGCTTGAATTTGATAAACTGCCATATAAGAAAAAAGTGGTATTTGTTAACAGACCACATCCGAGTATAAAATCGGCAGTATACATTAGAGGATTCGAGGACGAAGAGTGTGTTGGTCCATGTATGGCATATAAAAGTAAGATTTCTTATTGGAGATATTACGACGATTTTGATTATGTTGAGTGGTTTAATCTGTATTACAGGAATAGGTAATTGCGAAACAAGTTCGCAATTCTGATTGAAAACAGGGTAAGAATCCTGTAATGCAGGATTCTTAAGATGAGAAGTTGAAAGCGTTTGTTTCTTGGCATAACAAATAAACCTCATGAGATTATGAAGTTGGTAAGTCCTATGCAAAAATCGCTATTAAGCGATTAGGGGTTTGAGACTTCGAATGTATTGGTGCTGATGTATTTTATCAGTAACCATGACGGTTACCAGTTGAGAAATCCCAGCAAGCAAAAGATCTGCATGTAATGTTTTCTCGTTCTGAGTTTTACGACCGGCAATGCAAAAACTGTCTTTGAAATGGTTGATTGATTTTTCAACATTTACGCGGATTTTGTAAGTCGCATCCCATTCAGCAGAGCCACGCTCCACGCCGGGATAAGCACGTAGATTCTTTTCAGGATAGACATAAATCATTCTTCCACAGGAAGAAGTGGTACAGGGATTCTCGCAGTGGCAGACACGGCGTTTGGTTTTAGTTTCATGGTTGTATTCCCACTTCATCTTTGGGCAGACGAATTTCATGGTGGGAAGCTTGCTTTTTAGATGCGATTTACTTCCTTCCCGTTTCATTGGAAGAGTTGGATCATGAGGACAACAGGGAATACCATTCTCATTGAATGTATAACCGTTTTCTTCCAAAGAAAGTTTTACTCGAAGAGGAATGAATGCTTTTTCAAATCCCAAATCTTTAAAAAGAGTTTTGTAGATTTCAATGGTATCGAAGGCTGCATCTCCAAGAAAAGTTTTAGGATTCATCAAGGGATGCTTCTGAAAGAAATCAATCAAAACAGGGAGCAGAGCTTTGGAGTCTGCAAGAGATTTATCTTCATCTGGGGAGTCGGATTTCTTTTCAACAACGATATCAGGGTGTGCATTTAAGAAATCCTTGTTGTAAAAAGTAATATCGCGAACAATACCGAGACCATTGGGGACAATACCAAACTTATAGGCATAGCAAAAATGTCCGTTGATATACATTTGTTGAATTGCCTGGTTTGCGGCGGCATGTGTAGGCATGGAACCATAAGCAGCCTTATAAGGATCGTAGTTCTTATCAAAGTTGTTTGCTTTGGCAAATGCTTTTAACTGTTTAATGATGCCGTTCGCATACTTTGGATTATTTTCAGTCACCCAGGCTTCAATTCCGGAAGTATCAAAAATAGTCATGGAAGCAAGGTTAGAATCAATACGTTGGCATATCGGTTCAGTGATATCAACTAAGTTATCAAACATCGATTGTAAGTCCATAAGAAAGTCCTGTTTAAAGCGGGTAAATTTTGAGGCATCAGGAACAACACTGAAGCCACAGAAATCTCGTAGCTCCTGAGAGTATTTCAAGAATACAATCAAAAGAGTATCAGTCGGGATTGAGAAAATACGCTGAATAAGAAGAGCCTTAAGCATGGGGTAAAGCTGATGTTTGCGAGGTCTTCCTGTAGAAGCGTGAAAATGAGTAAC